>JGI24114J20149_100033_pt1 | contig 23133 bp, 11 predicted proteins | sample SubbioCSW11_NovA_FD_20149 | JGI IMG/M metagenome (IMG submission 20149)
CCACAAAGTCATGCTCGACCACTACCAGCAGACCAAAAACCTGCTGGTGAGCTACAGCGAAAACAAGCTGGGGTTTTTCTGATTCGGGAGCCCGCCATGGTAGATAAAGTGATCGCCACCCCAGCCGCGCTGGAGCTGATCGAGCAACTCAAGGCCCTGCACGGGCCAGGGCTGATGTTTCACCAGTCGGGCGGCTGCTGCGACAACAGCGCCGCCAACTGTTACCTGCTGGGCGAACTCACCATCGGGGCCGGCGATGTGCACTTGGGCGACATCGGCGGCTGCCCGTTTTACATCAGCACGACCCAGTACCAGACGTGGAAGCACACCCAGCTGGTCATCGACGTGATCGAGGGCACGGGCGGCACCTTCTCGCTCGAGGGGCCGCTCGGGCGCGCCTTCCACACCCGCTCGCGCGTGTTTAGCGACGAAGAGCTGGCGGCCCTAGAGTTGTAGGCGGCTGGCACTGGCAAGGCGGCCGAAGGCAGGGCTGGGCTGGGCTGGGGCGGGCAGGGCGGCGCGCAGCAGGGAATAGCGAAAGCGCCGAAAATACGCCCCATGACCCTCAAAGCCCCTGAACTGCTGCTGCCGGCCGGCTCGCTGGAAAAAATGCGCGCNGCCTACGACTTCGGCGCCGACGCCGTCTATGCCGGCCAGCCGCGCTACAGCTTGCGNGCGCGCAACAACGAATTNCGCCTCGAGCAACTCGCGCAAGGCATGGCCGAGGCGCGTGCGCGCGGCAAAAAGCTCTTCGTCACCAGCAACCTGATCGCGCACAACGACAAGGTGCGCACCTACCTGCGCGACATCGAGCCCATCATCGCGCTCAAGCCCGACGCGCTCATCATGGCCGACGCCGGCCTGATCATGCAGGTGCGCGAAAAATGGCCCGAGGTGCCGATCCATCTGTCGGTGCAGGCCAACAGCACCAACTGGGCCGCGGTCAAGTTCTGGCACCGGGTGGGCGTGACGCGCATCATCCTGAGCCGCGAACTGAGCCTAGACGAAGTCGAGGCCATCCGCAACGAGTGCCCCGAAGTCGAGCTCGAGGTGTTCGTGCACGGCGCGCTGTGCATCGCCTACTCGGGCCGCTGCCTGCTGAGCGGCTACTTCAACCGCCGCGACCCCAACCAAGGCACCTGCACCAACGCCTGCCGCTGGGAGTACGGCACCCAGGCCGCGCAGCTGGACCCGGTCACGGGCGAGGCGATTGCGCTGGCGCGCATGGGAGCCGATTTCGATTTTGGCCAAGCCCAAGCCGAGGCCGAAACCGCCTTTGCCACCTGCGGCAGCGGGCAGCGGCACCCGGCTGCCGACCAGATCTATCTGCTCGAAGAAAAAGGCCGCCCCGGCGAGCTCATGCCGATCATGGAAGACGAGCACGGCACCTACATCATGAACAGCAAAGACTTGCGCGCCGTCGAGCACGTACAGAGGCTGTGCCAGATCGGCGTCGATTCGCTCAAGATCGAGGGCCGCACCAAGAGCCTGTACTACGTGGCGCGCACCGCCCAAGTGTATCGGCGCGCCATCGACGACGCCATGGCGGGCCGCCCCTTCGACCCCGATCTGCTGCTGCAACTCGAGGGCCTAGCCAACCGCGGCTACACCGGCGGCCTGCTCGAGCGCCGCCCGGCGCAAGACTACCAAAACTACCTCAGCGGCCACTCGCAGCTGCAGCGCAGCCACTACGTGGGCGAGGTGCTGGGCGTGCGCGCCGACGGCTGGGCCGAAGTCGAGACCAAAAACCGCTTCGCCGTCGGCGACCAGATCGAGGTCATCCACCCCAGCGGCAACCGCATCGTGCAGCTCGAAGCCATGCACAACCCCGACGGCGTGCCGGTGCAGGTGGCCCANGGCAACCCGGTGCGCGTGTTCGTGCCGCTGGGCGCGCCGGTGCAAGGCGCCTTGCTGGCGCGGCTGCTGGGAGCGCCAGCGTAATTGCATTGCCTCGAGCGTGCGGCTTGCCATTCATTCGCCAGCCGCAAGCCGATGTGCGCGCAGTGCCCAGGCCGCGACCATGCTCGCAGCATTTGTCAGGTACAGCGTGGTCTGGTTGGCATGGCTGGCGGCCTTGCCCACTGCGGCCCGGTCACGGTAGAGTTGGGCGATAGATTCCAGCGGGTAGTCCACATCGGTGACATACACCGCGTACTCCCAGAGCTTGCCGCACTCGTGCACGCTCGGGCTGGCCAGATCCAGCCGCATCTGCTTGCTGTCCAGGGGCCGCTCGCGCGCGAGCAGGTTGGCCACCAAGAGCGCTCGGCGCAGGGCGTCTTCGCTCACGACTTTGTTCATGCCCAATGCCTGTGCGGCCAGCGCGCCGCCGCGCAGCGCGAAACTGGCCGTGCGGCGTGGCCGCCGCACCCGTGTCCCAGCGCACGTGCATGCGCCCGCCCAGCGTGTCGACGATTTGCGGCTCGCAAGGCTCTTGGCCTGCCCCCTGGGCGCGCCGCCAGCGCCTTGCTTCTTGATTCACCCATCGGGTGAGTGTGCCAAAATCAAGAAACTCTCTGCCAGTCAGGGCTCTGCGTGCGATCTTGGGGGGAGGTGAGGCAAACCTTATGGAAGTCCGCGGAGCAGGCGCAGCAGCCGAGGATTCGCCTCAGCAAGCCCTTGACCAGCGGGGTCAATCAGCGGAATACCGAACCTGTCCGTGGCCCAGCTGGCAACTGCGGCAGAGCGAGACACCCCTTGAGAGCAGTGCACGACGACGTCAAACGCTGCGGTATCAGAGTGAAGTTCCACTAGGAACTTGTGGATAGCCCGAGCGTGCGAAAGCGAGGGAGCGTAGTCGTCGGGCGCCTCACAGTACTGGAGGTGTTGGCTCGCTGTCGGTTCGTCTGGCCAGGCGCCTGGCGGAAGACGCAAGTGCTCTTCTGCCACGTCCAACATATCGACGGGCAGGACGAATCGATACCCTTCGAAGGACGGCAGTTTTCGCCTCATCGAGTAATCCCGAATCGAGACAACCGCCAAATCCGGCCTCGATGGGATTTCCACGAAGGCCGCAAGAGACATAAATGAAACCGAATTCAGCATGGCAACGAAGGGACTGTGGAAATATTTCGAGATAACGCAAACGGATGATAGTCACTGACACACATCTGCGTTACATTCGATGCGCAACCCTAACTGGAGGTGCGCATGGAACGCAAGACAGAGACCTTGAACCTCCGGGTGAGCCCGGAGCTGAAGGAGCTCGTGCGCGTCGCCGCGGCGCGGGACCATCGCACCATCGCGAACTTCATCGAAGTGCTCGTGCGCGAGCACTGCGACCGGCTGGGCATAGACATCGGCCAAGAGCTCACAAAGCAGCCGTCGAGCCGCTGAGCATCAAGGGAGGACAACTTGGACGTTTTTCAGTTCCGCGAGCACTTGGTCGGCGAGTACGCCGGGTTCAGCCGCAGCTTCACCCGCCTGCGCTCCGACGACATTCGCGAGTTCGTCGACCGGGAGTACGCCAGTCAGCGCTACTGGCCTGAGCCGCTCATCCAAATCAACCCGACCTACCGCTCGGGCGGCACGGTCGATGAGCTGGTGGCGGGTGGCCAGCTCAGCCCAGAGTGCTCGGCCATCTTCCGTCTGGGCAAGTCGGCCAGCTCCGCCGGGGTCACGCTTCCGCTGCACCAGCACCAGGCCGAAGCCATCAGCCTGGCCCTTGCTGGCGAGAGCTACGTCCTGACCACGGGCACCGGCTCGGGCAAGTCGCTGAGCTACTTCATCCCCGTCGTCGACGCCTGCCTGAAGGCCAAGAAGGTCGACCCCATGCCGCGCACCCGCGCCATCGTCATCTATCCGATGAACGCGCTGGCGAACTCTCAGCTCGAGGAGCTGAAGAAGTTCTTGGGCTCGGACCCGGCCACGCGGGCGGTGAGCTTTGGCCGGTACACAGGGCAGGAGAGCGACGAAGAGCGGCAGGCCATGGCCGCCACCCCGCCGGACATTCTGCTGACCAACTTCATGATGCTCGAGCTGCTGATGACCCGGCAGAACGACATTGACAAGGCGGTCATGCGCAACGCGAAAGGCTTGCGCTTCCTGGTGCTGGACGAACTCCACACCTACCGGGGCCGCCAGGGCGCTGACGTCGCGTTGCTGGTGCGGCGCGTACGCGAGGCGCTGTCTGACAACCTCATCTGCATCGGTACCTCGGCCACTATGGCCTCCGAGGGCACACAGATGGAGCGCAATGCCGTGGTGGCTAACGTCGCCCGGCGGCTGTTCGGGACGGCCATCCCGGACCGCAACATCATCACCGAGACCCTGCGGCGCACAACTCCCGAAAACGAAACGCTGGACAGCGTCCGCCCGCGTCTGGGTGACGCCATCCGGGCTGGCGTCCCGACGGGGCTGAACTACGACGCAATGGCCGCCCACCCCATGTCGGTCTGGGTGGAGCTCACGCTGGGCCTGACCTACGAGGACGACAAGCCCCGCAGGGCAAAGCCGCGCACATTGGCGGATGCAGCCAAGGCACTCAGCGCCGACTCTGGTGAGTTGTTCGAGACGTGCCTGGCATACCTGCAGCAGTTCATGCTGCGTGCCTACGCAGTGACCGACGGGGCCGGCAAGAGCCTGTTTGCCTTCAAGCTCCACCAGTTCATCGCGGGCGGCGGTAAGGTCTACACGACGCTCGAAGCCCCTGGCCAACGCGCCATCACGCTCGATGGGCAGCAGTTCGTCTCGGGCGACGACCAGCGTCAGCGCCGGTACTACCACGCCCACTTCTGCCGCGACTGCGGGCAGGAGTACATCCCGGTCTGGGACACCGACGGACCCGAGGGCCGAGCCTTCGATGTGCGCAACATCGAAGAGCGCCAGCACGACGTCGAACAGGTCAAGTTCGGCTTCTTGATGCCAGATGGTCGAGGCGTCTGGGAGCCCGACAACCTGGAGCGCTACCCGGAATCCTGGCTCGAAGAGCGCGCCGATGGCGAATGGCGCATCAAGTCTGGACAGCGCAAATTCGTGCCGCAGCCCGTCAAAGTGCGACCCGATGGCGTGGTCGCCACCGACCAGGGGCTGCAGGCCTGGTTCATCCCCGGCTCTTTCCGGTTCTGTTTGGCCTGCGGGGTGTCGCACAGCTCGGCGGGCAAGGATTCACTGCGGTTGACGTCTCTCTCGGCCGAGGGTCGCAGCTCGGCCACCACCATGCTGACCCTGTCGGCACTGCGCTACCTGTACGAGCAGGACCAGCAGCTGTCCGCAGAAGCCAAGAAGGTGCTCGGCTTCTCCGACAACCGGCAAGACGCCGCCCTGCAAGCTGGGCACTTCAACGACTTTCTGCAGGTGCTGCTCACCCGCGCAGCCCTGCTGTCGGCCACGCAAAAGGCCGGAGGCAACGCACTGACCGAGCGGGAAGTGGCCAACGCGGTCTTCGAAGCCCTGGGCTTCCACCGCGACGACCCGGCCGTGCGTGCGGAGTACATGCAGCAGCCCGAGCTCAAGGGCAACACGCGCCGCCAGGTTCAGGAGGCCATGCGCGGCATCCTGGGCTACCGCACTTACTTCGACCTGCGCCGCGGCTGGCGTTTCAACAACCCCAACCTGGAACAGCTGGGGCTGGTGCGCATCAACTACCAAGACCTGAACGACCTGGCCGCTGACGCCTCCGAATGGGCAGAGGCTCCGCAGGTTCTGCAAGTCGCGCGGCCCGAAGAGCGTGCCAAGGTGCTGCGCGAGCTGTTCGACTTCATGCGTCAGGGTCTGTGCATCGCCACGCGCTACCTCGACCGTACCGAGCTGGACCAGCTTCGCACACAGAGCTACGCCAACCTGCGCGAGCCCTGGGGCTTCACCGAAGACGAAAAGCCGGTCCCAGCCCGCTGGTTCGTAACCACCCGCCCCAAGGAAGAAGCCGACCGCCGCGGTCGGCGTGTGCACCTAGAAGACTTTCTCGTCATCGGCTCCAGCCGCTCCCGCCTCGGGCGCGAGCTGCGCAAAGGCAGCACTTGGGGCGGCGGTAACCCGTACTACAAGGCCATCAACGACCAAACTTGGTCGGACGTGGTGGGTGCCCTTCTGAAGGCAGCGGAGTCCTACGGCCTCGTCCGCAAGGAAGAAACCGACGTTGGTCTGACCGGCTGGCAGCTCAACGGCACGGCGCTCCTGTGGGAGCTTGGCGACGGACAGAGTCAGCGGCAGGCCGAAGACAACGCCTTTTTCCGCGCCCTGTACCGCAACATCGCCGGCCTTCTGGACAGCCCGGTCCACCAGCTCTTCGACTTCGAGGCCCGGGAGCACACCGCCCAGGTCGAGCAGGGCGACCGCATGGAACGCGAGGCCCGCTTCCGCTTCACCGAGAAAGACCGCGACGAGTGGCGCAAGGGGAACGGCACCGAGCTCGAGTGGCTGCCGGTCCTGTTCTGTTCGCCCACGATGGAGCTCGGCGTTGATATCTCGTCGCTGAACACTGTCTACATGCGCAACGTGCCGCCTACCCCGGCGAACTACGCACAGCGCAGTGGCCGCGCCGGCCGCGCTGGCCAGCCGGCGCTTGTCATCACCTACTGCGCCAGCCAGTCACCGCACGACCAGTACTACTTCCGCGACCCCGTCCGAATGGTGCACGGGCAGGTGAACGCACCGACGCTGGACCTGGCCAACCTGGAGCTGGTCAAAAGCCACATGCACGCCATCTGGCTGGCAGAGACGGGCAAGCGCCTGGGCAACAGCGTGCGTGACCTGCTGGACATGAACCAGCCGGAGGCGTTGCCTATCACCGAGGACATGGCCAGCGACCTCGACAAAGCCGAGGCCAAGCGCCGTGCCCATGAGCGGGGACTGCGCGTCCTGTCGATGCTGGCCAACGAGCTGACACCCCGCAACGCCCCTTGGTACACCGACCACTGGGCCGAGTCGGTGTTCCAGCGCGCTTACATAGAGTTCGACTGCGCACTGCAGCGCTGGCGTGACCTGTACCGCGCCACCGCGCAGGCCATCGAGCTCAACTTCAAGATTGAAAACAACCCCGCCGCCAGCGAACGGGAGCGGCGCGAGGCCCAGCAGCGGCACAACGAAGCCCGCAAGCAGCGCGACCTGCTGCTGGCCGGCGACAGCGCGTTCAACTCCGACTTCTATACCTACCGCTACCTGGCCTCCCAGGGCTTCCTGCCGGGCTACAACTTCCCGCGGCTGCCGCTACTGGCCTACCTGCCGGCCCGCCGTGGCTCCATCGGTCGCGAGAGTTTCCTGTCTCGCCCCCGCTTCCTTGCGCTGGGTGAGTTCGGCCCGTACAGCCTCATCTATCACGAGGGCAGCCAGTACCGGGTGACCAAGGCACTGCTGACCATTACCGGGCAAGACCAGGTGACCGAGGGCGCCAGGCTGCCCACCGAGGTGGCCCGGCTCTGCCCGTCGTGCGGCTACGGCCACTTCCGGTCGCAGCGCGATGCCGACCGCTGTGTCTCCTGCGGTGCATCGCTGGCAGAGGCGCAAGAGGTCAAGAACCTGTACCGCATCGAGAACGTTTCGACCAAGCGAGCCGAGCGCATTACTGCTAACGAAGAGGAGCGTGTGCGCCAGGGCTACGAGATGCAGACCACTTTGCAGTTCGCCGAAGCCGACGGCAAGCTGCAGATGGTCACCACCGTCGTGGAAGACGCGGAAGGACCGCTGCTCGAGATGCAGTACGGCCCGGCGGCGACCGTCTGGCGCATGAACTTTGGCTGGCGGCGTCGCAAAGAGAAGGCCATCCAGGGCTTCATGATGAACCCGGTCACCGGCCACTGGGTGGGCGGCGTCGACGACGGCAACGGCGAGTCCGAGGGCGAAGGCGACGCTCCGCCAGACAAGACCCCGCCGCAGCGCATCGTTCCCTACGTGGAGGACCGCCGCAACATCCTCATCGTGCGGCCGCACCACCGCCTCGGCGTGCTCGAGGCCGAGACCCTGACCACTCTGCAGTACGCGCTCAAGCGCGGCATCGAGGCCGTCTACCAGCTCGAAGAGAGCGAGCTCATGGCCGAGCCGCTGCCCACGCGCGACAACCGCCAGTCCATCCTGCTGTTCGAAGCCGCAGAAGGCGGAGCTGGTGTGCTCACGCGGCTGGCCACCGAGCCCGACGCACTGGCAGCCGTGGCCGCCAAGGCGCTGGAGGTGATGCACTTCAAGGCACCGCCAGCGGGTCAGGCCTGGAAGCGAGACAGCCTGGTTGAGGAACTGGACCACAACGGCGAGCTGTACTGCGAGGCCGGCTGCTACCGCTGCCTGTTGTCGTACTACAACCAGCCGGACCACACGCTCATCGACCGCAAGGACAAGGCGGCGGGAGGCTTGTTGCTGTACATGCTCTGCCGACTGACCCAGGCCCGGACGAATCAAGGCACCCAAGGACGAGCGCCACAGGAGCACGACGCACAACTGGCCCGGACGGCGGGCAGCACCCTGGAACAAGCCTGGCTCGACCATGTCGCCGAGCATGGCTACCGCAAGCCCGACCGCGGGCAGCACAACATCCCGGGCGCCAGTGCCTGCGCAGACTTCTTCTACGACGACCTGAACCTAGTCGTCTTCATTGACGGCCCGCACCACGAAACAGAAACCCAGCAAGCTCTGGATGCGGCAGCAGACCGTCGGCTTGATGAGCTAGGTTACCTGGTGGTGCGATTCCCCAAGGACTCGACCGAGTGGCCCGGCATCTTTCGGGAGCATTCGGACTTGTTCGGGCAGCCTCGGCGCTCACAGCCGAACCGCGCTCTTGCCTTGTCCGACATGGTTCGAGTAGAGCTTCGGCTCGATATCCCGTTTGCTGAAACGGAACAGGCGACGAGGCTTCTAGTCTCAGACCTCGTTTGCGATGCGGCGGGTTGTTTGCCCAGTGATTTTGAGTTCGTAGGTGAGCTAGCCCGAGGCAGCATCGTCGCGACACTGATGATGAAACTGCTGCATGCATTCCGCTTGAAGACGGCTGTTTCGCAGGCGGAATCGCCAATCGGTGATACACGACTAAATGGTGCTTCAGTCAACAGTACCTTCGGGCTTCAAGATGTTCAGAACGCACTCGGACAAGCAGTTTCCGGCTCACTTGTGGTCTTTGTCCATGGGCTGACAGGCGACGAAGAGACCTTCGGTCAGCTGCCAACGTATGTGGAGCAGCTGGTTCCGACGCGTTGTATGAAGTACGTCTACCCATCCCGATGGACAGGCGGTACTGACCTTTATTCGCTAGCCAAACATCTGGGCAACGAAGTGCTTCTGTCAGGCGCCAGCGCGATCGCCTTCGTTGCGCATAGCTTGGGAGGAATCCTCATCCGAAAGACGCTTGCTGAGCTTTGCAAGCTGGGGCTGCTTAATGAAGAGCTGGCAGACCGCACGAAGTTGGTCGCGCTGATGGCGTCTCCAACAACAGGTTCATCCGTCGCTGCGCTAGCGAAAGCATTCCCAGGGCTCTCTGCACACCCACAGTTGCAAGTGCTGTCGAAGGACTCGGCTGTCCTATTGCAGACAAACGACGCGTGGAAGAAGTGGTGTCAAGAGAACGCCGACTGTCTGGTCTGCAATTTCGTCGGTCTCAAAGATGCGGTCGTGCCTCCCGCGGATGCCTCAGCAGGACCAGGTCAGACATTCATGGTCCCTGAGGTCACGCACACATCCATCGTGAAGCCCACGAGTCCAAACGACTACGTCGTCAAACAGCTGACGAACCTGCTTCAGGGAAGACTAGCTTGACCACATCTACGACCTTCAATCCAGGCAGCCTCGTTTCAGCACGAGGCCGTGAGTGGATAGTCCTGCCCGAGTCTGACCAGCAGACCTTGCGCCTGCGCCCCCTGGGGGGCGGCGAGCGCGACGAGACACTCGTCTACCTGCCGCTCGAACGCCAGCCCGTTCAACCCGCCACCTTCCCCTGGCCAACCGTTGACCAAGCGCGCAACCATTCGGCCAGCCAAATGCTGCTGGATGCGTTGCAGCTCAAGCTGCGCAGCGGCGCGGGCCCCTTTCGCAGCTTCGGCAACATCGCCGTGGAGCCTCGTGCCTACCAGCTCGTGCCGCTGCTGATGGCCCTGAAGCTCCCGACGGTTCGCCTGCTGATTGCCGACGACGTGGGTATCGGCAAGACCATCGAAGGCGCCCTGATTGCGCGCGAGATGCTGGACCGAGGGGAGATTCAGCGTCTCGCCGTGCTGTGCCCTCCGCACCTGTGTGAGCAGTGGCAGCGCGAGCTGGCCAGCCGCTTCCACATTTCGGCGGTCGTGGTCCGCTCGAACACCGCCGACCGGCTGGAGCGCGACCTGCCGCCCGGTGCATCGCTGTTCGATGCCCACCCCTTCACCGTGGTGAGCCTGGACTACATCAAGTCCGAGCGCCGCCGGGAGGCATTCCAGCGCTTCTGCCCGGAATTCGTCATCGTCGATGAGGCGCACACCTGCACCCAGGCCGGTCAAGGCCGGCAGCAGCGCTACCAGCTGCTCAAAGGCCTGGCCGCCCAGCCAGACCGCCATCTGGTGCTGCTGACCGCCACCCCGCACAGCGGCGACGAAGAGGCCTTTTTCAACCTGCTGGGTCTCCTGCGCTCCGACTTCACCCAGCTCATGGACCTGCCACCGGGTCAGCGCAGCGACCTGCGCGAGGCCTTGTCACGCCACTTCGTCCAGCGCCGTCGCCCCGACATTGCCGAGTGGCAAGACTCATCAATGTTCCCGGACCGGCAAACCGCCGAAATCACGTACCGGCTGACAGGCGCCTGGGGCCAGCTGTTCAACGACGTGCTGGCCTACGCCCGCGAGCTGGTGGAGCGCTCCGAGGGCCAAGGGCTGCGAGAACAGCGCATGAACTGGTGGGCGGCCCTTGCGCTGCTGCGCTGCATCTCGTCGTCCCCGGCGGCTGCCGTCAATGCACTGCGCACGCGGCTTCAAGGCGCTCAGGGCGAAGCGGGCGCCACTGAAGCCGCATCGCTGGAGGAGTTCGAAGCCCAGGCGAGTGACCGGGTGCTGGATGGCACCGAAGACGCCTTGTCGACCGACGACATGGAGCCTGGCGCCCAGACCGAGGACAGCCTGCGTCTGCAAGAGCTGATGGCCAGCGCCCAAGCCCTGGCCGGCCAGCAGAACGACCCCAAGCTTGCGAAGCTGCAAGAGCATCTCGCGGTCTTGCTCAAGGACGGCTTCCAGCCGGTCGTGTTCTGCCGCTACATCGCCACCGCGCACTACCTCGCGGCCTCGCTGCAAGAAAAGTTCAAGTCAGCGACGGTCAAGGCGGTCACCGGCGAGCTGACACCCGATGAACGGGAAGCCGCGGTCGAACAGCTGGGCGAGAGCGAGGTTCGCATCCTGGTGGCCACTGACTGCCTGTCCGAAGGTATCAACCTCCAGGGGCTGTTCACCGCGGTCGTGCACTACGACCTCAGTTGGAATCCGACCCGCCATGAGCAGCGAGAAGGACGCGTGGACCGTTTTGGCCAGAAGGCCCGTGAGGTCCGCAGCACCATGCTCTACGGCGAGGACAACCCTGTGGACGGTGCCGTGCTGCAGGTCATCCTGCGCAAGGCCGAGAGCATCCGCAAAGAGTTGGGTGTGCTGGTGCCCATGCCCGACGACGAGGGCAAGCTCACCCAGGCCCTGATGAACGCGGTGCTGCTGCGCAAGGGAGCTCCGCTCAACGCACAGTCTCAGCTCGACCTGTTCGGCGGGCCGGCCAAGGAGATTGACCTCGCCTGGCAAAGCGCGAAGGAGAAGGCCAAGCAGAACCGCAGTATCTTCGCCCAGCGCCGATTGAAACCCGAAGACGTGCTGCCCGAGTGGCGCAAGTCAGCCGCCGTTCTGGGCGGTGAAGCCGACGTGGAGCGATTCGTCAGCCGCGCGGCCACCCAACTCGGCGCACCGCTGCAGCCGATTAAACAGCACTTCAAGCTGCTGACCGAGCACCTGCCGGGCACGGTCCAGGAACGCCTGGCGGCCGAGGGCCTGTCCGGCACGCTGCGCATCGACTTCCACCAACCCGCCGCGCAAGGCGCCACCTTCATCCACCGCACGCACCCGCTGGTGGCCGTGCTGGCTGACACGCTGTTGGAACAGGCGCTGGACGCCACACCGTCGAGCGACGACGCAGCCGCCGTCGCCCGCGCCGGGGCCGCCTTCGTCGGCGCCGTCAGCCTCAAGACCACGGTACTCCTCCTGCGCATCCGCCATCAGCTCACGGTCACCCACGGCACCTCCACGCGTCTGCTGATGTGCGAAGAGGCGGTGGCGGTGGCTGCCGCAGGCTCTGACGCCTTTGCCGAACTCACCCCCGAGCAAACCCGACAGCTGCTCGGCGCCGAAGCCACGCGCAACATGCCCGCTCCGTTGCGCGACCGTCAACTCCAATCCGCGCTGGATGCTTTACCCGGCTGGCAGCCCCAGTTCGAAGCCATCGCCAAGGCCCGCGCCCAAGCCCTGCTGGCCGACCATCGCCGCGTTAGGGAAGCGGCCGAAGGCCGCGGCAGCTACCAAGTAACTGCCAGCCTGCCGGTGGATGTGATGGGCCTGTACGTGCTGCTGCCCGACACGGGCGCGGCCACCAACGCCGTGGGAGCCTGACGCCATGGCCAAACGACTCACCCACCAGTTGGCCTACCGCGCCATCCGCATCGAAGGCGGCCTCATCCCCGCTGAAGAGCTGACCCGCCTGACCCTTCTGGCCGACCCCAAGGGCACCGAGCAGACCGAGAGCCACTACCGCATCGCCAAGGGCCTGAAGCTGCGCGACGAGATTGCTCGCGACTTCAAGATTGCGCTGAACCTCTGGCAAGACTTCAAAGCCCTGCGCCAGCGGCAAGACGTGCGAGCCCACGAGGTCACCGTGCGCGAGTGGTTGCTGCCGCTGCTACGCGACGTGCTGCACTTCCACGACGCCGCCCGCTGTGCGGCCATCGAGAAAGCTGGCCACCAGTACGCCGTGGGCCACGCCGGCAACGGTGGCCGCGTTCCGCTGGTGTTCGCGGGCTTCGATGAACCACTGGACTCCGCCGCCGAGCGCTTCGGCGAGACCAACCCCGACACCGGCAAGACTCGCCGCCGCAGCCCCTTCATGCTGACGCAGGAAGCGCTGAACGCCAGCGACGCCACGCTCTGGGCCATCGTCAGCAACGGCCTGACGCTGCGCATCCTTCGCGACAACGCCAGCCTCACGCGCCCCGCCTACATCGAGGTGGACCTGGAAGCGCTCTTCAACGAAGAGCTGCTGGCCGACTTCAGCGCCTTCTGGCTGCTGGCCCACGCCAGCCGCTTTGGCGCAGCCGATTCGCCGCCAAGCGACTGCCCTTGGGAGCGCTGGCGGGCGGCTGGCCAGCAAGCCGGCGTCACGGTGCGCGGAAAGCTGCGCTACCAGGTGGCCGAAGCGCTCCGCGCGCTGGGTACGGGTTTCCTTTCGCACCCTGCGAACGGAGCGCTGCGTTCCGCCTTGCAGACCGCTGAAGGCGGCTACGACCGTCAGGCCTTCTTCGAAGAGCTGCTGCGGCTGGTCTACCGCCTCATCTTCCTGGCCACCGTAGAAGACCGCCGTGACCGCGGCACGGGCGAGCGCCTGGTCTTCACGCCGGACGCCGCCGACGATGCCAAGGCGCGCTACCTGGCCGGCTACTCGATGACCTGGCTGCGCGAGCGGGCCGTGCGCCGTAGCCAGCACGACCGCCATGCCGACCTCTGGCAGGCGCTGACCATCACCTTCGGCGCACTGGCACGCGGCGAACCCGCATTGGGCTTGCCGGCACTGGGTGGCTTGTTCGAAGCCGACCAGTGCCCGAAGCTGGACGCTGCCCAGCTGGACAACCGGCACCTCCTGGCCGCCGTGTTCCAGCTCGGCTGGTTCCGCGCCGATGGCGGGCTGTCGCGCGTCAACTACCGCGACATGGGCCCAGAGGAGCTGGGCAGCGTCTACGAAAGCCTGCTGGAGCTGGTGCCTGACCTGCAGGGCCTGGCCTCGCCTGTGACAGCGCGCCTGGCCTTCGTAGGAGATGACGAGACCGACGCCTCCACCAAGGGCAACACGCGCAAGCTCACTGGCAGCTACTACACCCCCGACAGCCTGGTGCAGGAGCTCATCAAGAGCGCGCTGGAACCCGTCATCGCGCAGACGGTCAAGGCGAATCCAGAGCGTCCCGTCGAGGCGCTGCTTTCGCTCACCATCTGCGACCCCGCCTGCGGCAGCGGCCACTTCCTGCTGTCAGCCGCGCGCCGTCTCGCCGACGAGGTAGCGCTGCACCGCGCCGCCGTAGAGCGCGAGGGCGGCGCCCCCACGCCCGCTGACTACCGCCACGCGCTGCGCGACGTGGTCAGCCGCTGCATCTACGGGGTGGACAAGAACCCCATGGCCATCCAGTTGGCCAAGACGGCCCTGTGGCTGGAGGCCTACTCGCCCGACCGGCCACTGAGCTTCGTGGACCACCACCTGCGGGTCGGCGACGCGCTGCTGGGCGTGCTGGACCCGAAGGTGCTGGAGAACGGCATCCCCGATGAGGCCTACACGGCCCTCTCGGGTGACGACAAGGAAGTCGCCAAAGCCCTCAAGAAACAGAACAAGGCCGACCTGAAAAGCTGGCGACAGATTGCCGGGGGCGACCTGCTCACCCAGGCGGGCCTGGCCGCGCAGGCGGTCAGCGTCGAAACGCTGGACGACGACACCCCCGAGCACTTGGCCGCCAAGCGCCGGGCCTGGTCGCAGGCCGAAGCCGAAGCACAGGGCAGCACCTTTGCCCGCCTAGCCGACACCTACGTCGCTGCCTTCCTCGCACCCAAGCTGGCAGACACGGGCGACACCGTGCCACTGTCTGGCTACCTGTGGGGCGTGCTTAGCGGCCAGGCACCGCAAGCTGTTGTGGAGGACGCCTCCCACGCCCTGTGCCGCCGGCACAGCGTCTTCCACTGGTGGCTGGCGTTCCCACAGGTGGCATCGAAGGGTGGCTTCAGCGTGATGCTGGGCAACCCGCCGTGGGAACGCATCAAGCTACAGGAGGAAGAGTTCTTCGCCACCCGCAGCCCGCTGGTGGCCACGGCCAAGAACAAGGCCGAGCGCGCCCAGCGCATCGAATGGCTGCGCGAGGGTGTGCTGCTGCACCACGTGAACCCCGACCTGGAGCGTGCCGAAGGCTTAACGCCGCCCAATCGGGCAGAGGTGGCTTTGTACGACGGCTTTATCGCCGCTCGCCGAGGCGCTGAGGCTGCCAGCCTTTTTGCACACGATAGTCGGCGGTACCCACTTACAGGTGTCGGCGACGTGAACACCTATGCCCTGTTCTCGGAGACCTTCTTCCAGGCTACGGCCCCAAGTGGTCGAGCCGGCTTTATCGTACCTACCGGTATAGCAACAGATGACTCCACCAAGGCCTATTTCGAGGCTGTATCTCAGCATCGCCGTCTAATTGCCCTTTACTCATTCGAGAACGAAGAGTTTGTCTTTCCGGCGGTGCACCACGCAATGAAGTTCGCACTGCTGACCATTTCGGGCAGAAATGGAATTGACGCGCCGGCGCAGCTCGTCAACTTCGCTCGTCAAGTGGAGTACCTGACTGACCAACAGCGCAGGTTCAGCCTGCGGCCAGAAGAGTTCCGCCTAATCAATCCCAACACCCGCACTTGCCCAGTCTTCCGCAGCGAGCGCGATGCCGAGCTGACTAAGAAGCTATACCGCGCTGCGCCCGTGCTAATCAGCGAAGGCGAAACATATGCGCAAGGCGAGGTACTACGAACTGAGGTGAATCCTTGGGGCATTTCGTTCCAGCGCATGTTGGATATGTCCAACGACAGCGGCCTTTTCGCTGATGCGCCTGCCAGCCTGCGCGAGCCGCGGCGGCTGCCGCTTTACGAGGCGAAGATGATTCACCAGTTCGACCATCGCTGGGCTACCTATGTGGACGCACCCACCGGAGGAGCGGGCGAGGTAGAAACCTCCGACGTCAGCAGCGCGGATAAGGCAGACCCTGATTGCACCGTGCGCCCGCGCTATTGGGTGGATGAGCGCGAGGTACTGGCCCGCATCGCCAGCGTGCCTACCCGCGTGAGCCGCGCCTGGCTGAGCGTGCATGCGGCTCAAGACGCGCAACACGCCGCCGGCCGGAATGCCCCCATGGACGCTGCCCTCACCGAACTGCTGCTCGCGCTGGCGCAGTGGGTGGCTGGCGAGATATTCCACCGCGCAGCGGGTGCTCCGCCAAGCGACGATGGATGGACGTCGACGCAGGCGCAGCCCTTCATCGCTGCTACCGAGCAGCATCTCAAAGCCCGCTTCTCAAGCTTGAACGAGGTGCTGCGGAGCGAAGGCCTGACGACCAAGAAGGCCTTAGTTGAGTTTCCCAAGTGGGCCACTCAAAACCGCAGCGCCCGTCTAGATGAGGCTGAACTCACAGCTCTTGGCGAGGAGCTGCGCGCGAGTGAACTGGCCAAGTCCATTTGTGCGCTACTCGACCATTGGATGAATCGGCGAAGTCCGACGTGGATGTTTGGCTTCCGAAACATCACCAATGCAACGAACGAAAGAACGTTCATCGGAACGGTGATACCGCGAGTTGCAGTCGGGCACTCGATGCCATTGATGTTCAGTGGGGTTACCGCTTCGCGTTTCGCGGCATTGGTCGGCGCACTTGCAAGTTTGACCCTTGACTACATTGCGCGACAAAAGGTCGGCGGGACCAACATGACCTATGGCTACTTGAAGCAGTTCCCGGTGCTACCCCCCAACCGCTACACCGACGCCGACCTCGCATTCATCGTCCCCCGCGTTTTCGAACTCACCTACACCGCGAATGACCTGCAGGCCTGGGGTCAGGACCTCGCCGCTTACGACCCACGCCCTGCCGCCGAGCAAGGGCGCCCCTTCGGCTGGAACCCCGAGCGCAGAGCCCACCTGCGCGCCGAGCTCGACGCGTACTACGCCCGCCTGTACGGACTTACACGCGACGAACTGCGCTACATCCTCGACCCCAAGGACGTGATGGGCGAGGACTACCCCAGCGAGACCTTCCGTGTGCTCAAGGACAGCGAGATTCGCGCCTACGGTGAGTACCGGACGAGACGGCTTGTGCTGGCGGCATGGGATGACCTGCACAGGCTGGGGCCGAGGGCCTCATGACCACTTCGACCGCAGATAACGCCACCAAAGCGAAGTCGGGCACGACTGGTGCGCAGCCGACCTATCTGAGCCATCTGAAGCCAGTCGATGAACTGGCGCTGGCCACCGGCGAGAGGTGTCAGGTCTGGGAGCTTGAAGTACCCCAGGACGATGCTTGCCTCAGCGAATGGGCCACCCGGTTCCGCCAGTGTTACTGCCCGGATGGTCAGCTCGACCTACTTCGCGAAGGCACCGACAAGACCAGAGCACAGTACCTGCTTGAGCTCGTGTTTCCGGACCAAACCAAAGCGCCCGGGCCCGGGGTTCGGTCTGGCGACTTTGCGGAGCTGCTGATAGCTGACTTTGTCGAGTTTCTGCTCGGCTACTGGGTGCCGCGTGACAAGTACGCCGAAAAGGGAAGTCGCAACGAGTCGGTCAAGGGGGTCGATATCGTCGGATTCAGGTGGCGGCAAGATGACCAACACCACCCCGACGACGAGATGCTCACCTTCGAGGTAAAGGCGCAGCTGAGGGGCGACAAGTACGACAAGCGCCTCCAGGTAGCGGTCGATGACTCTGCGAAGGACTACCTGCGCGCTGCAGAGACCCTCGCAGCCATGAAACGGAGGTTTCTAAACAAGGACGAGCGAGGTGCAATGAAGGTCGTGCAGCGCTTTCAGAATGCAGCCGACCGGCCATACTTACTCCTATCGGGCGCTGCAGCCGTCTTGTCTGACGACGCGTTCGACCCGGCGGGGCTTTCTACAACCTCTACCGCGCAGCACAACAACGCGAGAGGCCTGCAACTGGTGGTCGTCAGAGGGAAGGGTCTCATGGACCTCGCCCACGCGCTTTATCAGAGAGCAGCCGATGAGGCCTGAAGCAAACAGTCGGCGCTACCTGGGCATCACTCGTTCGAAGGGCAAGATGTACGAGTTGGGGCTCCCGGAGGAGTCCCACATAGCCGTACCCCGGGATGTCGAGCCAGAGGCGCTGTTCCCATTGTCCATAGGCACGTTGATGGACGCCGCCGTCGGCTTGAACGATGCCGCTGAGGACCCACCAGCTATCTCGGACGAACTGCGCGCGGAGCTCGGGTTTTCAGCCAGCTTCTTCGACGCCTACCTGGAGTCGCGTTTCAACGACGGCGTATCGCACGAGGTCAGTCTGTTCGCATCTGCGAGCTACTTCCTCGGCCAACGGCCAGGGAGCAGCTTGGTTCTCGCTCGGCGCCTCAATCTAGAAGGGTTGAACGCCATCGAGCAGGCTGCCATCTGGGCCCTTCGTGCTGAGTGGCATAAGGCACCGGGCCTTGCTGCTCATCCGAGTGGCGGCCTGGTTCCAGGCTTGGTTCAGCAACTGAATGTACACTTCATCGAAGGGGACAGCACCGACGCCGTCGTAACACTGCTAACCCAGCTGCGCGCCTGGGCCTACGCAAACGGAACTGCCAGAGAAGTGGTTCTGGCGGAGGTTACGGCGGCGGTGGTGAAGATGCGGTTGGCCAGCTCGTCATGGAAGTTGCTTCCCGCCTTCAGCGGGTTGGCAAGCGACGCCTGGGCCAATGCCATCCGTCGACCCGGGTTTCCGAAGGAGCTTTGGCCGTCACAACGACTTCTCGGCAAAGCGGGAATATTCGCTGGCCGCTCAGGCGTCGTGCAGATGCCGACCAGCGCAGGCAAGACGCGCTCGGTGGAAGTCATCCTTCGAAGCGCCTTCCTCGCGGGCCGAACTAGGGTCGCGGTCCTTGTAGCGCCGTTCCGGGCTTTGTGCCATGAGATTGCGACTTCATTCCGTCAGTCCTTCCGGAACGAGGACGTCAAGGTCAACGAGCTATCGGACGCACTACAACTCGACTTCACCGACCAGCTTGCCGAACTGTTCGGCGCTGCGCCACCGAGCACACGCTATCTTCTCGTGCTGACGCCGGAGAAGCTGCTTTACGTTCTGCGGCAAGCGCCCGAGTTGGCCACGCATCTAGGTCTTGTGGTCTATGACGAGGGTCACCAGTTCGACTCGGGCAAGCGTGGCATCACGTATGAGCTGCTGCTGGCGGAAATCAAGAGCCAAGTTGCGGCCACCGTACAGACGGTTCTCATCTCGGCTGTCATCAAGAACGCGACGGCTGTCGGCTCATGGCTCATCGGCGCAGACCCGAATGTGGTCGACGGGACAGGACTGCTCTCCACAGCGCGCTCGGTTGCCTTTGCCACCTGGAGCGAGGCTCTGGGCCAACTTTGGTTCTTCGAGTCAGGCGACTATCAAAAGCGAGACTACTTCGTCCCTCGCAGCATTGAAGCTCAGGAGCTACAGCTCTTTGGCAGGGAGCGAAAGCGGCAGTTCTTTCCAGAGCGGGGAGATGCCGCTTGGAGGGATGTTTCGTTGTATCTGGGCATACGTTTAGCCCCCAACGGCACCGTCGCAATCTTCTGCGGGCGGAAGGACACCGCATCTGGCCTTGCGGCGCGCGCTGTCGACGTGTACGCGCGAGGGTTCTCTCTGACGCCGCCATCCCAAGCATCGAATCCGGATGAGGTACAGCGGCTCGTTCACTTGGCTTCCCAGCACTTCGGAGCCGATTCGGTGCTGGCTAAGGCTGCCGCACTGGGCGTGTTTGTCCATCACGGGACGACGCCGCAGGGGATACGTCTTTCGGTCGAGCATGCGATGCAGCAGGAGCTCATCAAGCTCGTTATCTGCACATCAACCCTAGCTCAAGGCGTCAACCTGCCGATTCGCTACTTGGTGGTGTCTGGAGTGAACCAAGGCGCCGACCGAATCAAGACGCGTGACTTCCAAAACCTCATCGGCAGAGCGGGTCGCGCAGGCATGCACACGGAGGGTCTAGTCATTTTCGCGGACCCCCGAGTCATGGACAAGAGACGGCAGGAGCGATGGCGACTTGATGCTGCCATTGAACTGCTGACGCCGGAGAACGCCGAGGACACATCCAGTTCGCTCTTGACGCTCGTATCCCCGCTCCGCACTGCTGATGAGCGAGGGGAACTGCCGGTCGCCCAGGCCGTTGTGACGCTGGCCTACTTCCTGCGGGGCGACGAGCTGCGTGAGTGGGCTAAGGGTGTCCTGCAGGCGACCCCGATGCCAGGGGAGATTGAACGGACGCTGGTGCGCCAGATTTCCAAGCGGCAGGCCTTACTGGTCGCGCTGGAGAGCTATCTGATGGCAAATCGTGGCACCGACACCTTTGACGAGTTTCTGACAAGAGCGCGGAGCCTGGCGGAGTCCACCCTGGCCTTCGCTTTGGCCAATGAGGCACAGAAGCAGGATTTGCTTCAGCTTTTCGAACTGACCGCGAGGCACGTTGAAGCGATAGCCCCCGCTCAATCGCAACAGGCGAAGTTTTCAAAGACGTTACTAGGCGCAGTGGATGCAGCCGCTGTTGAGCAATGGGTGCTGCAAAACGAGGCCACGGTCTCTGTATTGACTGAACCTCATGACTGGCTCGTCGCTGTTTGGCCGCTGCTGGTTGCCGTTGCCAACAGCAAGCTTTTGCCGGCTATGGAGCCAGACGGTCTTGCTCTCGAGCTCGCCAAGCACTGGATGGACGGAGCGACCTACCGTGAACTCATCGCGCTGACGAATGCCAGCGGCGGAACTAAACCCTGGGGCGAGGATGGCAGACAGCGGCTCTCGGAGTCAGACGTGTTGGGCTTCCTGGAGGGTGGCCTGGGATTTGACTGCCCGTTAGTCGTTGCAGCAGTCGGCGAGTTCATCGCGGAACTGCCTACTGCCGATGGTGAATGTCGAGACAGGTTGAACGCGTTCCAAAAGTGCCTCAAGTACGGGCTACCCGATGCGCTGAGCATCTCAATCTATGAGGTCGGTTTCGCCGACCGCTGCATCGCGCAAGAGCTGACTGCTGAGCTGCGGGCGGCAGGCTATCAAGGGACCCACGTCGACGGGGCCTTGGCAAATCACCGAGACGTCTTCGTCGCCGTCTTGACCCGATATCCAAGCTACTTCGAAACAGTCCTAGACGGGCTCTGACAAGTACACGGTGAATTGATATGAGCGAAACCCTTTTCAAAGAAGTCCGCTACACCCTGGGCGGCCTGGTCAACGGCATCAGCATGGGCCAGATTGGCCTGCCGGACATACAGCGCCCGTTCGTGTGGAGCAACGCCAAGGTCCGCGACCTGTTCGACTCGATGTACCGCGGCTACCCGGTGGGCTTCTTTCTGTTCTGGGAGACCGGGGCCGACGGGGTAGAGACCAAGGTCATCGGCGACACCAACAAGCAGAAAACGCCTTCTTTGCTCATCGTCGACGGGCAGCAGCGGCTGACCTCGCTCTACGCGGTCATCCGGCGCGAGGCAGTGCTGCGGGAGAACTTCGAGCGGGAGCACATCCGCATCGCGTTCCGGCCGCAGAACGGCACCTTCGCGGTGCCCGATGCGACGACCGAGCGAGACCCGGAGTACATCCTCGACATTTCCGAGGTCTTCAATCGGCCCACGCACAAGACGATTGCCGAGTACCTGAAGCGGCTGTCGGCGGCGAGGGACGTGTCGGATGCGGAGGAAGAGAGGGTGGCCGAGGCCATTGGCCGCCTGGCTGGGCTGACGAACTTCCCCTTCATCGCGCTGGAGCTGTCGCAGCAGTGCACCGAAGAGCAGGTGGCCGACGTCTTCGTCCGCATCAACAGCGAAGGCAAGAAGCTCAACCAGTCGGACTTCATCCTGACCCTCATGTCGGTGTTCTGGGACGAGGGTCGCACGGAACTGGAGACCTTCTGCCGCGCCGCGCGGCAGCCAGGCCCCGCGGGGCAGGCCAGCCCATTCAACGCCATCTTCCAGCCCGACCCTGACCACCTGCTGCGTGTCGACGTCGGCGTCGCCTTCCGGCGCGCACGGCTGGAGCACGTGTACTCGCTGCTGCGAGGCAAGGACCTCTCCACCGGCGAGTCCAGCCCTGAGAAGCGAGCCAACCAGTTCGGCAAGCTGCGCGATGCTCAGGCACGGGTGCTGAACCTGACTTACTGGGCTGACTTCCTGAACGTGGTGCGCGCTGCGGGCTACCGCAGCGCCAAGCACATCAGCTCGGTGAACGCGCTGGTCTTCGCCTACCAGCTGTACCTGCTGGGGCGCACCGAGTACGGCGTGGAGGGCTTCAAGCTCAAGAACGCCATCGCGCGCTGGCTGTTCATGTCGCTGCTGACGGGGCGGTTCACATCGTCGCCAGAGTCGCGCATGGAGCAGGACCTGGCCGAGCTGCGAGACATGACCTCGGCCGAGCAGTTCCTGGCGCGGCTGGCCACGGTGGAATCGGCCACCTTGACAGACGACTACTGGACCAAGACCCTGCCGCTGGACCTGGCCACGTCCGCAGGGCGCAGCCCGGCACTGTTCGGCTTCTATGCGGCTCAGACGCTGCTGGATGCCCGCGCCCTGTTCTCGTCGATGAAGGTGGTGGACCTGCTGGACCCGCCGGCTCAGGGGCAGAAGAAGTCGCTCGAGCGGCATCACCTGTTCCCGCGCCAGTACCTGAAGGGCAAGGGCGTGGAGAGCGTCCGGGATATCAACCAGATTGCCAACTACACCCTGGTCGAGTGGGACGACAACATCGCCATCTCGGACGCCCCGCCCAGCCAATATTGGCCCAAGTACGCGGAGCGCTTCGACCCTGAGACCCTGGCAGCCATGCTGCGCTGGCACGCCTTGCCGCAGGAGTGGTGGACGCTGAGCTACGAGGACTTTCTGGTGGCGCGGCGGCCGCTGATTGCCGACGTGATTCGGCAGGGCTACGTGAAGTTGTCCGGAGGCGTGTGATGACTCCACTGGACCGCCTGCGCTTGGAGAAGGCCGCCGCTGACTGCGGCTTCGAGATGACGGCGGTCCCGCACGCCGACGGGCTGGAACTGCGGTCCGCCCGCTTCCCGGAGACGGTGCTCGTGCGTGTGGCGGGGGAGAAGAGCTTTAAGGTCAGCGCTTCGGACCCGGCCATCCTGGAACAGACGGCTGGCAGCGGCCCCTTAAAGGTCGAGGGATACGGCGATTTATAGAAGTGCCCTTAAACTGCAGCAGTTGGCGGACCAGGGCATCCGTTTCTCGCTCGACGACTTTGGCACCGGTTATTCGTCCCTGAGCT
>JGI24114J20149_100053_pt1 | contig 18226 bp, 13 predicted proteins | sample SubbioCSW11_NovA_FD_20149 | JGI IMG/M metagenome (IMG submission 20149)
ANAATACCGCTACCATTAAAGCAGAAGTTGTTATTGTGCGCGTAACTTCTTGATTTTTAAAGGTTTGTACTTACTATTAGGCTGGGAAAGTTGAGTTCAAAACTTAAAAGAGATTGCTGAACGTTCAGTAGTGATTAGCTGCATGGTTTACCTTGTAATGATCGGCGCCAGCTTCTTCACGACCGTCTTTATTCACTTGGGCGGCGGGACGCTGATTACCAACCTGGTGCTGGGTCTGCCGTTTCCTGATTGGGGCATCACCCTGGCAATGTTTATTATTGTGTTTATCATGGGCGCCTTTCTTGACTGGATAGGCATCCTGATGATTGTTGTGCCGCTCTTTACGCCTATCGCCGCGGCGCTTGGTTTGAACCCGATCTGGTTTGCGATGATGGTAATTGTTATTATGCAAACTTCTTTCTTGACACCGCCCTTTGCTTACTCTATATTCTACCTTAAAGGTATTGCGCCGCCTGAAGTGCAAACGGCGGATATTTACCGCGGTGTGATACCGTTTATCTTGCTGCAATTTATAGGCATTGCTCTGCTGGCCATTTTCCCGCAGCTTATCTTGTGGCTGCCCAGCTTGATGGGCAGATAACCGTTTTTGCTGCTGTGGTTTGTTAGGGTGACGTGCGAAAAATCTTGCTTTTACCGGCCGAGGAAATATGAAGGAGAAAAAGATGTTCAGACCGATCAGACAAAAGAGAGTTTATGAAGAAATTCTGTGCCAAATTAAAGATTTGTTGGCTAAGGGGGCGCTCAAGCCTGGCGATCGCCTGTTTTCGGAACGCGAATTGGCAGACATGCTGCAGGTCAGCCGTGCTTCTATTCGTGAGGCGTTTAGTGCCCTCGATATGCTTGGGATTTTGGAGAGCAAGCCGGGAGAGGGTACTTTTATCCGCCAGTCACCGCACGAGTCTGCTTTTAACCCGCTTGCGCTTGTTTGTCTGCTTTATGGAGATAGTAATTTACAGATGATGGAAGTCAGGATGATTTTAGAGGCTGAGAGCGCCGCCATGGCAGCTAAAAGGGCAAGTCAAAAAGATTTGGAAAAGATTAGTGCCTGCCTTGAGCAGATGGAGTCTGATATAGCCGGCAATAGCTTGGGTGAGCTTCCCGACGCTCAGTTTCATCTGGCTGTTGCTGAGGCTACCGGGAACAAAGTGCTGCAGCACATGATGGATACCATCTCGGGACTGATTGTGGAAACCCTGCGCCACAGCAGACAGCAGCTTTTTCAGACTTTGGGCAACAAGGAGAAACTTCTGGCACAACACAAAAAAATCTTCCAGGCCATTTCCAGCAAAAATCCGGAACAGGCACGCGCTGCGATGAAGGAACATCTGCGCTTTGTCATCGAAAAAACTATGGCATACGAAGCAGAGCGCACAGCATATACGGCAGAGCTGAACCGGAAAGCCGAGTAAAAGGAGTTGTCCATAGTTATGCAAGAGTTTGCACTCGCGTTTGGCAAAAGTTCCTTGACTCTTACCCTTGAACAGGAAAGGGTTTTGGCGGTCCTGCGCCCTAAACCCCTTGCCTCTCCAGAATGCGAGACGACTGTCGTCCGGAATGCTCTTTTGAACCCGATTGGCTCCCGCCGCCTGCGTGAGATTGCCCAAGCGGGAGAGACTGCTTGCATCGTTGTCGGTGACATGACTAGGTTGTGGGCGCGCTACCATGTGTTGGTACCGCCGATTCTTGAAGAGTTAAATGCGGCTGGAATTCCCGATGAAAATATCACGATTGTTTCTGCCACCGGAGCGCATCGTGCTCAAAGCCGTGACGAACATGCCAAACTGGTAGGAGATGAGGTTTATCGCCGCGTGCGTATGGTTGAACATGACTGTCATGCCACCGACTTGGTAAATTTCGGCAGCACATCGAGCGGCACGCCTGTTCGTGTCAACCGCCAGGTGGCCACCGCTGACAGGGTGATTTTAACGAGCGGCATTGTGCACCATTTTCTCGCCGGTTACGGTGGGGGCAAGAAAGCGATTATGCCCGGCACTGCAAGTTTCGAAGGGATTATGGCTAACCACCGTCTCTCACTAAATCCTCAAGGTCCCGGGCTGAACCCTGAAGTCCGGGCGGGAAAATTGGCTGGCAACCCTTTGTCGGCAGATATGATTGAGGCGGCACGCATGGTAGGAGTTGACATGATAGTCAATTCGATTGTCAGTGATGAGCATCAAGTGGCGCTGGCCGTAGCGGGTGAATTAGTCGCTGCCCATGAAGCAGGCGCTCTTTTAGTAGACGAGTATTTTGGTGTGCCAATTTCCGAACAGGCCGATTTAGTAGTCGCCTCCTGTAGTGGCTATCCCAAAGACATCAATTTTTACCAGACATACAAAACGGCGCACAACATGGTTAGGGCGATGAAAAAAGGTGGCGTTGGTATCCTGCTCTCCGAATCGTGCGAAGGAATCGGCAATGACAAGTTTTTCACTATCTGTGCCGGCTTTACAGATAACGATTCGCGCGAGAGAGAACTGCGTCAGAATTATGAAATTGCCGGCTTTATGGGCTATACTCAATTGCTTTGGGCTCAGGAAAACAAGTTGGTTGTGGTAAGCAGCCTGCCGGAAAAACAGGTTTGCGAAATGGGGATGACCCCGGCTCGAACACTGGAGGAAGCGATGTTCCTCGCCAGGAAATGGTTGCCGGAGGACTTTAGCGCTTATATTATGCCTGCCGGCGCCGCCACTTTCCCCATCCTAAAAAACTGACCATCCTAATAAAAGGAGAAATCGATGGAAGATATTTTGCAGGCCCTGTTGCGGGGCGAAATAGATATGGAGACAGCAAAACAGAAACTTAATGTGCTGCAAATCACGGAAATAGGCAATATTGCTAAACTGGATGTCAACCGAGCCAGACGGACGGGAGCGCCGGAAGCAATTCTGGCGCAGGATAAAGAAACAGAAGATGTTGTTCGGCTTTCTCTGGCCATGGCGCAGGCAAGCGGCTATGCTTTAATTACCAGGGTTAAAGAAAGCGATTATGTCGCTCTGGAAAAATCGGTGCCGGAAGGCTTTGAACTGGAAGTTAACCGCAAAGCAAGGATTTGCATACTCAAACGCCTGGGCCATATTTTTGCACAATCGGGTCGGATAGGGGTGCTGGCTGCCGGAACTGCTGATATCGGAGTGGCTGAGGAAGTTGTTATCACTGCTCAGGTTATGGGCTGTGAGGTAAGCAAGGCTTACGATGTTGGCGTTGCCGGCATCCACCGGCTATACGGGCCGCTGACAGAAATGTTGGAACAAGGTGTGTCGGCCATGGTGGTAGTCGCCGGAATGGACGCTGTGTTGCCCATTGTCGTTTCCAGTCATGTCAGTGTGCCGGTCATCGGTGTGCCGACCTCAGTTGGTTACGGCATGGGCAAAGACGGTGTGGCCGGACTGATGACCATGCTGCAGACATGCTCTCCAGGCCTTGCGGTCGTCAACATAGACAATGGGTTTGGCGCCGGCGTTTTTGCCTCGTTGATTGCCAGACAAGCAAGAATAAAGTAGTCAGGCGAACTGTTATGCAAAGTGCAGCGGGGCAACACGTAACAGAGTACCGATCACGTCAGCCGGTTGCCGCCCGCCATCTTGCCGTCCCGGCTGCAATATTGCATCTCCTACTCTAGCCAGATTATCTGAACCGTTCGTAGCATTTGCTAAGACATGATTGTTGGAGAGAATTAGTTTTTCACCGCTCTGATTATCAAATGCTACGGCACCGAATGTACCGGTAGAGAAAAAATGATGACCAATGCTTAATCCGGGTTGTGCCGGTCGCATTTTTATTCTTCTCTCCAGGCGCGGGCCGGTGCAGGCGTCCTGTATGTCGGCTGTCAATATGCCGGCTTCCACGACATCGGTAGGAATTCCTTCGATCATGGTAGGGACTGTTTCCTCCTCCCGTAACAAGGCAGCCGCTAATTTATAGGAAACAAGCACAGTAATGCATAATTTTCCTGTGTCAAAGCCAGCCTTGATTTTTCTGCCGATGCCAACGCCTACCACATTAGGCAGCTGAAGCAGTTCTTTCCCCCTGAAATGGCAAAGTTCATGGAAAGATCTGAACTTATCGTTCTCCTGGGAGGCAAGCGATTCCCCCGGAGTCGTCAGATGGACATCGAGCGCCTGCAATACATCTGCAATCGGGTGAAAGATGGTTGTTTTAGCGCTGCCGGCAAAGAGTAAGCCGACGGCACGGTTTGCTCCGTCCAGCAGCAGAGAGCCGCTGTCGCCCGCTTCTCCCATTTTTGAAGTGATAATCTGCTGCGTGAACTGAGCGGAACGGCCTGAGGAAAAACCAATATTTACTGTGGCCCCAATCACAGCTACACGGCCGCTTGTGTAGCCGCTGGAACGGCCGCTTTTTTTTACCAAAAGTGTCGGTTCTGCGATAGTTAAACCGCTAACTGCGCCGATGCCCAGAACTTCACTTTTCACAATAGTTGCTGCGAGCGGCTTGGCCAAGGCGGCATCCAACTGATATCTTTTTTTCTCCATCACTTCACTCCGTCCGGCATACTTTTTGTATCTTCCATCGTATGCGGAGAGCTGGAGGAGGTGCAAAAATTTTAACTTTCAAAAGGAATAATTACTATACAAGCAGAAAATAAGCGTAGTAGAATTAGAAAGAGACTCCGGGCGAGATATTTACTTACAGGGGGGAAATTGTTTGGGCTTGCGCTTATTCTGGGAGGTAAGTGAGGGGAAACTTTTTAAGTTTACAAAGGTACTTGTTTTGCCGTTGCCCCGTAACCGGTTTAAGCATATTGCGGGAAAAATCATGCCGGCCGAAGCGCCGTTAGGAATCGGCTTTGAGGGTTGCTCAGAAGAAAACAGTCAACAAAAAGAAATTTTACTTAGGGATTTATTTGCCAGGCGGGTGTTAGATAAAAGCAAACGGCGCTTTCTGGCTGGTTCGCGCCTACTGCTTGACGAAAGAACAGAGTGGGCAGCTGAATTATTCCGTAAAATTACAATTAGAGATGAAACCCAGGCTGACGCATTTTTTGCTTTGGCTCTTTGTTGCCTTGACCCGCAAGAACAGTTGCAGGCAATAGAGCGGACTTTGTTGCTTAGAAGGGAGTATACCCGTTTAAGCAAAGATGCCGGCGTAGCGTTTTGCGCCGTTTTTTCCGGTTGTGATGGTCGAGATATTCGTGTGGTGAACGACTTTTTGGGGCTTGAATTATTGGCAGCCGAAATTTTTCAAAACCATGGAAAACTGGAAGACGCAGGGCGGCTACTTGAATATTCCCAGCATGCTGATTCAGACTTTTTCCGTTTTTCTCGCGGTGAATTACTGCTAAAACAACAGCGCTATGAGGAAGCCATCGACGTGTTGAGACGGCTTAAAACAAACCCGCATTTTGTAAGTCCGGCCTTTTATCTTATGGGTTTGTCTTTAGAAAAACTTGGCTATCACTCCACCGCGGTGCAAGTCTACCGTGGTTGCTTAAGGAACGAGAAAATAAGCAAACGGTTGGAGATTGCGATTCGCTTGCAGCTGGTCGCCTTATTGGAACGGGAAAACAAGATGAAGTTAGCTCAACAGGAAAGAGAACTCTTAGTTGCCTTGGAGCAACCTCTGCAGGAGCAGTAAAAACCGTAACAACCGGCAAAGTGCTTCGATTGTTACGGTTTTTGTTCTAGCATATGAAATTATATCAAATCGCCTCTCCCTCTGGGAGAGGGCTAGGGTGAGGGACTTAGTCAAAGGTATTTAACTACTAAGTCGCCAACTTCCTGTGTGTTATAGCCCATCTTGCCGGCAGCCATGCTTTTAATATGGGACTGGCAGATGTTCATCACTGAGTTCTCTACTTTGGCGGCGGCGCCGGTTTCTTTAATGTTTTCCAGCAACATGGCGGCTGCACCGATGGCAGCCAGTGGATTTACCACGCTTAACCCGGTGTATTTGGGGGCAGAACCGCCGATTGGTTCAAACATAGAGACGCCTTCCGGGTTGATGTTGCCGCCGGCAGCTATCCCCATCCCGCCCTGAATCATGGCTCCTAAGTCGGTAATGATATCGCCAAACATATTTTCCGTCACAATCACATCAAACCATTCCGGATTTTTCACCATCCACATTACTGTGGCATCGACGTGAGCATAGTCTCTGGTGATCTCCGGGAATTCCTTTTGCCCAACTTCATGGAAAGTCCGCTCCCAAAGGTCAAATACATATGTGAGCACATTAGTTTTCCCGCAGAGAGTTACTTTCTTGTCTTTGTTCCGCTTCTGGGCGTATTGAAACGCATAACGGACGCAACGCTCCACTCCTTTGCGAGTGGAGATTGATTCCTGCAGAGCAATTTCATCTGCCGTGCCTTTGCGGAGAAAGCCGCCGGCACCGGCGTATTGGCCCTCCGTATTTTCCCGGACGACTACAAAGTCAATCTCTTTTGGACCTTTATCTTTAATCGGCGTTTCCACACCCGGGTAAAGCTTTACCGGACGCAAATTTATGTACTGATCCAGCTCAAAACGCAACCGTAAGAGTAGTCCCTTTTCCAAGATGCCGGGTTTTACATCGGGATGACCAATCGCTCCCAGATAAATTGCGTCAAATGTTTTTAACTCCTCTAACACACTATCCGGAAGGATTTCACCAGTGCGCAGGTAACGTTCGCCACCTAAATCATAATGCGTATACTCCAGTTTAAAACCGTCAGCCTCACTGACGGCGTCCAAGACTTTCAAGCCTTCCCTCACTACCTCTGGACCTGTCCCATCTCCGGGAAGAACAGCAATTTTATACATCTGGGTGCCTCCTTTATTAACCATAAAAATATACTTCATTGTAATACAAAACAGAGGAAAAGGGAAGAGCGAAAAAGGATTTGACTGGATAAACGCGAATTTGACAAGTCATTTGGCGCGTTAAGAGGCGTCTTTCTGCTGAATGTAGAGGAGTTGCTAAAATGACAATTCGTTTTATCTTGGGTAGAGCAGGTAGCGGCAAAACTTCCGCCTGCCTGCAAGCTATGGCAGAATTGAGCAAACTCGAGCCGCTGGGACCGCCACTCATCTTCCTGGTGCCGGAGCAAGCCACTTTTCAAATGGAACGCGAACTGGCCTTGCTATGTGGCGGCGGAACATTTCGTGCGCAGGTACTCTCTTTTCAGCGCCTTGCGTATCGGCTGCTGCAGGAGGGGAAAAAACCTTTGGCTCTAATAAGTGAGCAAGGAAAACAAATGGTCTTGCGACGTTTGTTGCAGGAGCACTTTGCTGAAATGAGTACGCTTGGCAAGGCGGCTAAGCAACAGCGTTTTTGTCTGCAATTATCGGCTCAGTTACGCGAATTAAACAATTATAAGATCACGCCGGAAAATTTGCGAAAACAGGCCTTAGCAGCTAAGCACTCGGCTGTTTTGCAAGGAAAGCTGCTTGATTTAGCTGAAATAGCCGGAGCCTACCAGAGATATATCCGTGACCGTTTTACCGATCCCGAGAATTTGCTTCAGCTTTTAGCTGCCACAATAGAAAGCGGCGGGCTGCCTGCCGGCACCATGGTCTGGGTTGACGGATTTGCCGGTTTTACATTGCAAGAATATGCGGTGTTAGGGGCACTTGCCAAGGCTGCCTCACAAGTGGAGCTTGCTCTTTGTCTCGACCCGTCCCTCACTGTCTCTGCTCCGGCGGAAGAAGAACTGTTTCAACCAACTTTGGATAGCCGGCGGAGATTACAGCAGCTGGCTGTGCAAAAAAATGCCGCATTACTGCCACCGCTAATCTTGCCTTTCCAAGGGCAGGAGACCCGCTATGCTCAGTGTCCGCCATTAGCTCATCTTGAAGCGCAGTTTGGCCGCTTTCCTTTCGAACCATTTGAGCAGGCCACAGCAAGGATAAAGTTGGTGAAAGCTGCCGGCCCCCGCGCAGAAGTGGAAGCTGTTGCTCGGGACATTCATCGTATAGTCAGGGAACATGGTTGGCGTTACGCAGAGATCGGCGTTATTCTCCGTAATTTTGCCAATTATCATGATTTAGTGGCAGCAGTATTCCGCGAATATAATATCCCTTGTTATCTTGATGCGCGACATTCCGCATCTTCACATCCGCTGGTGCAATTTCTGCGTTCCGCACTGGAAGCAGCATTAAGTAACCTTAGCTCTGCAACCGTTATTCAATTATTAAAAACTGATCTGTTTCCACTGGAAAGACTGGAAGCGGACAGGCTTGAAAACTATGTTCGTGCCCACGGCATCCGTGGGCGGCGCTGGCTTGACAAAAAGCCCTGGACTTTCCGCTTCTCTTTGGCGCTGGACGATGAACAGGATGAACAGCTTGAAACAACTGCAGACCTGGCCGCATTAAACAAGGCAAAAGAACAATTCGCTTATTACTTTGAACCGTTTTATCAAGCAGTGGCAAAATCAGGAATACAGGAGGTTACCGTCTATTGTCGGGCTGTCTGGGAGCTCTTTGACAGTATAGCCGCTGAGTCCCGTCTGCAGTCATGGGCCAAAGCTCAAGCAGCCAATGGTGAAACAAATCAAGCGGCACAGCACCGCCAGGTTTGGCAAGGAGTGATAGAACTGCTTAGTCAAGCCGCCAATATTTGGGCCGGGCAAACAATGTCCCTGCAGGAATATACCCAGCTCATTTTAACAGGACTGGAAAGCCTGACGCTGGGCTTAACTCCGGCCGGACTTGACCAGGTAATTGTTGGCAGCGTAGAGCGTTCGCGTCTGCCGCAAATTAAGGCGGCTTACGTGCTGGGGTTAAGTGAGGGCGATTTCCCGGCCAGACTGCAAGAGGAAGGGATATTTGGCGATGAGGAACGAGATTTGCTGGCAACGGCCGGGATGGAAATGGCGGCAACGCGGCGGCAAAAATTGTTTCACGAACAATACTTATCATATATTGCCCTGACCCGTAGCTCTGACTATCTCTGGGCCAGCTATTTATTGGCAGACGAGGAAGGAAGGGGGAAAAGGCCTTCCCTCCTCTTTAAAAGGCTGCAACAGATTTTTCCTAAAAACGAGATCTGCTTTGTGCTTAATCAACCGGATAGCTCTGATGATTTAACGCTGCTAACGGAACCGAAAAAAACTGCGGCAACTTTACTGCTGCAGGTTAACCGCAGCATCAATAACGGCGCGATGTCATCTTTCTGGACGGCTGTCTACAATGAGTCTTTGCAACAGCCGCAGATTCTAGCCGACATGGAAAAGTTATGGTGCGCACTGTCAGAAACGAATATTGTCAGTGCTTTTTCGCCCTCTACCCTTAAAGTTTTATACAGCAGCCCGCTAAAAAGCAGCGTTTCACGTCTGGAGCTTTTTGCCCGCTGTCCCTTTGCCCACTTTGCGCGCTACGCTCTGTTGCTTGAGGAGAGAAAAGAGTACCGCTTGGAGGCTCCGGATATCGGAGTGTTTTACCATACTGCCCTAAGCCAGTTCGTAGCTGGCTTTGCAAAAGAGCAGAAATGTTGGTCTACCCTTGGCGATGTTGAAATCAGGGAGAGAATGAATGAGATTGTAGAAAGGCTGACTCCTCGTTTGCGCGGTGAAATTCTCATCTCCACCTCCCGGATGCGCTTTTTAGCGGATAAGCTGAAAGATACATTAGGGCAGGCGGCAGTTGCTTTAACTGAACATGCGCGCAGCAGCACTTTTTCTCCTGTGGCGCTAGAGCATTTTTTTGGCCGCAACCTCCAGTCACCATGGCGCATTGCTGCCGATGGTGTGGAGCTCTGGCTTTATGGCCAAATTGACCGGGTCGACTTGGCCGAGAGTGCGGGAGCGGCTTATCTGATTGTCATTGACTACAAAACAAGTCCGCAGGATTTAAAGCTGAGTGACGTCTGGCATGGCATAGCTTTACAGCTGCTTACTTACCAGGCTGTTGTGCTTGAACAGGCAGCTCAATTTACAAAATTACCTGCTATAGCTGCGGGCGTATTTTATTTTGGTATTCAGCTACCCATACAGCGGGTGCATAACCCACCGCCCGCAGTTCAATCAAAAAGCAGTGCATACCAGCTGGACGGCCTGGCACTGGCTGATGCTAACGTGTTGGAACTGCTAGGTGGTTCAAATTTTTTGCGCCGGGCAGAACTAAAAATTGATGGGACCTTTACAAAAACATCTCGCGTGGCAGACCAACAGCAAATGGGTTCGCTGTCAGCTTGGCTTCGTAGCAAATTGCTTGAATTAGCAGGAAAAATACTTGCCGGCGACGCTGCCGCCCGGCCATATCGCAAGTTAAACGGCCAGCGAGCCTGCTCCTACTGTCCATATTTAGCTCTCTGCCGCTTTGATCTCACTGTGGAAGGTAACAACTATCGTTTACTGGAGAATATGGGACATGAGGATGTTTTGTCTTTGGTGGCGCTGCATTTAAGGAGGGGGGATTCTGAGTGAATGCAACCTGGACAGATGAACAACTTGAAGCGATTACCGCGACCGGTGCCAACTTACTAGTTGCCGCCGCCGCCGGGGCCGGTAAAACTGCGGTACTGGTGGAGCGAATTGTCCGAATAGTTTGCGACAGAAAAGCTCCGGTTGATATAGACCGTTTGTTAGTAGTGACATTTACGGAAGCTGCGGCGGCAGAAATGCGTGAACGAATTGGCGCAGCATTGGAACAGGAAATTCGTGACTCAGGCCGCCTAGAACTGGGAAGACAGCTTGCGCTGGTAAACGGAGCCCCCATCTCCACACTCCATTCTTTTTGCCTTGCCGTGATTCGCCGTTATTTTTATATGCTAGAGATTGATCCTGGGTTCCGTGTGGCTGACGAAGCTGAAGCCTCAATGCTTCGTCAAGATGTCGCAACTGAACTGTTGGAGCAGGCTCTCGCCGGCGAGAGCACAGCGATTATTGAATTGGTATCCGGTTATGGCGGCAAAAAAGGTGCTGACGGGCTGGGACAGCAGATTTTGCGGCTTTATTCTTTTGCCTGGAGCAATCCTGATCCGCTCGGGTGGCTAAAAAAAACCGTCTCATTTTTTGAGGTTGCAGAACAAAAACCGGCAGCAGAAACGCTAGCGCCTTGGTTGCCTTCTATTTTTCTGCATTTGCTGCTTGAGCTGGCGCATGCGGAGATGTTGCTGGCGAGAGCATCCTCTATAATCTGTTTGCCTGGAGGGCCAGTTGTCTATGAAAAAATTCTGACTGAAGAAAGGGAGCAAGCAAAACGACTGATGGTGCTTGCCGAAAGCTCCTCTTGGGAAAAACTGCGCGAGGCTTGGCTGGGAGCTACTTTTAACAGGTTGCCTGCCGCTAAAGGAGTGTGTGAGGAGAAGAAAGAACAGGTTAAAGAACTGCGCGACAAAGCTAAGGCAATAATCCGCAGCGCGGCTGAAACTTTTTTTATCCGCACTTCTGCAGACTATCTCTCTGAAATACGGCAGCAAACTCCGCTGGTTGCGGCGTTGGCCGAACTGACAAAGCTCTTTGCTGAAATGTATGACCGGAAAAAAAGGCAGATAGGATTAGTTGATTTTAATGACTTGGAACATTTCAGTCTGCAAATTCTATGGCGAGCTAACAGCGCTGAAGCTATCCCATCTGATGCAGCTTTGGAACTGCGTCAGCAGTTCATTCATGTGCTGGTAGACGAATACCAAGATATCAACCCAGTCCAAGATGCTATTCTTGCCTTGGTTTCCAGGCAGGGAGAGCCTTCTCCCAATCTATTTATGGTGGGAGACGTGAAGCAAAGCATTTATCGTTTTCGCATGGGTGAGCCGGCCCTCTTTCTTAAACGTTATTCCTGCTATCCGACTCAGGCAGGAGGGAGCGAACGAAAGATTCTGCTCAGCAAAAACTTTCGCTGTCGCGCCGGTGTGGTTTCTGCCGTTAACTTTCTTTTTCGTCAGCTAATGATTGAAGCGGCTGCAGAAATTGAGTATAACAGGGATGCGGAACTCATTTACGGGGCAGATTATCCTGAATATGCTCATGGTCTTGCCAGCCAGGCTGCGGTGGAAGTCCATCTCCTGCCGCGAGAACAAAAGTTTGACAACACATCAGCGGCGCAGGGGGAAGAGGGGGAAGAACCGGATGGATTAGAGCTGGAAGCGCTTGTTGTGGCACAAAGGATTAAGGAAATGCTGGATAGTACGAAAGGAGCCCTGCAAATATTCGATCAAGGAAGCGGAGTTTACAGGTCGGCCTCCTATAGGGACATGGTTATTCTTTTGCGGGCCACCAGTAATAGAGCAAACCGCTTGATAGATATTCTTGGCAGGTTTGGTATCCCTGCTTATGCTGATCTTTCAACCGGCTATTTTGCCGCCACCGAAGTGGAGACCATGTTATCTCTTTTAAAAGTGCTAGACAATCCTTGCCAAGACATTGCCCTGGCTGCAGTTCTGCGTTCGCCGCTTGTCGGCCTTTCCCTAGAAGAACTAGCGCTGGTGCGGATAACTGGCGGAAAAAAGAATGATTTTTTTGCCAGCGTAAATTTAACAGCAACAGCAGGCATCCCTCTCCTTTCAGAAAAACTGCAACATTTTCTCTCGCAATTAGAGCGCTGGCGAAACAAAGCCAGGCAGGAAAAACTGACAACGCTAATTGCCGCAATCTACCGGGAAAGCGGTTACGCAGACTATGTGGCCGGGCTTTCAAACGGAGCCCAACGTCAGGCAAACCTTCATGCCCTTTTTTCTCGTGCCCGGCAGTTCGACCGTTTTTCACGACAAGGCCTCTTCCGATTTCTGGAATTTATTGCACAACTGCGCCGATCGGGTGAAGATTTAGGGTCCGCCAGGGCATTGGCTGAAAACGAAAATGTGGTGCGCATCATGAGTATCCATAAATCTAAGGGGCTCGAATTCCCAATTGTTTTTTTATGCGATCTCGGGAAAAATTTCAACTTTCTTGATCAGCGGACAGATATTTTGATACACAAGGATCTAGGCATAGCACCGCTGGTCGTTGATACCCAGACAATGGTTCGTTACCCCTCTTTGCCATACCTGGCGCTAAAACTTGCCGGTGAAGCAGAAGTGAGGGCGGAGGAAATGCGCATCCTTTATGTTGCCTTAACACGTGCACGTGAAAAGTTGCTTCTTATTGCTTCGGCACGAAATCTGTCAGATGAACAGGATATCTGGCGTCAGCTCCTTACCTGCCAGGAGAAATCGTTGCCAGCCTCCGAACTGGTTCGTGCTAAAAGTTATCTCGACTGGCTGGGATGCGCTCTTATCCGTCACCAGGACATGGCAGGAGCGCAGATACATTTTCCGTGGTTACCAGAGGAAGATTCCCGTTTTGATATTTCGATTTGGAACGGCACAGATAAGAAGCTCCCCAGCCTGCCGCTGCCCAACCACTCTGCTGTAAAAAACAGGGAGGATATTCTTGCTCTGCGCCCGCTGCAGCTTGCCTGCGAGAAGGAGGTGCAAAGCAGAATTCGCAGGCAGCTCTCTTACCGTTATCCGCATACCCCCGGCAATTTACCTGCCAAACTGTCTATCAGCGAATTATTGGACTACTTCCCACCAGAAAATGAAGCAGAGGGAGAAAGGCTCTTTTTAGCACCGCAATCCTGGCACCGGCCCAGCTTTCTGCAAACGCAAAAGCGATTATCTACCTTGGAGTTAGGGATCCTCTATCATCGTGTTTTTCAGCATTTAAGACTACTGCCGCCTTTGGGTGAGCTGGAAATCGCCGAACAAATCGCCCATTTTGTAAAATCTGGAATCATCAGCGAGGATGAAGCAAATTCTCTGAATCCTGCGCAAATCGCTCCATTTTTCACAGGGGTGGCAGGAGATATCGTCTTTGCTAATGCTAACCAAACTTACAGAGAATGGCCCTTTACACTGCTCTTGCCTGCTAAAGAGCTTGCGTCTGCTAACTCAGAGGAAACGGTACTAATTCAAGGTATTATCGACCTGTTGGTCAAAACTGAGGAAGGGTATGTGCTTGTTGATTTTAAAACTGATAAAATTCCGCAGGGCGGAGCAGAGGAATTGGCAAAACGCTACAAAGAACAACTGGGGTTTTACGCGAGAGCAGTTGAAACCATTCTTGCAGCCCCTGTAAAAGCTTCATATCTATATCTAGTAAGAACAGGAGAGACTCTGCCAATCCTGCTGTAAAATCTGTTTCATTAAAACGAGGAGGAAGTGCCATGGAAAAGCTAATCAAAATACTTGGCAAGATCAAACCGGTGGATCAAGATGCAAGTTCTCGCTGCAAAGATCATCTTGACAATCTTACAAAACCACCGGGAAGTTTAGGAGTGCTAGAGGAAATAGTGCAAAAACTGGCAGCTATTACTGGTGAGATAAAGCCGCAACTGCCGAAGAAGACAGTTGTTTTAATGGCTGGTGATCACGGTGTTGTGGCGGAAGGTGTTTCGGCATACCCGCAAGAAGTGACCCCGCAGATGGTCATGAATTTTCTTTCCGGTGGTGCTGCCATGAATGTGCTGGCCCGGCATGCTGATGCACAACTGGTAGTGGTGGACGTTGGGGTGGCCGTAGACTTACCTAGTCATCCCAGCTTACAAATCAGGAAGGTTGCCTATGGCACAAACAATTTCGCCAAAGGTCCGGCAATGACAAGAAGGCAGGCTATAGCCGCCCTGGAGTGCGGCATTGATGTGGCAGAAGAATGTATTGCTCAGGGAACCGGGATCTTTGGCACCGGCGAAATGGGAATTGGTAATACCACTTCCAGTGCAGCCATTACTGCAGTTTATAGTGGCGAAGATATTGCTGCAGTCTGTGGACGCGGCACCGGGCTAGACGACGGCAAGCTGCAGAATAAGATACGCGTGATTAGGGAAGCGATTAATTTAAACGAGCCTGATACTACAGATGCCCTTGATGTACTGTCTAAGCTGGGCGGATACGAGATTGCCGGAATGGCCGGTGTAATGTTGGCTGCCGCCGCTCATGGTATCCCTGTTTTAGTCGATGGATTCATCTCAGGCGCTGCCGCGCTGATTGCCAGCAAACTTCACCCCCTGGCAAACCAGTACATGCTCGCTTCCCATCTGTCTGAAGAACCAGGACATGGCGTTACGCTGGAAATTCTAGGCCTCGTGCCATTTTTAAAGATGAATATGCGCTTAGGGGAGGGGACCGGCTCAGCTTTAGCTATGACCATGGTGGATGCCGCAATAAAAATTTGCACTGAGATGGCGAGTTTTGCTGATGCCGGTGTAGCAAAAGCAATCGAATAAAAATGCATGAAAAAAGCATGATAATCATGGACTGTGAGCATCATGCTTTTTCTTGATTAATCAATGGAAATCATCTTAGCATAATAATATGCACAATTTAAGTTTTGCCGGGAATATGATAAGATGGTTAGCAAAGCATGACTGAGAGAGGAGGGAATTGATGATTCCCCTTAAGGATTCACCTACAACTGGGCGATTTCCTTTTGTTAATCTAACCCTGATTCTCATCAATATCCTGGTTTTTCTTAGACAGTTAACACTTGCAAATAATGAATTGCATGGTTTTATTTTTTCTTATGGCTTGATTCCCGCAGAATTGATTAGTGGGTTTTTAGAAGGGAATCTGGCTATTGCACTGACACCGCTTTTTGCATATCAGTTTATGCACGGCGGCTGGCTGCATATAGGCAGCAACATGCTTTATCTTTGGGTGTTTGGCGACAATATAGAGGATCGGTTAGGCCACCTAAAATACCTACTCTTTTACCTCTTAATGGGAGTTATCTCCGGGCTGGCGCAGGTAGCCTTTGAGCCGGGAAGCAATATCCCGATTATCGGTGCCAGCGGCGCTGTAGCCGGCATACTGGGCGCTTATCTAGTTAGTTGTCCCCGTGCCCGCGTATTAGCCCTGATCCCCATATTTATTGTTTTTACAGTGGCAGAGTTACCGGCTGTGGTTTTCCTTGGATTTTGGTTTCTGTTACAGCTTTTTCAAGGCGTCGCGAGCATCGGAGTCGACGTTTCAATTGCCTGGTGGGCTCACATTGCAGGATTTATAGGTGGGATGACTTTGGTTGCCATCTTTGGCAAACGGCACAATTGTAATTAGCCCTCCATACCTTACAAAGGCTTTATCTTTCTTACGTCAAAAACTAATGTGGATTGGTTAGTCTACCAAGACTAGCCTTAGCCAAGAGTTGCATGCACACCCAGTAATTTCGTTCCGAACGGGAGGACGCGTTCTTAATCTTCAAGTTGCACTCCTGCTCGGGAAGCCACCAATCGCAACTAAGCTTACCAAGTTCTAAGTTTCTCGTGATCTCAGTAATGATCTCTGCACGCCAGTCTTTTCGCTTTGTATAATCAAGTACTTGATCAGCTAGGACTTGATAGGCAGAATGAATAAACGTCCCGCTATCTTGATCATATTCCAAGTCTAAGATTGGGATAATCCCAGAGAGGTCTCTCGATATGTTTGCTAACAGATCTTGATCCTCATTGGATGATCCAATATAAAGATAATATAGCTTGGTCGTATGGGTTTTGCCAGATTGGCGTAAAATTCTACCAAGTCTTTGAATGCGCTGCCGGTTACTGCTGGTGGACGAGGCTATGATTCCGATATCGGTTGCAGGAACATTTAAGCCTTCATCTAATGCACGACAACTTACCAGGATCCTTATTTGTGCATCTTGATATTTGCGTAGCATGTTCTTTTTTGTTCGCTCATCCATCTGTGAATGATAACGCCCCACTTGCCCGGGAAAAAGCAATTGTAACTCATTATAAATGGCATCCGCAACTTCAATTCTTTCATTGAATATTAAAATATTTGCAGTCTGTGGAAGCTGGATTAAAAGGCTTTTTACGCAACTCAGCCGAGATTGGGCCCGGTAGACTAGATCTTTGCGATGGACAGCCAGGATGAGTACCGTACGAGCCAAAACAGCAAAATCATCATCAGATTGTTGAGCCAATTGCTCTAAGCCAGCAAAAAATTGCTGTTTGTTTACGTTTCTTAAAAAAGGGCAGTTTTGCAGGAGAATTTCCAAGGCAAGTGTTAATTGTTTGCTAAAATCAAGATATTGCAGTTCCTCGTCGGGAGTAAATTTTAGTTTCAGATTAAAAATTGCGAAGGAACTTATGATATTGGCATTCAATGCTTCAGTAAAACCATATTTAAATATCTCCTGCCCTTGTTTATCTTTTGATTGTTTCAGCCAGTTCCTGATGGTCTGATCATTGACGCCAAAATCCTTCACAATCCTGGATACCGGCCTGTTCTCTTCCCGTACGAGTCTGATGATCTCCGTCTTAAAATCTTCATTGTAACGGTTAGTATTCTTTTTCATTTCAACGCCTCCCACAGCTTCATTTTATCCTAACTTAGCTGTGTCCGGCAAATCGGGTATGGGTCTTTCAAACTCGCCGGGTCATCCTCAAACCCGTGGAACGCATCCCTGGTTATAAACCGCCCGATCCCCGGCGCGTAATACCTGGCATTCAGGTAATACAGCCCGGTCTCCGCGTCCCACCTGTACCCCGCGTAGCGGTACGGGTTTACCACGCTGCCGGTGGTGGCGATATGATTCCCGAACGCGTCGTAGTCATACGTAGCCACTACGGTGCCGGAGGCGTCGGTCAAGGACACCACATCGCCGTGGCCGTTGTAGTGGTAGTAGTAGGTCACGCCGCCGCGCACCATGGCCAGCAGCTGGCCGCCCGGGCCGTAGACGTAGCGGGCGAGCAGATTGCCGCCGCCGTCGGTTTCGTAGGCGACGTTCCCCTTATTCATATGGTTGTATGTCTTTTAGTCATACGGCATAGTTTATATTTAAAAAAGGTTTTAAATTGATTTACTTTTTGAGGAAGTAACAGCTGTTTTGGTCTTCTGTGCCTTTTAAGTAATATTTGGACATATCTTCAAACATTTGATTAAGTGTGGCCGTTTTATGTTTCAATAAGTTATAATCATATAAGCCATATGAAAAGATCATTACAGCGACCTTGATATTATCTTTGTTCCATAGCTCAGAAAAAAATTGATATAAACTAGTAGTGTATATATTATTTCCATCACCTTGTAATTGTTTTTGTAGTTTATATATACCTTCGTCAAAGCTACCAGAGTAAGGAGAGTCTGCAAGTTCAAACTCTAAAGATTTTTGATTACTTACTCAACTTTCCCACCTCAAAATCAAACTGGAACCTTGAAAAACCCATATAATAGTTGACATTAATACAACATAAAACCCCCTCGGTATGGTATAATTGAAGTGTCTAAAACCCAATAATACCAGCCGTTTGGAGGTTTCCTATGACTAATATTATATCAGAAATGACAC
>JGI24114J20149_100065_pt1 | contig 15913 bp, 15 predicted proteins | sample SubbioCSW11_NovA_FD_20149 | JGI IMG/M metagenome (IMG submission 20149)
CGATAGGGAATTGCATTCATTCTGCAATTCCCTATACATAGTTTTACTTGATATCGTTGGCTTTTCAGTTTTTTAATTTTCTTTTATGCGATTGCCCTGTAGCCCCTCGTAGTTTGACAGCTTAACTAGAAATGAGAACCCAGAATCCCTTGCGGCATAAGGCTTCGAGGGAATAATTTTTTTGATTTTTTATCAAAAAATAGTAGCATAATATGGCATAATATGCTATAATAGAGATGCATGTCAAACCATTCAGCGATGGGAGGGTTCTTGTTATGTATGTTAAAAAAACGTATTATAAAAAATCAGGAAGAACCTATCTTGCAATTGCCCAGAAATACAGAAACCCAAAAACAAATGTTTCTACTGATCGTACCGTTAAATCCCTGGGCTACTTAGATGAGTTGGAAAAAGAGTATGACGACCCCATCGCTCATTTCCAAGAAGTCGCCCGCAAAATGACAGAAGAGGAAAACTCAAAGAAAAAACTGACGCTGACCATTAACATGGATGAACAGCTTGAACAAGGGGCGGACAACAGGAAAAACTTCGGCTATGCCACGATCTTAAAAATCTACCATGAACTTGGGTTGCATCGCTTTTTAAGCAACCGTGCCCGGAATGAAGCGTTTAAGTTCAACACCAATTCCATTATGATACTGCTTGTGGTGTCCAGGCTGCTCTCTCCTGGCTCCAAGAAGAAAGCATTTGAGGAGAAAGACAGATATTTTGAACGCTTTAATTTTTCGCTGGCTGATGTGTATCGTGCCCTTTCGCATTTTGCTAAAATCGCAAAAGAGTTCCAAAGGTATCTGCATGAGCAGATTACAGAAACGTACGGGCGGAATACAAAGACGATTTATTATGATGTCACGAACTTTTACTTTGAGATCGATGAAGCTGATGAATTCCGTAAATTCGGCCTATCCAAAGAGAAGCGGCCAAATCCTATCGTGCAAATGGGGCTTGCGATGGATGCGGATGGAATTCCTTTGCATTATGAGCTTTTTCCGGGGAACAAGTTGGATAAGGAAACTTTTCGTTCCGTAATCGGCGAAGTCCGAAGGAATTATGACACGGGCAGAATCGTAGTGGTTGCCGATATGGGGGTAGTTACAGGCGACAATATCTACTATCTGACCGGCGGAAAAAATTTGAACGGCTATGTATTTAGTTTTTCCGTCCGCGGAGGAACCGATGCGTTCAAGAGTTATGTTCTGGATCACGAGGGGTATGTCGGTGTGGACGGCAAACCGGTAGGTGAGAGTACAGAGTTCAAGATCAAGAGCAGACGGATCGCACGGGACATTAATGTGACGATGAAAAGCGGTAGAAAGGCAAAAAAGACGGTGTATGAAAAGCAAGTGGTATTTTGGGCAAAGAAGTACGCGGACAAGGCTAAAGCGGAACGGGGTGAGGTAGTGAAAAAAGCTCTGGCTCTTGTGGCGGATCCGCAAAAGTACAACAGGGCCATCAGCTACGGAGCAGCCAAGTATGTAAAAAACCTGGAGTTTGATAAAGAAACCGGCGAGATTCTGGAAGGCAAACAGCGGCCGCTTTTTGATTCCAACAAACTCGCCCAGGAAGAAATGTACGATGGCTATTTATGCCATCGTCACCAGTGAACTGGAAATGTCTGATATTGAGATCATTGATACATACCGCGGGCTGTGGGAAATTGAAGAAACCTTCAAGGTTACAAAGGCTACGCTTGAGACGCGTCCGATCTGCGTCCCTACATATTTCTGAAAAACATGAAGGCCGTAAACTCCTTTATTCATGGGAGTTACGGCCTCTTTTTTAGTTTATTTGCTGTCAAAGGTAGGGTATAGCATAGCATTTATTGTTTGGCAAAGATATTTGTTTTAAAGAACACCGCAATATAAAGAAATAATAGAGGCATCTACCCCGTCCCCTTGTCGCCTTTCTTGCGAAGAAGCAACAATAATTGTGCTATCATAGTCAAGATTGGCAATTCAATTAATGGGCCAATGACCAATGAAAGGGCAATTAATGGCCGGTCGGGGAAAGCATAAACCGCGATAGCCAAAGATAACGGAGAATTCCGGGCAAGTGTCGTAAAATTAAAGCAGACAACGTTTTCATAAGAGAACTTTAAAACCCGCCCAAGACCCTGACCTATAATAAAGTTTATGATATAGAATAAAACAATCGGTGGCAGGAGTTGTAACACAAAGGTAGGATCTTGCAGTAGTGTTTCACCCTGTGACGCAAACATCGCCGTTATAGCCGAAGCCAAGAATATAAATTGCCCAACGGATGCTATTGGCAATACCTTTTCTTCCAGCCAGGTTCCTTTTTTCAAACCCAATAAAAGCTGCCGAGATATAAAAGCTAAAAGAAAGGGTATAACCAGCACCTTTACAATACTTGAAAGCAGTATGCCGGTTTCAATAGCAACAAGTGCACCGGCCAGAATAAACAGATAAAATGGCAAAAGCAATAACTGCAGTAGCAGCTTCCATGGTAACTGCACTGCGGCAAGCGGAACGTTTCCGCGTGCTATGTTTGTAAAAACTATATACCAATCTGTGCACGGCGTAACCATGAGCATTATAAGGCCAACCCGAAGATCGGGGGCCTCACGAAGAAAAAGAAAGCCAAGAATATAAGCCAGTATGGGAGTCCAGATAAAATTCATGCCCATGCTTAACCCTGTAAACTTAAAGTCTTTCAATGCCTTGCCCAAATGGTGCAACGGAACCTGAAGAAAAACACCAAACAACATAACGATTAAAAACGGGGCAACAAATGATGCCGCGTTCACTGAGAACCAGTAAAACTGTCCAAGAAATAATCCTAATGCCATTGCGATCAATATAAAAAATGACTGAAACCTCTCAAATAAGGTCATGTTGTCTCCTCTTAACCGATATTTAATTGGCGCACTATTATTAAACACAAAGACGTGCCCCGTAGCGACGAACGCAAAAGAGGGCGTCGCCGAACTAGCAAATATCAGCAGATGTTTCTTTTTATTGACAGCAGTATATACTGAAAAATGATTTTGCTGCAATAAAAAATTGTGAAGCTAAAAATAAATAGAGGGTATAACTGGGAGAAGGGGCAGGGGCTGTTTAACAAATTTTATATTATTCTACTATAAGCAAAGGGAAAAATGCTTAGGTGTAGAAGATTGTAACTCAACTTTCCCACCTCAAAATCAAACTGGAACCTTGAAAAACCCATATAATAGTTGACATTAATACAACAGAAAACCCCCTCGGTATGGTATAATTGAAGTGTCTAAAACCCAATAATGCCAGCCGTTTGGAGGTTTCCTATGACTAATATTATATCAGAAATGACACCCAATGAACAGAAGATTCAATCTCGTATTGATCGATTTTTCGGCCAGATCAATCTCTCAAAAATGTTACTCCAGTGTAATTTCTATAAGGAGTCTGGTATTCACTGCGCTACAGTTTTGAAAGAGCTATTTTCCCTGGTTTTTTATGGACAAAATCTCTACAGAACGTTGTACATGAAAAACAAGGACATGTCTTTCAAGAAAAACACCGCCTATCGATTTCTTAACGCCAGCCGTTTCAACTGGGAAAGGCTGCTCCTATTGATTATGACTCGCTTGATTTCATCTGTTGATCGCTTGACTGGGAATCATAGAGAGTCCGTGCTTATTTTAGACGATTCACTCTTCAGCCGTAATCGCAGCAAAAAAGTTGAATTGTTAGCAAAAGTGTTTGACCACACTACGCATAAATTCTTTAAGGGTTTCAGAATGCTTACGTTAGGTTGGTCTGATGGGAATACCTTTTTACCCATTTCTTTTAACCTACTCAGTTCAGCCAAGGATGAAAATGTATTATGGGAGGCCAAAACAGTAGATAAAAGAACGTTGGCTTACAAACGACGGGAGCGAGCTAGGCAGTCAACAACGGATGTCTTGATAGCGATGCTTCATGCGGCTAAGGACATTCCGGCAAGATTTGTGCTATTCGATAGTTGGTTTACACTGCCAAAGACCGTAATCCGAGTGAAAAAAGAAAACCGTGATGTCATAGGCATGATTCGAACTACGGAAAAGATCCACTACAAGTACCAAGAGAAGTGGCAGAACGTCAAATCTATCTACCAGAATCTTGAAAGCCCATTGGATCCTAAAACCCCAATTATCGGTTCGGTCTGCGTTAAAATTAGGGAAGACAAAGTCTCGCCTGTTGATGAATTTGTTGATGCCAGAATTGTTTTTATTAAAGATCGGCGATCTGAGAATTGGCTCGCACTACTTTGCACCGATCTCTCCGTTAGCGAGGAAGAAGTCGTTCGAATCTATGGAAAGCGTTGGGATATTGAGGTTTTCTTCAAGGTCTGCAAGTCCTACCTTGCCTTAGCTAAAGAGTTTCAGGGCCGCAGTTATGATATGCAGGTCGCTGCGACGTCAATCGTTTTTCTCCGATACGCAATGCTGGCAATGGAATCTAGATATGCTACTGATGATAGAACGATTGGTGAGCTGTTTTATTATCTTCGAGAAGAGTTAGCAGACATAAAACTCTCTCAATCTCTAATGTTAATGGTCGATGCCCTTCGGGAGGTTCTCAAAAAGCTTCCTTTGCTTAGTCAGGAAATGGCGAATCAAATAATGACTGCATTTTTAAATACGATACCGCTACCATTAAAGCAGAAGTTGTTATTGTGCGCGTAACTTCTTGATTTTTAAAGGTTTGTACTTACTATTAGGCTGGGAAAGTTGAGTTAATAATCTGTAGAAATTTGGTGTGGACATTGCCTGACCCCCTAGCAGCATACCAAGATTGGTATCGGGTATTAAAGCCGGGCGGAAGAGTGCTAGTGTTTGATGCAAACTGGGGTCTAAGATTTAATGATCCTGTATTGCAGAGGCAGCATGATGATGATCAAAGCAGGGCCAAGGAGCTTGGGTACGAAAATCCTCATGATAGAGCTAATCTGCAAGAAAATGAAAATATTAGCAAAAATTTGTTCTTAAGCTCCCGGCATAGGCCCAGTTGGGATTTGGAGGCTTTTATGCAGAGTCAATACAAAAAGGTATTTCTTGATAGAGATGTAACTAAACTGCTATGGAACGAACAGCAAAAAGTACTTTATCGCAGTACACCCATGTTTATAGTGGGCGCAGAAAAGGAGAGCGATTGATAAAATGAAAACCAAAAAATTATTGCTGATAAGTGTGTTAATTTTGGCGGTAGTAGTTAGTGGTTGTGGAGGCAGCAGATCAACGGCTACCGGTGATAAAACCGAACCCAAAAAAGTTTTAACTATTTCATGGCCTTTAGATGTTGGCCCTCTAAATCCCCATTTATACAGACCGAATCAAATGTTTGCTCAAGATTTTATATATGATTCTCTGGTAGAATATGGTGAAGGCGGAGCCGTTAACCCTCATTTGGCCGAAAGTTGGAGCATTTCGCCCGATGGCAAGATATATACCTTTACCTTGCGTCAAGATGTCTATTTTTCTGATGGCAGTAAGTTCAACGCTCAAATAGCTAAAAAGAACTTTGACGCAGTTTTGGTTAATCGTGAGAGGCATAAATGGTTAGAACTGGTCAACCAGATAGACAAAGTAAATGCCGCTGGGCAGTATACTCTAGAAATAATCTTCAAAAATCCATATTACCCAGCCTTGCAGGAATTGAGCTTAATTAGGCCGCTTCGATTTTTGGGAGAGGCGGGGTTTTTTCCAGAGGACGGCAACACTGCTGAAGGCGTCAAAGCGCCTATTGGCACCGGCCCCTGGATGTTGTCAGAATATAAACAAAACGAATATGCCATATTTAGCAGAAACCCTTATTATTGGGGCAGGCGGCCAAAAGTTGATCAAGTGGTGGTAAAGATCATTCCGGATGGAGAAACCAGGGCCATTGCCTTTGAAAGAGGAGACCTGGATTTAATCTTCGGCAGTGGCTTAATCAGCTTGCATTCTTTTAGCCAGTTTAGAGACTCTGGCAAATATCAAACCATGATCTCCGGACCTGTGGCAACCAGATTTTTGGCTATCAACTCCAACAGAGGTCCGACTAGAGAACACGCGGTAAGGGTAGCGTTACAACACGGTGTTAATAAGCAATCGCTAATTGACAGTATTTTTTATGGCATTGAAGTTAAGGCAGATACGCTTTTTTCGCCGCAAGTTCCTTATTCTGACTTAGGATTGCAGCCTTATGAGTACGATGCAGGAAAAGCTAAAAGTATTTTGGAATCGGCAGGATGGGTGCAAACAGCCGGACAAGAATTCAGGCAGAAAAATGGTCAACTGTTAGAGCTTGACTTTTCATTTGACATTGCTGACGATGTGCAGAAAGCCTTGGCTGAGGCATTGCAAGGAGAACTCAAGAAAATTGGCGTAAAAATAAATCTAATCGGTGAAGAAAGACAATCTTACCAGCAGCGGCAGAAGGAGGGCACCTTCAACCTCATTTTCGGTGAGACCTGGGGCGCACCTTATGACCCCCATTCACTGGTATCTTCCATGCGGGTACCTGCTCATGCCGATTATCAGGCCCAGGCTGGTTTGCCCATGAAGGCAGCAATTGACGCTAAAATCACAGAGGTACTGTTAAGCACTGATGAAAGAGAAAGACAAGAGCTTTACCGGTATATTTTAAGCACCTTACATGAACAGGCAGTTTATCTGCCCATCTCTTACTCAACAAATCTGGCGGTTTTCCACAATAATATAACCGAAGTACTTTTTGACCCGCAGAAGTTTAGGATTCCATTGGTAGATGTTGATATCAAGTAGAAGTTTTCGTGTATGTGAGGGTTTATGGGAAGATTTGTAGCCAGGCGAATTATTAGTCTTGTTCCTGTTTTGTTGGGGATATCTCTCCTCACATTTGTTTTGATTCATTTGGTACCTGTAGACCCGGCGGAAGTATATTTGCGCCTGTCCCAAATACCGCCCACCGATGAAGCGGTAGCTGTGATCAGAGCAGAAATGGGCTTAAATAAGCCCTTGCACCAGCAATATTTTGACTGGCTGTGGAAAGTAGTACATTTAGATTTTGGCAAGTCATTTGTGACCAAAAAGCCAGTGATGGCGGAACTATTATACTACTTTCCCGCCACTTTAAACTTAGCGGCGGCCTCTTTGCTAATAGTGCTGCTGATCAGTATCCCTGTTGGAGTGTTTTCCGCTTTGTATAAAGATACGGCCTTTGATCAGATATGCAGGATATTAGCCTTTATCGGTGCCTCTATGCCCAGTTTTTGGCTTAGTTTTGTATTGATTTACATCCTGTCCTTAGAACTGAACCTGCTGCCGGCTTTCGGCAGAGGAACATTAGCCCATCTTGTTCTCCCGGCTACGACATTGGCGTTGGGTGCGGCAGCCGTTTATACCAGGTTATTGAGAACCAGCATGTTAGAAAATCTCAATCAAAATTTTGTTCTTTATGCCAGAGCCAGAGGATTAAAAGAAAAATTAATTGTTGTCAGGCATGTCTTAAAGAATGCATTAATACCAGTAGTGATTGCCTTTGGCATGACGTTGGGACATATGCTGGCAGGCAGCGTCATTGTGGAAAATGTCTTTGCCTGGCCCGGAGTGGGCAGGTACATTGTCTCCTCTATATTTAACAGGGATTACCCGGTCATTCAAGCCTATGCATTATTCATGGCAGTTGTTTTTGTCCTATTGAATCTGTTTGCAGATATAATTTGTGCAACTCTGGATCCCCGTATCCGGCTGGGAGGGGATAAATAGGTGCTGCAGGAAAAAGTTAAAGGGCTTTACCGAAATAAACCCGGCATTATAAGTTTTGCTGTACTGGCAGTCATAATGCTGGCCGGTATCCTGGCACCGGTGTTGGCTCCAAATGATCCTGTCCTGGTAACCCTTGATAATAGGTTTGCGGCACCCAGCACCCAGTTTCCTTTTGGCACAGACCATTTGGGCAGGTGTGTTTTGTCCCGTCTGATGTATGGAGCCATTGTCTCGTTAGGTTCCGCGTTGCTGGTGATGACCATCACCATTACTATCAGTATAATTATCGGCACGCTGTCTGGATATAAGGGTGGCTGGGTGGATACTTTGCTTATGCGTATGGGCGACGTAAACCTAGCCTTTCCTGATCTGGTGTTGACGTTGGTAATTGCGGGCATGTTAGGACCCGGCTTGGCTAATATAATTATTGCCATGGCAGCGGTTCAGTGGGTGTGGTATGCCAGGATTATCAGGGGGATGGTATTAAGTCTAAAAGAGCGCAGCTATGTTTTATCGGCCAAAGTGGCGGGAACCCCCGGTTGGCTAATAGTAGTTAGACATATCTTGCCAAATATCATTCCGCATGTGGTAGTATTGGTTACAATAAATCTGGGCATGGTGGTACTGCATATTTCCGGCCTGACCTTTCTGGGACTGGGCGCGCAGCCTCCAACCCCTGAATGGGGCGCTATGCTTAACGATGCCAGACAGTATTTAAGAAGTTATCCAAGATTAATCATGTTTCCTGGAACTATGATCATGCTAGTGGTCATCTCCTTTAACTTGTTGGGTGATGCCTTAAGGGACGTCATTGAATTTCGTGAGGGTTGAGAAAGTTTTATGAATGAGCAGGTAGTATTAGATGTAAAGGATTTGCATGTTAGTTTGCCTTCTATGCGTGGCGTGGTTGGGGCGGTGAACGGGATTAGCATGCAAATTACCGAGGGTAAAGTGCTGGGGCTGGTGGGAGAAAGTGGCTGCGGCAAATCAATTACTTGTTTATCCCTGTTAGGCTTGACCAAAGAAGAAGGTTGGGTTATAGCAGGTGTGGCCAAAATACAGGGGAAGAACCTGCTGACCCTTGGGCCTGAAGAAATCCGGAAGATTAGAGGAAAAGAGATAGCTATAATAATGCAAAATCCTTTAACGGCTTTTAATCCCTTGATGACCATTGAACAACACTTTCTTGAGACAATTGGCAGTCATTTGCTTCTATCTAAAAAAGAAGGCAGAAATTTGGCTGGCAGATACCTTGAGTATACAGGCCTTTCCCAACCAAGCAAGTTGTTGAAACAATATCCTTTTCAGCTAAGCGGAGGAATGATTCAACGTGTCATGATCGCTATAGCACTTGCTCTCGAGCCGAAGGTATTGATTGCTGATGAACCTACAACTTCACTGGATGTAACAGTGCAGCGTCAGATTTTGTGTCAATTGGCTCGATTGAAGGAAAAGGTGCGTACAGGGATCTTGCTGGTCTCCCATGATTTAGGCGTAATTGCTCAAATGGCTGATGAAGTGGCGGTGATGTACTGCGGCTGCATAGTCGAACGAGCACCTGTGGAGCGGTTGTTTAATCAGCCGCTGCATCCTTATACCAAGGCTTTAATGGCTTCAAAGCCAAAAATGCAGAAAAAAACACTGCAGGCCATTGGCGGTCAAGCACCTTCTTTGTTGAACTTTGATGGAGGTTGCCCATTTTTTGAACGGTGTCATGAAAAGAGTTGCTGTTGCTCTCATTATAAGCAGGAACTAGTCCAATATGATGATAAACATTGGGTAGGGTGCGCTAAATTTGCAGTGAAACAAAGGATGTTGTACTATGAGCCTGCTTAAAGTTAAACAAATTTCCAAAACCTTCAAATCAAAAAACTTTTTCACTCACAAAGGCAGAGTAGTAGAAGCAGTTAAAGACATCTCTTTAAGCATTGAAGAGGGGATGTGCCTGGGACTGGTGGGTGAAAGCGGATGTGGTAAAAGTACGCTGGGGCGGATTATTTTAGGCTTGGAACCTCCTCAATCAGGTCAGGTTATATTTCAGGGCAAGGATTTCTACAAAACCACACGTCAGGAAAAAATGAAGTTACGTAAAGATCTGCAGGCAGTATTCCAAGACTACAACAGCGCAATTAATCCTAAATACCCTGTAAAAATGGCCATCAGTGAGCCGCTGCGTAATTATTTAAGCCTTAGCCCTTCAGAGGAGATAAAACGGATTGGAGAACTGTTGGAACTGGTTGGATTGAATCCTCAGGATATGCATAAATATGCTTATCAGTTTAGCGGTGGACAGTTGCAAAGGGTTAACATTGCCAGAGCGCTGGCTTTAAACCCCAAATTAATAGTTCTGGACGAAGCGGTCAGCAGCCTGGATGTTTCTGTTCAGGCGCAAATCCTTAATTTATTGGCTGAGCTAAAAAGGGAATTAAATCTGTCGTATTTATTTATATCTCATGACATAGAGGCCGTCTATTATTTGGCTGATGCCATTGCCGTAATGTATCAAGGCAAGCTGGTAGAAATTATAAACGATATATCGCTTTTTGATCAGCTTGTCCATCCGTATTCCAACAAATTATTGACTTCTGTCCTTCCTTCCCATCCTAGGTTCAGAACAGATTCATGTGTTGAATTCGATGAATTGCATGCTAAGCCTGGCAATGCAAATGAATGTAATTATCTTGACAGGTGTAACTGTAAAGAACAGTTATGTTTTCAAGTAAAACCCGTTTTAAGCAAACTTACTGAAGGGCATTTGGCAGCGTGTCATAAGTTGAAAGAGATAAACAAAGCATAGGTCAGCTATTTAGAGCAGGTATTGCCCTCACCCTTAGCCCTCTCTCAGAGGGATAGGGTATTTTTAACTCCCAAGGGGATTATTCATCAGTAACCTCTATCAGGTCACGGATGGTTCCCTTCCCTGCATTAATGTCGGCAATGGCCTTAATCAGCCTTGCCTGAATGGCTTCACTGCAGGATGGGTCGACCGAGGCATGTTTTCTTAGGATAGAAAAAGGAGAGAAAAAGAGCCTTTATGTGTGGGAAAAGAGAAAACCACGGGAGCTGAAAACCCCCCGTGGTTGTTGATTTTTTACTGGTCGGAGCGACAGGATTTGAACCTGCGGCCTCTTGGTCCCGAACCAAACAAGAGCATTTTATTGCCATCACCCCTTGTGCTATAAAGCCCGTATTTAAAGGCATCTTTGGGCTTATACAAACCTTTGTTTGCCCCCTTGCAAAGCCCTTTTTCTCTCTGTCGGAGAGAAAAAGGAGAGAAGAACGGCTCAAATAATTCGTGTTGGTTTCCAGCGCAAAACCGGATCTTCGTCCCTTTTTTTTTGTAGGCGGCCATCTCTTCTTCGCTCAAGAAAACTAATAACTCAGGGATAATCAAGACAATCTCACCCCTTTAGTATTTTTGGGAAGCAGACCGTTTAGAGAGTTGCCTCATACGATTTTTCCATGGATCACTCCTTTGCAGCTTTTCCGATAAATTATGTTACTGTGTTAAACTGTCTATCCCGTAGCAAATTCCGAAGCAAGTCTTTTACTCAACTCCGAAAGCGACTTGATAAATCCGAGGTTGCTATATTCAAAATTGTGCGTAGTGCTATTCCATTGCATAAATCCAAACAAATGCTCTCGCAGCTCATCGTTTACTATGGTTTGGATATGCGATATATGGCGTTCGGTGTGCAACATTTGCGTAAGGCGAGGACTGCCTCCACTATCTACGTTTATAAGCAAGCCATATTTTGCTCCCGACACAAGGCAATAACCCACAAGTTGTGACCACTCACCAAGCCCTGCACTTTTTACAAGTTTTACTTCCAAAATCAGCAATTCAAATTTATTGCCATCCGTTATCAACGCAAATATATCAAGGCTCAACGGAGGCACACGTTTGGCAAACTTAGCGGCACAAGCGCACTTATTGGGATGCTCAGAAATTATGCGCTGCAAATTGGTCTTTAACTCGCCAATTCCCCAATAAACAAATAATTCACGACGATTACTTGCCAAGAAATTACTCCTTAGCTGGGCTTCGATAAATGCCTGTATTTCGGGGTAATAAGATGCCTCGTTACGCATTTTGTAAATCCCCCTCCGTAATTGGGCGAACGCATAATTTGTATTCGTTATCGGTCGCAACCGACACCAGTTTTTTGTAGACTGCTGGATTACGCGCACCAACTAACGCACCTCTGCCATTGCCCATTATAACCAAAGGAGTAAGCAAATTTGGTTTCCGTAATTCCACGGACAAATTTTGGTTAATTGCAAGATGTCGCTCTATTAAATCCGTATATTTACCTTTTACACGAGTTACCCCTATTTCATTATCATGAGCAATGATGTACGCTATCCCCTGCATAATTTGACTTATGGGATACCCGGTCTTTATAGCATTGCCGTATAGTAAGGCATTGTTATTTGCTTGAAAGTTATCGTACAGCGACTTTACGCTAACCGCTGAAATTTGATAGGTTCTGTTCGCAAGCAAAGGATCATCAGAAATCACCTTTTCGATTTTCCCAATTTTATCCTTGCATAAAATTGGGAATGGATTTACCAATTCACCGATATCTGCAAACATTTTTTTGATCGCTCCGTATGGGGCATTTTCACAACCCAATACGGCACAAACATGACGATTGTGAAGATAATGCCCTCCACGAATACAGCTTGGTAGATTTGCGTCATGCTCCGCAGGGTGTACACACGAAGCCGTTGCGCTCACATTTAACTCAGGGCAAAGAACAGCATCATTTTTTTGATGTTGCAGTTGCAAGTTTTCCTTTGATGATTCAGCCTTCGTCTTAAAGGCAAACGCGCCAAATTGTGCGTACTGGTCGAGCAATACACGAAGCTTAAATCCTTTTTTCCAACCCTTGAAATGCGGATTCTTGGCACTATGGAAATTCGGGTGATTCCATAATATTTGGTCGGGCAAACAATTTACGCTGTAAAAAAGTCTGCACAAATCACAAACAAACGAAAAATTAAAACCGCTTAATTCAAACGATATAATCTGCTTGTCCTCAGTAAAACGGCGTTGCGATGGTGCTGTACTGCCAATGGTGTCTGCAAGCCCCGCAATAAAACGCCGTTTCATAAAATCATCAACCAATGCCGCTGTGATTTTTGTTATGGACGTATTTTTACGCATCTCGCCCTCACAAGAAATCCCATGCTCGGCTAAATCTGTGCGCAATTCGGTTGTGTCGCCCTCGCATATGACGTTCCACACGCCTCCGGCATCTGTATCGTATTGAACAGTTATGCCGTAAACGCTCCTAAACATATTATTCAGATTCATAATATCTCTCGTTATTTGTGAAGCACGTTGCGGATTTTTAAAATACGACCCCCATTGCTTGAAAGGCAAGCGAATATGAAAGTAATCCTCTGCATCGCCCCAAATTCCACCGCCTATAACCATGCCAAAAATATAAGCTTTATCAGTATTCATTGCCATAGCTACTCTCCTTTAAAAACCTGTGCCATGATAGCCGTGGCGATATTTTGAGCCAACCTAACAGGCACGGCATTGCCGATGACTTTGTACATTGCCGTGACATCTTTGGGGGTATCATCAATAAACATAAAATCATCGGGGAAAGTCTGTATTCTTGCTATTTCACGAATCGTATAGCGACGATTTTCCGTAGGGTGAACTATCCCGCAGTTTTCGGGCTGAGCAGAAGCTGTTATTGTTCCGCAAATTTCATCACGCGAAAAACGTCTGTAAAAATTGGGTGAGCGATATTTTTTCATATCGTTCCTTATTCGCTGAAAACGCGGGGCTAAATTTTCGTAAGGTACATCTTTCCAAGAACCGCCCTCCGATATATATGCAATCATATCAAGGGCTTGAGGCGATAAAGGCCAATCTACTTGGTTTGGCAAATCTTCGGGCATATCAAGAACATATTTTAGCGTCAGTTTTTCATGTTTTTGCTTTTCGGGAAATCCAAAAGTAACTCCCAAATTTTTTCTCACTCCAACGAAGAAAACTCTTTGGCGGTTTTGCGGAACGCCATAATCGGCAGCATTCAAAAGTCTATGCTCAACACTATACCCAACATCACCAATAACTGATAAATCCTCAACAATTACTTCAACCAAATTTCGCCCATCAATATATTTGGTTGATAATAAGCCCTTTACATTTTCAAAGACAATAACCTTTGGCATTTTGCTTTTTATGATACGCAAACATTCCTTGTAAAGCATACCCCTTGAATCGGAAACACCTTTACGATTTCCTGCATTGGAAAAAGGCTGACAAGGAAAGCCAGCCGTTAAAATATCCCCATCAGGAATTTCATCCTCGCTAATACTTAAAATATCTCGACCATCAATCTCGCCAAGATTTAGAGCGTAAACAGCTTGGGCATCGGCATCAAAATCGTTTGCCCATACACGCTCGAATCCTGCTTTTTCAAAGCCAAGGTCAAGACCACCACATCCCGAAAACAAAGAAATGAGTCGTGGCGAGTTATTCAAATCAGATGTTTTAGTAACCACCATAATCCCTCGCTTTACAAGATTTTTTCCCACTTCATTTTCGTGAGTTGTTTTGCAGCTTTTGTTCTACCATCAATAGGCTTTGGTGTGCTTGCGGGAATTAACCACATGCGCCCTTTGCGAATTGCTCCGCTTATTTGCCCGTTTGAACACATGGTCTGCACTCGGCGCTCCTTAATGCCCCACATTTCCCCAGCTTCGCCGGGGGTAATCCAACCAATATTCATGCCTGCACCACCCACGTTCATAAGTCTTTAAGCCATTATAACGCGGTTATCCGCACAATACAATACTTTTTTCTTAAAGCTCGAAAATATTTTTGGCAACATCATTTTTGACCAATACGCTGTTTCTAATTAAAAAATTTTTGCTGTCCACATACTGGACTAATCACTACTGCTTTTGATATGGCTCCGCTGTGATTATAAGGCGATACTCTGCTTGCCACAGCCCCAACAGACAAGCCTGGAGCACTAACGCGGGCGTGGGATTATCAATCAAACTCCAATCTCTCTCATAGACGATATGGCTGCCGGTAACACGGTAAGCATACTCTCCTCCGCCGGGGATAGTCAGAGTAATAATATCGCCCGGTTGCAAGTCGCCAATACGCCGGAAAGGCCCGCCTGATCGCCCTTTGTGGCCTGCTATCGCTACCCGGCCCGCCGGAGATGACCTGCCCGGAAAAAAGGCAGGCCCTTTCCGCAGGGCGGCCTCCGACACGCCCTGATCAAAAACAACAACACGCAAACCGATAGCGGGCGCGGCAAGGATGGCGGCAGCAGGGGGTGGACTGTGCCCTAGGCCTTGATGCTGTGATGGGCTGCTTTGGGTTGTCGGCGCGGGAGTAGGCGGCTGCTCCACAGCGGGAGGCTGCTCCACGGGCAAAATCAAAACCGCCGCCAAAGGAGCTGTCTCCTCGGCGGCGGTTCCGGCCCCCGCTAGGGCCAAAGCCTGTGTTGCGCGGTATTTTTGGACCTCCAAAGCGTCCGAAAGTAATAAATTTATTGCTAAGGCCACCAGGAGCCCCGTAGCGACAAAAAACACTTTGGGCAAGGTATTTGTATTAACTACCATATTTTCGTGCCTCCTGGGGCATCCTAGGCGGGCGCCTTGCACGTAGCCCCGCGACAAAAGTTGTAAAACCAGCGGCGAGAAGCAAAAATGGCAGCATGCTCCGGCCCGAGGTGCGGGGTAATGGAGCGGGGAAGGGATTGATTGTAAAATCTACTCGCTGCTGCCTTACCTCGGGGCCGAGGGTAATCTGGACTTGGTGCGTATCCCTCAACGGGGTGGCCCCTTGGACAGTGACATCAATCCGGCCTAACTCGCGCAGTGTTGCGGCGTCTAAGAGTGTGACAGTGTGCCTGCCAAGGGGCACAGATGCAAACCGATACTCGCCGTCGTGGTCGGTAAATGTGACTTGGGGTGCAGATCGCAACTCTACACGCACTCCTTGGAGAGGTCTACCGTGTAAGTCGACAACGCGACCTAGTACGGTGCCAAAAATAGGCGAGGCAGGAGGCGCAGGATCAGTAGGCGGTGCAAGTGGCACAATGGGCGGCTCTGGTGGTGCAGGCGGTGCAGCAGGCGGTAACTCTGGTGGTGCAGGCGGTGCAGCAGGCGGTAACTCCGGTGGTGCAGGCGGTGCAG
>JGI24114J20149_100075_pt1 | contig 14856 bp, 17 predicted proteins | sample SubbioCSW11_NovA_FD_20149 | JGI IMG/M metagenome (IMG submission 20149)
CGGGTTGGGCTGCTGCTTGGCCAACCAGAGCAGGTAGCGTTCGTCGATGAGCGCCACCGCCACGCCGAGCTCGGCTCTGGAACCGGCACCGGCACCGGCACCGTACGCAGGACGCATGGACGGTCTTTTGTTTAAGTGAAATTTGGTTTTCATAGCGGCCCAGTTAATGCAATAAAGTAAATAGGCCCGGATCGGGCCATCCGCTTGGGCATCTGCCCTGCGATTTTGGCACGAAAGCGGGCTAAAGGTTCCGCAACCGCGCGCGGATGGCGTTCAGGGGCCGCTGCGCGCTGGGGTGGCTGGTGCGAGGGTGGCTGGTGCGGCGGGGGCAGCCAACAGCCACTCGATGCGCTGCTGCGCTGCTGCGGCCAGCTCGGCCTCGCCACGGCGCTGCGCCATGTCCACCTGCACGCGCAGCCACGCCAGCAGGGGCCGGCGCCAGCCTTGCTCGGAGGCCGTCTGCACCGCCAGCGCCAGCGCCTCGGGGTCGAGCCGCTGCGCGCGCAGCCACACGCTGGCCGCCACCAAGCGCGCCAGCGGGTCGTCGATGGCGCGCAACAGCGCCACGGCTTCGCCGGCGGCGGCAGGCTCGAGCAAGCGCCGCGCCGTCGGCCGGTGGGCGCTCGGTAGCCACTCAAGGTCGGCGGCCTGCGCTTGCCCGAGCAGGTAGCGGGCGTAGGCTTGCTCGGCCGCGCCGGCGCGGGGCAGCACGGGCTGCGCCGCCTCGCAGCGCTCGGCCAGATCGAGGCTTGCCTGGGCCACGGCACAGCGGCTCAGGGCCAAGCGCGCCATCTGGTCGGCGCGCGCGGTGCGCTGGGCGGCCTCGAGGGCGCGCTGCCACTCCAGTTCGGCCACCCGTTGGCGGCCCTCTAGCTCGGCCCGAATGGCGCGCTGCTGCGCCCCGTGGGCTTCGATCTGCCAATCGGGCACGCGCGGCCCGGCGGCGCAGCCCATCAGCAGCCACGACAGCAGCCCCAACAAGGCCCACCAGCCGAGCGTTCGGCCCACGGCGCGGGCTTGGTCTGCAATGGTTAAAACGTGTGTAAACATCAGGGGCTCAGGCAGTGTTTGGGTGCGTCAAGGCGGGCAAGAACGATTGCCTCTGAGCCTCTCAGGGCACCCTCAATTCGGTGTCGCGGGCCAGCGGCCAGCGGCGGTTGAGGTCGCTGAGCAGGCTGTCGATGCGGCGCAAATTGGCCTCCACCTCGACCCGCAACTGGTCCAGATCGACGGTGGCGGTGCGCGTGTTTTGCGCGATGCCCTGGGCCTCGACCAGCACCGCGTCGACCTTTTGCAGCGACTGGCGGGCATCGGCCAACAGCCCCTCGATCTGGCGCACCGCCGCTTGGGTGTCGGTCATCAGACCGTCGGCGCCGAACACGCGCTGGTCGGCGTTGCCCACCAGCGACTCGGCGCGTGCGGCCACCGCCTCGAGGCGGCGCAGCAAGGCGTTGCTCTCGTCGATCACCTGCATGAAGCGCGCGCGGTCCTCGGGGTTGCCCACCAGCAGCCCCAGCGCGCCTTGCGGCCCGGTGAGCGTTTCGCTGGCCCGCTGCACGTTGCGCAAGCTGGCGTTGAGCGGCGCCTGCTCGGCGGTCATGCCCTGAAGGTTGTGCATCAGATCGCGAACTTGGATCACGATGCGGGGCAAATCGGCCATGGCGTCGCCCCTGAGCACCATGCGCTCGGCTTCGTCGGGCAACGGCGGGTCTTCCATCATGCCGGTGAAGGCGCGCAAACGGGTCGCACCCACGAGGCTGCGTTCGAGGGTGAAGACGCTGCTTTCGCGCAACCAGTGCGCCTCGCGGCTGCGCACATCGACCCAGATGCGCACGCTGCCGTCGTCGCCCAGCCCGACGCGGCGCACGCGCCCGATCGGAAAGCCCGAGAAGGTCAGGTCCATGCCGATCGTCACCCCCTCGGAGTCGTCGGTGATCAGCACCAGCTCTTGGGTGGGCTCGAAGGCGCCGCGTGCGTACAGCAAAAACGCGTCCGCGCCCAGCAGCAGCGCCAGCAGCAGCGCCAGCAGGACGGTGGCCTTGAATTCGACGTGCTGCACGCGCGCCTGGCGGATGGTGCGTTCGACGGTGTCGGTGTCTTCGGTGCTCATGGNTTCCGTCAGCCTCTCAGGCGTAGTTGCCCAGCAGCGAAACCAACTGAATCAGCAGCAAGGCCATGAACAGGCGCATCAGGAGCTGCAGTTCGGTGCTGGCCCGCTGCCCGGGATCGACCGGATCGTACAGGCTCGAAGCCAGCGGCACCAGTGCCACCGTGAGGGCAAAGAAAAAAGTTTTGAAGGCGAAGATCAGCGTCACCTCGGGGCTGAACACGCGCCCGACCAGGTGCAGGTACGCGTCGAGGGCCCAGGGGCTGAGGCCGTAGATGTTCAGATAAGCCAACAGCAGCGACACCAGCGCGCTCAAGGCCACAAGCGTAAACACGGCAAAGATACCAGCCAGCGCCCGCGGCAACACCAGCCAGTGCAGGGCGTCTTTGCCTTCGGCTTGCAATTGCTCGAACACCCCTTGGCGGCGCAAGTTCAGAATTTCCTCGGCCTGCCCGATGCTGCAGCGCAAGGCCACGAACAAGGCCGCCGCCAGCGGGATGAGCTCGAGCACCAGCACCCGCACCACCATCTCGACCGCGTACTGCGACAGCCCCATGCCGGTGGCCGTGACGACCACGATGCGGATCAGCACCACGCCAAACAGCGCCGACAAGGCGATGAACCACAGCAGCACCGGCGCCGTGGCTTGGTAAACGTGCGTGGCAAGCACCGGCCAGCGCTGCCGGCTGTAGCTCGAGGGCGACAGCGCCAACACCAAAATCACCGCCCCCAAGTGGATGATGCGCCACCAGTTCAGGCACCAACGCCCGAGCCCGCGAGCCAAGCCCGCCAGCAGCGCGAAAAATTGCTCCAGCCACACCATGCGTCGATCTTAACGCGGCACGCTGGCACAGACTGCAGCGGAGCCCGATTGCCTCAGAGCGTCTCGTCGCCGTGTTCGTCGAGCAAGCGCAGCCGACGGCTGAGGGTGGCGCGGGTCTGGCGGCGCGACAACAGCTTGGCCTGCGCGGCGGGCGGAAAGTCGGTGAACTGGATCAGGCCGCGCAGAATCAGGATGTCGATCAGGTCTTCGGTGACGCGCGCCAAGCCGCTGTCCGAATCAGCCAGTTCGCGCTGGCCCTGCTGATCTGCCTGCTGCGGCGGCACCGGGTCCTCGTCGGGAAGCATCGCGGGTGGCGGGCTCATGGGCGCACCCCGGGCACGTCGGCCGGCAAGCTGCTTTGCAGTCGAAGCACCAATTGCACGCGGTCGCGCACGCCCAGCTTGTCAAAAATGGCCCCCAAGTGGGCCTTGACGGTGCGCTCCGAGATGAACAACTGCTCGGCCACTTCTTTGTTGCTCTTGCCCAAGGCCACGGCGCGCGCCACTTGCGCCTCGCGCTCAGACAGGGCCGACAAGTCGCAACCCGCGCCGCTGCCCGAACCCGGGTGGCGCTGCACCAGCTCGCGCGTCGCGGCCACCAGGCGCTGCACCAGGCTGGGCCCGACCCACAGCCCGCCGTGCACCACCACCTGCTCGACTTCGCGCAGCAGCTCGGGCACGGCCTGCAAATGGCAGTAGCCGCGGGCACCGGCATCGAGCGCGCGCAAGCCTTCAGCGTCTTCGGGCACGCTGCTGAGCACCACCACCAAGCAGCCGGGGCGCTGCACCAGCAATTCGGCGATGCGCGCCGGCCACTGCGGCTGGCTCACCGGCATCCAGACCGTATCGCCCGGACGCACCAGCGCCAGCAAATGGCTCCAAGTCACCCACCGCCCCTTGGCAAAGGCCTGCACCCAGCGCTCGGATGGGGTCGGCAAGGCCTGATTGGCGGCAGCGGAATGGACCAAAAAATAGGCTTGGCTCATGCGGATCCCTGGCGTATGGTGTCAGCGTTCGGAGAGGGCGTTTTCTTTGGCCCGCAACACGGGCTTGAGCAGATAGCTCAGAATCGTGCGTTTGCCGGTCAGGATATCGACTTGCGCCACCATGCCGGGGATGATCGGCAGGCCCTCGCCCAGCGTCGCTTGGCGGGTGCGCAAGCGCACGACGAAAAAGGCGTTGCCCTGCTCGTCGATCACAGTGTCGGCGCCGATGTGCACAACATCGGCTTGCAGGCCGCCATAAATGGCGAAGTCGTAGGCGGTGAACTTGACCATCGCCTCGAGGCCGGGGCGCAGAAAGCCGATGTCGCGCGGTGCGATGCGCGCTTCCAGAATCAGGGCGTCATCCAGCGGCACGATTTCCACCACCTCGCGCCCAAGGTGTTGACGTGCAGGCGGCTGACCGTGCCGCGCAGGGGCGAGCGGATGTCGGCCCGCACCACCCGGTCTTCGAGCGCGCGCCCGCCTTCAGCCAGAGTGGACAGGCGGCTCATGGTGTCGGAGAGTTCGGCGCTCATCTGGTTGCGCGCCGTGAGCTGCACTTCTTCGATGCGCCGCTGGGCCTCGGTGATGGCCGCCTGCACGCGCGAGATCTGCGCCGCCGCTTGGTCGCGCTCGCCCACCAGACGCGAGACCTGCTGCTCCAGGCGCAGCACCTCGACTTCGGACACCGCGCCGCTGCCCACCAGCGGGCGCGTGGCGGTCAGCTCGCGCTGCACAAGGCTCAGGCTGCTGGCGGCCGAGTCGCGCCGCGACTGGGCCTCGGTGAGCTCTTGCCGGCGCTGCAGCAACTGGCTTTGGGTGATCGAAATCTGGGCGCTGATTTCGGCCCGGCGCGACTCGAACAGGCTGCGCTCTTGGGCCACGATGGCCGGTGCCTCGCGCTCCAGCTCCACGGCCGGGTTGAAGCCGCGGCCTTGAATGAGCGCCCGCAAGCGCTCGGCCCGGGCTTCGAGCGCCATTTGCGAAACCCGGGTTTCGCCCAAGTTGGCCGCAAAGCGCGTCGGATCCACGCGCATGAGCACCTGATCGGCCTCCACCACCTGGCCTTCGCGCACCAGGATTTCGTTCACCACCCCGCCATCGACGCTTTGCACGATCTGCACCTGCTGGCTGGGCACCACCCGGCCTTCGCCGCGGGTCACCTGATCGACCTTGGCCACCGAAGCCCACAACACCAGCAGCAGCACCAGCACGGCGCTCCAGCGCAACAGGCGGCGCGCGCGCAGGGGCTCTTGTTGCAACTGGGCCCAATCGGCGTCTGCGGCCCAGTCGAGCGCGTCGCCAGCGGGCGCGTCGTCGCGCGCCAGCCGCTGCGCCACCTTGCCAAACAAGGGGTTGCCCACGCGCTCACCGGCCTTGGTCGCTTGACCGATGCGCTCAAAGGTTTTTTGCTCGAGGTCGCTCATCACGCCGCCTTTCCGATCCGGCCTTGGCGCAGCGCCTGAATCACCTGCTCTTTGGGGCCATCGGCGACGATGCGGCCTGCGTCCATGACGATGATGCGTTCAACCAGATCGAGCAAAGAAGTTCGGTGGCTCACCAGCACCACGGTCTTGCCGGGTACAAACTGCTGCAGGCGTTTTTTGATGTCCTCCTCGCTCGAGTGGTCCATCGAGGAGGTGGGCTCATCGAGCAGCAAAATGGACGGGTCGTTGATCACCGCTCGGGCGATCGCCACCCCCTGGCGCTGGCCGCCCGAGAGCGATTCGCCGCGCTCCCCGACGAGCATGTCGAAACCCTCGGGTTGCTGGTTGACCAGCTCCACGATGCCGCTGAGGGTGGCGGCCTTGAGCACGTCGGCGTCGTCGGCCAGCGGCGCGCCCAGCGTGATGTTGTCGCGCAAGCTGCCGTAAAACAGCATCACGTCTTGCTGCACGTAGCCGATGTGCCGGCGCAGCTCGGCCGGGTCGAGCTGGCGCAAGTCGATGCCGTCGATCAGCACCGCGCCGCTGGTGGGCCGGTACAGGCCGAGGATGAGCTTTTCCAGCGTCGTTTTGCCCGAGCCGATGCGCCCCAGAATGGCCACGCGCTCGCCGGCTTTGAGGCGAAAACTGACGTTGCGCAGCGAGGCGTTGCTCTGGCCGGGGTAGTTGAACGAGACGTCTTTGAACTCGATCGCGCCCTCAATTCGGCCGCGGGTGATGAAGTTGGCGCCGTCGGGGCGCTCCACTTCGCGCTGCATCACCTCTTCGAGCGAGCTCAGGGCGGTGGAAGCGGTGTGGTACTGCACCAGCAATCCGGCCACCTGGCCGATGGGCGCCATGGCGCGCGAGGCCAGCATCGAGCAGGCGATGAGCCCGCCCATGGTGAGCTCGCGCGCACCGATCAGATAGACCCCCAGGATGACGATGGCGATCGTGACCGACCCTTGCACAAAGGCCGCCGTGTGGCCGGAACTGGCCGAGAGCAGCCGCAGCTGCGCCCCAACCCGCGCCAGCAGGGCGGCGCTTTGTTCCCATTTGCGCTGGATCGGGGCTTCGGCGGCCAGTGCTTTGAGGGTCTCGAAACCGACCAAGCCCTCGATCAGGGTGGCGTTGCGCTGCGCACTGGCGCGGTAGGTGGTTTCGGTGAGCGTGTGCATGCGCCCTTGCACGGCCAGCGCGTAGAGCAGCAACACCGCCGCGCCGATGAACAAGGGGATCAGCATCATGGGCGCGATCCAGCCGATCACGAGGAAGAAGATCAGCGCAAAGGGCAGGTCGATAAAAGCCACCACGGTGGCCGAGCCGATGAAGTCGCGCACCGACTCGAAGGCGCGCAAATTGGCGGCGAAGGAGCCGGCCGAGGCCGGGCGCTGCTCCATGCGCATGCCCAGCACGCGCTCCATGATGAAGGCCGACAGCTTGACGTCGGCGCGGCTGCTGGCCAAGTCCACGAAGCGGCTGCGCATGACCTTGAGCATCAGGTCGCCCAGCACGATGATGGCGATGCCGGCCGAGAGCACCCACAGGGNATCAAAGGCCTGGTTGGGCACCACGCGGTCATAGACGTTCATCATGAACAGCGGCATCGCCACCGCGAACAGATTGGTCAAGAACGCCGCCAGCAGCACGTCGCGGTACAGGCGCCGGTTTTCGGCGATCACGCCCCAAAACCAGTGTTCGCCGCGCACCGCTTTGACCGCTGGGGTGCGCGCGTCGTAGCGGGTGCGCGGCCGGGCGTAGAGGGCGCGGCCGCTGTAGCGGGCCTCGAGCTGAGCCGTGGGCAGATCGACCGCGGCCTCGCCCAGCTCGGGGAAAATCACGCGCACGCTGGCCCCGTCGGCGCTGCGCTCGAGCAACACGCAGGCCGACTGCTCATCGAGCAGCAGCACCACCGGCAGCAGCTCGGCGCGCAGTTTGGCGATGGGCTGGCGCACCAGCTTGCTGCTCAGGCCAGCGCGGTGCGCGGCGCGCTCAAACAGCGATGGCGTCAGCCGCCCGTCTGGGGTGGGCAAGCCAGCCAAGGCGCCGTCGCGCGTCAGCGCCTGCCCGTGTAGGCGCGCCAGCACGATCAGGCAGTGCAACAAATCGTCGCGTTCAGGCGCTGCCTGCTGATCTGGCAGCGGCAGGGCGGTGTCTGGGGTCATTTCCACTCCGTGAGGGCTTTGGCATATCGGCATCCCTGACGCCGACCGCCGCGAAGCCTGCAGTCCTTGACTTCAATCGAGCTGCAGTGTAGCGCAAAACGGAGTCGATTGATAAAAACGCAATCTGGTCTATTGAGCCAAAACCGTTGCAGGCCACAGCCTAAAGCAACCGACCTCAGTTGGCCATCTGCACGGCCGGGTCTTCGCTCTCGATAACCTGCTGCGCCCAGAGCCGCAACTTGCGCGTGTCGGCACGCAAAACCTGTTGCTTGACGGCCAAAATCTGGCTCGGGTGCATGGAAAAACTGCGCAGCCCCAAGCCCAGCAGCAGCCGTGTCATGGTGGGGTCGCCGGCCATTTCGCCGCACACGCTCACCGGTTTGCCCTGGTCGCGGCATTCCGCGATCGCGCCCGCCACCAGCTGCAGCACCGCCGGGTGCAGCGGGTCGTACAGGTGCGCCACGCTTTCATCGACGCGGTCGATGGCCAGCGTGTACTGGATCAGGTCGTTGGTGCCGATCGAGAAAAAATCGAAGTGCTTCATGAACAGCCGCAGCGCCAAGGCCGCAGCCGGGATTTCGATCATCGCGCCCAAGCGCACCGGCCCATGCACGGCCGCGCTGGCGTCGAGCTGCGCCCGCGCCTTGGTCCAGCAGCGCCTTGACCTGCTGCACCTCGCGCAGGTGCGCCAGCATCGGGATCAGCAAATTGACCTTGCCGTGGGCGGCCGCGCGCAGCACCGCGCGCAACTTGCGTCAAGAACATGGCCGGCTCCGACAGGCTCCAGCGGATCGCGCGCAGCCCCAGCGCCGGGTTGAGGTGCTCGTCGACGCGGCTGCGGTCGAGCGGTTTGTCGGCCCCCACATCGACACTGCGGATGGTCACCGGCAGCCCATGCATGCCCTCGACCGCGGCGCGGTAGGCCTCGTACTGCTCGTCTTCGTCGGGCAGCTTGCCGTGGGCGCGGCCCATGAACAAAAATTCGGTGCGAAACAGCCCCACGCCCACGGCGCTCACGGCCAGCGCCGGCAGCGTGTCCGAGGGCTGCTCGATGTTGGCCAGCAATTCCACGCGCTCGCCGTCGAGCGTCACGGCCGGGGTGTTTTTGATGCGCGCCAGCCGCTGGCGCTCGACTTCGCCCTGGCGCTGCTTGAAGCCGTACTCGGCCAGCACGATGTCGGAGGGGTTGACGATCAGCACCCCGGCGTCGCCGTCGATCACCACCCAGTCGTCTTGGCGCACCATCTGGCTGGCGCCGCGCGCGCCCACCACCGCCGGAATATCCATGCTGCGCGCCACGATCGCCGTGTGGCTGGTCTTGCCCCCGACATCGGTGACGAAGCCCACAAACACGCTGTGCTTGAACTGCAGCGTGTCGGCCGGCGAGAGGTCGTGCGCCACCAGCACCAGCGGGTCTTTGGTGTTTTGGCTGACCATCTGCGCCGCCGTGGCAGGCAGCCCCACCGCCATCGGCGAGACCGAACCGCGCATGTGCTGCAGCATGCGCTCGACCAACTGCTCAAAGTCGGCCTTGCGCTCGCGCAGGTAGGGGTCTTGCATCTCGTCAAACTGCTTGACCACCAGTTCCAGCTGCGCCGTCAGCGCCCATTCGGCGTTGTAGCGCCGCTCTTGCACCCAGTGCGCCACGCCTTCTTGCAACTGCACGTCTTGCAGCAGCATCAGGTGCACATCGAGCAAGGCCGTGAGCTCGGGGTGCGCCTCGAGGGTCGCGCTTTCGTGCAGGCTGCGCTGCACGCGCTCAATTTCGGCGATCACCGCATCGCGCGCCTCGCGCAAGCGCTCCAGCTCGGCGCGCATCTGCTCGGGCGCCACAAAATAGTGCGCCACGTCGATGCGGCTGGAGGTCACCAGCACCGCGCGGCCGATCGCCACGCCACGCGAAACCGCTTGTCCATGCACGCTGAAAGTCATTCTCCCTCTCCGAATTTGTCGTCGATCAAGGCCAACAGCGCCTGCATGGCCTCTTGCTCGTCGGGGCCATCGGTTTCGATTTCCACCTGCGACCCCAAGCCCGCGGCCAACATCATCACACCCATGATGCTCTTGGCATTGATGCGCCGCCCACCCCGGCTTATCCAGACCTCGCAAGCGTACTGCCCGGCCAGCTTGGTGAGCTTGGCCGAGGCGCGGGCGTGCAGCCCGAGTTTATTGCTGATGGTCGCGCTGGTTTTGAGCATGGGTCGGGCTGGTATGGGATCGTTGCTGCGCTTGCGCGGGGATGCCTGGCAACATCAGCACGCCCAGGGTGCCCCCTTGCTGGGCGCGCTCGCACAGGGTGTCCAGCGCTTCATGGCGGTACGAGACCGCGCGCAGCAACATGGGCAGGTTGACCCCGGCCAGCAGCCGCGTGTGCACGCCGTCGGTGGACTGGCTGGCCACGTTGCACGGCGTGGCCCCCACCAGGTCGGTCAGCAACAGGTGATCGCTGGCGCCGGATTCGCGCAGCAGCGCGCGCAGCTGCTCCAGGCTGGCCTCGGGCGTTTGCTGCGCGGGAATGTCGAGCGCCTGCAGGCATGGCGCGGCATCGGGGAACACGTGCAGCACGCACTCGCGCAAGGCCGATGCCAGCGGCGCGTGGGCGATGACGATGATGCCGTTCATGGGGGCGATTATGCGATGCGCCGCTGCTTGCGTNGTGGGCTTGCACCAGTGCGTGCGTCGAACTTTTGCACCTGCGGCGTCACCCAAGTGGCTATGGCGCTACAGTACGGCTCTAAACATGAGCCCGCTCCGCTGCGGCGCCGGCTCGTTGACCACAGGATACGCACCATGCACACGCTTACACCGCGCCTGAACCGGCGCCAGTTTCAATGGGGTTTGGCAGCCGCTGCAGCGCTCACCTTGAGTGGCTGCGGCGCCAGCAATGCGGCACCGGCTTCGCGCTTTTTGCTGCTCGACGGCAGCACGGTCACCGATGCCGATTTGCGCGGCCAAGTCACTCTGGTCAACTTCTGGGCCACGACCTGCGTGACTTGTGTGCAAAAAATGCCCGATCTGGTGGCCTTGTACCAACGGCACCGCGAGCGCGGCTTTGACACCATCGCGGTGGCCATGAGCCACGACCCGCCGGAATGGGTCGCCAACTTTGCCCGCACGCGCCAGTTACCTTTCAAGGTCGCGCTCGATCACAACGGCGCCCTGGCGCGCGACTGGGGCGAGGTGCGACTGACGCCCACCACCTTTGTGCTCGACCGGCAGGCGCGCATCGTTAAGCGCTATTTGGGGCCCACCGATGCCACTGCGCTCAACGCCTTTGTGGAAGGCTTGTTGGCCCAGCGCTAAAGCCCACCCAGCGTCCTTGATGGGTTTAATCGCGGAAATTGTCGTGGCAAGCCTTGCACGAGGCGGCGGTTTCGCCAAAGGCACGGCGCACGGCGGCCAGGTCGTTGGTCATGGAAGCGGCGTTCAAGGCGGTGAGCGCGCGTGCGGTGTCTTGAGCAGCGGCATCGAAGCGCGCGCGCTCGCTCCACACCACGGGCTTGGCCCTGCTGGGCAGGCCTTGGGTTTCGGGGGTAAAACCGGCCCAAGGCAGGCGCGACAGCGTCATGATAATGGCCATGTTTTGCTGCACCACAGCGGCGTCAAAAGGCACGCGACCGTTGGCCATGGCGCCCACGCGGCCAAAATGGTGGCCCATGACCTCAAACGCCCCTTGCCGATAGTCGATGGCGCCTTGCGGGGTGCGGAATTGGGCTTGTGCAAAACCAGCGGTGGCGAGCAGGGCGGCAGCTAAAAAGGCGGTGGCGTACAGCTTGGGCTTCATGGGACCTTCTGGTGATAGGTGGCGTGAGACGGGTTGCAAGCAACGTCACAAGATGCAATAAGTCCATGCTAGCATCGTCACGCTTTTGTGACAGCGGCATTTTCCGACTGATTTTCTCTGGTTTTTAGTGGGTCAAACCGATGCATCGGGTTCGCGTTTGGGATGGGCCGACAAGGCTGTTTCATTGGTCTTTGACCTTGACGGTGGTGGGATTGATCGTCACCGGTAACGTAGGCGGGCTGTGGATGGAGCGGCACCTGTGGCTGGGCTACTTCGTGCTCTCGCTGCTGCTGTTTCGCCTGCTCTGGGGTTTTGTGGGCGGGCGCTGGTCGCGCTTTGCGAGCTTCATCTATACGCCGGGCTCGCTTTGGGCTTATCTGAAGTGAAACCAGACTCCACGACTCATTCAAGCCGGCGTTATCTGCACGTTGTAGCCTATGCTCTGCAGCCGTTTGAGCAGGCGGTTGGCTACTTTCTGGGTGTTGGCTTGGTCAAAGTGCGCCGCGCCCAGATCGTGCCACTCGGTGCCATCGCGCAGCATGTGCCAAACGGCCGTGAGCATGGAGGCGGCCACGGCGATGATCGCTTTCTTGACGCCCCGGCGGGCGCGGATGCGATGGAACTGCGCTTGCAAGTAGCCGCCATTGACCCTGACCGCGGACCAAGCCGACTGCACCAGTGTGCTCTTGAGCCAGACGCCGCCTCGTCGCAATCGGGTGCTGCGCCGCTTGCCGGCGCTCTCGTCACTGCGCGGGCACAGACAAGCCCAAGACAGCAAATGCGCCGGCGAAGCAAAGCGCGACATGTCGATGCCGATTTCGGCAATCAGCACATTGGCGCTGACCTCGCTCACGCCGGGTATGGTGCTCAGCAAGCGGGCAGCTTGCCGAAACGGCTCGAGCCCTTGGCTCACCTCCTGTTCGATTTCGGCGATGGCCTGATCCAAGGCCTCGATGTGACCCAAGTGCAGCTTGAGCATGAAGCGGTGGTGTGGGCTGATGCGCCCGCGCAGCGCTTCGCGCAACTCAGCTTGACTGGCCTTGACACGGGTGGTGATCTGCGCGGCCAAGAAGTCGGGGCTGCTGTGACCGGCGATGATGGCCCGCAACACCGCACGTCCCCCATGGCCCAAGATGTCGCTGATGACGCTGGTGATCTTGAGGTTGGCGTCTTCGAGCACTTTCTCAATGCGCTGCACATGCGCAGCGCGCTCGCGCACGAACTGCTTGCGCGTGCGCGTGAGGGTGCGCAACTCCTGCACTGGGGTGGGCGGCACGAAGCTGGCGCGAATCAAACCATGCGCCAGCAGGTCAGCCAGCCACACCGCGTCGTTGACGTCGGTCTTGCGCCCAGGCACGTTCTTGACGTGCGCCGCGTTGGCCAGCACCAGCTCAAAGTGCCCCTCCAAGATGTGCCAGACGGGCTTCCAGTACACCCCCGTGGCCTCCATGCCCACGTGCTCGATGTGCAAGGACTCCAGCCAGTCCACCAACTCCAGCAACCCCGAGGTGGTGGTGGCAAAGGTGCGCACCTCTTGCAACAGCGGGCCTTGGCCCGCCACGCGTGCACAAGCCACCACGGTCTGCTTGTGCACGTCCAGTCCCGCGCAACGGCGGTAGATTACGTCCATGATCGCCTCCAAGTCGCGGCGACATCAGCGTGCGGCCCACGTCATCGAAGTCTGAAGTGCGTGCTCAGGGGCGCTGGTCCCCAGGCGACAGTGCGGGGTGCTCGTGAGGCCGCGGGTCCAACTGAGAAACGAGCTCGAAGCACCAAGTACGAACCGACCTCTGTGCCGGACGCCGCCCCTCAATTACACACCGGTTTCATGCGTCGCGGGTGCCGCGTTCGCGGAATGGATAACTGATAGCGGGCTTCCAGTTCAGGGTTCAAGCCGTGGGCGGGACGAAAGAAAGCGATCCGCAGCGTTTTGCCGAAACACTTGAAGCCATGGCGTAGGGTGGCCAGCGCCCCATGGGTGTCCAGCCATTTGCACAGCGATTCCAGCACGCGGGCACCGGTCTGCTCGCCATGCAGCGCCTCCAGCTTTTCCCATACATACCTTGCCTTGGGTGGCGCGGATGAAGGCCAGTGCCTCGTCGGGGAAGATCGCGCGCTCGCGGTCGAAACCCTTGCCCTCGACCCGCGCGTAGCCCCCGCCCAGCAAGACCGCCTCGATGGCGGTTTCGAACGCGGCTTCGCTGGTGGTCTTCATCGCTCGTTTCCTTTATCAGCGCGGGGTCTTGGTTAAATTTTAAGCCCGAACTTTAACTTGTGAACAGCTTAAGGTAACGCTCGAAGGCATACACCCGGCCTCGCTGCTGGCCGGTAATCTCCACCAGGACGTGCCGCTCGATCAGTGCCTTGATCAGCGTATTGGCCGTGGGAGTGGACACGCCCAGCGCCCGCTCCAAGTCGGCTGCGGCCACGATGGGGCGCCGGTACAGCAGGTTCAGCGCATCCCGGGCCATGGCCGCGCGGCGGCCCATGTCCAGCGCCGCGTGCTCCACTTCGGTGCGCAGCAACAAAATCTGCCTAAAGGTGTCGCGCCCCTTGACCGCGGTCTGCGTCACCCCATTGAGGAAAAACTGCACCCAGTGAATCAGGTCGTTGCTGGTGCGCACCCGCATCAGCGCGTCGTAATAGCTGGCCCGGTTGCGCTCGAAAAAATCCGATAGGTACAGCGACGGCTTGGCTAGCAGCCCGTGGCTGATGAGGTAGAGCGGAATCATCAGGCGCCCGATGCGGCCATTGCCGTCCAGAAAGGGGTGAATGGTCTCGAACTGGTAGTGGCTGATCGCGACGCGCACCAGGTGCGGCACCACCACCGCCTCGTTGTGCCAGAACTTCTCTAGGTCTCCCATCAGTTCGGGCACCGCCTCGTGATGCGGCGGCACGAAGGCCGCGTCGGTCAGCCCGGAGCCGCCGATCCAGTTCTGGCTGGTGCGAAACTCGCCCGGCAGCTTGTGCTCGCCCCGCACCCCGCGCATCAGCGTCGCGTGCGTCTGCTTAAGCAGCCGGTTCGACAGGGGCAGGCGCTGCAATTCGTCGATGGCCAAGTTGACGGCGTCGATGTAGTTGCGCACCTCGCGCCAGTCGTTGCGCTTTTCGGGGCGAATCTGGTCCTCGGGCATCAAGGCCTCGTCGATGGCGGTTTGCGTGCCCTCAATCTTGCTGGAGGTCTGCGCCTCCTTGACCACGTGCATTTCGATAAACAGATCGATGTCGGGAACGATCAGCGAAAACGCGTTCAGCTCCCCCAGCGCCCGGGTGGCCTGCTCCAGCAAGGCGTTGATCGTGGCGTTTTCCCAAGTCCATTCGTGGTTGACCGGCACCGGCTCGAAGCTCTTGTACTGGTAGCGCGGCTGCCAGCGGCCGGCCTTGAAGGTTTCGAACTTCATGCGCGCATCTCCTCCTGCGGGATCTGGCCGGTGACGGCGGCGGTGATGAGGGCGGCGCAGCGTTCCTTGGCGAGCGTGATCGACTCACCAAGTGAGCCGCAAAGCACCTTGCTGCTGCTGATAGCGCGATCAAGGTCTTCCACGATTCGTCGTTGTTCAAGGATTGGCGG
>JGI24114J20149_100080_pt1 | contig 14101 bp, 8 predicted proteins | sample SubbioCSW11_NovA_FD_20149 | JGI IMG/M metagenome (IMG submission 20149)
GCCACATACACGGTGCCGATGGCGGTGTGCGCCAGCGCCGCCGTGGCTTCGATCCACTGCGCCGGGGCTTCAGTCAGGCTGCGCAGCAGGCGCACGGCTTCGGCTGCGGGGCAAGCCAGAATCAGGTTATCGGCTTCGTAGATGGCGCGGGCGCTGTGCACGCGCCAGCGGCCATCTGTGCTGCGTTCTAGGCCGGTGGCGCGCTGCCCCAAGTGCAGTTGCGCGCCGCGCTGCTCGAGCCAGCGCACGGCAGGCAGGGGCAGCAAATCGCCCAAGCAGGTGCGCGGCAGCAGCAGCTGCGACGCACGCCAAGGCGCATGGCCGGCCCCGAGCAAGGCGTCGCGCAGCACCGTCAAAAATACTTGGCCGCTGGCCTGCTGCGCCGGGGTGTTGAGGGCGGCCACGCACAGCGGCTCGATCAGCTCGTGCCACACCAGTGGCGTCAGGCCGGCGCACAGGCTGGCCACGCTCGCGCTGGGGGCGCAGGCAAAGCCGCTCAGGCGCCAGCGCGCCGCGGCTGCCAGCAGCGCTGCCCGGTCGCGCCAGCTCCAGCCGCGCGCGCAGGCCATCGCTGCCAGGGTGTCGAGCGGGGCTGGCCAGCGCAGCGCCCAGGACGGAGTGGCCAGCCCGCTGCCGTCGGCAAAGCGCAGATCGAGCGGCATGGCGTGCAGATGCGTGCTCAAATCCACGCCCAAGCGCTGCATCAGGCCCAAGGTCTGGGTGTAAGCCCCGATCAGGATGTGCTGGCCGTTGTCCAGCGCCAGCGGCGGGGCCGGTGGTAAGTCTGTGCCAGACGCGCGCTCGAGCGCCCGCGCGCGCCCGCCCCACGCCCGCGCCGCCTCCAGCAGCGTCACCTCCAGCCCGCGCTCGCAGGCGCGCACCGCCGCTGCCAAGCCGGCCCAGCCGCCGCCGACGATGAGCACGCGCGCTGTCATGGCCGCTGATCCATGGGGGTGCGGTTGCTGCCTAGCCTCACAGCCGCCCCAGCGCCTGCACCTTCCAGGCCAGCCAGAATTTGGTCAGTGGCGTCAGGCGCACGCGCTGCGTGAGCACGCGCAGCGGAGCGGTGGCGATCTGCTGCAGCAGCCGGCGGTAGATGCTGGCCATCATCAATCCGGGTTTTTGGGCGCGCCGGTCGGCGGCGGGCAGCAGCGCCAGCGCCTCGTCATAAACGCCGAGCGCGCGCGCTATCTGGAATTGCAGCAGCGCCGTGCAGCGGGCCTCAAAACCGGCTTCGGCCCCCTGGCCGCGCTTGAGCAGCTCGTGCGCCTTGACCTCGAAGCGCTGCAGCTCGTTGACGGGCAGGTAAATGCGCCCGCGCAGCGCGTCTTCGCCGACGTCGCGGATGATGTTGGTCAGCTGCAGCGCCAGCCCGAGCCGGTGCGCGTAGGCCGTGGTCTGGGCCGTGCTCTGGCCAAAAATGCGCGCCGCCACCTCGCCCACCACGCCCGCCACCAAGTGGCAGTAGCGCTGCAGGCCGGGGTAGTCGAGGTAGCGCGACTGCTCCAAGTCCATCTGGCAGCCGTCGATGATCTGCAGCAGGTGCTCGGCCTCGATGCCGTAGGTGGCCAAGTGCGGTTGCAGCGCCTGCAGGGCTGGGTGTTCGGGCACGCCGTGGCTGGTGTCGAAGCAGCGCGCCACCTGCAACCGCCACCAGTGCAGCTTGAGCTGCGCCACCGCCGGGTCGTGCACCTCATCGACCACGTCGTCGATTTCGCGGCAGTAGGCGTAAAAGGCGGTGATGGCGGCGCGCTGCGGCGGCGGCAAAAACAAAAAGGCGTAGTAAAAGCTGCTGCCCGAGGCGGCGGCTTTTTGCTGGGCGTAGGCTTGTGGCGTCATGGTCTGGGGGCAATGGGCTGGCGGCTGCTGGCTGATGGCGCAGGGCCTTAGGCCGCAGGCTCGGCCGCGCCGCTCCGGCTCAAAGGGGAGTAGCGCATGAAGGCATGGTAGAGCAAGGGCACCACAAACAGCGTGAGCACGGTCGAAAACGCCAAGCCGTAAACGATGCTGGCCGCCACCGGCCCCCACAGCAGGCTCTCGCCGCCCAAGCCAAAGGCCAAGGAGGCCAGCCCGCCGATGGTGGTGCTGCTGGTGATGAGCACCGGCACCACGCGCCGCCGCGCCGCGTACAGCGTGGCGTGCAACACGCTCATGCCGGCGCGCAGCCGCTCGTTGGCGGCGTCGATCAGCACGATGGCCGAATTGACCGCGATGCCGCCCAGCGCGATCACGCCGTACAGGGTGAAGAGCGAGAGCGGATTGCCTGAAAGCGCCAGCCCAAAAGCCACCCCGGCAAAGGCCAGCGGCACCGCCACCAGCACCATCAGCGGCTGGAAGTAGCTGCGAAACTGCGCCGCCAAAATCAAGTAGATCAGGCCGATGCCGAACAGGAACAGCACCCCCATCGCGTCCAGGCTTTCTTCGATGTCTTCGAGCTCGCCGGTGAAGTCGAGGTCGACGCCCGGGTGCTGGGCGCGGATGCGCTCCCAGCCCGCCTTCACCTGCAGGTTGGCCTCGCGGGTGTCGGTGAGTTCGCGGTCCAGGTTGGCCTGCACGGTGATGGTGCGGCGCAGGTTGTAGTGCCGGATGGCCCCGCGCCCCGGCAACACCTGCACCTCGACCAAGGTGCCTAGGCGCGCGATCTGGCCGTTGGGCAGCGCCACCGGTTCGTTGAGCAGCGCGTCCGGGTCGGGCCGCAGCCCCAGCGCCGAGCTGCTGCGCACCTTGAGCTCGATGCGGTCGCCCTGCAGCCGGGTAAAGGCCACCGTTTCGCCATCCACCGCCAGCCGCACCAGCCGCGTCACCTGCTGCGCATTGAGGCCGAGCTCGCGCATGGCCTCGTGGTTGAGGCGCAGTTGCAGCAGCGGCCGACCGGGCAGGTTGTCGTCTTGCACGTCTTGGGTGCCGGGGATGGCGCGCACCAGTTCTTTGATGGCTTCGGCGGCGCGTTGAATCTCGTCGAAATCGTCGCCGCGCACCCGGATGTTGATCGGCATTCCCGTGGGCGGGCCGCCGGTGAAGATGAAGAAGCTCTGCTCGCCCGGCGTGTCCATGCCCTCGATGTCGGCGCGCATCGCCTCGACCACCTCCTGCACCTCGCGTGCGTCGCCCGTGCGCGGGTTGAGCGAGACGAAAATCTGGCCGAAGTTGTCGCCATACACCGGCTCGGTGTCGGTGAACATCAGCCCCGCCGTGCTCGAGACCGAGCGCGCCTCGTGCCCCTCCTCGGCCGGCCCCACGCCTTGCAAGCGCGCGCGCACCGCCTGCTCGACCTGTTCGGTCACGGCCATGGTCTGCTCCAGCGTGGCGTTGGCGGGCATGTCCACGTTGACGTAGAAGGCGCGGATCGGGTCAAAGGCAAAGAACTGCACCCGCACCACCCCGACGGCGTACAGCAGCACCGCCAGCCCGATGATCGCCATGGCCAGCGCCGAAAAGCGCTTGGGGCGGCGCAGCACAAAAGCCAGCCACTGCGTGTAGCGCAGCCGCAGGCCGCGGTTGAAGGCGTTGCGCCAGCGCTGCACGCGCGAGGGCGGCCGCTCGAAGCGCCCGCTCACCAGTTGCACGTGCACCGGCAACATCCAGAACGCTTCGATGAGCGAGATCGCCAGCGCCAGCGTGACCACGAAGGGGATGATGAACATGAAGTCGCCCACGATGCCGGGCAGCAGCATCAGCGGCATAAAAGCGGCCATGGTGGTGGCCACCGAGGCCAGCACCGGCTTCCAGACTTCGCCGATGCCATCGAGGCTGGCTTGCAGGGCTTGTTGCCCGCGCTCCATGCGGTAGTAGATCGATTCGGCCACCACCACCGCGTCATCGACGAGCATGCCGAGCGCGATCACCACCCCCAGCAGCACCGAGATGTTGACCGTATAGCCCAGGGGCGCCAGCAGGGCAAAGGTGCCCATGAGCGAAAACGGAATGCCCAGCGCCACCAGCGCGCCGATGCGCGAGCCCAAAAACAGCCAGCACACCGCCAGCACCAGCAGCATGCCGTAGAGCGCGTTGGTCTGCATGATCGAGATGGCTTCGCGCGTGGGCACGGTCTGGTCGTCGCTCAGCTCCAGCCGCAGGCCGTAGAGCGCCAGCGTCGGGTTTTGCGCCGCGATGTAGGCGTTCACCCGGTCCACCAGCTCGAGGGTATTGGTGCCGGCGGTTTTGGTAAAGGGCATCGAAATCGCCGGCTGGCCGTTGACCGAGGCCAGTTGCGCGGCCAGGGCGCGGTCGCGTTCGATCCGCGCCACGTCGCCCAAGCGCACCGAGACACCGGGGCGGCCGGCAGCGGCCACCGGCAAGCTGGCGAGCTCGGAGGGGTCGAGCACCACCCCGCGCACGCTCACCGACCAGGCGCCGCCATCGGTCTTGAGGGTGCCGGCGGCGCTGTCGCGCCACCACAGGCGCAGCGCGTCGGCCACGTCGGTGGCCGTGAGCTGGTGCGCCGCCAGCGCCATCGGGTCGGGGCTGACGCGGATCACCGGGTCGCGCAGCCCCGAGGCAAAGACCTGGTCGATGCCGGTGATGCGCTCCATGTCGGACTGGATGCGGCGGGCGTTGAGGCGCAGCGTTTCGTCGTTGGCCAAGCCGATCAGTTGCACGGTGGCGGTCGGGAAGCCGCTCGAGGAGGTGATCTCCATCACGCGCGGGTCGTTGGCTTCGGGGGGCAGTTCGGCGGTGGCGGCGTTTTGAATCTCGCGCCGCAAATCGTTCATGCGCTGGCTGAACACGCGCGGGCTGATCTCGTGAAAACGCACCAAGATGCTGGAGACGGTTTCGCGCGAGGTCGAGGTGACGAAGCGCACATCCGAGACGCCGGCGATCGCGTCCTCGAGCGGGTTGGTGACCAGTTGCTCGATGTCTTCGGCGCTGGCGCCGGGCAGCGTGGTGGTGATGGTGACCCAGTTGAAGTTGATCTCTGGGTCTTGCTCGCGCGGCATGCTCAGGTAGCTGAGTAGGCCGATCAATATCACCACCACGAAGGCGATGTTGGCCAGCGGGTGGTTGGTAAGCAGGGAGCGCAAGAATTTCATGGGCTGCAGGCGGCGCGCGCTTTAGTTCAGGGCTTGGCCGTCGATGAGCGCCGCTTGCCCACGCACCACCACCAGGGTGTCGGGTGGCAGTTGGGTGGCCACAGCGCGCCCTTCTTGTGCTCCGGGCAAGCCGATGAAGCGTGCCTGCTGGCCTTGGCGCACGAAGATGCCCAACGCATCGCCCCGGCGCACCATCAGGGCCGCCGGGATGTGGGGCTGTGGGTCGCGCCAGCGCAGCACGCCGCTGCTGCCCGGGGGGGCGGTGCCTGTGGCCGCACCTGGGTCGGTGCCGGGGGCGGCGGCCTCGGCCCAGCCTAGGCGCACGGTTTGGGTGCGGTTGGCGGCCTGCACGGTGGCGCTTACGCGCAGCAGGCGCAGCGGGTGCGTGAGTTCGCTGCCTTGGGGCTGGAACTGCCACGCCCCGGCGCGGCGCAAGCCCGGCACCTCGGCCGGCGGCACATGGGCTTGCACCTCGGCGGCACCGCTTTCGGCGAGCACGAACAGCGGTGTGCCGGGCGCGACCGTTTCGCCCACTTGCGCCGTGCGCTGCACCACGGTGCCGGCAAAGGGGGCCAGCACGCGGGTGCGCTCGAGCTGGCGCCGGGCGCTGCGCAGCTGCGCTTCGGCGCTGGCCAGTTCGGCCTGCTGCAGCGCGACCTCGGTTTCGCGCTGCGTCAGCGCTTCTTTGGAGAAAAAGCCTTGCGCCACCAAGTCGCGGGCGCGTTGCAACTGCGCCAAGCCCAGCTGCAAGCGCGACATGGCGGCGTCGCGCCCAGCCTGGGCGCGTTGCAGCGCCAGCTCGTGGTCGGTGGGGTCGATCTGCAGCAGCAGATCGCCGCGCCGCACCGTGGCGCCCACATCGGCGCCCCAGCTCAGCACCCGGCCGCCCACTTCGGCGCTCAGGCGCGACTCGTTGCGCGCCAGCACCGTGGCGGCGGCGCTGCGCTCGGGCTGCAGCCAGACGCTGTCGAGGCGCGCGGTTTGGACGCTGGTGGTAGCGGCGGTGGCGGCTTGGGTTTGGGGGTTTGTGTTTTGGCCTAGGGCGGAGCTGGCACTTAGAAGGCCAAACAAAAGGGCCGCAGCCAGCGGCAAGGCAGACAGCGTGGTTGCGGCAATGGGCAAGGCAGCCAGCGTGGGCAGGGTCGCCTGCATGCGCTGGGCGACTGGGGGGCGGGCAGGGGGCAGCGTGGCAGGCGTGGGCGACGCCGTCAGGCGCTGGCAGCGGTTCATGGGGCTTTTTCCTGATGAGGCGCAAAAGGCGGGGACGGGGGCAGGGCGGCTGCGGGCCGCCAGAGCGCGCGCCACAGCAGCAGCGGAGCATCGGGGGCGCGCAGGCGCGGCCGCTGGCACCAGGTGCGGCCGCCCAAGGTTTCGATTTTGTCCAAAATGCGCAACCCCCCCTGCACCACCAGGCGCAATTCCCAGCCCACGCGGCCGGGCAGACGCCACGCCAGCGGGGCGCCTTGGTGCATCAGAGCGCGGGCATGGGCGCACAGTTCCAGCAGCATGGCCTGTGCCTGCGGCTGTTCGCCGGCACTTGGGTGCAGGCTCTCCAATTCAACCCCGTGGCGCCGCAAGGCGGCCAAGGGCAAGTAGTGGCGCTGGCGCGGCAGGTCGAGGCTCAAATCCTGCCAAAAGTTGATCAGTTGCAGCGCGCTGCAGATGGCGTCGCTCTGCTGCAGCGAACGCTCGTCGCGCACGCCATAGAGGTGCAGCAGCAAGCGCCCCACCGGGTTGGCCGAGCGGCTGCAGTAGCCGAGCAGCTCGGGCAAGTCGGCGTACAGCTGGCCGCTGGCGGTGCGGCGCACGTCTTGCTCGAAGGCATCGAGCAGGTGCAGCAGCGACTCCAAGGGCAGCTGCCAGGCGTGCACCTGCTGCGCCAGCGCGGGCATGATGTGCGGCCAGCACTGGCCTGCAGCCGGCGTTGCATCCGGTGCAGCAGTTGCAACTGCGGCCAGAAATTCGGCGCGGTAAGCCTGCAAATCGAGTAGGCGCTGCGCTGCGCTGGCGTTGCCCTCATCAGCGATGTCGTCGGCGCAGCGCGCAAAGGCGTAGATGGCCCGCACCGGCGCACGCAAGGCAGGCGGACACAGCCACGATGCCACCGGAAAGTTTTCATAGTGCGCCACACCATGCACAGGGTTTACCATCGGATCGATTATGCCGCGCTTGGGTGCATGGCGTGTGTCGCTGGCTGGGTCGCGGGCAAAGCGCGGGCTGCCTTACAATCTCGGCTTTTCCCGCGCCCACCCAAGGACCTCCTTGCTACGGCGCGGTCAGGCGCGCGGGTGGCGAAATTGGTAGACGCACCAGGTTTAGGTCCTGACGGTGGCAACACTGTGGGGGTTCGAGTCCCCCCCCGCGCACCATTGAAACAAATAACCTCATCCCGAACACCGGGGGTCTTGGCCTTGCAGGCCGATCCCTCAATGGAGTAATCAGCATGGCAGTCACCGTCGAAACACTGGACAAGCTCGAACGCAAGATCACGCTCGAGCTGTCGCTGGAGCAGATCAACCAGGAGGTGCAAAACCGCCTCAAGCGCATGCAGCGCCAGGTCAAGCTCGACGGCTTCAGGCCCGGCAAGGTGCCGCTGAGCGTGGTGCAAAAGCGCTACGGCGGTTCGGTGCACTACGAGGTGATGAACGACCAGCTCGGCCAAGCCTTCCAGTCCGCAGCCCAAGAAGCGCAGCTGCGCATCGCCGGCACCCCGAGCATCAGCGAAAAAGAAGGGGCGCCAGAAGGCGCGGTGGCTTTTGAGGCGGTGTTTGAGGTCTATCCAGAAGTCAAAATCGGCGACTTGAGCGCGGCCACGATCGAAAAATTCAGCGCCACGGTGGACGAGGCGGCCATCGAGCGCACGCTCGAGATCTTGCGCAAGCAGCGCCGCAGCTTTGTGGCCCGCGCCGCCGACGAGCCGGCGCAAGAAGGCGACCAGGTGCGCATCGACTTCGAAGGCAAGATCGACGGCGAGCCCTTCGAGGGCGGCAAGGCCGAGGGCTTCCAGTTCGTGCTCGGCGAAGGCCAGATGCTCAAAGAATTTGAAGAGGCCGTGCGCGGCATGCGCGTGGGCGAGTCCAAAACCTTCCCGCTCAACTTCCCAGCCGAGTACCACGGCAAAGACGTGGCCGGCAAGCAGGCCGATTTTCTGGTCACATTGCAGCAGCTTGATGCGGCGCAACTGCCGGCGGTGGACGACGAGCTGGCCAGTTCCCTCGGCGTGGCCGGCGGCAGCGTGGACGCGCTGCGCGCCGACATCCGCAAAAACCTCGAGCGCGAAGTCAAGTTCCGCTTGCAGATGCGCAACAAGACGGTGGTGATGGACGCGCTGGTGGCGCAGTCCGAGCTCGACGTGCCCAAATCCAGCGTGGCGGCCGAGGTCGAGCGCCTGATCGAGGGCGCGCGCGCCAACCTCAAAGAGCGCGGCGTCCAAGGTGCCGATCAGGCACCGATCCCGGCCGAGCTGTTCCAAGCCCAAGCCGAGCGCCGCGTGCGCCTGGGGCTGGTGGTGGCCGAGCTGGTCAACGCCAACCGCCTGCAAGCCACGCCGGAGCAGGTCGATGCCCACATCCAAGAGCTGGCCAGCTCCTACGAGAGCCCGGCCGACGTGGTGCGCTGGTACCAGAGCGACCGCCAGCGCTTGGCCGAAATCGAGGCGCTGGTGCTGGAGAACAACGTCACCGAGTTCGTGCTGGCGCGCGCGCAGGTGAGCGACAAAGCGATTGCTTTCGACGAACTGATGGGTAAGGGCTAAACCATGAGCGCACTTCACACACAAGCCTTGGGCATGGTGCCCATGGTGATCGAGCAGTCGGGCCGCGGCGAGCGCGCCTACGACATCTACTCGCGCCTGCTCAAGGAGCGCGTGGTGTTTCTGGTGGGTGAAGTCAACGACCACACGGCCAATCTGGTGGTGGCGCAGCTGCTGTTCCTCGAGAGCGAAAACCCGGACAAGGACATTTCGCTCTACATCAATTCACCCGGTGGCAGCGTGAGTGCAGGCATGTCGATTTTCGACACCATGAACTTCATCAAGCCCGAAGTGTCCACGCTGTGCGTGGGCATGGCCGCCAGCATGGGGGCTTTTTTGCTCGCGGCCGGGGCCAAGGGCAAGCGTTTTTCGCTGCCCAACTCGCGCGTCATGATCCACCAACCGCTGGGCGGCGCACGCGGCCAAGCGACCGACATCGAGATCCATGCGCGCGAGATCTTGCGCCTGCGCGCCGAGCTCAACCGCATCTTGGCCGAGCGCACCGGGCAGGCGCTGGAAAAAATCGAGCGCGACACCGAGCGCGACTACTTCATGTCCGCCACCGAAGCGGCCGAGTACGGTTTGATCGACAAAGTGATCGACAAACGCGGGTCTTGATAAGCCCTTCACGGCTGCCGCCTGCTTTGCAGCAGGGTGGCCGCGAAGGCGCTATGATGGTGCGCAACCCATCCTTTGATGCAACGAGAACCTAACCTAGGCGCGCCCCCATGCCCGAACGCAAAGGCCCCACCAGCCCGAAAAACCTGTTTTGCTCTTTTTGCGGCAAGAGCCAGCACGAGGTCAAGAAGCTCATTTCCGGCCCTTCGGTGTTCATCTGCGACGAGTGCATCGCGCTGTGTGCCGACATCATGCGCGACGAGCTGCCGCAGACTGCCATGGGCAAAGGCGGCTCTGGCGCCGACGCGCTGCCGACGCCGCTGCAAATCAAGCACCACCTCGATCAGTACGTGATCGGCCAAGAGGCGGCCAAAAAAACCTTGTCGGTGGCGGTGTACAACCACTACAAGCGCCTGCGCCACCGCGATCATTCGAGCAAAGACGACGTCGAGCTGGCCAAAAGCAACATCTTGCTCATCGGCCCCACCGGTTCGGGCAAAACGCTGCTGGCCGCCACCATGGCGCGCATGCTCAACGTGCCCTTCGTCATGGCCGACGCCACCACGCTCACCGAGGCCGGCTACGTGGGCGAGGACGTAGAAAACATCATCGCCAAACTGCTGCAAACCTGCAATTACGACCCAGAAAAAGCGCAGCGCGGCATCGTTTTCATCGACGAAATCGACAAGATCACGCGCAAATCCGAAAACCCCTCCATCACCCGCGATGTCTCGGGCGAAGGCGTGCAGCAGGCGCTGCTCAAGCTGGTCGAGGGCACGGTGGCCTCGGTGCCGCCGCAAGGCGGGCGCAAGCACCCGAATCAGGACATGATTCAGGTCGATACCTCCAACATTTTGTTCATCTGCGGCGGCGCCTTTTCGGGTTTGGAAAAGGTCATCGATGCGCGCACCGAAAGCGGGGGCATCGGCTTTGGCGCAACGGTCAAGAGCAAGCAGCAGCGCAGCCTGAGCGACGTCTTTGCCGAAGTCGAACCCGACGACTTGGTGCGCTTTGGCCTGATCCCCGAGCTGGTCGGGCGCTTGCCCGTGGTCACGGCGCTCGACGAGCTGGGCGAAGATGCCCTGATCGACATCCTGACCGAGCCCAAAAACGCCGTGGTCAAGCAGTTTGCGCAGCTGCTGCACATGGAGGGCGTGGAGCTCGAGGTGCGGCCGGCAGCGCTCAAGGCGATTGCGCGCCACGCCATGAAGCGCAAAACCGGTGCCCGTGGCCTGCGCTCCATACTCGAGCAGGCGCTGCTCCAGACCATGTTTGAACTCCCGAGCCTGAGCAACGTCGAAAAGGTGGTGGTCGATGAAACCACCATCGAAGACGGCAAACCGCCGCTGCTGGTCTATCGCGAGGCTGCGCGCCAGGCCTGAGCGTGCGCTTGGGCCGCAGCGCGCCCGCTGCGCGCGCGATCAATGGCGCGCGATCAATGGCGCGCGATCCGGCTTGGGTAAATTTGCTGCGACCGGCGCCTTGTTTCGCGCCTGCGCGCCCCCACATGGCAGCCATAGATTGAGGTACAAAGATGTCTGGACACCCCCCCCTGCCCAACGAGCCCCTGATGCTGCCGCTGTTGCCCTTGCGCGACGTGGTGGTGTTTCCGCACATGGTGATCCCGCTCTTCGTCGGCCGGCCCAAGAGCATCAAGGCGCTGGAAGCGGCGATGGAGTTCGATCGGCGCATCGTGCTGGTGGCGCAAAAAACCGCCACCAAAGACGACCCGACGCCGCAAGACCTGTTCGAAGTCGGCTGCGTGGCCAGCATCTTGCAGATGCTCAAGCTGCCCGACGGCACCGTCAAGGTGCTGGTCGAAGGGGTGCAGCGCGCGGCGGTGCAGAAGTTGCACGAGAGCGAGACGCACTTCGAGGCCGAGGTGCTGCCGGTCAGCGCCGAAGACGAGTTCGCACAGGTCGATGCCACCGAACTCGAGGCGCTGCGCCGCGCGGTGATGCAGCAATTTGACCAATACGTCAAGCTCAACAAGAAAATCCCGTCCGAGATCCTCACCTCGATTGCCAGCATCGACCACCCCGGCCGGCTGGCCGACACCATCGCCGCGCACCTGCCCTTGCAGCTCGAGGCCAAGCAAAAGGTGCTCGACCTCAACCCCATCGTGGCGCGGCTCGACAACCTGTTTGAGCAGCTCGAACGCGAGGTCGATATCCTCAACGTGGACAAGCGCATCCGCGGCCGCGTCAAGCGCCAGATGGAGAAAAACCAGCGCGACTTCTACCTCAACGAGCAGGTCAAGGCGATCCAAAAAGAGCTCGGTGAAGGCGAGGAGGGCGCCGACATCGAAGAGATCGACCGCAAGATCAAGGCCGCCAAAATGCCGCCCGAGGCGCGCAAAAAGGCCGAGGCCGAGCTCAAAAAACTCAAGCTGATGTCGCCCATGTCGGCCGAAGCCACGGTGGTGCGCAACTATATCGACGTGCTGAGCAACCTGCCGTGGAGCAAAAAAACCAAGATCAAGCACGATCTGGGCTTTGCCGACCAGGTGCTCAACGAAGACCACTACGGCCTCGACAAGGTCAAGGACCGCATCCTCGAGTACCTCGCGGTGCAGCAGCGGGTGGACAAGGTCAAGGCACCGATCCTGTGCCTGGTCGGGCCGCCGGGGGTGGGCAAGACCTCGCTCGGGCAGTCGGTGGCGCGCGCCACCGGGCGCAAGTACGTGCGCATGGCGCTGGGCGGGATGCGCGACGAGGCCGAAATCCGCGGCCACCGGCGCACCTACATCGGCGCGCTGCCGGGCAAGGTGCTGCAAAACCTGAGCAAGGTTGGCACCCGCAACCCATTGTTTTTGCTTGACGAGATCGATAAGCTCGGGATGGACTTCCGGGGCGACCCGTCGTCGGCGCTGCTCGAGGTGCTGGACCCGGAGCAAAACCACACCTTCAGCGACCACTACGTTGAAGTGGATTTCGACCTCTCCGACGTGATGTTCGTGGCCACCTCGAACACGCTCAACATCCCACCGGCGCTGCTGGACCGCATGGAGGTGATACGCCTGTCGGGATACACCGAGGACGAAAAAGCCCATATCGCGCTCAAGTACCTGCTGCCCAAGCAGCTCAAGAACAACGGCATCCGCGAGGGTGAACTCGATCTGAGCGAGGCGGCGGTGCGCGACGTGGTGCGCTACTACACCCGCGAGGCCGGCGTGCGCGCGCTTGAGCGCGAGCTGTCCAAAATCTGCCGCAAGGTGGTCAAGGGGCTGCTGCTCAAAAAATACACCGCTCCGGTGCAGGTCAACCCCGACAACCTCGCCGATTTTCTGGGGGTGCGCAAATACACCTTCGGCCGTGCCGAGCAGAACAACCAAGTCGGGCAGGTGGTCGGGCTGGCGTGGACCGAAGTCGGTGGCGATTTGCTCACCATCGAGGCCGCGCTCATGCCCGGCAAGGGCAACGTCACGCGCACCGGCCAGTTGGGCGAGGTGATGAAAGAGTCGGTCGAGGCCGCGCGCACGGTGGTGCGCAGCCGCGCGCGGGCGCTGGGCATCAAGACCGAAGCCTTCGAGAAGAACGACATCCACATCCACGTGCCCGACGGCGCCACGCCCAAAGACGGCCCCAGCGCCGGCGCGGCCATGACCACGGCCATCGTCTCGGCCCTGACCGGCATCCCGGTGCGCGCCGACGTGGCCATGACGGGCGAGATCACGCTGCGCGGCGAAGTGACCGAAATCGGCGGCCTCAAAGAAAAGCTGCTGGCGGCGCTGCGCGGCGGCATCAAAACGGTGCTGATCCCGCAAGCCAACCTCAAAGACCTGACCGAAATCCCCGACAACGTCAAAGAAGGGCTGGAGATCGTGCCGGTGCAGTGGATCGACCGTGTGCTGGAACTGGCGCTGGAGCGCCTGCCGTTGCCTTTGACGGCTGAGGATGAGGCGACGGCTGCGGCTGCGGCCACCACGGCGGCTGCGGTTGCCGACCCTGCGGGCGCGGTGACCCTGAAGCACTGAGGGCGGAGCCGGTTCAGGGTGGCGTGCGCGCTGCCCTTGGCCGGTGTTGCGCCGCTGCCGGCCAGCGCTGCGGCCATTTTTGTGGCTGGCGTGTGTGTCGAGGGGCTGAATTTCGGTATAGAATAGCGGCTCTGTAGTCGGGCGGTGCCAGCGGTGCTGCAACAGGCTGCAAGATGCGGGAATAGCTCAGTTGGTAGAGCGCAACCTTGCCAAGGTTGAGGTCGCGAGTTCGAATCTCGTTTCCCGCTCCAATGGTTTTCGGTGGCAAACCTGCAGTTTGGTCTCGGGTTTGCCTGTGCGGTGCGGCGCTCAGCGCTTTGCCGGGTTTGCAAAAACAATGGCGCGGTAGCAAAGCGGTTATGCACCGGATTGCAAATCCGTGTAGGTCGGTTCGACTCCGGCCCGCGCCTCCAGCCTTACCAAGCGCTGGCCCTTGGGTGTCAAAGCCCACAGCGGTTCAGTCGATGCGGGAATAGCTCAGTTGGTAGAGCGCAACCTTGCCAAGGTTGAGGTCGCGAGTTCGAATCTCGTTTCCCGCTCCATTCTTGCTTAACGCACAGCCACTTTGGATTGGTTGGTCTGCGCTTGCGCGCTGCGGACTGCAGTCGATGACGCCGCTGGGCGCTGCGCGGCTTGCTGCGCCGATCTGGGGGCGGCGGCGCGGTTAGATGGACTGCTGCTGCGGGCCGGGGCACTGGCGGCGCGGCTGGCGGCCGGGGCACGCTA
>JGI24114J20149_100093_pt1 | contig 12372 bp, 10 predicted proteins | sample SubbioCSW11_NovA_FD_20149 | JGI IMG/M metagenome (IMG submission 20149)
TCGAATGCGCCGGACTCGAAATCCGGTATACGGTTGTACCGTATCGAGGGTTCGAATCCCTCTCTCTCCGCCAGAACAAGTCCTGCTAACTCGCTCAGTCGGGTTGTCAGGCGCTCAGAGCCCCGCACCACGCGGGGCTTTTTGCTATGGGCTCCTGACTGACCCCATGCCCACCCACCCCCGAAACTCGTCTCAAACCCCGTTTCGTCTCAGAACCTCCTGACTTTTTCGCCGTGGTACGGCGGCAGGGGGTTGGCGAAAAACAGGGGTTTAGGCGCCGTACTGATTAGCAATTGAGACTATTTCGATTGGAGAGAGCGACCTTGGTCTCTCCATTTGAGGGGGCACAGATCGAGCGAAAACACATAGATCCCGTCGAATGATTGTTTGCACCTGCCTGCACTCCGGTTAGGCGTGAAGCCAATGAACACCTCTGGGTTGGTTCCTGACGCTTCAGAACTGATAGAGGCTTTGGATGAGTTTTTGTACTACAATAAACAGGTAGTTTTATGCATGCGAAGAACATCAAAGGAGTCATCAATGGGAAGACCGCCGCTAGCCCAAACTCGTGAAAACGTTACGAGCATCAGGCTCACCACTCACGAACGAAATGAGATGGAGGAAGTTTCGGCCACCCTAGGCTTCAAGTCTCTGGGCGACTACTTGCGGCACCTGCACAATGTCTCTGTGGCCCCCATGCGAAAGCAGCGCGAACAACTTCACGGTCGAGACTTCGGAAAGTTAAACGAAGCCCACAGGACTTCATTGGGAAGAATTTTGCAGGGTAACTCGCTTGAGTATCTTCATCATGCAGCCAAGCCTGAGTCAGTTAATTTGATAATGACTTCACCGCCATTCGGTCTTGTGCGCAAAAAGACATACGGCAATGAGGATGCAGCCGAGTACTGTGAGTGGTTTAGGCCTTTTGCCGAAGGATTTCACCGAGTCCTAAAGTCCGATGGAAGTCTAGTCATCGATATTGGTGGGGCATGGAAGTCAGGTACTCCAACTAGATCTCTTTACCATTTCAAGCTTTTGGTGATGCTATGCGAAGAGTACGGTTTTCACCTCGCGCAAGAGCATTACTGGTGGAATCCGGCGAAATTACCGAGCCCCGCCGAATGGGTTAATGTCAGAAGAGTTCGAGTCAAGGATGCCGTCAATTGCGTCTGGTGGCTTTCGAAGACCCCTTTCCCAAAAGCCAGTAATAAGCGCGTACTGAGTCCCTATTCGGACTCGATGAAGAGTCTTCTTAAAAACGGCTACAGCGCAAAGCTACGTCCTTCGGGGTATGACATCTCAGACAAGTTTTCCAAAGACAACGGAGGCGCAGTTCCGCCAAATCTATTAGCTATCGCAAACACCGAAAGCAATGGTGTTTATCAAGACTATTGCCGTGAGAATGGAATCGACATCCATCCGGCTCGCTTTCCGGCACTCTTGCCGGAATACTTTATCCGAATGCTCACAGATCCAGGCGACATGGTGCTCGACCCGTTTGGCGGATCTTGCGTAACAGGGATGGTGGCTGAGACCTTGAAGCGAAAATGGACGTGCGTCGAGTTGTCAAGTGAATACATTCGAGGCGGCATGGCCCGCTTTCAATCTGCGGCGCTGGAAGCCGCAAGAGGAAAGTCAACTTTATATTCGATTAATACGCCGTGCGCGCAGCCGGTCGATGAGTCACAGGTTCTACTGAACCCAAATGGGGGCCAGACCAGGTAGCTAGGTGAGGCTGGCCCTTCGACACACCCGGCGGGCCAATTCAAGAAATCGTCCTCGAGTTATATCGTCGAATTCAGCAATTGTCAGCTTGTCTAAAGTGGTTGTTTCTGGCTTATAGTGATAAAGCTTACGCATTACCACTGCACAATCCGCTAGAGGCGTCTCTTCGAAGCGCGGTCCCTTTTTCGACTCCTGTCGGCACGCACCCACTAATGACTCTGTAGCTTGCCGGATGACCTCGTTTTCAACGGCTGGCCCGGACGCGTCAGCGCATTGAATGAACGAGATGCACGAATTAGTTCGTGTGTCTCTCACAGCTACCATCGATTGACAATCATCCGTATAGAAATCCACTGGCCGGTGCCACCCAATTTCGAAGGGACCGACGTTGGTCATAATGCCATCCGAAGCGATCGACGAATTCCATGTCAGTGGGTGTCCGCTTGCGACAGATAAGGCCTCAGACACAGCTAGTCCTCCCGCCATTTCCAATAGCCGCTGGTCCCCGAGATGGTCGAACAACGTATCCAAAAAAACGCGCCGCAAAGCGAATGGTGCTAGGCGACACAGCCCTTGGTAAATGCGAAGACAATCTGCCGCTTTCGGATGCAGCCCTGACTTAGTCCGGCGGGCAAAGTTGATAGTTGCTTCTCGTGGCTCCGAGCGTCCAATTCTCCCTGTGATTGCTCTGCTGAGAGCAGGTAAAGCTAGAGCTCTCTTGTGAACTGCAAGACGATCAATCAGTGTGTGTTTGTTGTAGCCGTGGTTACTTTCCAGCGACTTTGAAATCTCATCCCGCGCGAGCTTCAAAGTCCAAGCTACCACTTGCTGCCACATTAAAGATTCCCTTGAGGGCACCAACTCATTCACGACAAATAAGCTGGGATCTGTTGTGAGATGCTGTTGCAATATCGTTTCGCGCGCTTCAATTGACCCGGTAATTTGCCCGAAGTGGATGGCCGCCTCCAGCGTCTTACCTTGGCGCACGCCAGGATGCCGGCCTATTGCGCCCAGTGCGATTTCGTGTGTGTCGGTGGACATCGCCCAAGCAAGAAGCAAGGCATCGCGCTCAGATCGGGCCTCTGATGTGGGCAACAATCGCCCCCCTGGGGCAAGCCGTTTGTAGCTACCCAGAACAACACCAAGGCAGAACCGTAATACGGTGTCGATAGAGTTAATGTTCAAAGGGTCAGATCCAGCAGTCTACGTTCCATCTCCGAGGCTGCCTCCTCAGATAAATTCCACGCGACCGAAAGAGCCGAGGCAATGTCAACAGCCTCGTCTTTACTGATTCCATCGAGAAGCGGAATGAATGTTGCTGCGAAGGCAGCCACAAAAACCCGTTGGGTCGATGGAAGAGGTGTGGAAAGGAAATCGATCGATTTATCCACAGATGCCGCCAGCTTCAAGAAGTCGATGGCAGGGGCAGGCCCTAATTCACGAAACCCGCAAACAATTTTCCAAGCGTCAGCCACCGGATTAGGTAACAGGTCGTCGTAGGGTACCTTCAGCAGGGCGAGCTTGGCGAGCATGGTGTGGACGAAGCTACGAAGGTCAGTAGGGACACCGATCCGAATCCAAGTGAAGCGGCGCGTCATCGCTAGACTCACCTGCTCCAGCTGATTTTTGTCGGCTGTGTTGAGCGTGCAAATCATCGCCCAGTTGCGGCCTGGAGCGAACTCGTGCGGAGCCATAGCCGGGTTGGTCTTGGGAAGCAGTCGATAAAAGGGACTTGCGGGATCCTCAACGTCGACTCGGTACTGAAGGGAGGTAGCATGTCCAGAAAGCACCGAAAACAAAGGGCCAATTACCTTGTCGATGGGGCAGCGGTTAAGCTCGTCGATGATGATGGGTTTGTGAAAATTCCGAAGCATGACACCAGGAATGAATCCCATTTTCCCGGGACCCAACGGCTGATACCCACCTACGAGGTCCTGCGAACTCCATGAAGATGAGCCGGTAAGCAGTGTGTATTGATCTCCGGTGCCATCCCCGACTTCCCCAATGCTCTCCGCAACATACTGGGCTAGCGTCGTCTTCCCAGTTCCCGGAGGGCCATGAAAAATGAAGTGACGCTTGCCAGCCCTAAGCGAGCCATTAATTAAGTCGTAGACTTCTTCAGGAACTCCGAAAAGCTCGGGTGATGGGATGATATTTGGTGAATCCGCAACGCCATCGTCGATTGCGGGGAACCAAAGCAGCGGCCCAAATCAATCTCGAGCCGGGTTAACTCTCCAGGATCGATTGGGTCGTAGGCATACGTTTCGGCTGTACCTGATGCAAGCCAGGCTTGCAGAGCGTCAGTAGCTTCCTCATAAGTTATCGTCCGTCCGCTGGGTAGTTCAAGCGGCTGCCTGGGAGCCAGAGTCATCACCAAGCTGATCTGCTGAATCTTTACGCTTGATTTGGCGTCACCGCGGCCCTTGTAAAAGATCTCGCTACGTTCTGCTGAAAAGTCACTCAGTGAATCACCTGAAGTTCCCACTGGTAGTGGCCTACCAAAAGCGAATTGGACGATCCATTCCCATTCGCTTGGAAACGTATAGGACCCTTCATCCAATTTAACCGAGGGCATAAGTCGAAACGCAGCTAAAGCGCATCGGCCCTGTCCGTTATTTATATATCCAACTGTTCCCGCGCCTTGTAGTGGTTCGCCCTCTTCATTGCGGGCGAGGTCCACCGTTAGCTCGGAACCCGTAGCGTCGATGCGAACTATCCATCGCGGTGGCTTGCTGCTGATATTTGATGGGGTAGCCCAATAGCCAGTTTTCTCCGAAATCGGTTCCGATAATTCGAGGTCGCGGGTTCCGCAGGTCCTGCGGTCATAGGAGAAGTTGCGAAGCGGGGCGGAGCAAGCGGAGCGTGCGGCAGCTTCGGCGCCAAGAATATTTTTTTGTATTGTTGCCAAGATATTGCCCTTCTTATAGGCCTCGATGCGTTGCGCTGCTTAATTCATGACTCGTATGAAGAGTTTGACGACTCCTCATCGATTTCACTTTCATCCTCAGATGACCCGGTGAATTTCCAAAGGCTAGATTCGGCGTCATAAGTGGCATCAATGTTTTGCAGAATGCCGCTAAGCTGCTGTCGGTCCACTTTGCGTTTGGCGATTCGTTCCACAAATAATTGCAGATCGCCTCTGGGCAGGCCATTAGGGTGAGCTTTGAGGGTTGAAGTAGCCGCTTCCCATATAGAAATGCGGCGCGATTCGCCCCATGGCTGTAGATAGCAGTACTGGCCCTTGTCCATTCGCAAACCGTCCGTGTTTGCGACTGAAGTCAGCATTGAGACCTCGGCCTCACTGCTCAGACCTAAGAATGCAGCGACCTCTGACACGTGCATACCTTCCTGCCGGACTGAAAGCTCCTTGAGTAGGCGGTAGGCAAGCATCCGGGCATGCTGCATGTCTAAATCCCTCCCCTCCAATCCCCAAAGTCCTGGCCCAAGCCTGACTAATGGGCTTGATGCCCATATTTGGAAATGGGTGTTGAGGCCGCGCCCCTCAATCAGCCTCGACCGGATCTGAGCTGTGCTCATCGGTTTTCCCTCTTCCTCTAGCAGCGAGACGATAGCTTGCTTGACATCGAGGCGAGCATCAGCGTTTTCACTCCATTTACCGCGAACGCCCCAAATCATGCGGCGCAGGTAGACAAGATTGGTAGAGTTAGATAGAGCAATGTTTATGATGTATTTGGTCAGCCGACCCTCATATTCGAAGCCGCGATTGAGAAGCTCTTCATAGAGTTCGCTGCTATGCCATTGCTTCGAAGAAGATCCGCCGGAGATGATGTCTTCGACCTCTGCACGTATGGCCAGCATCTGCGAGGGATTGAGCGGACAGTGCTTCATCAGCCCATAAGTACCGCGCCCGTAAAGTAAGCCGACTTCGGACGCTGCCCTTTGAATATTGCGAGCATTGGTGGCTTCATAGGCAGAATACGCGCCCACGCGTCTCTGTATCTCTTCAATGTGCAAGGGCGAGTCAGATGCCTGCAAAACGCCTGACACCAAAGCCGACGCTGACTTACCAAAGCCTGCCAGAATCCGAGACCCATCAGGGAGGACAGACCAAACGCAGAATTTAGAGACCTCTTCTAGCAGAGCCTCACGCATATCCTCCCCTTTACCGATGAGAACGCTTGCTGCTTGAGAGAGCGCATCACCTTCGCTAAGGTTCTGATCTGCTATGGCCATTAGGAGGCTTTTGGCCTCATCATTAGCTTCTATCCATTGCCTCTGACTCAATGATGAAATCACTGGCATGTCGCTCCAATTCAGGATATTGAAGCGAAGGCGTTTAATATGTTCGGATACTTCTCGAAGCGGATTGATAAGTTGCTCTACGCCCTCAAACCAAGGGTCAATAGCGGAAAGTCCATGAAGGAAGAGGGGAGAGGTTCTCCCTTGTAGGTGCTCATTCACCCTGCGGGATAGTTCATCCCAAAAAGGATGGTTGTGAACTTTTCTGTAAAGCTTGACTTCTATCTGACGAACCCGTTCACGTGTTACGCCAATTTGATCCGCAATTTGCTTGAGAGTCATCGGCTCGCAGCGGAACCCGAGGCGGCCAGCCCAAACGCCTCGCTCGTTTGGGGTTAATTTTTGGGCCACTTCGACGAAGCCGCTGGTGACGTTTACTGATATGTCTGCATTAAATTGAGAATGGTTTTCATCGTCTACGTTCGAGTCCTCGGAGCCCTCGTTTGAGTCTGAGGCGATATCTTCGAGGTCGGCGGGTACCACCCATTCTAGTTTGGGTGCAGCAACCTTCAATGGGCTCCCAGTCATGAACAGGTGGACCATTTCCCGGCTAATCTCATGAACCGATTTCTGGCCTAGGTTCGGAAGTTTGTATAAACCTTTAAGTCCATATTTGGAGAAGTCTTCTATGACTTTTATCCCGTGTGCAGCGCACACGTTACTTGATCGAACTGTTAAATTTAGCTGGACAATCGGAGCACTCAAAAGCCAAGGTGGTGCGGATCTGAGTTGATCGATAAGTGAGTTGGCGTTTGGCTTCTCTCCTTCTAATATTTCATATCGGAGTAGACCGCTTACATAACGGGTTTCCACATCCAATTTGGCTTCGTTAAGTAGGTATGAGTCCTCATCCCAAATTCCGGAGGCGTAAAGTTTTTGGGCCAAGCCAGCCTCGAGCTTTGAAAGCGTGGCGATCCACCCCCTAGGCCCAGTGTTCTCGGGGGAGGGCATTTGGGAAATTGGCTGCACCGGGAGCGGCGGCGTCTCGTCGGGTTGCTCGACTTGGTATCCGAAACCATCCAGGGCAGCATGGAATGAACTCTCCCCTGCCGATCCGATCGACTTTAGGCTTGCTCGAACTGGGAGGGGCATAGTGCCCATCGCACCGTTCGATAGGAAGACAAGTCCTTCTTGTTTGGAGAGCAAGTCCTCAACGGCTTTCGTATCTGGCCGTTCGAAGCCCACGTGTACCCCTACTGGATACTGCCTTCCGCCATTTGCGGCTATGGCGGCTTCCAGGAGCGGCTCAAAGTCTCGGAAAACTTGGCAGTGCCACTGCTCATTCGCACCTCGGGCGAACAGGAATGCACGAATTGGCCTCATCGGTTCAAGATGCCTTTTCTGCAGCTGCGTTCACCAGGGATGCGACATCCAGGAAGCCCCCCTTAAAACGCTCATGCATCTCCTTGATGCCCCAATCAGCCAATCGTTCGGCGTAGCCATATACGCTCTGACCTTCAAGATTCACCAATATGCGGATGGCTGCTGCGATTTCGCCCGTGGGGTCCAGTGTGGAGACAGCGATGAAATTCCGATTCTCGGCCGACAATTCTTCAGGAATTGCGCCCATTGAGAGCGCCAATGCAATTCCTAACCGATACCCATCGGTCATCTCCGCCAGGTAGCCGTCCTCCTTCATTTGAGTAAGGATCGAGTGACCTTTGTTGCTCAAGCGGACTTGTGTGCGCTCCGATGCGGTTGCAGTCGTTGAGTCGTTCATTGATTGATCCTCTCGATACGCGAGTGCCGCAGGCTTACTTCCTTGATTTCATACACGCAGCCAACCTTTGATTTCAGTTGGGCCAAGTCTGTGGCCTTGTCAACTTCCCCCTCGTGAACAAACAGTACCAGTTGGGAGGTGGTGGTAGGCAAGTACGCCAGGATGTTCGCCCGGTGTTTTTTGTCTAAGCGTCCGAAAGGAGTATCCATGACTACAGGACCAGCGGAGCGTCCTGCATGTGCTAAGCCATCGATGAGCGAAAGGGCGACTATCTGTTCGGCGCCAGCGCTTCGGATGGGGACCTCCTGGGCACGCTCGTCCAAAATCGTCAGACCATAGTTGCTATTTATGCGCAGGCCTGAATATTGACTTTGCGTGGTGAGCTTGCGGAAAGCTTGGCTGGCTAAAGATTCCACCGTCGCCTTGAGGTCGTCGCGTAATTGGTCGATGCTTCGCGCATAGACCTTCTCCAGCGAGGAAGCCAGCTTTACCAGGCGAGAGCTTTTTGCCGCGCGCGCCTTAGGAAGTCCTTCGAGTATCTTAGAGATCATCTCCAATTCACGCCGAAATGCTGTGAGCTTCTCTTGGCTTGATTTGATCTCGCCAGCAATACGGGCAGCTTCCTTAATGAGTCCATCGCGCATGAAGCGCTTGCGAGCGATCTCAGCGGTGTCCTGGCCTTTGATCAACTCATTTAGTTCTTCGATCTGATTGTCCAGCTTGGTCAACTCGACGCTCAGGCGGTTGACTTCATTGTCGATAAATGCGATTTGTCTTGCATCGGTGGGTTTCAATAGCCTATCCAGGGATTGCATTTCGCTGGAGAGCTTGGAGAAGAGCGTCATATCTACCTTGAAGCCCAGCAGTTCAGCTTGAAGCTTGCCGAGTTCTTGCCCTGCTGCGACGCGCTCTTTTTCATGAAGTGGTTGGCCACAAGATTGACATGTCTCCGACTTAACCGCTTCTTGGAGTTGTTTAATCTTGGTTTCTACCTTGTCGCGGGCGAGCATTTGGGAGGTGAACTTCGAATGCTCATCGTGAATGTGTTCGCGCTTGAGTGTCAGTAGGGGCCGAAGCACTTCCTTCCATGCTTCCCTTACAAGTACTAGTCTCTGCTGTTGCAATTCATCTTGTCGCTTGGCAGCCTTGTCGCGCTCCGAAACGGCGTCGTCGAGCTTCTGCTTGGCTTGATACAGCGACTCGACTTTGGCCAGGTCGTCATCGAGCTGTTCACGCTCCGCATTGATCTCTTTCAAGCGATCATTTTGACCTTGGATGTCTTTTTCAATGGACTCGATTTGAGTCTGGTAGTGCCGCTGTTTTTCGGCCTGGGATTCGAATCCTCCCATCTTCTGGAGGTCTGCCGTCTGCTGCTTTTGAGCTGCTTTCAAAATTGTTTGCGCGTCGTCACGGCCTCGAATTAAGGTCGGTACGCCCAAGACCTGCTCAATTGCCTCCTTGATCATTTTGCTTTGCTCGCTGCCATCGATCAGAAGCTGCTCATATTCGTCCAGTAATTCTCCGTCGAAGAGGAAGAATCGGGAGGTTTGCTCAGGAGCGAATCGATTGATCTCAGCGTCGATCAAATGGTCACCTAGAGGGATGTCGTCCTTTCGCATGGCCCGCTCCATGAGCAGGTCCTCGGAGCGGGTGGGCTTCGAAACCAAGGCTCGCTTGGTGGCGGTGCGCCGTAATTCATAGCGATGCCCATCGTCTTCGAAAGTAACCACCACTTCCATGGACCAATCTCCCTCCATGGTTGCTTCTGAATTGACCAGGTCAAAGAGTGCAATATCACGCGAGTGTCGTCCGATGGCCTTGCCGTAGAACACCCAACGCAGGGCGTTGAGTAGACTGGTTTTTCCGCGCATGTTGTCGCCAAAGACAAGCATCACATTGCGGTCTCTATCGGTCGGGAACGAGATGGACATCTTGCCCCGGTAGGGCATAAAGTTTGTGGCCGAAAGCGTTTGCAGAATCATGTCGACCCCACTTCTTCGATCGTCGCATCCAGCAGGGATTTCAGCTCCTGCATAGACATTTCGCGGGTGTCGTCGCGGTCGAATTGGTGCCTCCGCTGAATAGCGAAGGATTTGCGGAGCAGTTCTGTGGATAGAAGAGGGTCTATCTCTGCTGCTGCCTTCAGCAAGGCCGCAAGGGCCATATCGTTGTCGTCTGTCATACGTCCTCCGAGTCTTCTTCAATGGCCGCCTCGCCTTCGCGTGACGGGTCTATTCCCATTTCAATTGCAATCCGGCGCAGGTCTGCGCCAGCCCCCTTATTCAGAGATGAGTCTGCAAACTCGAGAGCTCGGAGCAATTCCGCTTTCAAGAGTGAGATCTGCTCGCCTTCGCTCTGTGGGTCCACTGGTACAACGATCGCGTCATGGATCACCGCCAAGTCCTTGCCGGTAGATTTACGCAGCACCCGCCCTCGACGTTGAATGAATTGCCTAGGGTTCTGGCTTGATGCCAAGATGAAGGCGTGGCTTACTGCGGGGATGTCTACGCCCTCGTCTAGGCACTTGATCGAAACCAGAACACCACCAAACTTCTTAAACCAATTAAGTGCTTCGACCTTATCGCCAGACATGTTCGAGTGGTACTCCAGTGGCTGCAGGCCTGCATCTCGAAGCTTGGATAGCATTTCGTCGAGTTGATCCGAGTTTTCGCAGTAAACCAGCCAACTTTGGCCTTCCTGGTATTCCTTCTTTATCACGCTAGTGGCCAAGCCAGTCTTCACCCTTGCCTTCTTGGCTATGCGAGAACGTTGGATCAGGAGCATCTTTGCTTTGTCAGTCAGCCCTCCGCTACCGTCTTTCTTTTTGGCTTTAGCCAACTCGAAGCTGATTTGCTTGGTGATCTTTTTCCAAAGAGCAGACTCGTCGTCGCTCAGATGAACTGCATGTGGAAAGTATTCGTAATTTACGAGGCGCCCCGCTGCGATAGCGTCCTGTAGCGTGATTGCCGGTGGAATCACTGGGCCAAAACGGTCAAAGATTCGTTGGGTACCCTCGGGGTCACCATATCGGATGGGTGTGGCCGACAGGCCTAGACTTGCGCCTGACCGAATAGCCAGCGCGAGGGAGTTTTTTGGACTGCCGATCTGATGGATCTCATCGGCCACGATCAGGAGATGATCTCCTTGAGCGATCCCATTTATGAATGCATCAGTCGATGCCGTTTGCATGGTGGCCACCACCACCCGGTTCATGCCGAGCCCAGGGCTCGTATGCGACCTAAGCCGGCCGCGCTCCTTCCATTTGACATGACCTCCGCCCGCCATCAGCACGGACGCGTCTGGTATCTCCTCCAATATTTCACGCTTCCACTGCTCATGCAGTAATTGACTGGGCACCAGCACAATTGCGGGCTCTCCTGTGGCCAGATGTTTCTTGATCGCCTCAATAGCGGTGAAAGTTTTGCCACTGCCGGTGGCGTGCTCAAATACTCCACGCCGGCCCGCCTTCTCCCAGAGTTCGATGGCGGTTGCCTGATGAGGAAGTAGCCTTCGCCGCCTTGATCCAGTTAAATGAGGCGGGTCGATCTCAGGGTCGTCCAATCCTGGAGCAGCAGCCGTAAGAAGCTTGCGGTGCTGAGCCTCAGGAAAGTCGATCGTATCCACGCCGGGTGTTTCGCCCTTCCACAAAAGATCAAAAATCTTTTGGTGGGATTTAACCCGGACTTCATCTGCTGGAAGCCAGCTTCTGAAAACCTCGATGGACTCGTGGTTGCCATCGGCGTGCCACGCGCTCCAAGTTTCGTTAGCTGATCCCAGGAAGCTAACTTGATGGCCCCGGCCATCGTCGAATACGCCAATCTTTTCGTGGTAAATGCCATTCCCCCCGCTCCGGATGGCAACCTTGATATCTAGCGCTCCGAATTTGATGAAGGTCGCCAAGAGCTTCGCACGATGTCCTGCTGCCGGATCCGACAGCAAAGCGTCTATATCTCGCGAGATCGCTTGTTCCACGGCATCGTTGCGCTGTACGTATCCTGAGGCGATGGCTTGGGCATCCTCTTCGGTGATGGAAGGGGAGCAGATAAACCGGGCCTTGCCGCCCCGGCGAGCGAAATCTAAAAAGGGCTGGCCAATGATGGCAAAGATGCTGGATCGAAAATATCCGACCGCCCTGTTGTATGTAACAGCAGAATCGAGGCAGGGTTTGTAAAAGCCGTAAACAGGATCCCTCTCGCCAGTCCGGTAATGACTGCTGAGTTCAAGTGCCGATAGGTCTCGGTCACTTACAAAAATAGTTTGCGAGCTATTCACAACTAGTTTGCCTTTTTGAGGGCATTCTGATCTCTGATCCATGCCTCAATATCTGCTTTGGAAAATCGCCAACTTCCCCCCACCTTAAAAGCTGGGATCTGCTTGGCTCCCGCTAGCCGATAGATCGTTCGCTCGGTGACCTTGAGGTAGTCGGCGACTTCCCCTATGGTCATGATGGCGTTGTCTGCTGCGCTGGAGGGCATGGTCTTGGCCAAATGGGTGGTAGAAAACGCCAGCATAGTGCAAAATTTTCAATCTGTGGTTGAAAGATTGAAATATTGTGGTGGTAGCCTACGGCGCCTGTCAAGATAGTTGTCGCCTGAGTCATGCAGCTTTGAGCTGAATTTGTTGATCGTCTTGTGTGACGGAACGCACCACTGTGTCGCGTTCCGGGT
>JGI24114J20149_100097_pt1 | contig 11876 bp, 13 predicted proteins | sample SubbioCSW11_NovA_FD_20149 | JGI IMG/M metagenome (IMG submission 20149)
GCGGGCCCTGAGCACCCCGCAAGAGTAAGGGGGCACACCCCCTTACAAACCCCCAAGCATAGGATCGTAGCTTCCCTGAAAGATATAATTTCCTATGCTATTAAAAAAAAGTAGTCGGCGACTACTTTTTTCCTGTTCACTTGTCAGCTTTCTCTCTTTCGCAAACTTGGTTTCCCACAGTACAAGAAGTTTTACAGGCAGACTGGCAGGAAGTGGGACACTCTCCGCAACCGGTGCCGGCCGCAAAACCTTTAACCGCATCAGGATTGACAGTCAAAATATGCTTCTTTTCCACGTTGTTCCCTCCTTGAAAGATTACAGTTCGATTATAGCATAGTTAAGAATAGCGGTAAAGTTAGACGACAAATTTGAGCGGTACCACTGTAAAAATACCGCTTGCGCGGTATTTTTACAGCATTTTATCGCCTTCTTTTGTCTGTGCTCAGAAACGAAATTTATGCTTCATTTAACTCTTTTAGCAAGCTATCAAGATCAATCCGGTGTGCCATGGCTGCCTGAGCAATGCTCTCACCAGTTGCGGTAGCGCAGCCGAGGCAATGCATTCCATGACGCATCAATACCTGGGCAGTCTTAGGGTTTTGGCGCAGTACTTCGGCAATTGTAGAGTCTTTAGTAACTTTGTTTTCATGATGACCCATATAATTCACCCCTTTAATTATTTTCCTTTTTATTCTACCCTTTTAATTTTACTCTTCATACCGTAAATCGTCAAGAAAACATCACTAAAATATAACTTGCTGCAATCGTTTTGTCCGCTGGTAATAGCGTTTAATTTCCTGATATAGATGAACAAGAGCTGAGCGAGTCAAAAACTCAGCTCTGTTCCTGGGCATTTCCATTTCCTCAAAAGAAGCATCAAGATTCTCAATAACACGCCCCAACAGACTATCATGCGCATTTTTCCCTCTCAGCCTACGGTTTTGCACCTGTTTAAGGATACACAGCAACCGGGCAATAGGCGCAGCCTGGGGCATATCGCTGATCATATGTTTAGTCAAATAATGCATTTCGAGTAAACGCTCCGTTTGCGTTGCATAATAACGAAATGTTTCCTGATATTCATCGGCCAGCTTTTCCCCTAAGACACTAAAGCGCTGCTCTTCCTTAAATAGTTTTACAATATCGAGAGAGAGATCTACTTCCTGCAATATAATCGCCGCTTTCTGCTCCAGATCGTCATAATGCTTTTCTGTGTGTAAGATTTCTTCTACCACAAGATCCATCATTTGCTGAAGCAAAGCCTCCAGACTGGCAAGCTTTACTAAAACAGCATTCTGATGGCTTGGTGCAAACATAAAATTTACGCCCAAAGCCACTACAGCACCAATTAAAGCACTTATAAACTGCTCAATAGAGTAAAGCGGTAAATTTTCTGCAGGGCTGGCCATGACACCGATAGCAACAACTGTTACCACAACAATATTTTCCTGCCAGTTCAGGCGCAGACAAGCTAAAATTACCACCAATGTGACAAGGCTGTAGGATAACGGTGTGGCACCCAACAGCGTTGTAAGGAGCGCGCCAAGCATTGTGCCAAGCAGGACACTTGCCAGACGCTCTGCGCTTTGCAAGAGCGAACGGTAGAACGTGCGTTGAATTGTTACCACAGCCACAATCGCAGCCAATGTTACATCTCCAAACTCAATGCTTTGCACAACAAAAACTGAAAGCCCTACAGCCAAAGATGTTTTAAGTACTCTGCCTCCCACATGAAATTTCGCAGCCATCTCTTCTCCTCCGAGCAATATTTGCATAAGAAACTATTAAATGAGCAGCAAGAGTTCTGTTAAGAAAATGAAGCGGCGTCAATTACGCAGACTATGAATTGGTGCGGGTATCCGCCCGCCGCGGAGGACAAAATCATGAGAAGAAAATGCATTTGTTGCCATTACAGGAGCTCTCCCCAGCAGGCCGCCAAACTCCACAAAATCACCGACAACTTTGCCTGGAGCAGGAATTAAGCGTACAGCTGTAGTTTTCTGATTAATTACGCCGATAGCAACCTCATCAGCAATTATGGCAGCAATAGTCTCCGCTGACGTTGACCCGGGCAGCGCAATCATATCTAGACCCACAGAACATACACAGGTCATTGCTTCCAACTTTTCCAGTGTCAGAGCTCCGTCTTCAACGGCGCGGATCATCCCCGCATCTTCACTCACAGGAATAAATGCACCAGAAAGACCACCCACGTAGGACGATGCCATAGCGCCACCCTTTTTCACCGCATCATTTAATAAAGCAAGCGCAGCAGTCGAACCATGAGTACCACAACGCTCTAAGCCCATGGCTTCCAAAATTTCAGCCACACTATCACCCGCTTTGGGTGTTGGAGCAAGAGATACATCCACAATACCAAAGGGAACTTGCAGACGTTCGGCAGCAGCACGGCCTACCAATTCACCCATACGGGTAATCTTAAATGCCGTCTTCTTAATTGCTTCTGATAGAGTGCCAAAGTCTGTACCAACAACTTTCTCAACGGCGCTTCTGACGGCTCCCGGGCCGCTCACACCCGTGTTAATCACGCATTCCGCCTCCCCCACACCGTGAAAAGCGCCTGCCATAAAAGGATTATCCTCTGGAACATTCGCAAACACTACCAGCTTGGCACAGCCAAGCCCGTCGCGATCTGCCGTTCTTTCAGCCGTTTCCTTGACGATTTGCCCCATGAGCCAGACTGCATCCATATTTATCCCTGCTTTTGTGGTTGCCACATTAACAGAAGCGCAAACTCGTTTCGTTTCGGCCAAAGCCTGCGGGATCGCAGCCAACAGCTTACGATCTCCGTTGGTAAATCCCTTATGTACCAGTGCCGAAAAACCGCCGATAAAGTTTACCCCTACGGCTTCAGCGGCGCGGTCTAAGGCATGAGCAAACTCTACATAACTCTCCGTCTCCGACGCTTCTGCCAGAAGGGCCAGCGGTGTAACAGAAATTCTTTTATTGACAATAGGAATACCAAATTCCCGCTCCAGATCCTCTCCTACGGCAACAAGGTTACTTGCCAGTTTAGTAATTTTATTATAGATTTTTTGACAGGCAATTTTGACATCGCTGTGGCCACAGTCACGCAGGCTGATCCCCATAGTTATAGTTCGGATGTCCAGGTGTTCTCTTTGTACCATTTTTATTGTTTCAAACATTTCTTGAATCGTCAGCATCAGCGGCTCTCCTTTGCGGCGCAATCAAAACTAAATACGGTGCATGTAGCGGAAAATATCTTCATGTTGAGCCTCAATCCTCAGACCCAGTTCCTCGCCAGTTTTAGCTAACTTGGCTTTTAACTCTGCAAGATCAATTTTACTATTGCCCAAATCAGCAATAAGCATCATAGTAAAGAACTCCTGTATTATTGTCTGACTGATATCTAAAATATTAATATTGCTCTCTGCTAAAATATTAGTCACAGCCGCAATTATGCCAACCCTGTCATGTCCCAGCACACTAACAATAATCCGGCTGCCAATTGTGGTTTCCCTGGCATCTGACATCCTTTAACCTCCTTATTTCAGTCGCAACTCTACCCTGAAAATAGCCGCCACAGTCCCCTCTCCATACCCAACAAATTCCCCTCTCCCTCTGGGAGAGGGTTAGGGTGAGGGTCAGGGTGAGGGCAAGGTGAAGGATTATTTTCATCCTTCTGATGGTGCCCCGTTTTTGCGGGGCATGGTTGTCTACAATAAAACGCTTGCACTTTAACTGAAGCTAAACAAGAATGAATGAAATTACCCGCCATTAGCGGGTAATTCAGTTAGGCTGCATACTTCTCAAAATCATCTTTTTCGGCACCACAATCAGGACAACGCCAGTCTTTAGGCAGTTTTTCAAACGAAGTTCCGGCCGCAATCTCGTTTTCGGGATCACCAACCTCGGGATCGTAAATATAGCCACAATACGTGCAAACCCATTTTTCCATAGTATAACCTCCTTCTAAAATATTGACAATGAGCAATCTATTCCGATTCTAACACGTTCAACCCTGATTAAAATAAATGAATTCTTAATTCGCTTGTTGTTTAGCGATCCAAGAGATGGCAAGCCGCACTATGATCGAAATCCACCGCTTGCAGGAGCGGTTCTTCCCACGCACAGCGTGCAAAAGCATAGGGGCAACGGGTATGGAAATGGCAACCGGCTGGCGGATTAAGCGGGTTTGGCGGTTCACCGGAAAAGATCAACGGCTGTCTCCTTACAGAAGGTGTGAGGCGAGGGATGGACGCTAAAAGCGCTTGGGTATAAGGATGTTTTGCTCTCGCGTAAAGAGATTCTTTACTCGAGAGCTCTACTATTTTACCCAAGTACATAACTGCAATTCTGTCACTGATATGCTTAACCACACGCAGGTCATGAGCAATAAAAATGTATGTCAAGCCGCATTTTTGTTGTAGCTCTTTTAAAAGATTTATTATCTGCGCTTGAATGGAAACATCAAGAGCGGAAACCGGTTCGTCACAAACTATTAACTGAGGATTAAGCGCCAGTGCGCGTGCCAGCGCTACCCGTTGGCGCTGCCCGCCACTCAATTCATGAGGATAACGGCACATCTGGTCGGGGGAAAGCCCGACTAGTTCCAGCAGGTGTTCCACCTTTGCTTTTAGCTCTTCTTTTCTGTAGATTAGACGATGAACCCGTAAAGGTTCGCCCAATGCGTTGCCGATGGTTAAATGCGGATTAAGAGAACCTGACTGGTCCTGGAAAATAATCTGCATTTTTCGACGGTAAGGCAGCAGTTCGCGATGAGAGAGCTGCTCGATGTTTTGCCCCTCATAAAGAATTTCTCCTGCGGTGGCAGTCAAAAGGCGCAAGATAACTCGGCCGGCACTCGATTTGCCGCAGCCTGACTCACCCACTAAGCCCAGTGTCTCACACTTTTTTACGGTAAAGCTTATTCCGTCAACAGCACGAACTACGCCGTTCTGCTCCTTTCCTGCTCCCTTCCCCAGAAAAAAATATTTTTTTAAGTTGCGCACTTCAAGCAAACTACTCATTTCATCTCTCGTGCGAAAAGCCAACAGCGCACTTCACTTCCATTTTGCGGGAACAAAGGCGGCTCCTCTTGACGGCAGATTTGCCAACAATGCGGACAACGCGGGTGAAAACGGCAGCCATCAGGCAAGCTAAGCATATTTGGCACTCCTCCCGGAATCACTTTTAGTCGTTCGCATTCCGCCTCTAGGAGCGGCAGCGAGGCCAGAAGCCCTTGAGTGTAAGGATGGAGCGGCTTGGTGAAAAGATTTTGAACAGAGGCATTTTCCACCACAACTCCTGCGTACAGCACAGCAACACGTTGAGCAATTTCCGCCATTAAAGCTAAATCATGCGTAATCAGCATAATGGCAATCTTCTTTTCTGACTGAAGCCATCTAAGCAGTTCTAGGATCTGTGCCTGGATAGTAACGTCTAGTGCCGTTGTGGGCTCGTCCGCAAGAAGCAGGGAGGGCGTGCAAGCACAGGCCATGGCGAGCATGACCCGTTGGCGCATACCGCCGCTAAGCTGATGAGGATAATCTGAGAGCCTTTTTGCCGCCGCAGGGATCTGAACAAGACTCAAAGCTTCAATCGCTTTATGAAAGGCCGCGCCTCTATCTAGCCTCTGATGAAGCATCAGAACATCTATAAGCTGCTCACCAATGGTAAAAGTAGGATTTAAAGCAGAAAACGATTCCTGAAAAATCATGGAAATTTCATTGCCTCGCACTTTGCTCATCTGTTTTTCTGTAAGAGATTGCAGCTCCACACCGTTTAGTTCCATTTTATCGGCGTGTACTTCCCCTGGCGGTGACGGAATCAGCCGCATAATACTTAGAGCTGTAACGCTTTTCCCACAACCTGATTCGCCCAAAATACCTAAAACTTCTTTTTTGTGCACAGTCAGGTCTATGCCATCTGCCGCTCTCACTTCTCCGTCAAACGTTTTAAATTTAGTTCTCAGATTTTTTAGCTCAAGCAAAATATCCGGCAATGTATTCACCACTTTGCAATTAAACTAACTTGCAATATTTTTTAGCTTTGGATCCCATGCATCGCGCAAACCCTCACCAAAAAAATTTAAGCAGAGCACCGTGATAAAAATAGCCAAGCCCGGGAAAAAAGCTGTCCAAGGTGCTTCCTCTAAAAATATGATCTGCTGTGAAGCACTTAACATGCTCCCCCAGCTAAACTGAGGAGGCTGCACACCAAAACCTAGAAAGCTCAGCGCCGATTCCAGCAAGACAGCTTGAGCAACAAGCAAAGTAGCATTTACAATAATGAGTGCCCGAACGTTAGGCAATATATGAACAAAGATAATCCTACAATCAGAGTAACCTAATGCCCGCGCTGCTGTCACAAATTCCTCCTCTTTGAGGCTAAGGAATTGTCCGCGCACAAGACGTGCTGTCCGCATCCAACTAGTTAGCCCAATAATGACAGCAATCCCAAAGAAATCTGGTTTGAAAAATGACGCTAAGATTATCACCAGAAATATCGTTGGCAGCGAAAGTGAGATATCAACAAAGCGCATCATCATAAAGTCAAGTTTCCCGCCATAATACCCGGAAACGGCACCATAGGCGACCCCGAAAATTATAGTAATTAACATAGTAAGAAAACCAACAAGCAAAGAAATACGGGCACCAAAAAGCATCCGACTCCAAATATCACGCCCCAAGTTATCCGTCCCTAATAAATGAAGCGCCGTGGGTGGAAGCTGAATCTGCTCCTGAGCAAGACGGATATAGGTAGGATTGTGAGTTGCAAACACTGGTGCAAAAATTGCGAAAAAAATAATACCAAGCAGGATGGCGGCGGCAAATGTTGCCTGTCTGTTTTTTTGAAAAGCACGCATGAAGTCGTTTAGTAAGCCTGATTTCATTCAGACCACCTACCCTTCATAAGTGACGCGCGGATTCAATATGCTATACAAAAGGTCGGCAAGCAGATTGCCAAGCAATACTAATACGGCAGTAATCATCGTAATGCCCATTAAAACTTGATAATCACGGTTTCCAGCCGCGCTAATAAATAGACGTCCCATGCCGGGCCAGGCAAAAATCTGCTCTGTAACAACGGCGCCGGCAAAAAAAACGGGCAAATCGAGACCCATCAGAGTAACAAGCGGAGTTAAAGCATTACGCAATGCATACTTATAGACTACTTTCCTTTCCGGAACACCATTTGCACGAGCAGTTCGAATATAGTTTTGACTGATAACATCCAGCAGCGAAGAGCGCATGTAGCGGCTCCAACTGCTAATATTTGACAAGCTAAGAACAATTGCGGGCATCAACAGATAACGTGTATGCTCCCAAAAAATAACGAAAGGCCTTATCAGCAAGGGATATGCTGCAGGATCAAACCATGGTGTAATCATTCCACCGGCCGGCAACCAGCCCAACCAGATGGAAAAAAGATAAATCAGCAACAGGCCAAACCAGAAAGACGGTAGCGATAAACCCAAAAATGAGCAAGCGCTAGCAAGATTATCAGCCAGCGAATGTCTGTGGGTTGCAGAGTAAATGCCGATAGGGATTGCTACGATAATAGAGATAAAAAATGAGACGGTCATCAATTTAAGCGTAGCTGGCAGACGTTCGAGAATTTCTGTCAGTACCGGTCTGCCTGTCATAAAAGAAATACCCAAATCACCTTGCAGGGTATTCCTGAGCCAGATAAAATAGCGAACAGGAGCCGGCTTGTCCAAACCAAAACGCTCAGCTATTCTCGCTCTGTCTGCCTCGCTCATTTTTGGATTCTCAACATAACGGGCCATTGCCCCCCCGGGCGAAAGCTCTATTAAGGTGAATGACAGGAGAGAAATCACTAATAATGAAAGAAGAAGAGTGGCAAACCGTCTGAGAAATCTGTTAGCCATTCTCTTTAACCTCCTTCTCTTTTCCGGCCGCTTGTTAGTTCAGTTTCCACTCAAAGATATTCCAGGCATTCCCAGCCAGAGTGGGATTAGGTCTGAAGTTTTCGAGGTTCGCCGGCACAGCGGTAATGGAGTTAAAAAAGCAGATAAAGAGATATGGTACTTCCTGGGAAAGAATTTGCTGGACTTCATGGTAGATTGCAACCCGTGCTTCTTGACTGGTCTCCTTCAACCCCGCCTCAAGCAATTCGTCAATTCGCTGATTGCTAAATCCGGCAAAGTTTTGGCCTGTACCGTATAATTCCGGCCTTTGGCTGGAGTGCCATAAAGTTTTAGAGTCTGGATCAATGCCTGCTGCAGAGCCCAAAACGATCATGTCAAACTTGAGATTTCTCAGGATATCTCCAAATAAAGTAGCTGCTTCGTAATTTTGTATAAATACTTCAGCGCCGATAGCTTCCCACTCTTGCTTGGCGATTTCCTGGAAAGCTTCCCGAACAGGGTTACCAGTGTTAGTGTTAATTGTGAACGAGAGGCGCACGCCGTTTTTCGCAAAGACGCCGTCTTCACCTAATTTCCAGCCAGCTTCTCGTAAAAGCTGCACCGCTTTTTCCGGATTATGCTCATACTCTTTTAAATTAGGGTTGTATGCCCAGCTCATTGGTGGCGTATCTGCATGGGCTACAGTAGCAACACCGTCTAACACCACATCAATAAACCTTTCTTTCGGAAAAGCGTAGTTGAGTGCCTGTCGTACAGCTCTGTCTTGAAAGACGGGTAAGCGCATATTGAAGATAGCATTCATGCTCATGAAGCTTGGAAAGTTGTGAACCTCAATAGGCATACCATCCTCTTGCAGTTTCAGCAACTGCCGGTAATGGTCAGGCGCCGCCCGGTCATAGATATCGATTTCACCGATACTGAAGCGGGCTAACATGGTATTCAAGTCAGGCACCACTTTAAAAACAATTTTCTCAATTTGGGGCTTTCCGCGAAAATAGTCTGTAAACGCTTCCAGCATTACAAATTCATTCGCTTTCCACTCAACAAACCTATAGGGACCTGAGCCGATAGGTTTTCTTGAAAAATTGCCTCCTTTACTCAGCTCGTTTCCGCCTTGAATAAATTCTGCCTCCAGAATATGTTTAGGCACAATCATTGACTCAGCATAAGCCCAGCCTTCCAGCCAAGTAATATCCGGTTCTTTTAAAGTAATATAAAAAGTATACTTGTCTATAATTTCGAAATTTGCAATTCTTTCCCAACGCAGCCGAGAAGGAACAGCGTTTTTTTCTGCCATCTTCATTTCGTAAGTAAATTTAACATCTTCCGCCGTTAATTCCACACCATCGTGAAATTTTATGCCTTCCCGCAACTTAAATTGATAAGTCAAGCCATCCTGACTGACAACAGGCATCTCCTCAAGCAAGTAAGGCTCAAACTCAAGTTCGTCGTTAACTTTGATAAGCGTAGAAAAAATAGCGTTTAAAATATTTGCTTCATTAGCAGATTCTGTAAAGATTGGGTTTAGTGTTTCTATATCTGTGTGCATTCCCCAGACTAATGGTTCTGCGCTCTGAGGCTTACTGCTTTGGCCGCAGGAAGCGGTAAATAAGGCCACCATAACCAGAACTAGTAACAAGGCAAGTATTCTTCTGAACAAGTTAAGATCACCTTCTTAGGTTATTTTTGACATGTTACAATTCTCTGTATCTAATCTATTTACCTGCTGCTATATGTAAGAATCATCTATAATTTGTAGAAATTAGTCGACTAACCTACATTACCCCTCTCCCTCCTTATCCCCTCTCCCTCCTTATCCCCTCTCCCTCCTTATCCCCTCTCCCTCCTTATCCCCTCTCCCTCCTTATCCCCTCTCCCTCTGGGAGAGGGTTAGGGTGAGGGCAAGGGGTTAGGGTGAGGGCAAGGGGTTAGGGTGAGGGCCTTGGTGGTTTATTAGAAATAAGATATTCGCTTTGGCAGGGAAAGCGAGTAAAATGCTGAATCTCTAAACATATACTTACTACTGTCCGCCTCCATCAAAACTATAGAAAGGGGTAATCTCCCATTAATATCGCCTTCTTTTTAATTCCTAAAATGGAAATTATTTATCTTCCCGTTAATTGCACAATGCGACAAGCAATCGAAAAGATGGAATTTCACCGCTATACAGCAGTTCCCATAGTAGATCAACAAGGACATTACGTAGACACTATCACAGAGGGTGATTTGCTTTGGAAGATGAAAAACACTCCCGGTCTGACCTTTGAGAATACCGACAAAATTCCTATTACAGAAATACCCCGGCGTTTCAAAAATGAAACTGTGCGCATCGAAGCTAATGTAGAAGACCTTATTAAACTGGCTGTTGTGCAAAATTTTGTACCTGTACTCGATGACGAGGATATTTTCATCGGGATAATTCGCCGCAGAGAGATTATGGAGTACTTTAGCAAGAAGCTCTTAGGAAGAAACGAACTTTAACCACTGTTTTGAGCATGCCGGCAAACCGTCTGGGCGTAGCTGCACTACTAAAATAATAGGTGCCTCAAGTATTGCCTCGAGGCACCTAAAAGTTGTGTTTAGATAATGTGTTTTAAGGTTTTATAAACAGCTCTCTTTTCCCGGATTACTGTTGCAGATTAAAAACTGTCAATAATTGACTTAACTCTTCTGATGAGAGTTGGTTGCGCAAAATATCAAGCGCCTGTTGAGCTTCCTCTATGGTAACTCCGTCAGCAGCAAGCTCACTTATCTGGGTGAGAGTCTCTAAACCTATTTTTTCGAGTACAGGTAAAAGTGCAATCAACTCAGCAACCCCACTTACTCCTTCTTGGGGCAAAACCTGTAAAGGTTCCGCAACATTTTCCATCGCTGGCCGCAAAACACTAATCAATGTTGCTAAATATTGTTGCGCCAGAGGCCAAAGGAGAAAATAGGCAGACGCAATCAAGATAGCTAGGCTTAAAACAGAGAAAATCACTAATTTTTTGATCATAAGCTACCTCCCTCTTAGAATTGCTCAAGGCAAATTTCGCCTACGTATCTTAACTATAACATATTTAAAGCAGAACACAAGGAAGAGAGCCAAAATTCAATAGCGTGGCAAAAAAAGAACTGCTACTCCTACTTTGCCATTGTACCGCCGTCAATCGGGTAAACACCGCCGGTAATGTAAGAAGATTTAGCGGACGCCAGAAAATAGACAAGCTCCGCAATTTCCTGTGCAGTAGCATACCGACCCATAGGAACTGTTTCTTCAAACATTTTGCGAGCAGCCGCCGGATCTCCCGCCAGCGCTTCTTCGATGGAGCGCATCATCCGTGTATCTACCGGCGCCGGGCAAATCGCATTTACACGCACTCCTTTACCGACTACTTCAAGAGCGGCAGAGCGGGTAATTCCCAGTACGGCATGTTTGGATGCGACATATGGGGCAAGATTCGGAAATCCCTTTAAACCAGCTATCGAGGCAACGTTTATCACACTGCCGCTTAACTGTTCAATCATCACTTTCAATACATACTTTAATCCAAAGTATACACCATAAAGATTTACACCTAAGACATGGTCCAGGTTGTCTGCAGCTGTCTCCACAATCGACTGAACTTTACCTTCCACGCCGGCATTGTTAAAAAACACATCAATCCGTCCAAACTTAGCCAAGGTGGCATCAACATAATTCTTGACATCTTCTTCTTTGGAAACATCAGCTGCAATAGCCAAGTAGTTATCCTTTCGCAAGCCAAGCCCCACAGCCAATTTTTCTGCCGCCGCATCGTTTGTGCTGACAAGCGCCAGCTTAGCGCCGTTCTCGGCAAAAAGCTTGCTCACAGATCTGCCGATCCCGCCGGTCGCCCCTGTAATCAATACCACTTTATCCATAAATTCCATAAATATACCTCCTATACCTCGTGACGTACTCCCACCACCTACAGAGGTGGGGGCTTCTTGGGACGTACCAGCTAACGCCGGTATAATGACCAAGCTATCCCCGTTCGCC
>JGI24114J20149_100100_pt1 | contig 11605 bp, 10 predicted proteins | sample SubbioCSW11_NovA_FD_20149 | JGI IMG/M metagenome (IMG submission 20149)
AGTGTAGCTGCGTTTTGTAGTTACGCCAAGTCCCGGCGGCGCCTGCCTAGTCGAGCGCAGCTCTCGGCCTCTTTGCGCGTTTTTATGGCCCGCCAATACCTTGCGTCACTGAGCACATAAAACCGCGCCCAAGGCCCAGACATACCTCTGCTTGCTCGGGGGTCGCCCAATCCAGGCAGAGCCAGATCGGCAAGGGTTGCACCTTGATCGAGGGGGCGCTCTGATGCGGGGCCGGACTCGAACCGGCATCATTCAAAGCGCCGTAGCGCTTTCGTCGTTTACCCATCACGCTACACCGCAGCAGAGCACGGGGCAGTATAGCTCGCGGTTGAAGATGAAGCCGGCATGATTGCGCTCGAACTCGACGACCGGAAGGGTACATCCCCGCTCACACGGGGGAGGCGCGCTCAGGGTCACGCTGTTGATGCCCCGGATGGGTCGATCCCCGCTCACGCGGGGGAGACCAACCGATGTAGCTGGTGGCTGGCGCGACTTGGGGTCGATCCCCGCTCACGCGGGGGAGACGGCTCCTGATGGCCATGGCTTACCCGTGGATGAGGTCGATCCCCGCTCACGCGGGGGAGACATCCCGACGCGCAGGCGCTCACGGATGGTGCGGGGTCGATCCCCGCTCACGCGGGGGAGACTCCTTTGCAGGCGGTGAGATCACGCCCGAGCTGGGTCGATCCCCGCTCACGCGGGGGAGACGCCAGCCGCTCGCGGTCTTGCTCGGCCTCGAGCGGTCGATCCCCGCTCACGCGGGGGAGACTGAGCGCCTGCGCAACTACTGCCTGCACTCTGAGGTCGATCCCCGCTCACGCGGGGGAGACTTCGCGGCATCTCGTTCGCCACTCGGACTACGGGGTCGATCCCCGCTCACGCGGGGGAGACGCGGTGCGCGATACCGCCAGCGCGATCTCGATGGGTCGATCCCCGCTCACGCGGGGGAGACCATTTGACTGGGCGCAGCTTGGATTGCCGCAAGGGTCGATCCCCGCTCACGCGGGGGAGACCGCTTCATCGGCCGCAAACGCCTGCCCGGTCAAGGTCGATCCCCGCTCACGCGGGGGAGACGAGGATGGCGTGACGGACAAGGCCTACGGCTGGGGTCGATCCCCGCTCACGCGGGGGAGACACCGATAATCCGATCCCGACAGGTTCGTCACCGGGTCGATCCCCGCTCACGCGGGGGAGACCTGCAATCTGGCCCAAGTCGGCCTCGCGCACCAGGTCGATCCCCGCTCACGCGGGGGAGACTGAGTGGGATGCAGGTAAGGGCGCTTATTGGCGGGTCGATCCCCGCTCACGCGGGGGAGACCTCTTGGCCTGCTTCGGCAAACACACTAAGCGGGGTCGATCCCCGCTCACGCGGGGGAGACGCTGTGATCGCAGACACGACCGAGCAGGTGAGGGGTCGATCCCCGCTCACGCGGGGGAGACCTGTGGCTCGTGCCTCATGGCGAAGCATCGAGAGGTCGATCCCCGCTCACGCGGGGGAGACTGACCGATTGGGAGCCGCTGGAAATCTCGCTGGGGTCGATCCCCGCTCACGCGGGGGAGACCTTGGCTTTGCCGGTAATGAGCTGCGTGAACAGGGTCGATCCCCGCTCACGCGGGGGAGACCTATCGCGCTGCGCTCGACAGACAGCGCGCGCGGGTCGATCCCCGCTCACGCGGGGGAGACTCGACTTGGAAACGAACACGCAAACGGTCGTGGGGTCGATCCCCGCTCACGCGGGGGAGACGTCGTCGTGTACAAATTCCGGTTTACTTCCGAGGGTCGATCCCCGCTCACGCGGGGGAGACTTCATAACGATGGGTGGAACGGTGTTTACTCAGGGTCGATCCCCGCTCACGCGGGGGAGACGAACACCCCAACAGTATCAACACCTTCCGATGAGGTCGATCCCCGCTCACGCGGGGGAGACCGTTTGCCCACGTAGTAGGTACGGCTATGGCCGGGTCGATCCCCGCTCACGCGGGGGAGACGACGAAAGTCTACGTGCAAACCGATCTGGATGAGGTCGATCCCCGCTCACGCGGGGGAGACCAACAGGTATCGGTACCGTTCGAGGGACGATCAGGTCGATCCCCGCTCACGCGGGGGAGACTTATTCGCCAAATGCCCGGTGATGTGCATCATGGGTCGATCCCCGCTCACGCGGGGGAGACGTAGTGAAGGCGTCACTGAGGCACCAAGGCTCGGGTCGATCCCCGCTCACGCGGGGGAGACGACGGCAGCATTACCCCGGAGGCGGTGCGCCAGGGTCGATCCCCGCTCACGCGGGGGAGACGCCCGGCTCCAGCGCTTGATGCGGCGGCTGAGGGGTCGATCCCCGCTCACGCGGGGGAGACGCCGAGGGCGTGATGCTGGCTTGGCTGGATGCGGGTCGATCCCCGCTCACGCGGGGGAGACCGCCACCGGGGAACGATGCGGCGATTTTGCTGAGGTCGATCCCCGCTCACGCGGGGGAGACTCGCACCATGCCACCGGCTCTTGCTCTGCTGGCGGTCGATCCCCGCTCACGCGGGGGAGACACCCGCAACCCCGGATTGCTGATGCCTTTACGCGGTCGATCCCCGCTCACGCGGGGGAGACGATTTCCATGCTCACCTCGGCGGTGATGGGGAAGGTCGATCCCCGCTCACGCGGGGGAGACCCTAGATCATAAGCGATTGACTGCACTTGTGATTTCGATTTTTAAGGAACCTGTACGGCGTCAGGATGCCGCTCTGCGCGATAGCAGGAGGCCATCCACATCGATCAACTCAACCGGCGGGCTGCCGAGTGTGCGCATGGCTTGACCGCCCGGCACATCGCGCTCTTGCCAGAGCAGCACGATGGAGGCTTCGCGTTCGTTTGGAAACCAGTCTTCGAGCACGCTCCACAGGCGCGAGCGCACCGCAGGCGAGATGCGCGGAGCGCTGTAAACGCCGGGCGCCACTTCGAGCATGACCGATGCCAGCAAGCCGCGCACCCGCGCCGACACATTACGCGTCACGACCACTGTCATTGACATCAAACAGCTCCTTGATGCGGTCGATCATGCGCGGAATCAGCTTTTCCTGCCGGAACATCCGCACCGCACGGCGGCGCACCTCGCTCTCCAAGTTGTGGGCCTTGCCTTCTGTGCAGGCCTGCACGGCACCAAAAGCCAGCGGCAGCACAAGGTCGATGCGCCAGAGGTCGGCCATGTCGAGCGTGAAGGCGTTGCTCGATTCTTCGTGTATGAAGCCCAGCGGTGGCAGGGCCCCAACTACCGCCACCGCAATGTCGGCGGCAGCCTCGACAAAAGTGGCGGCGTGATTGATGGCTTGGTTGGGAAGGTCGGCGGCACCGGGGTCGCCGCGCTCATAACGGCGGCCTTGCCAGTCGATGCCGAAGCGTTGCGCCACCAGCCGGTAACTTTCCTTGACGCGCGCGCCTTCGATGCCGCGCAGCGTCTCGATGTCGCGGTGTGGCAGGATGCGCCCAAAGCGCCAACCATAAAGGCGCCGTGCAACGTCCAACCTCTGCTTGGGGTCGGCCCACAGTTGGGCGTGCCGCCTTGCCACGTCGGAATGGCCTTGACCCATGGGCGGCGCGGTATAGCTCTTGACGCCGCCCTCGCCTACCGCAGCGATCAGGGCTCCGTGCCGGGCGCACAGTCGCAGCACATCCTGCGTCAGGCTGGTGCCCGGACCGAGCAAAATCATAGAAACGGCCTGATACGGGATGGCGTAGTCGCCCGCGTCCATCACCTCGCTTTGGGCGGCAACGAAACGCAAGGTGCCGTCTTCCACCGACAACTTGCCGTATTCCAGCCACAGCAGCCCATGCCGATCCGCGTGCGGGATGCGCGCTGCGGCCAGCCCCAAGCGCCCATGCAGCAGACCCAGCGCCGGACTCATGTGCCGGCCGGTGCAAGCAAGACCATGCCAAAGCCGAAGGCGCGGTGGCGGCCGATGCCGCGCGCCAACAACTCCCCAAAACGCTGCGGCTGCGCAATCGCTGCCTCGGTCACAAACAGCGCTTGCGGACGCTGCAGCAACTGCAGGCGCACCCGGCCATTGCGTGCGCGCCGCAGCAAAGACTGGCACGCGATCAGCCCGCGCAGTTCGATGCGCTCAAAGTCCAAGGCTTGTTCCCAGCGCTCGATGAACCATTGGCGATAGACCTCGGCCCGCGCCGGGGTGGCGTCGCCCAACCGATCCAGCGCGTTCAGGTAGGCATCTTTTTCCTCGGCGCCGTGGCGCACCACCGGGCAGGCCAACACCTCCAGCCGCAGGCGCTGCCGTGGGTTCCAAGTGTCTGGCATGGGCTTGCTGGCCACGGCGTCTTGCNCCATCACNGCCCAAGCCGCTGGCGGGGCAAANGCTNGNGCGTGCGCCAGCAGTTCGGNTTGGCTCAGGGGCGTNTAGGCCAACACTTCGCTGCGGGCATCGAAGTATCGAAACGGCTTGGGCGCATGGTCNCCAAACAACGCGGTCAGCCACAGATGCAGGCTGTAGCCCAGACCCTCGTCGCCGTGGGTGACGCCGCGCTCNGCGGCAAAACGCAGCAAGGCCGGCAAGTGCAGCGGCAAGCGGATCAAATGCAGTGTGCTCATGCCCCAAGCTCCAGAAACCCGAGCGCCATGCGCTGGCTGCCACGGTGGATGTTGTGGGCCCAGTCGCGCAGATCGTAGCGCTCCTCGTGCTGCACGCCGTCGCCCTCATCGAGGGGCCAGATGGCGCTCACGCGCCGCGCTCTGGGGCGCGGCCCGATCTCGGCCAGCGGTTCGGCGGCCAATGCTTGCNTGACACCAGACGCTTGCCTGCGTCCCAGAAAAATCGGGCCCGCCGGCAGACAGGGTTTACGGCCTATGAACAGTGGACGGGCTGGGGCAAGCAAGGCCGCCTCCAGCGCTTGCAGCGAAGGCTCACCAGCATCATCGAGCGCGTCATTGAGCGCAATGGCCAGCGTCAGCACACCATTGGCCCAATGGTCGCGCCAGCGCTGGTGCGTGCCACGGGTGGCGGCTCCATCGCCACGATCTTCGCGCCTGCCGCGCGTCGTCCAGCCGGTGTCTTGCATGAAATCCTGCCCTAGGTCCACGGTCTGGTACTCGGTCAAGGGTTCAGGCTCGGCATCCCAGCGCGCGGCAAAGCGCAGCCGCTGTTGCAGGCTTTGCAGCTGCAGCGTTTGGCGATGATCCCAGCCTAGGGCATTGCCCAGCAGCCCGGTCAGCATGGAGGCGCCGGGAAAGCGCCAAGTGGGGTTGAGTTGGTCCACCACCACGGCGCCAAAGCTCATCAAGGGCGCATCAAAGCGCAGCATCAAGCAGTCCATGGCTGGGTCTCAGGCGGTGCGCTGCGACCACAGGGCACCGAGTGCGGCCTGAAGCACCTCGGGCACCGTTTGTGCTGCCGGCAGGTTGCTCGGCAAATCGAGCGCGCTGGCGCAATGGCGGCTTGCCCCTGCACTGCCATACATGGCATCGAGGCGGGCCATATAGCCTGCCAGCGCCTCCAGCGCGGACTGTCGCAAGTCCAGACCGTCCCTGGGGCGCACGCTGTTGAGAAACGCATTGGACAGTGCGCGGGGCTGGGTGCGCCCGACCTCGAGCAGCAGAAAATCGGCATGGGCATACGGTGCGGTGCTGCCGAGTTTGGCGCCCGGACTTTGCAGCAAGATGGCTTGGAGCAGCACCTCCAGCACCTTGCGCGCCGCGCTCGGGTCGGGGCTGAGCCAGTCTTTGGTCTCGCAGCCGCTCAGGTTGGATACCAGCAATGGCACATCGACCACCACGTAACCGTAGTACACGCCGGCACCGAGTTCGGTTTGGTTGGCGTGCGCGGCCCCGGTTTCATCGTCGCGGTTGAGGTCATCGACGACGGTGAAGTAATCCATTTCGGTCTGGGCTGCGTGCACGGTGAAGGCGTGCGCCACGTGCACCGGGGCATCGACACGGGCCAACAGGTCGGAGGTGACCATGCGGCCAAACAGGGCCGCGCTCAGACCGGCCGCAGCTTTGCTCATGGCCTTGAGGTTGTCTTTCTCCCCTTTGGTTTTAAGCCGCTCCTCAAGCGCCCGCAGGGGGTCGTCCAGTTGGCTCGCGTCGCGCATTAATTGAACAAAGTAATCGGCCTCACGCAGCCCCAGCAGCACCGGCTGGTTGAGGTCTCCCCCTTCTTTGACGCCGCCTTTGATCAGGGCTTTGGCCAGCGGTTCGATCAGGCTTTGCGCACAGGCTTGTGGCACGCCCGCAGCAATGGCCTGTGGCAAAACGGTGCGGGTGAAGAAAGATCGGGTGCGCTGGCCATCGGGAAGTTCGGGCAGCTGCGGCGTCACGGTTTCACGCCAATGGCGCTTGAGGCACTGGGAAGACACTCGCAGGCGCTGCGCATTGCCAAAGGGGATGCGCTTGGCCAAGCCGGCATCGTCGCGGTTGAGCAGGCTGGCGGGGTAGGCGGTAAGGGTGTGGATTTGCAAAAACATCGCGGGCTCCTTGGGTTTTTCAAAAAGGCATGGAAACAAGGCGATCAGTTCTCGGCACCTGACGGGCTTGGCAGGTGGCGGTAGTAGCCCAGCGCGATCCGCCGGTGCAGGCTCTCGCGCTTTTCAGGGTCGTGGGTGAGCAGGTAGAGGGCCCAGTCGGTCCAGTTGCAGCCCTCGTTTTTGGCAGCCAGAAAGCGCGCGGCCGACTGATAAAAATCAAAGCGCAGCACCTCGGGGGCCGAAAGCAGGCGCTCCAAGCGTGCTTGGGCAAAGCCAGACTGCGCCAGCGCCTCGCCCAGCGCACGCTGCGCTTGGTGCGCCTTGGAGCCCGAGAGCGCCAAGCCCCAGACGATGGCCATCCAATCCAGCGTTTGCTGCTCGGAGGGCGGTTCGGTGCGCAGATGCTGTAACCAGAGGCGGTAGTAGGCCAGCGGCAGGGGCGCACTCGGGGTCCAGCGCTTGAGCGCTGCCCGGTCTGCGTTGGGGTAGTGTGCCTGGGCCAACTCGTGTGCCAGACGACTCACAGTTTGCTCTAGCCCCGGCTCGGCGGCGGCGGGCACGGTGGTGGGCTGATCGATCGCTTCGGTGTTCATGTATTGCGCTCCTGTGGTTCGGGCTTTGTGGGCAAAAGGCTGTGCTTGCTGAGCACGCCCATGAAGGCGCTGTGGGATTGGGTGAGGGCGCGCCAGCGGCGGTTGGCTGGTAGCGGCAGGCGCGTACTGGCTTGGTCGAGCACGCGCCGGGCGTTTTGCACCAGCAGGGTGCGCCAGTCGCGCAGCACCACCTCGGGGTCTTCGTCGCAGCAGCGCCACAAGGCGGGGTAGTAGTGCAGCGGCCAATCTCGCTCAAAATCGCGCTGCACAGCGGCCACCCAATGCTTGATGGCTTCGCGGTCAAAGTCGGCCTGCTCCGGTCCGCCTTGGGCGAGCACTGTCAACGCAGTGCGCAGTGCAGCCGCTGCGTGCTTGGCGTCGGTTAACAGGGTTTGCGCCTGCTCGGCTAGCCGCTTGCGTTGTGCACTTTGAGCATCGCCCATTGGGCGGGCAAAGCTCTGACGCGCCTTGGCCGGAACAGGGAGTTCCAACCGGTGCAGCCCATCGGTTTTGCCTTGACCGCGCACCAACACGCTGCCCACCAACCAACCGGCGGTTGGGCCGGCCCGAGGGGTCTGCAGTGGGCTCAGTTCGTAGCCTTGTGCAAACAGCAGGTCGGTCACCAGTTTGGGGCTGAAACCCTGGCTCGAAACCGTCAGCGCCGAAGCGCCCTTTTTCTTGTCCTCCACATTGATCGCCGTCCATGGGTCGCCCACGTCGCCACCGTCTGGGGATTTGGGGCCGATCTGGCGCGCAGCGCTGGTGGCGCCGAGCGCAAGCAAGTTTTCGTTGGCATCGAGCCCAAGGCGCAGGGGCCGACAGGCCTCGATGAAGCACGGGTCCAGATCGCTCAGGGTGTATTGATGATCGCTGCGCCGCCACGGATGCAGCCATGTGAGCACCACGCCATCTGCGCGGTAGCCGTAGCGCCCGTGCGCAAGGATGTCGGCGCGATGCGCCAGCACGATTGGCAAGGCCTCGAGAAAGCGGCGTGCCGGGTGCAAATCGTTCGCCCAAGAGAGGATGGCGCGGCTGGCAAAACCGCCGTTCATGCGCACAATGCCAAAGTTACCTGCCCCGAGATAGCCCTCGGTGGTCTGCAGCGTCAGCAGGGCGTACAACCACGCCTTGGGATCGGGACGACAAAACCGAGCGGCTTTCACATCGTGGTTTTTGGCTGTGACCAGCACATCGAGCTCGTCTGGGGTGCAGGCTTTGACCTTCTCGTAGCCCTCAATCTTGGCATCTGGGCTGCTCCATGGGTGCTGCATGAAGGCCGGCTGCGTAGAGTCTTCCACATGAAGGTGCCAAGCCGACGCTTTGCCCTCGGCCAGCAGCAGCAGCCCAGCACGCCAGTAATCGGGGTCGGGCGGCGGCGTGGCGCTGGGCTGGCGTGCCAGCACCGCAGTGGCCACTTGCACCAAGAACACGTGCCAAGGCTCGGCTTGGTGCGCGCGCAAGCCCGTATAACCGTCCACCTCTGCCGCGCAAAGCAGGCTCAAGAGTTGCGGCAGATCGACACGGCGCTCGCCTTGGGGCGTGCGCACACCGATCAATTCATCGTGCAGCAGGTCGTGCATCGTTTTTCTCCAACCCGAAACGGGTGTAGCTGAAGTCGAGCGCGCCAATGGCAAAGTCGAAACCCGCTGCGGTTGCCACCGGCAGCAAGGTTTCCGGGGCTGGCGCGCCTTTGAGCCAGCGCGCTGGCAAGGTCAGGCTGTCCAGCGCCTGCCCGAAGGGGGATCGGCACGCTGACCGCAGAGGCAGCTCGTAACTCGGATCACCCAGCCGGGTGAGGACCCGCCCTTGGTCGCTTGCATAGTGCAACTCCCCAAAAGGCAGGTCGCGCATCAGCGATCGGTCGGCTTGGCGCAAGTCGGCCAAAAAATCACCGTTCATGTAGTCGTCGTGCTTGCGCCAGAGCGGCCCAAGGGCAGCCCACGCTTCGGGGTGGGTGGTGGTTTCGATGCGCTCGCGGTTTTGCTGCGGGATGACGATCTGGGGCTGACCGGTCAAGCTCTCGAGGGTGCATTGCAGCACCCGACCGTCGGCATAGACACTGCCCAAGCCCGCTGGGCCGTGCAATTCCCCTCTGGATTGCAAGTACTGACCCAGTGGTTTTTCAGGCAAACGCACGAGCACGCGCGCCGCTGCAAATCCAGCAGGCCGATGGATACGTTCATGCCGATGTAGGCGCCCTATGCGCTGCAACAGCACGTCCATCGGAGCCAGGTCGGTGACCAACCAGTCGGCGTCGATGTCTAGGCTTTGCTCCAGCGTTTGCGTGCCGACGAGCAGCAAAGGGCCGTTGGGCGATCCTTTGCCAAGGCGCCGCGTGACTTCGGCGTCGAGCCGTTCGCGGTCGGGGCGGGCAAAGCGGCCGTGGTGCGGGCAGCGCACGCCATTGAGTTCAAACAAAGCAGGCAACAGTTGTGGCGCCTGTGCAGTCAGATGCGCTTCCAGCGCCCGCAGCAGGCTGTTGCAGCGCCCTACGGTGTTGCACACCACCAGCACCCGCGCGCCTTGAAGCAAAGCAGCGGTCAGCGGCATCAGCAAGGGGTCATCGGCCAGCGTAGGTTGAAACTCCACCGTGATGGTGCGCGCCGCCCGGCCGCTGGCCACAGGCATTAGGCTGGATCGAGTTGCCAATGCGGGATAGGGTTTTGTCAGCGCTTGCGCCAGCGGCAGGGTTTCGCGGTCAAACAATTTTGCCGCCGCCGCTTCGCCCAACGTAGCCGACAGCAGCAAGGCGCTGCCACCGCGATTGATGTGCGCACGCAGCAGCACCCGCAGCAACTCGCTCATGTAGGTGTCGGAGGCGTGCACCTCATCGACCACCAGCAGGTGCCGATCTAGGCAAACCGAACGCAGCAGGCTGTGCTTGGCCTTGAGCACCGACATCAGCGCCTGATCGATGGTGCCCACTGCCACGGGCGCAGCCAGAAAACGCTTGGGCCGCTCAGCCGCCCACTGGTTTTCGCGCCGCTGCGCTTGGGCATCATCTTCCCACAAGGTGCCAACCGGATCGGGCAGGATCGGGGCCCCGTCGACCCGTGTGTAACCGGACACGGCCAGCAGCACGGGCGCGGGCCGTGCGGGCGGGTCAAAGGCCGCATCGATGGCCCGCAGCACACGCCCGTACAACTCGCGCGCGGCCACCCGGGTGGGCAAGGCGAAGTACAAGCCTTCGACCTGCCCGCTGGCATAGAGGCGCATGAACCAAGCCAGCGCGGCCTCCGTCTTGCCAGAACCGGTATCGGATTCGATCAAGGTCAGGCGCGCCGCGTCGTCAGCAGGCAGGGTGTAAGCCAGAAGATGTTGCAGGGGGTGCGCTGCAAACCCGAACACCTCGGCAAAAGGTTTGGCTTGCCGCCATCCGGGCGCCTTGGGTGGACTCAGGCCAATGGTGCGCAGCGCCCGCTGTGCTGCAACCTGGGCCAGATGAAACCGGTTTTCGTCATCGGAGGCACGGTAGGGAAAAAACTGGGTATCGGAGCCGATCCAGTCGGCCAGCATCACCAAGCCCGCAAAGCGCTGCTGCAACTCGGGTGTGGCGGCTATAGGGGCTGTGCTAGCAGAAAAAGCAGCCGCAAAGGCAGACCGCGCCCGAGCGGCCAAATCGGCCAACGCCTGCATGGGGCAGTAGCTTCCCGTTTGTGGATGCGGTGGCACCCAGTGCCGGTTCATGGCGTGAAGGCCGGCCGCATTGCAATCCAGCACCGAAACCGGCTTGCCGTGGTGCGAAATGGCGGCCAGCAGCATTTGCAAGGCCCCATCACCATCTTCGTTGGGCTTAAACCACCCACACAACGTGCCGACGAGGCTTTCCCACTCGGCGGGCCATGCAGCGCGAAGATTGTCGTTGAGAAGCAAGGCGGCGGCTTCAAAGACATGCCCCGCCGTGTCGCGCGACTCAGGCTCGGCCTTGCGCTGAAAACCCGCGTTGCACTTGCCAAAATCGTGCAGAAAAGCGATCACGCAAAGCCGCTCTTTTTGCGCGCTGCTGAGCTCCCCCAGACGCGCCAGCGCAGGCAAATCGAGCAGCGCACGCAGCACCAGTGCCACATCGAGGCAGTGGTCGGCCAAGGGGTGGCGGCGGCCATCGGGGGAGAGCTTGCCCCAAGGTTGCGTGGGTGCGGCGCAGTTCACCGCCACACCCGATGCGGCAGCGGGCCCAAGCGCGGCAGCTCCGCAGCGCCACGGCAAATACTGCGCTTGACTTGGCAACCGACGACTGAAAAAAGTGCCTCCCGCATACGCCAAAGCCCCCTTTGTCGGCCATTCTACAGTCGCTTCTGCGCCACAATGCCCCCANCATGCCGCACAGCCCGCCCCACAGCCCNCCCTTCACCCCGCCCCAAAGCTACAACGACGCCGCCGCCGCGCTGGCCCAGGTGCAGGCGCTGTACCAGCGCGCGGTGGCGCATTTGCGCCAGGCGCTGCACCAGTANGTGCGCGCCGGCGGCNCCAGCGCACCCCAGCGCGTGCGCGCCTGCTACCCCTTCGTGCGCCTGCACTGCCAGCGCGCCCACGGCGGGCCCGGCGCGGGCGC
>JGI24114J20149_100101_pt1 | contig 11584 bp, 10 predicted proteins | sample SubbioCSW11_NovA_FD_20149 | JGI IMG/M metagenome (IMG submission 20149)
GACAGACGCCACCGCCCCGGCCACCCCGGCCACCCCGGCCGCGCCCTTGGTGCGCGCCGTCGATCTGGCGCGCACCTTCGATGTCTCGGCGCCTTGGCTCAACCGCGTCATCGAACGCAAGCCGCGCCTGTTGCTGCACGCCGTCGATGGCGTGAGCTTCGAGATCGCGCGCGGCCAAACGCTGGCGCTGGTGGGCGAATCGGGCTGCGGCAAAAGCACCGTGGCGCGCTTGCTGGTGGGCCTGTACCAGCCCAGCCGCGGGCGTTTCGAGTTTGCCGGACTAGACGCGCACGCCGCCTACCGCAGCCGCTCTGGGCGCGCCATCCGGCGCCACATCCAGATGATTTTCCAAGACCCCTACGCCAGCCTGAACCCGCGCTGGCGCGTGGCCGACATCGTGGCCGAGCCGCTGCGCGAACACGGCCTGATCAGCGAGCGGGCGGCGCTCGAGGCCCGGGTGGGCGAGCTGCTGCAGTCGGTGGGCCTGAGCCCGCTGGATCGGGTCAAGTTTCCGCACCAGTTTTCGGGCGGACAGCGCCAGCGCATCTCGATTGCGCGCGCGCTGGCCACGCAGCCCGAGTTTTTGGTCTGCGACGAGCCGACATCGGCGCTGGACGTGAGCGTGCAGGCGCAGGTGCTCAACATCATGAAAGACCTGCAGCGCCAGCAGGGCCTGACTTACCTGTTCATCAGCCACAACCTGGCGGTGGTGCGCCATGTGAGCGACCACGTGGGCGTGATGTACCTGGGGCGGCTGGTGGAGCTGGCGCCCAAGGCGCTGTTGTTTGCCCAGCCGCGCCACCCCTACACGCGCATGCTGCTCGAGGCCATCCCCAAGCTGCACCACACCGGGCACGCGCGCACGCCGGTGCAAGGCGAGGTGCCCAACCCGCTCAACCCGCCCACGGGCTGCGCCTTTCACCCGCGCTGCCCGGCGGCGAACCGGCGCTGCAGCAGCGAGCGCCCGGTGCTGCAAAGCCTGGATGGGGTGCGGGTGGCCTGCCACGCGGTGGAGGAAGGGCGGCTCTGAAGGGCCGGCTAGGCCGGGCTGGGCTAGGTTGAGGCTGCAGCCTCGAGCGCGTCGGCCGCCAGGCACAAATCGGCCCAGGCGCGCGCCTTGTCGGCTGGGCTGCGCAACAAGTAGGCCGGGTGGTAGGTGACGACCAGCGGCAGCGTCTGCGCACCGATGCGCGCTTGGTAGATGCGGCCGCGCAGCTTGCCCAGCGGCAGGGTGTGGAGCTCGTCGGGGCTCAGGCAGCCGCCCTCGGCCAGCAGAGTCTGGGCGGCAAAGCGCCCGAGTGCGAGCACGATTTTGGGCTGCAGCAGCTCGATCTGGCGCCGCAGATAGGGCGCGCAATGGGCGATTTCGTCGGCGGCCGGGTTGCGGTTCTGCGGGGGCCGGCATTTGATCACGTTGGTGATGTGCACCCGCTGCGTGCGCTGCAGCTGCAGCGCCGCCAACATGCGGTCGAGCAACTGCCCGGCGCGGCCGACAAAGGGCAGGCCCTGGCGGTCTTCTTCTTCGCCCGGCGCCTCGCCCACCAGCAGCCAGTCCGGCCGCCGGTCGCCCATGCCGGGCACGGCGCACTGGCGCTGCGCGCCCAAGGGGCAGCGCTGGCAGCTGCGGATCTGCTGCTCGAGCGCGTCCCAGTCTGGGGCGGGGGCGGGGGGTGTGGTCGCGGGTGCTGCGGCGGGGGCAGGCGCGGGTGCGGGGGCTCGCGCCGAAGGGGCGACGGCAGGGTGCGCAACGGGCACAGCGGCGGGCTCGGCGCGGTGCGCGGGCCGTGCTGGCGCGGTTTGCGGTGCAGGTGCGGGCGCGACCTCGGTTTGGGCGCCAAACAGCCACCACGGCCGCACGCCCATTTCGGCCAGCATGGCGCTGTGGCGCGGGCTTAAGCGCGGGCGGGCCGGCTCCCGCGCGGCCGCTGCAAGCGCGGCTGCCGCCTCGGCGCTGGCAGGGGCTGCGGCCGGCGCTGGGTCGGTCACCGGATCGGGTGCTCCTGCGGACGCTTCGTAGTGCGCGCTCATGCAGCGGGCTCCAGTTGTGCCGACGTCAGGCGCAGCGGCTGCAGGCAGAGGCGCAGCACCAGCGCGTCTTCGCGCGCGCCGCCTGCGGCCGGGTAGTAGCCCCGGCGCGTGGCCACGGACTCAAATCCAGCGCGCCGGTAGAGCGCCAGCGCGGGCTGGTTACTGGCACGCACCTCCAGCCACAGCGTCTGTGCGCCCTGGGCTTGAGCCGCAGCCACCAGCCGCTGCAGCAGCAGCCCGCCCCAACCTTGGCGCGCGCGGGCCACGGCCAAGTTGTACAAATGCACCTCGTCGAGCAGCGTCTGCGCCACGAAATAGCCCAGCAGGAGGCGGCCATCGGGCACGCGCAACGCCGGCTGCAGCGCCTCCACCGCCGGGGTGCCGCCGTCGCACAGCAACAGCTGCGCCTGGTGCCCGGCGTGCAGCGAGTCGTAAAACAGCTGCTCGCTCCACGGGTGCGCGTGGGCGCGGCGCTCGAGCGCGCACACCGCCTCGAGGTGCTCGGCCTGCATCTGTGCCCATTGCAGGCCCGGCGGCAAGACACCGTTCATGGCTGCCGCTGCCCCGAGAGCTTGAGCGGCAAGCGCTCAGGCTCTGAGTGAACCGTTTGGGCCATTTGCCCTGCTTGGGCAGCTTGCTCTGCTAGGGCAGCTTGCTCTGCTAGGGCCTCGGTCGCGCGCTGCGCCTGCAGGGCGGCACGCTCGGCGGTGGTGAGCGCCACTTGGTCGCGCACATACAGCGGCTGCGCCTCGGCGGCGGGCACCGCCAGCCCTGCCGCCCAATGCCAACCCGCCAGCCGCAGCAGCGCGGCGGCGCTCGGCCATGCCGGCACCTGCGGCACCGCCCGCCACGCCAGCGGCAAGCGCTCGGCGTAGGTGGCCAGCGCGTTGCTCAGCAACCAGGTGGGTTCTGCCTCGGCGCCTTGCAGCCACTCCAGCGGCAGCGCCTCGGGCGCGCACAGGCGCGGGGCGCCCTGCATGCGCCAGCCAGCCAAAGCGCTGGGTGCGCCGGGCCCACCAAGTGCGTCAAATGTGTCGCAAGTGCTGGGCGCACCGGGCGTGCCGGCAAAGTCAGGCACGCTCAGCTGCGTGGCCGGCTGCCAACGCAACTCGGCCACGTAGAGCTCACCCATGCGCGCATCCAGCGCCGCCACTAGGCGGGTCGGCCGGGGTTGATCGCCCCCCAACCCCAGCGCGCAGCCGGCGTGCCAACCCTCGTCGGCCAGCGCCAGCAAGGTGCCGATCGGCAACACCGGCACTCCCCCGGGGCGCGCCGCCAGCGCCAGCCCCTGCACCACCGCACAGGCCGTGCGCAGGCCCGTGAAGGCCCCTGGCCCTTGGCCAAAGGCGATGGCATCGAGCTCATCCAGCCGCCAACCGACCTCGTCCAGCAAACCCAGCAGACACGGAATCAGCAGCGCCGACGCTTGAGCGCCGCCCTCGCCTTGGTATTGCGCCAGCGGCTGGGCCCCAGCCGCACCCAGCGCCACGCTCAGGCGCTCGGTGCTGGTCTCGATCGCCAGCACGCGCTGCGCCGCGTAAAGCGGGCGCGGGGGCAAAGCGGGGCTGGTCGGGTTCATGGCTCTGGATTATCCTGCCAGATCCGCAACCAGGCGCTGCTAAACTGCCAGCGCGCCCATGCAGCCGGAATCTCGATGCAGGCCCAGCCGGCTCCGGTTGCTTTGGCGCCCTCAAGGCATCAATCAAGGCCTCATCCGCGAGATCGTCCCCCATGTTCCTAGCGCACCCCGTTGGCACCCTGCGCCGCCCACCGGCCCCGCGCACCTCGAGCGCCCGGCACACGCTGAGCGCCTTGGCTGCCCATGCCTCCCTCGCCGGTCTGCTGCTGTGCAGCAGCATGGCGTGGGCGGCCTCGGGCCAAACCGCTGCCACGGCCCCGCCCGCAGCAGCCCGCCACACCACCCCCCTGCCGCCCGCCGTCACCAGCGCGCTGCGCGCCGCCGCGCTGCCGCCCGAGGCGCTGGCGCTGTGGATCGCCCCGGCGCAGCCCGATGCCGCGCCGTGGCTGGCGCACCAGCACACCGCGCCTTTCAACCCCGCCTCCACGCTCAAGCTGGTGACCAGTTTTGCAGCCCTCGACCTGCTCGGCCCCGGCCACCTCTGGCGCACCGAGGTCTATAGCAGCGGCGACTTGCGCGAGCGCGTGCTGCACGGCAACCTGTACCTGCGCGGCGGTGGCGACCCGGCGCTGGTGACCGAAAAACTCTGGCTGCTGCTGCGCCGGGTGCAGGCGCTGGGCATCGAGCGCATCGCGGGCGACATCGTGCTCGACCGCAGCGCCTTTGCCGAGCCCGATATCGACCCCGCCACCTTCAACGACGAACCGCTGCGCGCCTACAACGCCGGCCCAGACGCGCTGCTGGTCAACTTTCGCGCCCAGGTGTTCGCCTTCACACCCGATGTGGTGGCAGGCGTGGCGCGCATCCGCGCCGAACCGCCGCTGGCCGGGGTGCAGGTGCCGGCCACGGTGCCGCTCAGCGCCAGCAGCCCAGCCATCGCCAGCACCGCCAGCCCCCCCCCGGCAGCCAACGCCGCCCCAGCCCAGTGCGGAGACTGGCGCGCCGCCCTGCGCGCCGATTTTTCCCACCCCTTGCAGCCGCGCTTCCACGGCAGCTACCCCGCTGCCTGCGGCGTGCGCCACTGGCCGCTGGCGCACCCCGAGCCGCGCCGCATGGCCGAGCGCGCCGTGCACGCCCTGTGGCTGGCCAACGGCGGCACGCTCGGGGGCCAGGTGCGCGAAGGCAGCGTGCCCGCGGGCGCCACCGAGCGCCTGGTGTTCGAATCGCCCACGCTGGCCGAGGTGGTGCGCGATGCCAACAAGTTCAGCAACAACGTCATGGCCCAGCACCTGCTGCTCGCGCTCAACCAAGCCGATGGCCCCGCCACCTTTGCGCGCTCACGCCAGCGCCTGCAGCAGTGGTGGTTGCAGCGCTTCGGCCCCGACCTGCCCCTGCCCGAAGTGGGCAACGGCTCGGGCCTGAGCCGCGACGGCCGCGCCAGCGCACTCGCCCTGGGCCGGCTGCTGCAGCAGGCCTATGCCTCACACGCCATGCCCGACCTCGTGGCCTCGCTGCCCGCCAGCGGCCTCGACGGCACACTGCGGCGCAGCCGCATGGGTGCGGGCTTGGCGCACCTGAAAACCGGCAGCCTGCGCGACGTGCAAGCCCTGGCCGGCTACGTGCACCGCGCCGACGGCCAGCGGCTGGTGTTGGTGGCCCTCGTCAACCACCCCAACGCCCACGCCGCCCGCCCGGCGCTCGATGCGCTGGTGCAGTGGGCGGCCAGCGCTGAGCGCCCGGCAAGCCGCTGAAGCCCAGCGCCAAAACCCTCAAACCTGCGGCCCGTCCACCGGCCCAATGGCCACGGCGACTTCACCCACCCCCTCAACCCAGCCGCGCAGCTGGTCACCGGGTTGCACTGGCCCCACACCCTCGGGGGTGCCGGTGTAGATCAGGTCGCCGGGCTGCAGGTGGTAAAAGCGCGACAGGTCAGCGATCAGCTCCGGGATGCTCCAGATCAGCTGCTCGGTGCTGGCCTGCTGCCGCGTCTGGCCGTTCACTTGCAGGCCGATGGCCGATGGCGCCAGCACCTGCCCCGGCAGCGGCAGCAGCTCCGAGCACACGGCGCCGTGCTCCACGTCTTTGCCCAAGTCCCAGGGGCGGCCCAGCTCGCGCGCCGCCTGCTGCAAGTCGCGCCGCGTCATGTCCAGCCCCACGCCGTAGCCGTAGATCAGCGCCGGCGCCTGCTCTGGGGTCACTTCAAAGCCGCCTTGGTGCAGCGCCACCACCAGCTCGACTTCGTAGTGGAAGTTGCGCGTGCCGGGCGGGTAGGGCAGCGCGCCGCCGCTGGGCACCAGCGTACTGAGCGATTTGGTGAAATAAAACGGCGTTTCGCGGCTTTTGTCCACCGTAAAGCCCATTTCGGCGGCGTGCGCGGCGTAGTTGCGACCGACAAAAAACAGCCGCTTCACGGGGAAACGCTGCGCCAAGCCGCGTACAGCCAGCGCGGCGACGGGTGGTGGGTCAAAGAGGTAGGTGCTCATGCTGGACAAGGATTGATGGGTGGAGCAAAAAGGGGGCCCAACTCAGATGCTAGCGCATGAGGGCCGACCACGAAGCCCAAACACGCAACCTAGCTGCGCCCCCAAACACGCACCCGCCCAACCAAAGCACGGCACTGATGCGAAAATCCCCCCATGGACGATCACGCTCAAGCCTACACCCCCGAACTCGTGCCCACCTTGGGCCGCCAGGCCCGCGCCGCGGCGGCGCAGATGGCCAGTGCCAGCGCGGCCACCAAGGCGGCGGCGCTGCGCGCTTTGGCTGCTTTGCTGCGCCAGCACGGCGCGCCGCTGCAAGCCGCCAACGCGCTCGACCTCGAGCGCGCGCGCGCTGCCGGGTTGGCCGAGCCGCTGCTGGACCGCTTGCGCCTGAGCGCAGCGGCGCTCGAAACCTGCGCCCAAGGCTGCGAGCAGCTGGCCGCCTTGCCCGACCTCATCGGCGAGATCAGCGGTTTGCGCCAGCAGCCCAGCGGCATCCGCGTGGGCCAGATGCGCGTGCCCATCGGCGTGTTTGGCATGATTTACGAGAGCCGGCCCAACGTCACCATCGAGGCTGCGTCGCTGGCCATCAAGAGCGGCAACGCCTGCATTTTGCGCGGCGGCTCCGAGGCCATCGCCAGCAACCGCGCGCTGGCGGCGCTGGTGCAGCAGGCGCTGGGCGCCGCCGGCCTGCCGCCCGAAGCGGTGCAGCTGGTGCCCTGCACCGACCGCGCCGCCGTGGGCCAGCTGATCGCGCTGCCGCAGTACGTGGACGTGATCATTCCGCGCGGCGGCAAGGGGCTGATCGAGCGCATCAGCGCCGAAGCCAAGGTGCCGGTGATCAAGCACCTAGATGGCAACTGCCACACCTACGTCGATGACCCTTGCGACCTCGAGCTGGCGCTGCGCGTGACCGACAACGCCAAAACCCAAAAATACAGCCCCTGCAACGCCACCGAAAGCCTGCTGGTGGCGCGCGCCGTGGCGGGCGCGTTTTTGCCGCGCATGGGCGCGGTGTTTGCCGCCAAAGGCGTGCAGATGCGCTGCTGCCCCGAGAGCTTGGCCATCTTGCAGCCGGCGCTGGGCCTAGCCACCACCGCCCCATCAGCCGCCGCAAGCCACGACCACGCTGCCCCCGCGTCAAGCGCAAATGGCAACGCGCCCACTCCGCTGCTCGTTCCCGCCACCGAGGCCGACTGGGGCACCGAATACCTCGCAGCCATCATCAGCATCAAGCTGGTGGCGGGGCTGGACGAAGCCATCGCCCACATCAACCGCTATGGCAGCCAGCACACCGACGCCATCCTCACCACCAGCCACGTGCACGCGCAGCGCTTTTTGCGCGAGGTCGATTCCAGCAGCGTGATGGTCAACACCAGCACCCGCTTTGCCGACGGCTTCGAGTACGGACTCGGGGCCGAAATCGGCATCAGCACCGACAAGTTCCACGCCCGCGGCCCGGTCGGGGTCGAGGGCCTGACCTCGCTCAAGTACGTGGTGCTGGGCCAGGGCGAAGTGCGGGGCTAAGCGCGCATGCCACGCTCCAGCCGCAGCGCACCCCGTGCGCCCGCCCCCGACCCGCGCTTTGTCGAGCAGCCCAGCCTGTTTGGCGATGACACCCAGCCCAAGCAGCCGCCCCAGCAGCCGCCCCTAGGCGCCGCAGCGGCCAACGCCACCACCCAGCACAAAACCTCCCAGCCCAACACCGCCACCTCCCTGCTCGTGCAAGCCCCAGGCCAGCGCCAACGCTCGGCCGCCGGGCAGGCCTTTGAGCGCGAGCGCGCGCGCATCGAGCGCCTGCGGCAGCAGCTGCAAACGCTCGAAGCCGACGGCCAAGCGCACCGCACCCGCTGCGCCCAGCTGCTGGGCCCCTTGCGGCAGCAGCAAAAGCAGCTGCGCCGCGCCATGGTGCTGGCGCTCGACCCGTGGCTCGAGGGCAAACCCAAGGGCCTGAGCGCCAACCAGTTGGACACGCTGCGCCAGATCGTCTGCGCCCAGTCCGAGAGCCTGGCGCTCGAGGGCGAGGCCGACATGGCGGCTCTGCACGACCGGCGCAGCCCCCAGACCCTGGCCGAGCGCCAGCTCGAGCAAGCCAAAGCCATCCACCAAGACTTGCAGCAGGGCCTGGGCGACGCGCTCGAAACCGAGCTGCCCGAGTTCGACCCCGACAACCCCAGCGCCGCGCTGCACGCCGCCCTCGAGCACTTGCAGCAGCAATTCAAGCAGCAGCGAGACGAGCAAGAACAGCTGGCGCAGCAAAAGGCCGCCAAGCGCGCCGCCAAACAAGCGCGCCGCAAACCCAGCGCCGCCGCCGAAATGGCCGCCGCCCACCTGGCCGACGCCGACGCCACCCTGCGCCTGCTCTACCGCCAGCTGGCCAGCGCGCTGCACCCCGACCGCGCCGCCGACGCCGCCGATCAGGCGCACAAACACACGCTCATGAGCGCCGTCAACGCCGCCTACGCCAACCGCGACCTGGTGGCGCTGCTCGAGCTGCAGTGGCGCGCCGAACTGGTGGACCCCGACCACCTCGAGCGCGTGGGCGACGAGCGTCTGCGCAGCCTCACCTTGCTGCTCAAACAGCAGGCCGCCGCGCTCGAGCGCGACCGCCAAGCCTGCCAATGGCGCTTGGCCGAAGAGTTCGACTTGCTGCCCCATGAGGTGTGCAACCTCGCCAGCCTGCGGCGCGCGCTGCAAGACAATCTTGACGATTTGCAAGACGAGCTCGAGCTCATGCAGCACGACCTAGAGCAGGTGCAGGCGCTGGCCACCCTCAAGCCTTGGCTCACCGAGCAGCGCCGCCTGTTGCGCGCCGCCGAGCGCGAGCAGCAGCAGCGCCGCGCCTTTGCCAGCCTCGACGACTTGGACCCCTGGGGCTGACGGCCCCCCTTTTACTAGAGGCTGAACGCCCCACCATGAGCAGCAAACCCCGTGTCGTCGTCGGACTGTCGGGCGGTGTCGATTCCGCCGTCAGCGCCTGGCTGCTCAAGCAGCAGGGCCATGAGGTCATCGGCATCTTCATGAAAAACTGGGAGGATGACGACCAAAGCGACGACAGCGGCGACGGCGCCAGCGCCCATTGCAGCAGCCGCCAAGACTGGATCGACGCCGCCAGCGTGGCCGACCGCATCGGCATCGAGCTCGAGCACGTCAATTTTGCCGCCGAATACCGCGAGCGCGTATTTGCCGAGTTTTTGCGCGAATACCAGGCCGGGCGCACGCCCAACCCCGACGTGCTGTGCAACGCCGAGATCAAGTTCAAGGCCTTTCTGGAGCACGCGCTGCGCCTAGGGGCCGAGCAGATCGCCACCGGCCACTACGCCCGCGTGCGCCTCGACGCCGCCAGCGGCCGCTACCAGCTGCTCAAAGGGCTCGATGGGCTCAAAGACCAGAGCTACTTTTTGCACCGCCTCACGCAGGCGCAGCTGGCGCGCACCTGCTTTCCGGTGGGCGAGCTGCGCAAGACCGAGGTGCGCCGCATCGCCGCCGAGATCGGCCTGCCCAATGCGCGCAAAAAAGACAGCACCGGCATCTGCTTCATCGGCGAGCGCCCGTTTCGCGAATTTTTGGGCCGCTACCTGCAGCACCAGCCGGGCCCCATCCGCGCCCCCGACGGGCGCACCATCGGCCAGCACGTGGGCCTGAGCTTTTACACCCTGGGCCAGCGCCAGGGGCTGGGCATCGGCGGCCTCAAACCCCGTGCGGGCGCCCACGGCGGCGGCGAGCACGCGCCCTGGTTCGTGGCGCGCAAAGACCTGGCCCACAACACCCTGTGGGCGGTGCAGGGGCACGAGCACCCGTGGCTGCTGTCAGACGCACTGCAGGCCCAAGACGCCAGCTGGGTGAGCGGCAGCCCCCCGCCACCGGGGCCCTACGGCGCCAAAACGCGCTACCGCCAGGCCGACGCCCCGTGCCGCTTCGAGCCCGGCGCAGAGCCCACCGCTGAGCCCGGCGCCCATTTCACCCTGCAGTTCGATCAACCCCAATGGGCCGTCACGCCCGGGCAAAGCGCCGTGCTCTACGACGGCGAGGTTTGCCTGGGAGGTGGTGTTATAGGCACGGCAAGCGCCGCGTGCGGCAACTGGCGCTCACGCTCGGCACAGGCACCGGCACCCAGCACAACGGCATTGCCAACGTGCGGAGCCTCTGATCATGGACCAGACTGACTTGATTGCCTTGGTGGACCGGTTGCGCGCCGAAGGGCGCGAGGCCAGCACGGTGGAGTTCAAGTCCGGCTGGGATTTGCCGCGCGACATCGGCGAATACCTGTCTGCCCTAGCCAATGCGGCGGTGTTGGAGCGGCATGACCACGCCTACCTGGTGTGGGGCGTGAACGACAAGACGCATGGGGTGACCGGCACCACCTTCAAACCGTTCACGGCCAAGGGTGACGGTGCGCAACCGCTGATCATGTGGCTGACACAGGCGACCTCACCTCGGCCCGACTTCGAGTTCCATGAAGTGCAACACCCGCAGGGGCCAGTGGTGGTGTTGGACATCAAGGCCCCACGCACGGCTCCCTTGGCATTCGCCGGGGTGCGCTACATCCGCATCGACAGTCATAAAACCAAGCTCAGCGACCATCCCGACAAGGAGTTGCGCATTTGGGACTTTTTGGGGCAGAAGTCCGATTGGTCGGGCGAGATCGTGCCAGACGCGACGGTGGCTGATTTAGACCCCGAAGCCTTGGATGCTGCACGCAAACGCTTTACCGAATACTTGCTCAAGGCAGAGCCCGACACATCGCGGCACGAGCACATTCGCGCTGATGCCCAAGGCACTACCGCAACCAATGGTTGATTGACGGCATGATTCGCCTGCGCATGATTGACCAGGTGGGTAGCGGTATACGGCGCATGTTTCAAACCCAGCGCGACCGCTACTTTCCTCTGCCTGACTTCGTTTTCGAAGTCACCGAACCTGGGCATTTATGTCGGCCAAAGTGGCGGAGTGGGCGGGCCAGAAGGCCAGCTACATCCGCAACAAAGGCTTGGACGACGGTTACTACCGCAAGCTAGTGACCGACTACTTGAAGAAGTACGGGCAGGCTTCCCGCAAAGACTTGGACGAACTCCTGCTGGCCAAACTGCCAGACGTGCTCGATGCCGCCCAGAAGGCCCACAAAATTCGAAATTTGCTGCAAGCCATGCGGCGCTATGGCCTGATTCACCGCACGGGCCCCAAGGCCACGGCGATTTGGCGCCTAGCTGAGGGCGGCCCCGAGGGCCAAAGCTAGCTATTGCCGAAAGACTGTGCTTAGCAAACAAAAAACCATAAGTTGTTGATTTAAATATTTTCTTAGGCCCGCTTTGGCCGGCAATTTACAACTGGCTTAGCAATGAAGCTTCAAAGCGCCGTGCTCTACGACGGCGAGGTTTGCCTGGGAGGGGTACTATTAGCACTTTTGGAGACAAGGATGCAAACGGACTTAAACGAACAGCGCCGTGAGCGCTTGGGGCGGTATCTGCAGGCCCATTTCGGGGCCATGGCACCCGAG
>JGI24114J20149_100102_pt1 | contig 11371 bp, 13 predicted proteins | sample SubbioCSW11_NovA_FD_20149 | JGI IMG/M metagenome (IMG submission 20149)
CACCCGCAGGCAGTGCCCGAGCCGCGAACGCAGATCCGGCAAGGCCCATTCGGCACCGGCAGGCAGTCGCGAAGCGTAGATCAGGGTGCGCTCGGCATCGCGCAGCCGGTTGTGCGCATGGAACAAGGCCTCGCCATCGGCCCGCGAGGCGGCGGCGATCTCGATCCCGTCCAGCGCGACCAGATCGTTGCCTTCCAGCCCCGCCAGCACGGCATCCAGCCCGCCTGCGAAGGCCGGCAGGGGCAGGTAGCGGGCGCGTCGCCCGGCCTCGTGCGCGGCCCGGCAGGCAGCCAGCAGCAGATGAGTCTTGCCGCTGCCCGCGCCGCCCTCGACCAGCAAGGCGGCCGGATCCTCGCCAAGCGCGCTGCGCCGCAGGGCATCCACCGCCCAGTTGTGGCCGACGAACAGGTCGAAGCGCTGATCCGGCCCCACCGGCAGCGCCAGCGGAAGCTGGGCCCTCATGCCGGGGGCGAACCCCCGGCCGCTGCGGGCGGGCGGGTGTCAGCGCCAGCGCCGGCCGCATCGCCAGCAATGGGGCCATCGGCCAGACCATCACCGTCGCGATCGATCCGGTAGAGCAGGCTCTGCAGGTAACGGCCATGCGCATAACGGCCGAGCACCATCACCACCGCCGCCATCGGCAGGGCCAGCAGCACGCCGAGAAAACCGAACAGCGTGCCGCCAGCCATGATCGCGAAGACCACCGCCACCGGGTGCAGGCCGATCCGGTCGCCGACCAGCCAGGGCGTCAAAAAGTAGCTCTCGATCACCTGGCCGACACTGAAGACCGCCACCACCAGCACCAGATGGAACAGATCGCCGTGCTCGACCAGGGTGGCGATGACGGCGGCGACCACACCGACCGTGGCCCCGAGGTAGGGCACGAAACTGAGCAGACCGGCCACCATGCCGATCAGGAAGCCGAGATCGAGGCCGGCCAAACTGAGTCCGATGCCGTAAATCAGGCCGAGGCAGACCATCACCGTGATCTGCCCGCGCAGGAAAGCACCCAGCACGGCGTCCGATTCGCGGGCCAGGCTGACCACGGTCGGCTCCAGCGGACGCGGCAGCAGGCCGTGCAGATGGCTCAGCATGCGCCGCCAGTCGCGCAGGAAGTAGAAGGTCACGAACGGCACCAGCAGCAGGTTGACGACGAAACCCACCACCGCCAGACCGGAACGCGACAGGCCGGTGACGATTTGCGCGGCAATGCCACCAGCCGCCTGCCACTGGCCTTTCAGCAGTTCGGTGAGACTGGCGGCGTCCACGCCGTCCGCCAAGGCGAGGCCGGTGCGGGCCTGCAGCCAGGGCAGGGCCACCCCGGTGGCCCAGGCGGCGAGCTGGGGCAGCCACTCGACCGCCCTTCGCAATTGCGATTGCAGCATGGGTAGCAGCAGCAGCAGGGCCAGCACCACCACCGCGCTCATCAGCAGGAAAACCAGGCTGGCAGCCACCGTTCGCGAGCGGCCACCGCGCTCCAACCGCTGCACCAGCGGGTCGGCCAGCCAGGCCAGCAGGACGGCGATGGCAAACGGCGTCAGCACCGGCGCCAGCAGCCAGAGCAGCAGGCCAAGCATCAGCACGGCGGCGAACCACAGCCAAGGGCGCAACCAGAGCAGGGGCGAGTCCATCGTGCTCATCTTCAGGGCCGGAACCGGTAGCGCGGAGGCTCACCAGTGGCGACCGGCTCGACCGTCAGCACCGAACCACCGGCCAACAGGGCTTCGAAGCGGGCACGATCGACGGCCAGATCAAGGCGCAGACGGAGGCCTTCGGCACGCGCCTCCAGCACCTCGTGCTCGCGCAGCACCGGCAGGCTCTGCAGGTAGGCGGCAAGCGTCAGCCAGTCCGCGCTCGAACGCAGGCCGCTGACCGAGGCGACGAGCACCTCCGGCTGGCCCACCGGCATCCGTGTGGCCATCGCCGCGGCGAGATGATCAGCCATCGGATCGGCACCGGAGGCGATCACCCGTTGCGGGTTGGCGTCCTCGAAACGCCAGCGATGGCGCTCGACACCGTTTTTGGCGAGCAGCCATTCGGCGCTCCAGCCGTTGGCGCTGCGACCGATCCGGCCCAGCAGCACGACCGGCGCGCTGTACAGCGCCGACAGCGGGGCGAGCGCGGGAAGATCCAGTGTCCAGACGCGATTGACGGCCTGCTGTTCGACACTGTTGCCGGTTGGCAGCAAGAGCCGCAGGCCGCGATCCAGACCGCGCTGGGCGAGTGGCCGCACGGCATTGAGCTGGGCGGCGGCAACCAGTCTCGGGCCGGCACCACCGCCATCGTCGATGGCCAGCCAGAGCAGGGGTTGCGGGCGGACCCCCTGCCAGAGCGGCAAGCCCGTGGCCATCACCAGAGCATCGACCGCCTCGGGATCGAAGCTGGCAGCCAGCAGCTGGTGCTGGGTTGGCAGGCCACCGGCCTGTTCCTCGACGCTGCGGTACTCCGAAGCCAGAAGCAGGCCCTCGGCATGGCGGAGGGCGCGTTGCAGCAGCGGGTGGCTGGGGGCATCAAGACTGCCGGTGACCCGCACCAGCACTTGGGCCAAGGCACGCCCGAGGGCGGCTTCGCGTTCACGGGGGTCCTGCGAGGCAACCGGCACCTCGGCGGTGTACCAGGCCTCCTCGCGCGTCACCGCCGCCGTGGCCGGTCCGGCCACGACCGGCTCGACGGCGCGCACCGGGAGTGCCAAGGCGGACAAGAGGGCCAGGCAGAGGCCGGCCAGACGCAGGCGCATTCGCTTCGATCTCCTCCAGAGGAGCGCCATGGTGCCGCAGTGGTGCCAAGGCCGTCCAACGCCGGGCGGTCGGGGCGACCTCGACTGTTAGAATGCGGGCTTCGCCTGACGCCCGAAGGTCGCCCGCCGTGAACCCCCCGACGCCCCTGACCTACCGCGAGGCCGGCGTCGATATCGATGCCGGCAATGCCATCGTCGAGCGGATCAAGCCGCTGGTCAAGCGCAGCTTCCGCCCCGAGGTGATGGGTGGCTTGGGCGGTTTCGGCGCGCTGTTCGATCTTTCCGGCAAGTACCGCGAGCCGGTGCTGGTCTCCGGCACCGACGGCGTCGGCACCAAGCTCAAGCTCGCCCAGCAGCTGGGCCGCCACGACACGATCGGCATCGACCTCGTGGCCATGTGCGTCAACGACGTGCTGGTGCAGGGCGCCGAGCCGCTGTTCTTCCTCGACTATTTCGCCACCGGCAAGCTGCACATCGACACCGCCGTCGCGGTGATCGGCGGTATCGCCCGCGGCTGCGAGCTTTCCGGCTGCGCCCTGATCGGCGGCGAAACGGCCGAGATGCCCGACATGTACGCGCCGGGCGAGTACGACTTGGCCGGTTTCTGTGTGGCCGCGGTCGAGAAGAGCGAACTGCGCGATGGCAGCCTGGTGCGCGAGGGCGATGTGCTGCTCGCCCTGCCCTCCTCCGGCCCGCACAGCAACGGCTACTCGCTGATCCGCCGGGTGCTGGCGCGCGCCGGTTTCGATGCCGCGAAGGGCGGCCTCGATGTGCAGCTTGGCGGCGTGCCCCTGCTCGACGCGCTGATGGCGCCGACCCAGCTTTATGTGAAGCCGATCCTGGCGCTGCTGCAGGCCTTCCCGGGGGCGAATTCGCCGATCCACGGCATGGCCCACATCACCGGCGGCGGCCTCACCGAGAACATCATCCGCGTCGTGCCGGATGGCCTCGGCCTCGACATCGAGGCCTCGACGATTGCCTTGCCGCCGGTGTTCGACTGGCTGCAACGCGAGGGCGCCATCGCCGATGCCGAGATGTGGCGCACCTTCAACTGCGGCGTGGGCTTCGTGCTGGTGGTGCCGGAAAACAGCATCACCGCGCTGTCGGCGCCGCTCGCGGCGGCCGGCCTACCGCCGCGCCCGATCGGCCGGGTGGTGAAGCGCGCCGGCGACAGCGCCCACGAGCGCGTGCGGATCGCTTGAGCACGGGCCTGCGCTCGGCCGACGACGCATGAGCCTGCGCCTTGCGGTGCTGGTCTCGGGCCAGGGCAGCAACTTTGCGGCCCTGTTGGCGGCCTGCGCTGAAGGCCGCATCGATGGCGAAGTGGTCGGCGTGTTCAGCGACAAGCCCGATTGCGGCGCCGTGGCGCGAGCCCGTGCGGCCGGCGTCCACACCTGGGCCATGAGGCCGAACACCATCGCCGGGCGCGAGGCCTTCGACGCGGCCATGTTCGACGCCATCGAGGCCGTTCAGCCCGACCTCATCGTCTGTGCCGGATACCTGCGCATCATCGGCCCGGCCGCGATCGAACGATTCCCCCATCGCATGATCAACCTGCACCCCTCCCTGCTGCCGCGCCACCCCGGCCTGCACACGCACCAGCGCGTGCTCGAGGCCGGCGATGCCGAACACGGTGCCAGCGTGCACATCGTCACCCCGGAGCTGGATGCCGGCCCGCTGCTGGCGCAGGCGCGGGTGCCGGTGCTCGCCGACGACAGCGCTGAAGCCCTTGCTGCCCGCGTGCGGCAGCGCGAGCACCCGCTGCTGGTGACCACGGTGGCGGCGATCGCGGGCGGCGAGCTGCGGCCCGGCCTCGATGCCATCCTTTGGCGGGGCAAGGTACTCACCACGCCCCTGCAACTCGGCGCCGACGACCGTCTCGGCCCGCCCGATCAACCACCGCAGGAAAACCCATGAACGCAACCCGCCGTCCACACTTGGCCGCCGTCCTGTTGCTGACCATCCTGTCGGTTGCGAGCAGCGTGCTGGCTGCGGCTCGACCAGTCGCGCCTTTCGAGGCCCGCTACGAACTACGCCGCAACGGCGATGTGCTGGGCGAAACCCGCCTGCGCCTCACCAGCGGCAGCGAGGGCTGGCGTTTCGAGAACCGCACCGCTGGCACCCGCGGCTTGGCCCGGGTGCTCGGCCTGCGCATCGAGGAAAGTTCACGCTTCGTTTGGAACGCCAGCGGTCAACCGGAAACCCGGCACTACCACTACGTCCAGTCGACCGGCGTGAACCGCCGTGAACGCGAGGTGCGGGTTGATCCTGCCAGGGCCGTGATCCGCCTGCGCGACCGCGAGAACACCGTCGAGGCGCCGTTCGTGGCCGGCGTGGTGGATCGGCAACTGCTGACCGTCGCGCTGATGCAGGCGGTGGCGCAGGGCCGGCGCGGCGACCAGGTGCTGCAGGTGGCGGGTCGCCGTCAGCTTGAAACGCATACTTGGCGGATCGGCAGCCCTGCGGCAGTGCCTGGCCTGTCGGACGTGCGGGCCATTCTGGTCGAGAGGATCCGCGAATCACCCGATGGCCGCTCCACCCGAATGTGGCTGGACAGCCGACCGCCGCACCTGCCCCTGCGCATCGAACAGCACGAGGACGATGGCGAAGTGCTGGAGATGCGCAGGCTGGGCGGCTGATCCGGCGTGTTCAGACGCCGAGGCTGCCGGCACCGATCCGCGCCAGCGTCAGCAGCACCGGCCAGAGCAGCAGCAGGCTCCAGAGGGTGGTGAACATCGCCACGAACACCTGGAACAGCAGCACGAAATAGGCCACGGTGGCGATCAACCAGCCCACCGCGAAGAAGAACATCCAGCCGTCTTCGCCCAGCAGGGCGAAGGCCGCGCAGATGATGGCCAGCGCCGGCAGGGTGTTGTTGAAGGGGATGCCGGCGACCGGCACCGCCAGCATCAGCCCTGCCGTGATGATGAGCGCGCCCGCGGTTCGCCGGCCGCGCCGACCGCGGGTCCAGCCGCTGAGCCTCGGCCGCACCACATGGCCGGCCCAGGCCAGCACCTTGTCGGCCGAATCGGCGAGTTGAACCCACTGCGCCCGGTCGAGCCGGGCATTGGCCAGCGTGACCGGCAGCCAGGGCCGGGCATCGCCGCGGGCGAGCTGCCAGCCCAGGGTGGCCAGGGCCAGACCGCCGATGGTCGAAAGCGGCCCCAGCGAGATCGGTTGCAGAAACGGCAGGCAGAGCACGATCAGGGCCACGGCGAAGGCCGAAACGCCACCGCCGGCCAGCACCTCGCCCACGCTGGGCGGGGGCTCGGCCACCGCGGCTTGCCGCAGCGCGATGAGGATGTCTTCGCCGACCCGTTGCATGCGTCAGCCCGGCAACCGGCGGATGCGCGCACCCAGACCGCCAAGCTTCTCTTCGATGTTCTCGTAGCCGCGATCGATGTGGTAGATGCGGTCGACCGTGGTCTCGCCGTCGGCGACCAGGCCGGCCAGCACCAGCGAGGCCGAGGCACGCAGGTCGGTGGCCATGATCGGCGCACCGGTCATGCGCGGCACGCCGCGGATGATCGCAGTGTTGCCTTCGATGCGGACATCGGCGCCCAGGCGCGTCAGCTCGTTCAAGTGCATGAAGCGGTTCTCGAAGATCGTCTCGGTGATCACGCCGACACCCTCGGCGATCGTGTTCATCGCCGCGAACTGCGCCTGCATGTCGGTCGGAAAGGCCGGGTAGGGCGCGGTGGTCAGGCTCACCGACTTCGGGCGCTGGCCGCGCATGTCGAGCTCGATGAAATCGCTGCCGGTGTTGATGTGGGCACCGGCCTCCTCGAGCTTGGCCAGCACGGCGTCCATGATGTCGGCGCGGGTGCGGCGCGCCAGCACGCGGCCGCCGGTCATCGCTCCGGCGACCAGAAAGGTGCCGGTCTCGATGCGGTCGGGCAGCACGTCGTAACGGCCGCCGTGCAGGCGGTCGACGCCGTGGATGACGATGCGGTTGCTGCCGGCGCCTTCAACATGCGCGCCCAGGGCATTGAGGCAGTGGGCGAGATCGACCACCTCCGGCTCCTGCGCGCAGTTCTCCAGCACCGTGGTGCCTTTGGCCAATGTGGCGGCCATCATCACGTTCTCGGTGCCGGTGACGGTGACCATGTCGAAGACGTAGCGTGCGCCCTTCAGGCGCTTCGCCGTGGCCTTGATGAAGCCGCCCTCCACCAGCACCTCGGCACCCAGCGCCTGCAGACCGCGGATGTGCTGGTCGACCGGACGCGAGCCGATCGCGCAGCCGCCCGGCAGGGCGACCTGGGCGTGGCCGAAGCGCGCCAGCAGCGGCCCCAGCACCAGGATCGAGGCGCGCATGGTCTTGACCAGCTCGTAGGGCGCCACCGTGTTGTTGACATGGCGCGGGTCGGCGGTGATCGAGAGCTTCTCGTCGACCGCCAGCTGCACGCCCATTTCGCCCAGCAGCTCCATGGTCGTGGTGACATCGTGCAGGTGCGGCACGTTGCCGATCTCGACGGCACTGTCGGCCAGCAGGGTGGCGCAGAGGATGGGCAGCACCGCGTTCTTGGCGCCGGAGATCTGCACCTCGCCGTTCAACACCTCGCCGCCGGCGATGACGATCTTGGCCATCAGCCGCGCTCCGCTTCGGCAGGCGTCAGGGTGCGCAAGGCCAACGCGTGGATCTCGCCGCCCATCCGTTCGCCCAGGGTGGCGTAGACCATGCGATGGCGGGCGAGGGGCAGCTTGCCGGCGAAGGCCTCGCTGACGACGGTGGCCTCGAAGTGCACGCCGTCGGCGCCTTCGACGTGGACCCGGGCACCGGGCAGGCCGGCTTCGATGAGCCGGCGCACGAAATCTGCATTCATGGGGGAGGCAAGGAGCAGCGCGGGCGCTGCCGTAGACTAGGACGCCCATTGTACCTGCAAGGCTGCTCATGAGCGCCCAACCGGCCCCGAACACGCCGCGCCCGGACCCCGCCCTGACCGGCCGCCGCGTCATCCGTCAGGAGACCGAAGCCCTGTCGGCGCTGGAATCACGGATCGGCGCCGACTTCGGGCGGGCCTGCGAGCTGCTGCTGGCCTGCCGCGGCCGGGTGGTCTGCACAGGCATGGGCAAATCCGGGCACATCGCCCGCAAGATCGCCGCCACCCTCGCCTCCACCGGCACGCCGGCCTTCTACCTGCACCCCGGCGAAGCCAGCCACGGCGACCTCGGCATGGTCACCGGGCGCGATTTGGTGTTGGCGTTGTCGTACTCCGGCGAGAGCGATGAGATCCTCACCATCGTGCCGGCGCTCAAGCGGCTGGACGTGCCGCTGCTGGCCATGACCGGCCGGCCCGGCTCGACCCTGGCCGCTCTTGCCGACCTGCACCTCGACGTCTCGGTGCCCTCCGAGGCCTGCCCGCACAACCTCGCGCCGACCACCAGCACCACCGCCTCGCTGGCCCTCGGCGATGCGCTCGCGGTGGCGGTGCTGGAGGCCCGTGGCTTCACACCGGAGGACTTCGCCCGCTCGCATCCGGCCGGCGCGCTCGGTCGTCGCCTGCTGCTGACCATCCGCGACGTGATGCACGCCGGCGAGGCGGTGCCGCGGGTACGGCCCGAGGCCAGCATCGCCGAGGCACTGGTGGTGATGAGCCGGGGCCGGCTCGGCATGACCGCGGTGGTCGACGCCGACGACCGTCTGACCGGCGTGTTCACCGACGGCGACCTGCGCCGCGCCCTCGACAACGCCAAGCTCGATGTCCGCCGCGATGCGGTCTGGCAGGTGATGGGCCGCTCGCCCAAGACCATCGGCCCCGACGAACTGGCCAGCGCCGCCGTGCACACGATGGAGGCCTACAAGGTGAATGCGCTCGTGGTGGTCGATGCCGAGCGCCGCGTGCTCGGTGCGTTGAACTTCATCGATCTGCTGCGGGCGCGGGTGGTCTGAACCATGAGCACGTTCCCCGCAAGTACGGACGCGGTGCGCGCCCGTGCCGCCGGTATCCGGCTCGCCTGCTTCGATGTCGATGGCACCCTGACCGACGGCCGGCTCTGGCTCGACGCCGAGGGCCGCGAGAACAAGGCCTTCCACATCCACGACGGCCTGGGGTTGCGCCTGCTCGAGGCGCAGGGCATCCGCGTGGCCCTGGTGACGGCGCGACGCAGCGCCGTGGCCGAGGCGCGCGGCCGCGAACTGCGCCTGTCCGAGGTCCATGTCGGTGTCGATGACAAGCGCGCCCTGCTGCTCGATCTCTGCGCCCGCCACGGCTTCGACCCCGAGCACGCAGCGATGATGGGCGACGATCTGGTCGATCTCGGCGCCATGGCGGTGGCCGGTCTGGCCGCCGCTCCGGCCGATGCCCACCCCTGGGTGCTGGCGCGTGCGCACTGGTGCAGCCGGGCCGGCGGTGGCCGTGGGGCGGCGCGCGAATTCTGCGACCTGCTGCTGGCTGCCCAGGGCCGGACCGAGGCCGTGCTGGCGACCTACCTGCCATGAACCGCACCGTCCTCGGCCTGCTGCTGGGTGCCGGCGCGCTCGCCAGTGGGCTGGCGCTCTGGGCCTTGCGCGAACCGCCCGCGCCGCCCTTGGCGGACCTGCGCGCCGACTACCGGCTGGAGGGGTTCGAGATGAGCGCGCTGCGGCAGGACGGCAGCGAAGGTTTCACCGTGATCGGTCCGCTGCTGGAACGCGATGGCGAGGCCGCCGCCACCCTGCTCACGGCCCCGCGTTTCGGTTTTCCGGCCCGGCAGCCGGGCCAGCGCTGGGAGGCCCGCTCCGGCTCGGCCTGGGTCGGACCGGACCACCGGGAAGTGCGCCTGCTGGACGGCGTCGAGGTCGATGGCCCGCCCAACCGCCACGGCGAGGCGGTGCGCTTCAGCACCGACCACCTGAGCGTGTTCCCCGAGGACGACCGTGCCCGCACCGACGCCGCGGTGACCATCGTCCAAGGCCGCTCTATACTCCGCGGCACCGGGCTGGAGGTCGATCTCGAAGCCCAAACCTACGAGTTGCTGGCCGATGTCGATGCGATGTTCCATCCCCGCCGTGCTGGTGGCGATCCTGCTGGCGAGCGGCGCTGAGGCCCGTACGGTCGACCGCGAGCAGCCGATGGCGGTCAATGCCGACCGCCAGAGCGGCGGTCTGGGCGAAAACGACACCCTGGTGCTGACCGGCAACGTCGTGATCCGCCAGGGCAGCCTCGACATCGCCGCCGACCGCGCCACGGTCGAGCGCAGCGAGGGCGAGATCGCCCGGATCGTTCTCGATGGCCAGCCGGTGCGGATGGCGCAACTCACCGAGGCCGGCGAACCGGTCGATGCGCGCGCCAGCCGCGTCATCTACACGCCCGGCGCGGAGACCCTGCTGCTCAGCGGCCAGGCCTCGGTGACCCAGCCGCGCGGCACCCTGGAGGCCGAAACCATCCGCTACAACCTCGACACCGGCGCCATCGACAGCGGCGGTGACGGCAACCGGATCCGGATGACGATCCAGCCCCGGACCACGGCGACTCGGCCCTGATGCTCTCGGCGCATGCCCTGACCAAGCGCTACAAGAAGCGCGAGGTCGTCCGCGATTTCAGTTTCGAGTTGCACCCCGGCGAAGTGGTCGGCCTGCTCGGCCCCAACGGCGCCGGCAAGACCACCTGCTTCTACATGGTGGTCGGTCTGGTGCCCTGCGACGGTGGCCGCATCCTGCTCGACGAGGCCGACATCACTGCCCTGCCCATGCACCTGCGCGCCCGCCGTGGGGTCGGCTACCTGCCGCAGGAGGCCAGCGTGTTCCGCAGCCTCTCGGCCGCCGACAACGTGCGCGCCGCCCTGGAACTGCGCAGCGACCTGGCCCCGGCGCAGCGTGAGGCGGAACTGGGCCAGCTGCTCGACGAACTGCACATCGCCCATGTCGCCGATCAGCCCGGCGAGAGCCTTTCCGGCGGCGAGCGCCGGCGCATCGAGATCGCCCGCGCGCTGGCCACCAAGCCGCGCTTCATGCTGCTCGACGAGCCCTTCGCCGGCGTCGATCCGATTTCGGTCGGCGAGATCCAAGGCATCATCCGCCACCTCAAGCAGCGCGGCATCGGTGTGCTGATCACCGACCACAACGTGCGCGAGACGCTCGGCATCTGCGACCGCGCCTACATCCTCAATGCCGGCAGCGTGCTGGCCCAGGGGACGCCGGCCGAGGTGCTGATGAACCCGGACGTGCGCCGGGTCTACCTCGGCGCCGGCTTCACGATGTAGCCATGGCGATGAAACCCACGCTGCAGGCGAAACAGGCCACGACACTGGCCTTGAGTCCGCAGTTGCAGCAGGCCCTTCGCCTGCTGCAACTCTCGCAGCCGGAGCTGGAGGCGGCGCTGCGCGAGGCGGCCGAATCCAACCCGCTGCTCGAGCTCGACGAAGCCCCCGCTGCCCGCGCCGATGCTGGCGACGATACCGCTGATCCGGAGGTTTCCGACGAACCGGAGGCCCCCGCCCCGGCGGAGGACAGCGCCGCACCGGACGGGGACGACCGGGAGGCCACGGCGCAGCGCAGTGACCTGCAGGAATGGGCGGCCGCCGAGGCCGGCTTGCAGGAGCACCTGCTCGGGCAACTGCGCCTGGTCCTGCGCCGCCCCCACGAATGGCTGGCCGCCTACGTGCTGGTCGATGCGCTCGACGAGGACGGCTACCTGCGCGAGCCACTCGCGGCGA
>JGI24114J20149_100107_pt1 | contig 11250 bp, 10 predicted proteins | sample SubbioCSW11_NovA_FD_20149 | JGI IMG/M metagenome (IMG submission 20149)
AGCGACCCGCTCTACGACGCTAACTGTCATGACCAGGACCGGGCACCCTGGACGATGGAAGACACTTGGGCGTGCGGGCCAGCGTGGGTAGAGGTCGGTCAGTGCAGCATAATCTTGCCAGCATAACGCATCGGGCTGTGGCGCAAAGCGCAGCCTGCCGCTTGGGCAGCACCTCATGAAGCCACACACCTTCCTCTGGCACGACTACGAAACCTTTGGCGCCAAGGCGCGGCTGGACCGGCCGGCGCAGTTTGGCGCCGTGCGCACCGACGCCGAGCTCAACCCCATCGGCGCGCCGCTGATGTTTTATTGCCGCCCGGCGCCCGATTATCTGCCCGACCCCGAGAGCTGCCTCATCACCGGCATCACGCCGCAGCAGTGCCTGCAACACGGCCTGCCCGAGCACGAGTTCGCCCAGCGCATCGAGGCCGAGCTGGGGCAGCCCGGCACCGTGGGCGTGGGCTTCAACTCGATCCGCTTCGACGACGAATTCACCCGCTTCATGCTCTGGCGCAACCTGCTCGACCCCTACGCGCGCGAGTGGAAAAACGGCTGCGGCCGCTGGGATCTGCTCGACGTGCTGCGCCTGTGCTACGCCCTGCGCCCCGAGGGCTTGCAGTGGCCGCTCAAGGCCGACGGCCGGCCCAGCTTCAAGCTCGAAGACCTAGCGCGTGCCAACGGCATCGAGCACGGGGCGGCGCACGATGCACTGTCGGACGTGCACGCCACGCTGGGCTTGGCGCGGCTGCTGCGCGAGCGCCAGCCGCGCTTGTTCGATTTTGCCTTTGGCCTGCACAAAAAAGAGCAGGTGGCGCACGAGCTGGGGCTGCCGACCACGCCGCAGCGGGCCCAGCCCTTTTTGCATGTGTCGGGGTTTTTCCCGCCCGAGCGCGGCTGCCTAGGGTTGATGTGGCCGCTGGCCAGCCACCCCAGCAACCGCAACGAACTGCTGGCCTGGGACTTGGCCCACGACCCCGCCGAGTTGGCCACGCTCAACGCCGCCGAGGTGCGCGCGCGGCTCTTTGTGCGCCAAGAGGAGCTGCCTGCGGGGGGCAAGCGCCTGCCGCTCAAGAGCGTGCACCTGAACAAATCGCCCATGGTGGTGGGAAACCTCAAAACCCTGCGCCCCGAGCTGGCGCAGCGCTGGGGCATCGATCTGGAGCAAGGTCTGCGCCACGCCGAGCGCGCCGCGCTGCTGCCCGATTTGAGCGCGCTCTGAACTTCAGGCGCACCTTGCGCATCTCGTTTTCCGAGACGCTGCCGCGTTCGAACAGGCGCCCGAAGCGCTCGAGATCGGTCTGCGCATCGCGAAAGGCGGCCTCGGCCGCACCCTGCGCCGCCCGCGCCTGGCGGATGCCGCCTTCCACGTCCGCGGCATCGAGGCGGGCGAGCACCTGGCCGCGCTGCACCCGCTCGCCCTCCTGCACCCGGATCTCGCGGATGTAGCCGCTCAGCCGCGAGGCAACCTCGACGCGCTGGTCGGACACCACCGAACCGACTGTCGTGTATTCGACTGGCGCGCCGACGGGCGCCGTCATGACCGGCAGGTTCCAGGTTTTGGGGGCGATCTGGGCCGGGGCCTCCGGCGCTTTATTGCATCCATTCAAGAGCGCCAAGAGCGCCAGCGGCGCCAGGCGGGTGAGCAGGATTTTTCTTTTCATGGGGTGGGTTTTTTCCTATTGGACAGACACGTTACTTCACTCTTTTGCGGAAATGCGACCGGGCCACGCGGCGGGCGAACACCACTTTTTGACGCCACCACACATGCAGCGATGTCCGAACTCTGGCCGTCCAGAAAGTGCCGGGGGACAACAGCTCCCGCCCCAGCTCCGACTCGAACGCCCGCAGCCGTGCCAAGTAGACTTGCATGGGACGCAATTCGAAGCGCTGCCGGTCGATCTGCCCGTAGGCTTCCACGAGCCGGTTGAATAGCGCGCGCAGCCGGGCCGCGCGAAGACGGAGCAGACCGTCTTCGGCATGCTCCGTCGCCAGCCGGGCGAGTTCGAATCCCCGGTCGATGAGCGCGTCCAGCCCCTTGACGGGAGGTCGCCCCTCCAAGCTCCCGACGCGCTGGAACGGAAGTGCCAAGTACACCGCAAGCAGACGCCGCAAGTCGGCGAGGATCGCCTCCTCCAGTGCCAGGGGAGGTCGCTGGACAAGCGGGATATCCTCGGTTCCCGATGTCGACCGGCAGGCCCGCAAGTCCTCGACATCAAGCCAGGGATCGCTGAAATACGCTGTGACCTGCCGGGTCGTTGCCTGCTCAAGCTCGTCGCGCGACGCATCGCTGAACACGCGCGCCATCGAGCGCAAGGGCTGCCACATGGAGAGCGGAAAACGGGAGAAGCGATAAGGCGCCTGAGTTCCAGGCAGCAAGCGGTACGCGATCAATTCCTGCTGCAACGACGGGTCTGCTTCGAAGCGCGCTCTGGCGCGCTCGAACAGGTCCAGCGGCATGCGCGGCAGCCCCATCCGGTTGCCCAGGGAGCGGCTGCCATAGCCACCGGCCGCAAGCATCCGCGCCACGACGTCCGCGCAATTGAAATCGCTCCGGTGCCATTGCAGGCTGCCATCCCGGAACGCGCCTTCCATGCGGTGCGCCTCGGCCACCATCGCGGCGCGGCTTTCGGAGGGAACGCCCCGGACGCGCAAACCCAGCGTCTCGCGGCCGTAGGCCATGCCATAGGTGTTGGTATGAGCCTGCGATGGGGACGGACGAGTGACACCGTACAAATAATCCGCAAGACTCACGTGCTGGAGAAAATTGGGATCGACGGAAGGGTTGCCTGCAGTTCACAAAAAAATAGCCATATATTGACAAATGTGACCTTATGAGGTAACATGCATGGCATGGACAGAGCTCATCTAACCAAATCTGCGCTTCTGGAACGTGCAGGCTGGACGGCAACGCTAGTAAGCCGACTGCTGGGCGAACCGGATCAGCGCAAGAAGGTGTTCGGGCGCTCCGCGCCTTTGGCGCTCTATGCGGTCGCTCGCATCGAGCAGGCAGAGGCTGGTTCGGAGTTTGCGCAAGCGCAAGCGCCAATCGCCAAGCGGAAGACTGCTGCCGCCAAGGCGGTGGCGACCAAGACGACAAAACTCATGGCGGCGATCGAGGCGATGCCGATCACGGTGGAACAGATTGGTCTTGCCGAGGCTCTGCGGCAGGCCATCGACAGCTACAACATGCGCAGCCGTGGTGAGTCATTTGCGTCGAACGCGGACGATCCCGCGTTTCTTGAGCGCATCACCGTCAACTTCATCCGCCACGAGCTCACCGAATACGATGTCGCTTTGTGGGAAGTTGCTGGCAAGGTAGGTATCGCTCGTGCCGTGGCGGAAATTCGTCGCCGCGTGTACTCGGCCATCGCGCAGGCGTACCCGTCGCTCAGTGCGGAATGTGAACGTCAGATCAAGGCCCGGCAATGAAGCTGAGCGTTTGGGCCAAATCGCAGGGGATCAGCTACAAGACCGCCTGGCGCATGTGGAAGGACGGCCGATTGCCGGTTCCTGCGGAGCAGATGGCAACCGGCACGGTGATTGTGCATGCGGAGCCTAACAAAGTGGGCGGCGCGGCGCTCTATGCCCGCGTGTCCAGTGCCGACCAGAAAAATGACCTGGATCGGCAACTGGCGCGGCTAACCGAATACGCCGTTGCGAACAAGTTGGTGATCGTCGATGCGGTCAAGGAAGTGGGCAGCGGACTCAATGGTCATCGCAAAGGCTTGATTCGGCTGTTGCACAATGCAGCGGCACAAACCATCGTGGTGGAACACCGGGACCGCCTGATGCGTTTTGGGTTCGAGTACGTGGAAGCATCCCTGGCCGCCCAAGGGCGGCGCATCATCGTGATTGAACCAGAAGAAATGACCGACGACATCGTGCGCGATCTGCACGAAGTCATCGTGTCGATGTGTGCCCGGCTCTACGGCAAACGATCTGCCAAGAATCGCGCCAAGAAGGCGTTAGAGGCCATGCAGACTGACGAGGTGGTCGATGAGTAAGCGACCTGTCTTTACCTATCAGACGCGCCTTGTGCTCGATGCAGCACAAGCGGCGATGCTGGACGCCTATGCCGACCTTCATGGCCGTGCCGAACGCACGCTGTTTGCTGGCCTGCGTGCCGGGAACTCGGTCAACGACCTCAAGCGGGCTTTTTTGCCCCGCTTCGGTATCACGGCCCGCCAATTCAATGCCCTTCGTGTCGGGCTGGAAGGCAAGATCGCGTCGATCAAGGAGCGTCGACCAGAACTGATCGCAGAGGTAAAGCAGCGAATCAAAAAGGCGGAATCGGTCATTGCCAAATTGTCTGCCCGCGCACCGGGCACCAACAAGCTGCACCAAAAGCAGCGCCGGCTGACCACGCTTAGAGCCCGCTGCGCGGCCATGGAATCCGACCACGCCGCTGGTGCTGTGCGGTTGTGCTTTGGCAGCAAACGTCTGTTCCGTGCGCAGTTCGACCTGGTAGCCAATGGCTATGCCAACCATGGCGAGTGGAAGGTCGACTGGCAACGTGCCCGCTCCAGCCAGTTCTTTGTGCTGGGAAGCGGTGACGAGACGGCGGGTAATCAAAGCTGCCAGGCGACGCTCGAGGCGAACGGAACCCTCACACTACGCTTGCGCCTGCCCGATGCGCTGACGGCATCAGTCGGCGGCAAGGCCCTGGAACTAGCCGGTGTTCGCTTTGCCTATGGCCATGACCAGATCGTTGCGGCACTGGCCAGCGGTCAGCGCATTCAGACGCGAACCAAGGACGGCAAAGCGACCGTCAAACGCATCGGCACAGCCCTGAGCTATCGCTTCATGCGCGACGACAAGGGCTGGCGCGTCTTCGCCAGCGTCGAAGCCAAGCCCGTTGAGCGGGTATCCTGGAAAGCACTTGGTACCATCGGTATCGATGTCAACGCCGACCACCTGGCGGTGGCGGAGGCCGACCGTTTCGGCAACCTGATTGACGCTCACCGCATCGATCTGGTGACCTACGGCAAGACGACAGATCAGGCCAAGGCACTGATTGGCGATGCGGCCGTGCAAATCGCCAAGATGGCCCAAGCCGCCGGCAAGCCGGTGGTGATCGAGCGGCTGGATTTCCAGAAGAAGAAGGCTGAACTCGAAGCGGCCAACCCGAAACAGGCACGACTCATTTCGTCCTTCGCCTGCCGGCAAGTCGTCGTGCACCTAAAGGCGGCATGTTTCCGGGCCGGGGTCGAAGTGATCGAGGTCAATCCGGCCTACACCTCCGTGATCGGTGCCGTGAATCACGCGCAACGACACGGCATATCGGTTCACATGGGCGCGGCCCTTGCCATCGCCCGAAGAGGATTGGGTTTCTCCGAACGCCCGCCAAAGCGCCCGGCCATCGTGCCGGTGCGCAATGGCGGCCATGTCACCTTCGATCTACCTGCAAGGAATCGATCGAAGCATGTGTGGTCGACCTGGGCGAGTGTGCGGCGGAAGCTCAAAGCGGCGCATGTAGCGCATGTCCGGTCAGGCGAGGCAAACGCCCCGCCTGCGCCTCTGCTCTCGGCAACGCGAGTGGTGTGCTCTCACCGGACTTTCAGGGTGCGATTCCCCGACGCGAATCGCTCTCAGCACTGTTCGGAGGGCGTCTTGGAGGACGTTCCGTGGTGAACGGAATGTTTGTCTATGGTTTTAGGAACGGTCCGCGATGTAGTTCGCGCTATAGACGACGCCCTCGATACGGATGGCCAGGTGCCCGAACGGATTTTCGCGGACGATTCGCTCCGGCGTCTGCGAGGTCGCGTAGGAAAGCAGCAACTCGACCTCGGCCGGTGCCTCGGCCTCGAGTCGTGCGAGCGCTGCGTCGATGCCGAGCACCGGCGCGCCATTTTCGACCCCGTAAGTCGGCAATGGATGTACGGGATCCGCCGCGTCGTCCAGTGCGAACCGGGCGATGCTGACGATGTTCGTCCGCTCTCTGTACTGCCGTTGGGCGGCAAGGATTTCCTCCCGCCGGACCGGGTCGGAGAGGATTTCCGCGACTTGTTTTCCCGCATCTTCCGCATTGCCAGCAAAACCGGCCAGCCCTTGGCGCACGAACAGGGCGGCGTTCTCACGCTCGTGGCCGCTGATGACATCGAGGAGGATGGTCGGCACGCCGATCGTGAACGCTTCCGCCGGCGTCAGCCCTCCCGCCTTGGTGATCAGGACGTCGGCGGCGCCCATGTACGCCATCATGTCGGACCGTGGCACCAGTCCCGCGATCTTCAGGGTGAGCCGCGACGGCAGGCTCCCGCGCTGTTCCTCGAGACTGGCACGCAGGCGCGCATTCGCGCCACAGGCGGCGATGATTTGCAGGCTGCCGGGAACATGGCGCATCACGCTGTCGATGATGGCGGCATAGTCTCCCCGGCCTTCCTTGCCGCCCGCGAGCGTCAGGGTGGGAATGTCGGGCGATAACCCCAGGCGCGCGCGGATACCCTGGCGAACGTCGGCGGACACCGCCTCGGCCTGCACCGGCATCCCGCTGGTGATCACCTTGTCCGCGGGCACGCCTGCCGTCAGCCAGCGCGATTCCAGTTCCGGGTGCGCCAGAAAGGTGCGGTCGATCAGCTTGGAGATGCGTGGAAAGTAGCCCTCGAAAAAGTCCGTATGCAGCCACCCTGTTCTGCGATGGGCCAGGAATCTCTTTTCGCGCAGCGTTCCCAGCACCTGGGCGGCGCCATAGTGGGTCGACAGGATGACGTCCGGCGCCTGTTGGGTCAGATAGGCGTGAACTTTCCCCTCCGGATAGTCCGTGGCCAGCATCGACAGCGAGGGGATGCGGTTGCCTCTGGTTTGCATCGCGTGGAACAGGCTTTCGAAGCACTCGGGCAAGTTGCTGGCGACGAACCAGTACAGGCGTTCGTCGACGCTCCGCCAGACCGGGTGCATGAAGGCGCGAATGTCCTGCAGAACCACCTCGGTGTTTCGAGATTGCCGATGTATCTCCTCCCTGATGGCTTGGGCAGCGCTGATGTGCCCGTAGCCGATCGACGAATAGAAAATGACGATCTTCTTCGGTGGCAAGGACGTGTCCATTTTCATTCCCTGCTGGCTTGCCACGCGGGCCGGCTGAGGGTTGGGGTTCATCAAATTCATGATGGCATTTCGACTTCTGCATCCTCGATGCTGGCCGCAATCAGTTCAGCCAGTTCGAGCGGACGGCCGTTCCCCGTGGCCATCGCCAGAGTGCGCGCTTCCTGCAGCGCCCTGAGGCAGAGCTCGCGCGCTGCGGAACCAAGGGCCGATCTGAGCTCGCCACGCTCCATGGCATGGGCTTCTTGCAGCAATACGTGGCTCGCCACGAGGGTTTCGCCGTAGCGCCGGGCGACGACGGCGAGCGGTTCGGGATAGCCCGCGAGCGCAGCCCCCGTGGCACCGGCCCCCTCGCCCAGCGGCGCCGCCAATCGTTGACGGGTCCGCACCCACTGCGCCGGGCCATCGACGCCATCCCGCTCCGGGCTCAGATGGGCGGCCTCCAACTCCGCAGCACGGTTGACCGCATTGGAAACCAGGGCGAGGACTCGCAGGTCGGCGCAGCGCACCAGCAGGCGGAAGGCCCCGGTGGTCAAGTAATCGCCCGCCAGCACGGTGGCAGCGTTGCCGAGCTGCGCGGATGGGCCGCTCGCCGCATCGACGTGGGCATGCAATTGCTGCAGGCTGAGATGGATCAGGTCCAGGGCCGTGCCGGCGTCGATGCCCGCCTGCCCGGGATGGAAGCTGCTGGTCACCAGCGCCCGGATCGGAATCTGCTGGCCCGAAAGCAACAGGCGCAAGGCAAGCTGGACAGGCGCGGCCTCGCAGGTCAGGGCGTCTGCAATGGCGGCGCGGACGCCGGTCATCACGGCCTCGGGAAAGTTCATGGGAAGCCTGTCATTCATCAGTGGGCGCTCCTGCCCAGCGGGACAGTTGCTCCGCGGCGCTGCGGTAGCCGATCTCGATAATTTCCTCGGCGCGGTCGAACTCCATGAACCGCACCGCGCCCAGCGGCGGACGGATCAGGATGTCCGGCTTGTCCTGCCGCAGGCTGGCCTGGGTCATGCGCGCCTGCATGATGTAGATCGAGCTCAGCAGCACGTCGAAGATGCCCGGCAACGGTTCCACCTCCTTGTGCAGCCAGGTTTCGAACTGGGCCAGGCTGGGGCTTGTTCGCAGGCCTGCCAGCAGGCGCGCCATGGCCTGGTTATGGAATGTCCCCTGTGAGTTCGCATCTGGGCGGGATACCCGGCCCGCCACGATGTCGTGGTTGAGGTCGACGGCGATGACCAGGTCGGCGCCCATGGCGCGCACCACGCTCACCGGCACCGGGTTGACCAGACCGCCGTCGACGAGGATGCGGCCGTTGCTGCGCACCGGCGTGAAGATGCCGGGCACCGAGATGCTGGCACGCACCGCATCGATCAGGTCGCCCGAGGCGCACGCCACCTCCTCGCCGCTCATGATGCAGGTGGCCACGGCGCGCAAGGGAATCGGCAGGTCCTCGATGTTGGCCGCTGCCACATGGGCGCGCACGAAGTCCGCAATTTTTTGCCCGTCGATCAGGCCCGAGCGGGGGAGAACGGGGTCGAGCAGACCGGCGATCTGGCGCCAGTCGAAGGCGCGAAAACGATCGGCCAGACCGGCCATCTTGCCGGCGGCATAGACCGCGCCCACGACCGCCCCCATGCTGGTGCCGGCCACCAGATCGACCTTGATGCCGGCCTCCTCGATGGCGCGCAGCACGCCGATGTGCGCCAGCCCCCGCGCCGAGCCGCTGCCCAGCGCCAGGCCGACCTTGCGCGCGGGCAGGTTTGAAGCGGATGTGAGCATGGGGCATTCCATCGCTAGCCCTTGCCGCCGCGCCAGATGGAGAACAGCACCCAGATGCCGCCGATGACGGCGGCGATGAAGCCGAGCAGCCCGAAGGAAGGCAGGCCCGGCAAGGCGGGCGCGCGCTCGACGGTCATGACGATGGCCGAGCCGACGATCAGGGCGGCGGTGACGATGCTGATCGCCAGGCGGCTGGCGGCGCGGTCGAGCCGCTCGCCGAACTGCTTGAGGGGCAGGACCTCGACTTGCACCTGGAGCTTGCCGCGCCGCGCGGCGCGCAGGAGCTGGCGCAGGTCTTGCGGCAGCCCGGCGACGAGGGCGAGCGCGCTGCTCAGGGTGCGCCAGCCGCGCCGAACCAGGGCGCCGGGCGCGGCGTGGGCAAGCAGCACCCGTTCGAGAAACGGGGCGGCTTCGCCCGCCATGTCGAAGTCGGGGTCGAGCTGGCGCCCCATGCCTTCCAGGGCGATGAAGGCCTTGATCAGCAGCGCCAGGTCGGGAGGCAGGGCAAGGCCGTGCTCGCGCAGGATGGCGACCAGGTCGGACAGCATGGCGCCCAGATCGAGGTGCTTGAGCGGCACGCCGTGATACTGGTCGACGAAGGCGTCGATCTCGGGCTGCAAGGTCTCGCCGTCGATTTCGGCGCCGCCGCTCCAGTCCAGCAGCACTTCGGCCACCTTCTCGGCATCGTGGCTGACGAGACCGTGCAGCAGCACGGCCAGCTGATACCGGCGCTCCTCGGAGAGGCGCCCGACCATGCCGAAATCGATGAAGGCGATGCGGTTGTCCGGCAGATAGAAGACGTTGCCGGGGTGCGGGTCGGCGTGGAAGAAACCGTCTTCGAGCATCATCTTGAGCACGGCCCGGGCGCCGCGCCGCGCCAGCAGCTTGCGGTCGAGGCCGGCGGCGTCCACGGCGGCCAGGTCGCGGCCCGGTATGCCCTCGACATGGTCCTGCACGTTGAACCGCTCGCCGGTCCACGGCCAGTGGATGCGGGGCACGAGGATCTCGGGTTGTCCCGCGAAGTTGGCGGCGATGCGCTCGGCGCTGCGACCCTCGGCGGAAAAATCCAGCTCGCGGCGCAGCGACAGGCTGAACTGGCGCACTACCTCCTGCGGCCGGTAGCGGCGCAGCTCGGGCGCCTCCGCCTCGACGATCTCGGCGAGACGGGCCAGCAGGCGCAGGTCGGCCTCGACGATCGGCCGGATGCCGGGGCGCCGCAGCTTGAGGATGACCGCTGTGCCGTCCGCCAGCCAGGCGCGATGCACCTGGGCCAGCGAGGCCGCCGCCAGCGCCTGCGGCTCCAGGCGGGCAAAGACGGCCTCGGGCGGCCCGCCCAGGTCCTCCGTCAGCTGCGGCAGCAGCTCGGCGAAAGGGATAGCTGGCGCCGCATCCTGCAACTTGCTGAATTCGGCAATCCATTCCGGCGGAAACAAATCCACGCGGGTGGCGAGGATCTGCCCCAGCTTGACGAAGCTCGGCCCCAGTTCCTCCAGCGCCCAGCGCACGCGGGCCGGCGGCTCCAGCCGCGCCAGCGCCTCCGGCTCGTGCCAGCGCAGAGCGCGGCCGGCGCGTTCCAGGGCCCCCGCCATGCCGATCCGCCGCACCATATCGCCGAAGCCGTAGCGGATCAGGACGGAGGCGATGTCATGCAGACGACCCAGGTCGTACACCGCCGCCAGCCCTTGCCACAGCATCAGGCACCCTTTCCTTGGGAATCCGATACGACGTTGCGTACGCCGGCTTCCAGTGTGCCAATCTCGTGACTCGATTCATGCTGCATACGGAAAAATCTCGTGAAATGCTGAGATGAACAAACGGCTTGCCTTCCACGGCCCGCCCGTCAACGCGGCCGGGCCGTGTTGGCCAAAAGCGCTATTTGTTGATGACGTCTTTGGCTTTCTTGGCCATTTCCGTGACGGCATTCAGTGCCTTGTTGGCGGCATCCCGGGCGGCTTCTGCCGCATGCTGGGCCGCGTCTTTACCGGACCCCGCCGCTTTTTTGACCGAGTCCTCGGCTTTTTGCGCCGCTTCGCTGGCGGCCTCAACCGCTTGATTGGCAGCCTCCGAGATTTTTTGCAGCGCGTCCCGAATGTCTTGCGTGGTTTTTTCGACGTCCGTGGCCGCGAACTCGGCAAGTCGGTTTTGGGCCGTTTTCAGGTTGTCATGAAGGCGGGTGCGCAAGCCGGCGATCTTCTCGCTGGCTTGATCGGTGGTGGCCTGCAACAGCGCGTCGGCATCGGCGACAAGCAATTTCATGTCGGCGATCAGTTTGTCTTTGGGCGTGGGGCTGGGTGTGTTGGATTCAGACATGGGATACCTCTCGATCAGTGGCAAAAACAAAAAGCAAAAGCACGGGGGGGGATAGGAAATCCAACCGCATGAGCACAAGTATGGCACACGTTTGGGGCGTCTCAGGCATGCACACAGGGGACTGCTGGG
>JGI24114J20149_100109_pt1 | contig 11043 bp, 9 predicted proteins | sample SubbioCSW11_NovA_FD_20149 | JGI IMG/M metagenome (IMG submission 20149)
GCGCACGCGCTCACGCTGCTCGAGGTGCCGATGGCGCGCGTGCTGCGGCGCCTGCGCGAGGCGCGCAGCGACCGCTACCGGTTGCTGCGCGAGCTGTTCCAGGGAGATCCGACCTGGTCCGGCACCGAGGCGGCGCAGGCGCGGCTGCATTCGGTGCCGCTGGCGCTGGGTTGTGTCGCCGTGGGCCAGCGCATCGAACAACTGGGGCTGGACGCCGACGGGGTGGAAATCACCGCCGTGCTGCGCGCTGGCGAACGCCTGTTGCACCCCCCACCCGCGCTCGAGCTGCAATGCGACGACGTGGTGGTGCTGTTTGGCCCACCCGAGGCACTTGCTCGGGTCGAGGCGCATTTGACACAATAATCCGCCCATGGACCTGCACCACCTCACCCTTGCCGTAGGCGGCCTCGCGCTGTTTTTGTTCGCCATGCTGATGATGACCGAGGGCCTCAAGGCTTTTGGCGGCAGCGGGCTCAAGCGCTTGCTCGGGCGCTGGACCTCGACCCCGCTGCGCGGCGTGGCCGCAGGCGCCATGGTGACGGCGCTGGTGCAGTCGTCGAGCGCGGTCACGGTGGCGACGATCGGCTTCGTCAACGCCGGGCTGATGAACCTGCGCCAAGCGCTGGGAGTGATCTTTGGCACCAACGTCGGCACCACCATGACGGCCTGGCTGGTGAGCCTGATCGGCTTTGGCTTCAACATCAATGCCTTTGCCCTGCCCATCATCGCCACCGGGGTGGCGCTGCGGCTGCTGGCACCCGAGCAGCGCTATCAGGGCTTGGGCGGCGCGCTGATCGGCTTTGGTCTGTTCTTCATGGGCCTGGATCTGTTGCAAGAGGCGTTTGGCGGTGTCGCCGCCAGTTTTGGTCAAGGCGCCTTGGAAGGCGGCCTGACCGCCCACTGGGCCACAGCGCTGGCGCTGGGATTTGTGGTCACGGCTTTGACCCAATCTTCGAGCGCAGCGGTGGCCTTGATTTTGACTGCCACCACCGGCGGCCTGATCGACCTGCCCACGGCGGCGGCAGCGGTCATCGGCGCCAACGTCGGCACCACAGCCAAAGCCGTGCTGGCCGCGCTCAAGGCCACAGCGGCTGCGCGGCGGGTGGCGCTGGGGCACATCTGCTTCAACTTCATCACCGGCGTGGTGGCGCTGCTGATCCTGCCGTTGATGCTGTGGCTGATCGATTGGCTGTCCACTGCGCTGCAGTTGGAGGACAACCCGGCCATCTTCCTGGCGTTGTTTCACACCGTGTTCAACGTCATGGGGGTGCTGCTGCTGCTGCCGTTCACGCACCGGTTGGCGACTTGGCTCGAAGGCTTTTTCCGCAACACCGAAGACCAGTTGGCGCGGCCACAACACCTCGACCACACGCTGCTGGCCTCGCCCGAGCTGGCACTGGGCGCGGTGCGCGCCGAACTGCTGCGGCTGCGCAACGCCGTCGGCATGGTCTCCACGGCGGCACTCGACAACCAACGCCAAGTCCGCAGCTACGCCGAGGCGGCGCGCCAGTTGGCCAGCGCCATCACCGAATACATCGCCAGCCTGCGCGTCGAGCGCATGCCGCGTTCGGTCTCGGACGACCTGACGCTGAGTCTGCGCGCCACCCGCTACCTCGACGAAGCCGGACGCATGGTAGCCAGCGCCCAGCGGCTTGTGGCGGCCGCAGCAGAACCCGCCCCACCGGCGGCCTTGGCAGCGGTGCTGACCGCCGCCCGCGCCTGTCTGGGTGCGCCCAGCCGCAGCAATGACGTCGAACTGGCCGAGTTCGAGCGCGCCTATCAGCACGGCAAGGCCAGCCTGCTGGGGGCCGTGGTGGCGCGCCAAATCGATGCCGAACGCGCCGACACCCTGCTCGACGACCTCAGCAACCTGCGCCGCCTACTGCAGCAGTGGGTCAAGGCCGACACCATGCTGGCCTACAGCGACGCCGGCCTCAAGCCCGAGGACTAAACGTCGATCGGTACCGCTGCGCCCGCGCGCTCCATCAGCGCCCGGCGCGCCGCCGCCTCGCCCTTGCCCATCAACTGGCCGATGCGCGCCTCGGTCTGCAGCCAATCGAGCGCCCCTAGGCGCACCGGCAGCAGCCGGCGCGTGTCGGGGTTGAGGGTGGTGTCCCACAACTGCTCGGCGTTCATCTCACCCAGGCCTTTGAAGCGGCTGATGCTGCATTTGTCACGCGCCAGCCCGTCTTTGGCGCACTTGTCCAGAATCGCTTCGAGCTCGCCCTCGTCGAGCGCATAGGCTTTGGCAGCCGGTTTTTTGCCGCGCGCCGGCACATCGACGCGGTACAGCGGCGGGCGCGCCACATAGACGTGGCCGGCCTCGATCAGGGCCGGGAAGTGACGCAAAAACAGCGTCAGCAGCAGCACCTGGATGTGCGAGCCATCGACGTCGGCATCGGCCAAAATGCACACCTTGCCGTAGCGCAGCCCACTGAGTACGTCTGAACCCCCACGCTCGCCCGCTGTGCGGGCTGCGCTGCCCCCCGAGGGGGCGCTCGCGGCTTGGGACGGCCCGGCACCGCTAAGCACCTTGTCCCCAGGCGACCCGTCCTGCACCCCGTGCGGATCGACGCCGATGGCGACGGCGATGTCGTGGATTTCGTTGTTGGCAAACAGGCGCTCGCGCTCGACCTCCCAAGTGTTGAGCACCTTGCCGCGCAGCGGCAGCACCGCCTGGCATTCTTTGTCGCGCCCCATCTTGGCGCTGCCGCCGGCGCTGTCGCCCTCGACCAGAAAGAGCTCGTTGCGCGCCAGGTCGCGGCTTTCGCAGTCGGTGAGCTTGCCCGGCAGCACGGCCACGCCCGAGCCCTTGCGCTTTTCGACCTTCAGGCTGGCGCGCTGGCGGCGTTTGGGCGGCGCGGATCACCAGTTCGGCCAGCTTGCGCCCGTGCTCCACGTGCTGGTTCAGCCACAGCTCGAGCGCCGGGCGCACGAAGGCGCTCACCAGCCGCAGCGCGTCGCGCGAGTTCAGGCGCTCCTTGATCTGGCCCTGAAACTGCGGATCGAGCACGCGCGCCGACAACACGTAGCTGGCGCGCGCAAACACGTCTTCGGGCAGCAGGCGCACGCCCTTGGGCAGCAGCGCGTGCAGCTCGATGAAGCCGCGCACCGCCTGGTAGAGCCCGTCGCGCAAGCCGCTGTCGTGGGTGCCGCCGGCGTTGGTCGGGATCAGGTTGACGTAGCTCTCGCGCAGCAGCGCCCCGTCTTCGCTGAAGGCCACCGCCCAGTCCGCGCCCTCGCCCTCGGCAAAGCTCTCGTGGCTGGCGTCGGCGCTGCCGCTGCCCTCGAACAGCGGGATCAGCGGCTCGCTGCCCAGGCTTTGCAGCAGGTAGTCGCGCAGGCCGCCTTGGTACTGCCAGTGCTGGCTCTGGCCGGTGGCTTCGTCGTGCAGGGTCACGCTCAGGCCCGGCAGCAGCACCGCCTTGCTGCGCAGCAGGTGCAGCAGCTCGGGCCGCGGCAGCACCGGGCTGTCGAAGTAGCGGCCATCGGGCCAGACGCGCACCGTGGTGCCGCTGCGCCGCTCGCCGCTGGCCAGCGGCCGCAGTTGCAGCGGCTCGAGCACCGCGCCGTCGGCAAACACCATGCGCGCTTGCTGCCCGTCGCGCTGGCTGCAAACCTCGAGCCGCCGCGCCAGCGCATTGGTCACGCTCACGCCCACCCCGTGCAGCCCGCCCGAAAAGCGGTAGGCCCCGCCCTGCCCTTTGTCAAACTTGCCGCCCGCGTGCAAGCGCGTGAACACCAGCTCCAGCACCGGCGCGTTTTCTTCCGGGTGCAGCCCATGCGGGATGCCGCGCCCGTCGTCCTCGACGCTGACCGAGCCGTCGGCGTGCAGGGTCAGGCGCAGGCTGCGGCCAAAACCGGCCAGCGCCTCGTCGGCGGCGTTGTCGATCACCTCTTGCACGATGTGCAGCGGGTGGTCGGTGCGGGTGTACATGCCAGGGCGCTGGCGCACCGGCTCCAGACCCTTGAGGACACGAATCGAGCTTTCGGCATAGGCGCCAGCCGTGGCCGGCGCGCGTGGGGCAGTGGGGGCAGGCATGGGGGCGGATTGTAGAGAGGCTGGCGCAAAACACCTTGCGGTCCTTGCCCCCTGCAAGCCGCGCAATAATTGGTTACATTTGCCCATATGACTGAACCCGCCCCCGCCATGGCCCCGCGTTTGTCGATGCTGCAAGTGCTGCTCTGTGGCGCGGCGATCGTCATGCTGTCGATGGGCATTCGGCACGGCTTTGGGCTCTGGCTGCTGCCGATCACCGCCGAGCAGGGCTGGACGCGCGAGACCTTTGCCTTTGCCATCGCCATTCAAAACCTGGCTTGGGGCGTGTTCGGCATTTTTGCCGGCATGCTGGCCGACCGCTTCGGCGCCTTCAAGGTGCTGGTGGCCGGGGCCGTGCTCTACGCGCTCGGGCTGGTGGGCATGGCGCTGGCGCAGACCTCATTCTTGTTTGTGCTCACCACCGGGCTGCTGATCGGAGCCGCGCAGGCCGGCACCACCTTTGCCGTGATCTACGGCGTGATCGGCCGCCAGGTGCCGGCCGAGCGCCGCTCGTGGGCCATGGGCGTGGCGGCGGCGGCGGGCTCGTTTGGCCAGTTTTTGCTGGTGCCGGTCGAGGGCTGGCTGATTCTGAGCTTTGGCTGGCAAGAGGCGCTGCTGATTTTGGCCGCCGTGGTGCTGTTGATCGCGCCGCTGGCTTGGGGCTTGCGCGAGCCGGTGCTGGGCGCTGGCGGTGCGCCGGTGGTGCGCGAACAAAGCATCATGCAGGCGCTGCGCGAAGCGGCGCGCTACCGCAGTTTTCAGCTGCTGATGGCGGGCTACTTCGTGTGCGGCTTTCAGGTCGTGTTCATCGGCGTGCACCTGCCCAGCTACCTCAAAGACTTTGGCCTCGCGCCCCACGTGGCCAGCTACGCGCTGGCGCTGATCGGGCTCTTCAACGTCTTTGGCACCTACATCGCCGGCGCNCTNGGGCAGCGGTTGGCCAAGCGCAAAATTCTGGCCTTCATCTATTTGGCGCGCTCNNTGGCCATCACGCTGTTTTTGCTGGCGCCGCTCACGCCCGCCAGCGTTTATNTGTTTGCCGCCGTNATGGGCCTGCTGTGGCTCTCGACCGTGCCGCCGACCAACGCGCTGGTGGCGCAGATTTTTGGCGTCGCGCACCTTTCGATGCTGGGCGGCTTCGTGTTTTTCAGCCACCAGATCGGCAGCTTTTTGGGCGTCTGGCTCGGCGGCCTGCTCTACGACCAGACCGGCAGCTACGACGTGGTCTGGCTGCTGGCCATCGGTCTGGGCGTGCTGGCGGCGATGGTCAATTTGCCGATCAACGAGCAGCCGATCCGGCGCGGCCCGCAGCGCCTGCAAGGAGCGCCCACATGAAAACGCTGCTGCTGCGCGCGCTCATCGGATTGGCGGCCTGCGCGCTGCTGCTGTTCACCTTCAGCCTCTACACCCACCCCGACTTCATGCTCAAGCTGGCCAATCAGTTTTGGCTGTGCTTCTGATGCAGCTGTTGCTGCTGTTGCTGCTGTTGCTGCTGTTGCCGTCGCTGCCGCCGCTTCCTGCACGCCCCCAGTGGGCTTGGCGCCCCCGCCTCGCCTTTGTCATACCTGCGTCACCTTCGGTTTAGAATCCGGCCACTGCGCGGTTTCGACCCGAGCGCGCTGGCCTGTTGCCGCACCCTCAGTTGCCCCCCTTTAGTGAAACCTGCCGATGTTTGATATTTTGGTCATCCTCATCACCCTAGGTCTGCTGATTTACTTGGCCTACCGGGGCATCAGCCTGCTGATCTTGGCGCCGGCGCTGGCCACCTTTGCCGTCGTCGCCACGCTCGACGGCCCGGTGCTGGCCAGCTACAGCCAGGTTTTCATGGGTTCGGCGGCGGGCTTTATCGCGCTCTACTTTCCGGTGTTTCTGCTCGGCGCCATTTTTGGCAAGTTGATGGAAGACTCGGGCAGCGCCAAGGTCATGGCCAACGCCATCATCGGCTTGCTTGGCAGCCAGCGCGCCATCTTGGCCGTGGTGCTTTCGTGCGCGGTCATGACCTATGGCGGCGTGTCGCTGTTCGTGGTGGCTTTTGCGGTCTATCCGATTGCGGCAGCGCTGTTTCGCCAAGCCAACATCCCCAAGCGCCTGATGCCGGCCACGATTGCGCTGGGTGCCTTCACCTTCACCATGACGGCGCTGCCGGGCACGCCCGCGATCCAAAACGCGATTCCGATGCCGTTTTTCGGTACCACACCCTTCGCTGCGCCGGGGCTGGGCCTGATCACCGCGCTGGTGATGTTTGTCCTCGGCATGCTGTGGCTCGAGTACCGCGCGCGCCAGCTCGCCGCCGAGGGCTACGGCGTGCACTCCGACGACCCGGCCACGCCCGACAAAGCCATGCGCGAACGCGCCGCCGGCGAGGGTTTCGATGTCATGGAGCTCACCCCCGAACGCCCCTCTGTCGGCTTGCCACCGGCTTGGGTGGCGGTGTTGCCGCTGGTGTTGGTGATCGCCATCAACCTGCTGTTCACTTTTGTTTTGATCCCGCGCATGGACACCGGTTTTCTGGCGCTGCCGCTCTACGGCGAGACCGACATCGACCAAGTGCGCGGCATCTGGTCGATCATCGCCGCCCTGACGCTGTCGATCATCGTGCTCATCGCCATCAACTGGCGCCGCCTGCCCAAGCTCACGCTCAGCATGGACTGTGGCGCCAACGCTGCGCTGCTGCCGATCTTCAACACCGCCAGCTTGGTCGGCTTTGGCGCCGTGATCGCCTCGCTCGCCGCCTTTGTCCTGATCCGCGACTCGGTGGTGATGCTGGGCGGCGACAACCCCTTGATTTCGCTGGCTATTGCCGTCAACATTTTGGCCGGCATGACCGGTTCGGCCTCGGGCGGCATGAGCATTGCGCTGTCCACCTTGGGCGACACCTACCTGGCCATGGCGCAGGCGCACGGCATCAGCCCCGAGCTGCTGCACCGCGTCACCGCCGTGGCCACCGGCGGGCTCGATTCCTTGCCGCACAACGGCGCCGTGATCACCTTATTGGCCATCTGCGGCCTCACGCACCGGCAGGCCTACCCCGACCTAGCCATGACTGCCATGGCCGTGCCCTTGGTGGCGCTGGTGGTGCTGATCACGCTGGGCACGGTGTTTGGCAGTTTTTGAGTTTGGGGCGCACCGCCGCGGGTTTGCACCGGCAATGCGCGCGGCTGGGTAGAATGCGCGCTTGACCCACCGCTTTTGCACCCCACACCGCATATGACGACACCGATCACTGGCAGCATCGTGGCCTTGGTCACCCCCATGCACCCTGATGGCAGCGTGGACTATCCGGCTTTGCGCCGCCTGATCGACTGGCACATCGCCGAGGGCACCGACTGCATCGGCGTGGTCGGCACCACCGGCGAATCGCCCACCGTGAGCGTGCAAGAGCACTGCGAGATCATCCGCGTGGCGGTCGAACAGGCCGCTGGCCGGCGCCCGGTGCTGGCCGGCTGCGGCGCCAACTCCACCGCCGAAGCAATTGCGCTGGCGCGCTACGCGCGCGAGGTCGGGGCCGACTACCAGCTGCAAGTCGTGCCCTACTACAACAAACCGACCCAAGAAGGCCAGTACCAGCACTTCAAGGCCATCGCCGAAGCCTGCGGTGAGCTGCCCATCATGCTCTACAACGTGCCCGGGCGCACGGTGGCCGACCTGCAACCCGAAACCGCGCTGCGGCTGGCTGAACTGCCGGGTATTTTTGGCATCAAGGAGGCCAGCGGCAACATCGAGCGCGCCCAATGGCTGATCCGCCAAGCGCCGACCGGCTTTGGCATCTATTCGGGCGACGACGCCACCGCCGTGGCCCTGATGCTGTGCGGCGGCCACGGCAACGTGAGCGTGACCGCGAACGTGGCCCCGCGCCTCATGCACGAGCTCTGCGCCGCCGCCTGCGCCGGTGACGTGGCGCGCGCCATGGCATTGCAGATGCAGCTGCTGCCGCTGCACAAACAGTTGTTCATCGAACCGAACCCGATCCCGGTCAAGTGGGCGCTCGAGCGCCTCGGGCGCTGTGGCGCCACCCTGCGCCTGCCGCTCACCCCCCTCACCCCCGCCAGCCAGAGCGTGGTCGAACAAGCCCTGCACGAAGCCGGCTTGCTGTAAGCTCAAGCCCTTCACGCGCGCCCCACTCTGCCCCGACCCGCCCCGAACCCGACCGCCCGCACCAGACACCCGCCATGAATCCGATCGCCCAGACCCCACACCGCCGCCCCGCCCTTGCCACCACGGCCCTGACCGGCAGCGCCTTGGTCATCACGGCGCTGCTGGCCAGCGGCTGCTCGGTGCTGCAAGAAGACCGCATCGACTACCGCAGCGCCCGCCCGGCCGCCACCCTCGAGGTGCCACCCGACCTGACGCAGTTGCAGCGCGATAGCCGCTTTGTGGCCCCCGGCACCACCGCCGTGACGGCGGCTGGTTTTCAGCTCCCGCAACCCGGGGCCGCAGCCCTACCCACGGCGACGGTGCAAGTGGGCGACGTGCGCATCGAGCGCGCTGGCGACCAGCGCTGGCTGGTGGTCAACCGCCCCCCCGAGCAGCTCTGGAGCCCGATCCGCGATTTTTGGCAGGCCAACGGCTTCCTCCTCACCCTCGATCAGCAACAACTGGGTCTGATGGAAACCGACTGGGCCGAAAACCGCGCCCAGATCCCACAAGACATCATCCGCGCCACCCTCGGGCGCCTGTTCGACACCCTGTACTCCACCGGCGAGCGCGACCGCTTTCGCACCCGGCTCGAGCGCCGCGCCGATGGCGGCACCGAAATCTTCATCAGCCACCGCGGCATGATCGAAGTCTTCAACGAGCGCCGCGACAGCACCCTGTGGCAGCCGCGCCCCACCAACCACGAACTCGAAGCCGAATTTTTGCGCCGGCTCATGGTGCAACTGGGCGTGACACAGGAGCAGGCGCAGGCCCTAGTGGCCGTCGCCACCCCGGCGCAACCGCTGTCGCGCATCGAAACGGTCAACAACCTGCCGGTGCTGCAACTCGACGAAGGCTTCGACCGCGCTTGGCGCCGCGTCGGGCTGGCGCTCGACCGCACCGGCTTCACGGTCGAAGACCGCGACCGCGCCCAAGGCCTGTACTTTGTGCGCTTCGTGGCCCCCGATGCCACCCCCGCGCGCGCCGAACCGGGCTTCTTTGGCCGCCTCTTGGGTGGCGCGCGGGCGCAGGCAGCGGCGGCGCCGGAGCGCTACCGCATCGTGGTGCGCAGCACCGACAACCGCAGCACGGTCTCGGTGCTCGACGCCGCCGGCCAGCCCGCCCCGGCGGCGGTGGCGCAGCGCATCGTGCAAGTGCTGGCCGCCGACCTGCGTTAAGCGAGCGCCCCATACTTCGTCCACCCGGCCCGCTGCGGGTCGGCCACAGCCGGGGCGGCCCTCATAGCTGCGGCACCCCCGGCCCAAGCGCTCGAGCATGACACCCAGCCCGCTTCCAGACGCTGCAGACGCACCCACCGGCTACGACCCCGGCCCGCGCTGGAAACTGCGCTACTGGTCGATTTTTTTGGGTCAGGCGGTGTCGCTGATCGGCTCGGCCATGACGCAGTTCGTGCTGCTGTGGTGGATCACCGACACCACCGGCAGCGTCTCGATGCTGGCCATCGCCGGCATCTTGGCCCTGCTGCCCTACGCGCTGCTCAGCCCCATCGGCGGCGTGCTGGCGGACCGCTACAACCGGCGCCTGCTGATGATCGCCGCCGACACCCTGGGCGCGCTGTGCATGGTGCTGCTGATCGTGCTGTTCCTGACCGGGCGCATCGAAATCTGGCACGTGTTTGTCATGGTCTTCATCCGCGGCTCGCTGCAAGCGATCCAGTACCCGGCGGCGGTGGCCAGCTTGGCCAATCTGGTGCCCACGCATTTTCTGCCACGCGCCATCGGCCTCAACCAAAGCTTGACCGGCATCATGACCGTGGCCGCAGCACCTTTGGGCGCCTTTGCCATCAGCATCCTGCCCATCGGTTGGGCCTTGAGCATCGACGTCTTCACCGCCTTTTTGGGCATCATCCCGCTGCTGCTGTTCACCATCCCGCAGCCGCAGCGACCCAAACAGCGCGTACACGGTTTTTTTGACACCCTGCGGCGCGATTTCGTCGAGGGCTTCAGGGCTGTGTGGTCGGTGCCGGGGCTGCGTAAACTGTACGCCCTGCTGGCCTGCGTGGTGATGGTGGTGATGCCCTCGTTTACATTGGTGATGCTGCTGATTCGCAACCACTTTGGCGGCGGCCCGGCCGAGGTGGCGCTGATGGAAGGCTTGGCCGGGGTGGCGATGATCGTGGCCGGGCTGGTGGTGGCCGCGATTGCGCCCAAGCGCCACATCCGCTGGGTGATCGCCGGTTTTGCCCTGTCGTGCTTCATGCTGGCCGCCACGGCCTTGCCCGAGCGCGACTGGTTTGTGCTGGCCGTCGTGGCTTGGACGCTGAGCGGGTTTTTCTACATCATCGGCAACGCGCCGCTCTCGACGCTGCTCTTGACCACGATCCCGAATCACCTGCAGGGCCGGGCGCTGTCGCTCATGACCACGGTGGTGGCGCTGGCGGCGCCGATCGGGCTGGCGCTGGCGGCGCCGGTGGGCGAGCTGCTGGGCATCCGCGGCCTGTTCATCTTCATGGGCGTGACGGGCGGCTGCCTGGTGCTGCTCGGGCTGCTGTCGCGCGACATCCGGCGCCTGGACGTGACGCGGGTGCACAGCGCCGGGCCGCAAAGGCAAAAGCCAAAAACCGAGGCTACACCGGCCTCAGATGCCAAGCCCGACCGGCCCGACAGATCCGATTCTTAAGGGGGCTGGGGGCTGTGGCTCTGTGCACCACCCAGCCCCCCTGCCCGTGCGGCAGGCCTCTCAGGCGCCGGCAACCACCTTGAGCGCGCCCAGCTTGCTCGAGTAGTCGCGCCCAAGCAAGCTCAGCGCCGCCGCCGTGCGCAACGCCAGGCGCCGGTATTGCGCCGCCAGCTCGCTATCGGGCGCGGCCACCACGATCGGTTCGCCGCGGTCGGCTTGCTCGCGGATGG
>JGI24114J20149_100113_pt1 | contig 10781 bp, 7 predicted proteins | sample SubbioCSW11_NovA_FD_20149 | JGI IMG/M metagenome (IMG submission 20149)
GCGGTGGTCGCAGGATTCAACCGAGAGCTGGTGCTCGCCCAAAGCGGCCGCGCGCCAGCCATGCAGGCGCTCGATCTGGGCTTCGGTCAGCGGCGCCTCGTGGCTGATGCGCTGCACTTGCTGGCGCAGCTCCAGCGCCGCCTCGTGCTTGCTCTTGAGCTCGCCTTGTTTGCCCAAGGTGTCGCGCCACTGGCGCTCGAGTTCGGCCAGCCGCTCGCGCACGGTTTTGAGCTGGCGCTCGAGCTCTTGCAAGGCGTTGGATGCGGCTTGCAGCCGGGCGCGCTCTTCGGCCAAGGCGGCCATCTGGCGCGCGGGGGCCATCCAGTCGATGTCGGCGTAGCGCGTGTAGTCTTCGAGCTTGAGCAGTGCATCCAGCNGGCCGCGCAGTTCGTCGCGCGCNNGTTTGATCGTGGCCAGCTCGTGCCCGAGCGCGGCCAGTTGCTNTTCCAGCCGCTGGCGCTGATCGCNCAAGGCGCGCAGCTTGTCGGCGTTGCTCCAGCCCAGCACGTAGCGGCTGCGGTCGTCGATGCGGCTGCGGTCGTCTTTCTCGTGGCGCCCGCTCGGGTCTTTGATCTGGCCGGCGCGGGTGATGGCGCGCGCTTCGCGGCGAAACTGCTCGCCGCTGTCGCAGCAAGCGACGTCGAAACGCTGGCGCAGTTCGTGCTCCAGCCATTCGTAGTGCGGCGAATCGGGCTTGAGCACGAGCTTGCGCACCAGCGACTGCGGCTGCAGCGCCGCACCCGGCACCGGCTTGCGCGCGCGCACGTGAAAATAGACCAGCCGCGCGCCCAGATGCTGGCGCTCCACCCAGTCGGACACGGCCTTGTAGTGCGCGTCGGGCACCAGCAGCGCCAAGCCAAAGCCGCGCAGCAGCCGCTCGGCAGCACCCTCCCAATCGCGCTCGTCGTCGCGCACTTGGATGAGCTCGCCGGCGAAGGGCAGCTCGCCTTCGTCGATGGCCAGCGCCGCACACAGCGCGTCGCGGATGCGCACTTGGGCGGCGTCGATGTTGCTCTTGCGCCGCTGCAGGCTGTCGATCTCGCTCGACAAGTCGGTGTGCGCTTCGCGGCCCTTGCGGAACTCGTAGTCGCGCTCGCTCTCACGGTTTTTGAGCTCGGCGTCGGCATCGCGCAAGCCCTCGGCGCGCTGGGCAATGCGCTGCTGCAGGGCCATGAAGGCGGCTTCGTCGGCCGGCGCGGCCTCGTCGATGCGCGCCAGCAGGGCGTGGAAACGGTCGGCCTTGGTTTGGCGCAGCGCTTTGTCGGCCTCCAGGCGCCGGATCTCGGCCGCCAGTTCCTCGAGGCGGTCGCCGCCGTTGTCGCGCAGCGCGCGCTCCAGCCGGGCCACATCCACGCGCTCGGCCTCGCGCTGGGCCTCGAGGCGCTCGATCTGGGCGTCGATGCGGGCGGCGTCCTGCCCCAGCAGCTCGAGGCGGCGCTGCAGCAGCTCGCCCTTGAGCCGGGCAAAATAGGGCCGCAGTTGATCGCGGCCATCGCGCCAGCCCGCAATCTCGGCCAGCAGCGCTTGGTGGCGCTCGCCGTCTGCAACCAAGGGCGTGAGCAGCTCCACCTGCCGCTTGGCTTTGAGCACGGCTTGGTGCGCCTGATCGAGGTCGTCGAAATGGCGGATCAGCTCCTCGATGCGCTGCCCGGAGTCGAAGGGCTCGAGCATGTGGCTGCGCACGAAGTCGGTCAGGTTGCCCACCGACTTCATCGACACGGTCTGGTGAAACAGCTCCAGCGCCTGCTCGTGCTCGATGCCGAAGCGGCGCCTGAACCAAGCGCCGTAGGGTGGAAAGCTGTCGTGCAGCTCGCAGCCGCTGGCGCGCAGGCGCTTGCGCAGGGCGCCGATGTCGCTGCCAAAGCCGCTGAAATCGGCCGCTATGGCCAGCGCGCGTTCGGCGGCCACGTACAGGCGCACGGGCTGGCCTTGGGGGTCTTTGAGCCAGAACACTTGGGCCAGCGTCACGGCTTGGTCGTAGCCCTCGTTGCGAAACACGCCCAGCACCACGGAAAAGCTCGAGGCATCGCGCAGCGCCACCGGGCGGGCGCTGCCGGTGAGCTCGTTGCGCTCGCTCTTGTAGTGGCCCAGCACGTAGGAGCGCAAGGAGCGCTCGCGCGCATCGGCCCCGGCGGCCTTGTTGTAGGCCACGCGCTGCCCCGGCACCAGCAAGGTGGTGATGGCATCGACTAGGGTGGATTTACCGGAACCGATGTCGCCCGTGAGCAAGCCGTTGCGCCCGCCCAGTTCGTAGCGCCAGACGCGCTGGTCGAAGGTGCCCCAGTTGAGCACCTCGAGCCGCTGCAGCCTGAAGCCCACCCGGCTGTCGTCGGCGACAAAGTCCAGCCCCGGTGTGGCGGTATCAAGCATCGCTGCCCCCCGGTTGGGCGGCCTTGCCAGCCGCAGCCGCCGACGGCGTGGCCAGCGCGGTGCGATAACCCTCGAGGCGGGCGTCGAACTCGGCCAGCCACTGCGCATCGACAAAGGCTTTGAGGATGCGCCGCACCTCGTAGTGGCCGCGGTCGGGTGCGCTGGCGGCGGCGGGCTTGAGCCGGCGCACAAAACCCAGATCGAGCACTTTGGTGAGGGTCGAGTCCACCTGATCGATCAGCCGGGCTTCGTTGCTGCCGTCGGGCAGGAACACGCGCATCAGCTCGGCGATCTCGTCGCGCGTCAGCACCAGCCGGGTGTCGCCGGCGCTGGCGTCGAACTCGGCCATGCGCTTGCGCAGCAGCGCCAGCATCAGGCTGACCGGATACGAGAGCGGGCGGCGCGCCACCAGCCGGGGCAGGCGCGGCGCGTCTTCGGATTCGTCTGGGTCGGCACGCCCTTTGAGGAAGGCGTAGCCCTCGGCTTCGTCGAGCAGCAGATCGAGCAGCAGCACGGCGGCCTGCTCGCGCACCCGGGCTTGCAAGCGCAGCAGGCTGGCCCAGAGGCGCTCGTCGTCGTCGCGGTAGAGCACGCCTTTGAGCAGGTGCACCATGAGCTGCGACAGCTCGGGCGCGGTAGGCGGCGCGCCGGGTGGCGATTCGGGTGCGTCCNGGGTTGCTGCGGTGTCGGGCGGCTCGGTGTGCATGGGCGGCAAGGTGCGGCGGTCGTGGGCTTGCGGTGGAGGGGTCATCGGTAAGGGGGTTTGCGGGCGCGCAGCTTTTTAGCGCGTAAAGATCACGCGCGGCAGGCGTGCTGCGCGGGTGACGCTTTGGCCAGCGGCGTTGTGGGCCTGCCAAGCGATGGGTTCGGTCACGCTTTCATCGACGAGGGCCCGCAGCCCATCGAGCGCGCTGCCGTCGGGCGGCGCATGCACCAGCTCGAGGTAAGCCACCAGCTCGGCCAAGCCGCGCTGCAGCGGCGCGGTTTGCAGCACATCGCGCAGCGTGACTTGCGGCTGGTGGCGCAGCGCCTGCACGATGGCCGAGCGCAGGCGCGCCTTGTCCACCACGAACTGCTCGAACAGGCGCGCGGTGTCGATCTCGGCCTCAAAGCCCTCCAGCGCCACATCGGCCAAGCGCGGCTTGACGCTGGGCGTGAACAGCGGGCGCTCGAACGGCAGCTCCACGCCCGCCCCCATGGCGTCGAGGTGCATCAGCGTGCCCGTGGGGGCGGCGCTGCGCAGCGCCAGCGCCTTGCTCTCGATGCCGTGCAGCAGGTCGAGGATGCGGCGGTTTTCCAGAAAGGCGCGGTCGTCCAGAAAGCGCCGCAGCTGCTGCGACAGCTGCGCCACCGTGCGCTGCGTGTGTTCGCCGGCCTCCAGCCAGTCGTGGTGCACGCGCCGCGTGCGCGGCTCGGGCTTGAGCGCGGCCACGGCGGGCAGCGCCAGCACCTGATCGAGCCGCTCGGACAGCTGCTCTTGGCGCTGGCTGGACATGAGGAAATCCCAAAAGGCGCGCAGGCTGCGGCCTTGGTCGGAATCGGCGATGGCGTCGCGCTCGCCCATGATCTGCTCCAGCAGCGCCCCCTTGCTGCCCTCCCAGAGCGCGATTTTTTCGCGCACCTTGCGGTCAAGCTGGCGAAAGTTGTGCTCCACCTCGCGAAAATCGGCCAGCAGCTCGCGCGCCACCTGCTGGAACTGCTGGAAGCGGTCTTTGACCGCGGTGTCGTCCAGCAGCGGCAGCTCGCCCGCCTGCACCCGGGCGATTTCGGCATCGAGCGCGTCGCGCTTGGCGCGCAGATCGTCCACGCGCTTGACCGGGTCGGCTTCGGTGCCGGCGCTGATCTGCTCGAGCAGCGCAAACAGGGTGAGCAAGCGCGATTCGGTGCCGACAAAGGCGCGCTCGCTCAGCTGCCCCAGCCAAGCGATGGCTTTTTCGGTGGCCGGCGTGAGGTCAAACTGCGCCTCGTCGGTGCCCGGCTTGTAGAACTTGCGCAGCCAGCCCTTGTCGGGCGCGGCCCAGTCGTTCAAGTAATCCAGCGCGCCCTTGGGGTAGGCCTCGGGCCCCAGCTGCTCACGCAAGGCGTAAAGCTCGTCTTCCAGCGCCTCGGCCAGATCGGCGGCGTTCATCAGGCGCACATTGGGCAGCACGAACACCCGGTGCAAAAAGCCCGCCACCAGCGGCGCGTGCGCCGACGCCAGCAGCCGCCAAGCGGGGTGGCGCTCGCGCAGGGCGCTCAGGGTGTGGTGGTCCATGGGCCGGGGGGTGTGGCTGAGCCCGGTGGCTAGCGTGGGTTTTGCAGGGGGGTGCTAAAGGGCGGGTTAGTTGCGTAGTTTAGCTCCTGAGTTTGAGCATGTGTCGCAAAGAGTTGGTGAATTTCTTACAGACTCGGGCGCGTCTTGCTTGATGCCATCCTGATCCTCGTTTAGACTCGTACTCATGAATCAACTTGCTGATAGACATGTTGACTACCGCCTAGGCCATGCACGTGAGGGGCTGTTGCCGTCCACAAAGTGTTCCTGCATCTGGGGTGGCGGGCTGCGGACGACAAAACCTTGTCCCGAGCAGCCACAGAAGGAAAATTGCTGCGCTTCAGGCGCGGTGCTTTATGTCGTGCACCATCATGGTCGCTTTGGTACCCGCACGCCGACCACCGATTCTGTGGTGCAGATCATCAAGACCCGTTGCGGCGAAACTGGAGTGGCCAACGGCGTGATCGAGACAAGCGCGGTAGGTCTGACGTCGAAGTTGCCTACGCGCGAGGTTTGCCTCACCACCGGCGCATACCGCTCCCAGTTTTTGGGCAGATGGTGCGTTGATATACTGCGCGGCAAGCATTGGCATCTGTTGCAGGGCAAACGTCATGAAGGCAAGGTGATTCGCACGCTAAACTGCCAGCATTCGAGTGGGGGAGCCATGCGTGAGGCTTGAGCGGTCTTGCTGGGCAAGTTTCCGGTCTATCCTGAAACACCACACTTGGTGTCGGTGCTGTGCCATCGTGGATTTCTGTGATAAATTCTGAGAAAGTCATTACAAAGGAGGATTGATGGCGCGCACTATTATGGGCACGAAACCCCACGAGACCACACCCCTGCGCACCAAAGCTGTTGGCTCAGCTAATACGAAGCTTGAAGGCGATGCGTTGCGGGTGCGGTTGCGTCAGAAACGGAGCGGCGCCTACGTTGAGGGCATGACCCGATTGGATGCTGGCACTCATTTACACGGTGCACACTCAGCTTTGGCCGCACAAGCCCTCATGGACCTCATCCGCCAAGAACTTCCCGATGTCTCCGTTGAAGCGCTGCCTATTGGCATTGTTGCAAAATGCTATCTGGGCGTGCCCTATGAGGTCCATACCCTTAGCTGCGCTGGCTGTATTATTCAGCACTTCAAGCAAGGCGAAGCGTTGCCTCACCTGATGGAGCGAGCCCGATCACTGGCGCAACATCCAGAATATGCCTTCATCGAGGTTTATTCATCCCGTTTGGTCACTGTTACCACTAACGGCCAAACTGCCATCATAGATATTTAAAGGAGGACTTCATGAGTTCTGAGCGTATCATACATGTGGCTGATCTGAGATTTATTAACGAATCGCTTGGTAGTTTGCGGGGCGATATCGGCACAGTTTCGCAACAAGTCGAGTCGGTCGGAAGCAATTTGGATCAGACTCGTAACGAATTGGCTTGGCTTAAAGAAGCCTTCGACAATTTCGTTGCAGCAGACATCAAGGCCAAAGAACTCTCGCTGGCTGAAACACGTCAAGTTAAGATACGCCAAGAGTTGGAGAGTACCTTTGGCTACTACGCCCAGATTCGTCGGCAAGCCACAGGTATCCTGCAAGCTTCTGACATTCAGCTCGTGCGCAAGGAAACCCTGCGAAACGCCACCGAAGAACTGATGCTTGCCGCGCCGCGCTACTGGCTCGCACCGGCGCTCGTGGCTCTTTCTGCTTGGCTCGGCGACAACCGCGAACTAGCTACACGCGCTCTGGCTGAAGCGGGCCGCCGCGACGATGAAAAAACTTCGCTTTTTTTTGCACTTATTGCTCGCCGTGCGGGTCGCAATGAGGCCTGCCGAACGTGGCTTGACCGTTACTTTGCGCTGCAAAATCCTTACCATCTGGATCGTCAAACAGTGGTTATGCTCGATGCCATGGCCAACGGTGTGTTCGGTGCAGACGCGAGCATGCACTGCAGCAAGCGTGTCTCGTTGTGGATCGATGAACTGGCTCAACGGGTTGGTTTCGTGGAGACGCAACGCCGACAGTGGAGCGATGGTTTGCTGTCCAAGACACCGAACGTTGAGCACGGCAACCGCTACAGCCATCTGCAGCGCTATTGCCCAAATTGGTCTGCCCTGAATGGCGCGCTCAACGGCGTCGCCATGCACCAAGCTGTATTAGAACATTTCGATGGCGTTTTCAAAGGCGAGATCAAGGCTGAGTCTAGTGTGTTGATAGCGGTCGATAACCTACTGAGCAAACTCGTCACACGCTTCGATGACGAAGAACTGCCGTTGCGCCGCCAAGAAGAAATGTGTCGATTCATTATCGAGGAAGGTGGCGACAAGCTGGCTGCGATCAAACGCAACGACCTGCAGAGCAAAGCTCTGGACGATCAAGTTGATTTCACCCAGTTGCTGACCAACGCTGCCATGCATCCGGAAACCTCACATGTCACACGCGCTACCCAGCGTTTTGCCATTGCTCATTCGCGCGACTGGATATTGGCCGCACACGCCGACCTCACCGCAAAGGTGCGTCTGGCCATTCCTATTAAAGTCCAAATCACCATTGAGGATTGGACAGGCGAAACAGCCAATGGCGAAAATGAAACTGATCTGCTCGCAAATCTCAAGGATAGCATTGCCAAACTTGAAACCGAAGCATTGACTCAGGCCAAACTTTCAGGTTTGCATTGGATTGTACTGGTGTTCGGCGTACTGATGGTATTTGCAACCTTCAGCGCTGGCCTATTACTACTTTTGGTTGGTGCAGCCTGCCTAACGTGGGTGTTTTTGGCTTATCGACAGATCGAACAGACGCGCGCCAAGATTAGAGCCAAATTTGCCACACTGCTTGATCAGTCCACCCAAGCGCTGCGAGCTTGTATCGCCGAAACCGTGGAATTGCGGCGCGACATCGCGAAACGTGACCACATAGCTAACGCAGTCACGGCGCTGCTTGAAAGTATTAGCCCAGAACAGCATATCCTCGCGCATCATGACGCAGTGCGACGTGTGCTGAATAACAAATGATCAGGTGACACCATGAACCAAAGTACCTTTCCTGATGCGAATCCGTCTACCCCGCAAGACAGTTCAATGGCGGCGACCGACCATAGTCAAAAAGTTGCAGAATCTGTACCCATAGACGTGGTTCATCTGCCTGACGCTTTGGCTGGTGCTCTGCCTAACTGGGATCTGTTGCCGACCTCTGCGTTCATACGCCGTGTCAAGTAAATGCCTATGTTTTCCAGCGGACCAATAACCTACGCGCAGTGGACCCAGTGTCTGGACCTGCTGGCTTCGGGCTTGCACGATGATTCCGTTCTAGCCCAGATGGAGCAGGGCACTTTGTCTTGGAGTGGTGGAGTCGGTCCCTTATTTGCGCAGCGTATTTCAGACGAGTTCACCTCTAGGCTTACTCGCTGCTCCCAACTGTTGACCCGAGATTTGAGCGCCAGCACCGATGACGCCAGCGTTGTGCGAGCAATCCTCAATGCCAGACAAACGCTTTATTTTCTGCATCGGATCGCGCAGCTGACTGTCTTTGCCGATACCTTGCGCATGCACTTGACGGGTGAAGTCCGAAAGTTCGCAGAACGGTCGCAGCAGTCGCTTGAGGACTCAGCACGGGCGGATCGAAGCGGTCGGCTGCGCTTGCTTTTGAGGCACAACAATTTGTTACGGTATGACTGTCTGGTGCAACCGGTGTTACCCCCACTGCCTGATCCGTCCACGCCGACCGTACCTCCCTCTGCAATGCCATTGAATGGCACGCCGACAGGCGCGCGCCACCGGCGCAACATTCTAAGTTAAAGAGATACCATGAGCGACACCACTGAGTTCAAGGCCACTATTACGCGTTACCTTAAGGCGCGCATTCCGTTCATCTCCATCCGCAGTGCAGAACGCACACGTGTGCTCGACCTACTGCGCGAAGTGGTGGCCACATTAAACGCACCGGTGTACGTGCATACGCTTTCACAAGGCACACGCGAAATTTCGAATGGGCGCTGTGTCAACGATGATCGTTCCTCAACCGGGGCTGTGGACTTCGCAAGCCAGCAGTTCGCGCAACGGCAAAATCTGACGATGGTGCTAACCGAGGTGTCCGACATCGAAGACGACACCGTATCTTCTAGGCATTTGCTTGATGTGGTTATGCTGGCTGCAGAACACAGTGGAGTAATAGTGGTCATCACGACCAAACCAGTGTGGGGCCAATTGCAGCGCTCAGGGATGTCGCTTGCGCTCAACGCGCCCAGTGAAGACGAAATGTTTATCATCATCCGTGAGAACTTGAATGCCTATCGCGGCCAGTTTCCTATCGAATGGGACGACGAGGATGAGCGACGCGCTGCAGCCATTTTGGCTGGAATAACGCGCATCGAGGCAGAAAACATCATCGCTACCTTGTTGGCAAACGGTCGAATCGCTAAAGCCGATCTGATTGAATTAATGCACGCCAAAGATCGCATTTTCGCAGACATTTCCGGCATTGAGCGTGTCAACGTGCGTGGAACTGAGTTGAATGTTGGTGGCCTTGGCGGGCTTAAGGCTTGGCTTGACAAGGAGCGTCCGTTGCTCACCGCTGACCTGCGAGAGCGCGGCATCCGCCCGCCACGAGGTGTGCTGCTGGTGGGCGTTCCCGGCTGTGGAAAATCGTTATCAGCAAAGGCCATCGCCGCCAATTGGAGTCTTCCGCTTTATCGGCTGGACCTCTCGACCATCCATGGCCAATACCTCGGCCAGAGTGAATCGCGGCTCAAGGATGCACTGGCTACGGCTGACCATGTGTCGCCATGTGTGCTGTGGATCGACGAGATTGAGAAGGGTTTGGCTGGCGCGCAAGGTGGAGGAGACGGGGGTGCTTCGACGCGTTTGGTGGGCCAGTTCCTGTATTGGTTGCAAGAAGCACGCGCCCGCGTTTTCGTCGTTGCTACCGCCAACGATGTCTCCAAACTCCCCCCCGAACTGCTCCGCCGCGGTCGATTTGATGAACTGTTTTTTGTTGATCTTCCAACCCCTCAAGAACGCCGGGAGATCATTGAAATCTATGTCCAGCGCGGTCTCAAGATGACTTCAACCGAAAGTCTGATGACGGAGTTGGTTGAACTGTCGGACGGCTTTGCTGGCTCAGACCTAGAGTCGGCGGTGCGTGAAGTCGTCAAGGAAGCCTACCTGAAAGGTGATGCTTCGATCACCCCCGACTTATTTCGCCGTAGTTTTATCAATGTTGTGCCGCTTTCAAAAACTGCGCCTGAGCAGATTGAGAACATACGCGCATGGGGACGAGAGCGTGCCGTGCCAGCCTCAGGTCAACCTATTGGCACTGCATCGAACCAAGTCCGGCCACGGCGCCAAGTACTGGGCTAACTGTCATGCCCCTCTTGGGGCCCCCAGGATGATGGAAGACACTGTGGGGTGTGCGGGCTAGCGCTGGTAGAGGTCGGTCAATTCTTTGATGGCACTTGGTCGCCCCTGAAAAATCCCCAACCCGTTGATTTAATTTGCAAAACCAGCCATTTTCTGGTAAAATTTCCCCCAGTTTGATTCGCCTATGCGTTGATTTCTGGGAGTTTTTCATGTTCGCCTGCCCTGCCGCCGATGATTTCTTCCGCTCGCGCATCGACCACATGATCGATCTGCGCCACCCGCTGGCGGTGCTGTCTTCGCGCATGCCGTGGCAGCAGATTGAAGCCTCGGTCGCGCACCTGTTCGTGCGCAAAGCCCGTGCCGGTGTGGCCATGCCCGATCTGGATATCTTTGGCGAAGCTCCGGTCGTGATCGGGCGCAAGAGCAATGCCGGGCGCCCCCGGGTGGCGTTGCGCATCATGATTGCGCTGCTCTACCTCAAGCACGCCTTCAACGAATCCGACGAAGGCGTGGTCGAGCGCTGGGGCGAGACCCCGACTTGGCAGTTCTTCTCGGGACAGGCCTACTTTGAACACCGCCGGCCCTGTGACGCCAGCACCTTGGTCAAGTTTGGCCAACTCTTGGGCGACGAAGGCGTAGAAGAACTGCTGGCGCAAACCGTCAACGTGGCCGTGGCGCTCAAGCTGATCGAGCCCCAAGAGCTCCAACGGGTGCTCGTCGACAGCACGGTGCAGCACAAGGCCATCGCCCACCCCACCGACAGCAAACTGCTCGAGACGGCGCGGGTCAAGCTGGTTGAAGTCGCCAAGC
>JGI24114J20149_100118_pt1 | contig 10367 bp, 5 predicted proteins | sample SubbioCSW11_NovA_FD_20149 | JGI IMG/M metagenome (IMG submission 20149)
CCGGTCGCCGCGGACCTGCGCGGACGCGCCGTAGCGCCCCGCGCATCCTTCGGCAATACTCGATGCGGGCCACCGCCGGTGGCCCATCGCATTTCGATGCGTTGCCCGTCCGGAATCTGGGGAGGTCGAGGATGTTGGAGCACTACGCGGTTTTTCTCGCTATGGCCTGTGCGGTATTGGCCATCGTCTACGGCATGGTTTCGGCGCGCTGGATCCTCGCGCAGGACAGCGGCAATGAGCGCATGCGAGTGATCGCTGCGGCGATCCAGGAAGGTGCCAGCGCCTACATGCGACGGCAATACACCACCATCGCCATCGTCGGTGGCGTGCTGTTTATCGCCATCGCCCTGGTGCCCGGTCTCGGCTGGCCCACCGCGATCGGCTTCGCGCTGGGAGCCGTGCTCTCGGGCGTGGCCGGCTTCATCGGCATGTGGGTTTCGGTCCGCGCCAATGTGCGCACCACCCAGGCCGCGTACCGCGGCCTCGATGCTGCCCTCGCAGTCAGCTTCCGAGGTGGTGCGGTGACCGGGATGCTGGTGGTCGGCCTCGGCCTGCTCGGCGTCACCGGCTACTTCGTCGCCGTCGGTGGGGCGGTCAACGACGAGGCCGCGATCAAAGCGGCCCTGCAACCGATGATCGGCCTGGCCTTCGGCAGTTCCTTGATCTCGATCTTCGCGCGCTTGGGCGGCGGCATCTTCACCAAGGGTGCCGATGTCGGTGCCGATCTGGTGGGCAAAGTCGAGGCCGGCATTCCCGAAGACGACCCGCGCAACCCGGCGGTGATCGCGGACAACGTCGGCGACAACGTCGGCGACTGCGCCGGCATGGCCGCCGACCTGTTCGAGACCTACGCGGTCACCATCATCGCGGCCATGCTGATCGCCAGCATCTTCTTCAGCACCTACGGCCATGCCGGCGTGCTGCTGCCACTGGTGCTGGGTGCGGTCTCGATCATCGGCTCGATCCTCGGCACCTTCTTCGTCAAAGTGGGCAGCGACGGCAAGATCATGAAGGCGCTCTACAAAGGCCTGATCGCCGCCGCGCTGTTCTCGGCGGTGGGCTTCTGGTTCGTGATCGACGCGATGATCGCGGTCAATACCCTGCAGCTGTTCGCCTGCGCCCTGATCGGCCTCGTGCTGACCGCGGCGATGGTGGTGATCACCGAGTACTACACCGCCACCGAGTACAAGCCGGTGCGCGATGTGGCCGCCGCCTCGGTGACCGGTCACGGCACCAATGTCATCGCCGGCCTCGCGGTGTCGATGAAGTCGACCGCCGCGCCGGTGCTGGTGGTCGCCCTGGCGATCTGGACCTGCCATGCCCTGGCCGGCCTGATGGGCATCGCTATCGCCGCCACCGCCATGCTCTCGATGGCCGGCGTGATCGTGGCACTCGACGCCTACGGTCCGATCACCGACAACGCCGGTGGTATTGCCGAGATGAGCGGGCTCGACAAGGAGATCCGCAAGACCACCGACGCGCTCGATGCCGTCGGCAACACCACCAAGGCGGTGACCAAGGGCTACGCGATCGGCTCGGCCGGCCTCGCCGCGCTCGTGCTGTTCGCCGACTACGCGCACAAGCTCGATGAACGCTTCGGCGTTGATGCCATCGACTTCTCGATCGACAAACCCGAGGTGCTGATTGGCCTGCTGATCGGCGGCCTGATCCCCTACCTGTTCGGTGCCCTCGCCATGCAGGCGGTGGGCCGTGCGGCCGGTGCGGTGGTCGAGGAAGTGCGCCGGCAGTTCCGCGAGATCCCCGGCATCATGGACGGCAGCGGCAAGCCGGAGTACGACAAGGCCGTCGACCTGCTGACCAAGTCGGCGATCCGCGAAATGATCGTGCCCTCGATGCTGCCGCTCGTCATCCCGATCGTGGTGGGCCTGGTGCTCGGACCGGCGGCGCTGGGCGGCCTGCTGATCGGCACCATCGTCACCGGCCTGTTCGTGGCCATCTCGATGTGCACCGGCGGCGGGGCCTGGGACAACGCCAAGAAGTACATCGAGGAAGGCCACCATGGCGGCAAGGGCTCCGAGGCGCACAAGGCTGCGGTCACCGGCGACACCGTCGGCGATCCCTACAAGGACACCGCCGGCCCGGCCATCAACCCGCTGATCAAGATCATCAATGTGGTCGCCCTGCTGATGGTGCCGCTGCTCTAAGCACGAACCGAGCCTTGGCAAGCCGCAGCGAGACCCCGGGCCACCGGGGTCTCGCTGCTTGCCGGCTTCAAGCATGGGCGGCTTGAGTCCGGATTCGGAGCGGCGCTTGCGGTATCCTCCGCGACCTCTCCCGACCCCCCTCAGTCATCGCCATGGGCCTCAGCCTCGTTCCGACCGGCCGCGACGTGCCGAACGAAGTCAATGTCATCATCGAGATTCCGAAAGACGCCGAGCCGGTCAAGTACGAGGTCGACAAGGACACCGGCGCGATCTTCGTCGATCGCATCCTGTCGACACCGATGCGCTACCCCTGCAACTACGGCTACGTGCCGCACACGCTGTGTGGCGACGGCGATCCGGTCGATGTGCTGGTGATCCTGCCGCTGGCACTGGTGCCGGGCTCGGTGATCCGCTGCCGCCCGGTCGGCATGCTAAGGATGACCGACGAGGCCGGCGAGGACACCAAGGTCGTCGCCGTGCCGGTGCCGAAGGTGTTCAAGGGCTACGAGCACATCAGCGACATCGGCCAGGTGTCGCAGCACTGGCTCGAGCGCATTGGTCACTTTTTCGAGCACTACAAAGACCTCGAGAAGGGCAAGTGGGTGAAGATCGAGGGCTGGGAAGGCAAAGAATCGGCCATCCGGGAGATCCTCGACGGCATCGCCCGCTACAACGCCCTGCCGGACGCCGACAAGCCGAAGTTCTGAGCCCTGCGCGAAGCTGCCCGATCTCAGGGCAGCATCACCGTGTCGATCACGTGCACCACACCGTTGCCGGCCTTGATGTCGGTGGCCGTGATGGTGGCACCGTCGATGGTGACGCGACCGCCGCTGACGACGATGTCTGCGGTAGCACCGTTCACCGTGGTGGCGGTGTCGTGCTGGACGGCATCGGCCGCGAGCACCCGCCCCGGCACCACGTGGTAGGTCAGGATGGCGGTGAGCTGGGCGCGGTTCTCGGGCTTCAGCAGGTTGTCCAGCGTGCCGGGCGGCAGCTTGGCAAAGGCGGCATTGGTCGGCGCGAACACGGTGAAGGGACCGGCGCCCTTGAGCGTGTCGACCAGACCGGCGGCCTTGAGGGCGGCGACCAGGGTTGAGAAGTCCGGGTTGCCGGTGGCGATGTCGACCACCGTGGCGGCCTGGGTGGCGCTGGCGGCGGGCTTGGCGGCCTTGCTGCCACCATGGTAGTGGGCGGCCAGCGGGAAAGCCATGGCGGCGGCGAGAAGGGCAAGCGCGGGAAGACGCAGATCGGCACGCATGAGGCAGCTCCAGAGGTGAGGTGTTGGGGTGTGCGGCTAGCACGGTGCTACGCTGCGCGCTTGGTCGTCGCGGCAGCGTGTGCCTGATGTGCATGGCTTGTCGCCGTGGCGTGGCCTTGCTGTGGCGACACCGAGACGGCCGCGTGATCGTGACGCGCCGGCTTCATCCGTTTTTCGCCGCCTTCGAGCACACCCTGTCCCACATGCCGATCATCATTCTCAGATCCCTGCTGCTCACCGGGCTCGTGCTGCTCGCCGCGGCCCCGGCTCAAGCCCTGCAACCCACCCAGCATGCGGCGGTCGCCCTGATCGCCGACCACGCGACGGTGGCTCCCGGTCAGACCTTCGGGGCCGGCCTGCGCATCGTCCACGAGCCGGGTTGGCATTCCTACTGGCAGAACCCCGGCGACTCCGGTCTGCCGACGCGCTTCGACTGGACCCTGCCGGAAGGGGCCCGTGCGGGGCCGATCCAGTGGCCGGTGCCGGAACGTCTGCCCTTCGGCGGGCTCGTCAACCTCGGCTACAAGAACGATCTGCTGCTACCGGCCACACTCACGGTCCCGGCTGATGCCATGCCAGGTTCGCGCTTTGCCGTGACGCTGCGGGCGCGCTGGCTGATCTGCGCCGACATCTGCATTCCCGACCAGGCCACGCTCAACCTGGACCTGCCGGTGGCGGCCACGCCCCTGGCCTCGGGCGAAACCGGGCGCTTCGCCGCGGCACTGGCGCGGGTGCCGCAGGCCGCTCCGGACTGGACCGGCCTGAGCCGGCGCAGCGAGGCCGGTGTCGAGGTGGCCATCGAGGGGGCGGCCTCCGCGCTCGCCGGCCTGGCCAGCATCGAGGTCTTCCCGCTCACTCCGCAGGTGGTCGCCAACACCCGCATCGACGCGACATTCGACGAAAGTGGCGTACTGCGTTTCCTGCACCCGCTGAGCGATTTCTACGCCGGCATGCCGGCCGAGGTGGCCTGGGTGGTGGTCGGCCATGCCCGCGACGGCGGGCTGCATGCCCATGAACTGCGCACCGTCGGTGAGGATCGACTGGGCCCACCGCCCGAACCCGCCGTTCATGCCGGACCGCCGCCCGTCGCTGCGGTCGCGCCCGCCACGGCGCCGGCGCTCGGTCTCGGCCTGGTGCTGCTGTTCGCGCTGCTGGGCGGCATCCTGCTCAACCTGATGCCCTGCGTGTTCCCGGTCCTGGCCCTGAAGGGCCTCTCGGTCGCCCAAGGCGGCCCCTCGCAACACCGCCATGCCCTGCTCTACACGGCGGGCGTGCTGCTCGCCTTCCTCGCCTTGGCCGGCCTGCTGGTGGCCTTGCGCGCCACCGGTGAGGCCTTGGGCTGGGGCTTCCAGCTGCAGACCCCGTGGTTCGTCGCCGCCATGGCCCTGTTGATGGCCGGCGTCGGCTTCGCCCTTTCCGGGTTGGCCACGCCCGGGGCCTCACTGATGGGGTTCGGGCAGTCGCTGACCGAGGGCGATGGCGACCGCGGCGCGTTTTTCACCGGCGTGCTGGCGGTGGTGGTGGCCAGCCCCTGCACCGCGCCCTTCATGGGGCCGGCGCTGGGCGTGGCCCTGACCCAGCCGGGGACGGTCACGTTCGCGGTGTTCATCGCTCTGGGCCTGGGCCTTGCGCTGCCGATGCTGGTGCTGGCGTTCTCGCCGGCGCTGGCGCGGCGCCTGCCGCGGCCGGGACCGTGGATGGAACGCCTCAAGCAGGGTCTGGCCTTCCCGATGTACCTCACCGTGCTCTGGCTGGCCTACGTGCTGGGCCGGCAGGTCGGGGTCGCCGGCATGACCCTGCTGCTCGGCGGCATCGTGCTGATGGGCTTCGCCCTGTGGTGGCGCGGCACGGCGCCGGGGGTGGCCAAGCGCATCGTGGTGGGCGCCCTGCTGCTGCTCTCGCTGACACCCATCGTGCTGGTCGAGGGCCTGCGCAGTGGCAACCCGAGCGGGCCGACGGCCCGCACCGGGATCGAAGCCTGGTCGCCGGAGCGGCTCGCCGAGTTGCGCGCCGAGGGACGGCCGGTGCTGGTCAATTTCACCGCCGCCTGGTGCATCAGTTGCCTGGCCAACGAGCGGGTGGCCCTCATGGGTGAAAGCTTCGAGGCGCTCTTGCGCAGCACCGGCACCGCCTACCTCAAGGCCGACTGGACCGACCAGGATCCGCGCATCACCGCCGCCTTGGCCGAGTTCGGCCGCAGCGGCGTCCCGCTCTACGTCGTCTACCCGGCCGACGGCCGTGCGCCCTTCGTGCTGCCGCAGCTGCTGACGCCCGGCCTGGTCGCCGAAGCCCTGCAAGGCGCGGCGGCAAACCCGGGCTGAAGCCTCTTGCCCGCAGCTTGAGGACGAACGCTGCCGCCGTGACTCAGGCCTTGCGGTAGACCTCGGCGCCCTGGGCCCGGAACTCGGCCGACTTCTCGGCCATGCCCTTCTCCAGCGCCTTCGTCTCCTCGGCCACGCCGTGCTCGGCGGCGTAGTCACGCACGTCCTGGGTGATCTTCATCGAGCAGAAATGCGGGCCGCACATCGAACAGAAGTGCGCGACCTTGTGCGCGTCCTTGGGCAGCGTCTCGTCGTGGTACGAACGCGCCTTCTCCGGGTCGAGGCCGAGGTTGAACTGGTCTTCCCAGCGGAACTCGAAGCGCGCCTTGCTCAAGGCGTTGTCGCGCGCCTGCGCGCCGGGGTGGCCCTTGGCCAGATCCGCCGCGTGCGCGGCGATCTTGTAGGCCATGATGCCTTCGCGCACGTCCTCGCGGTTCGGCAGGCCGAGGTGCTCCTTGGGTGTGACGTAGCAGAGCATCGCCGTGCCGTACCAGCCGATCATCGCCGCACCGATGGCACTCGTGATGTGGTCGTAGCCGGGGGCGATGTCGGTGGTCAGCGGCCCCAGCGTGTAGAACGGCGCTTCGCCGCACTCGCGGAGCTGCTTGTCCATGTTCTCTTTAATGAGCTGCATCGGCACGTGGCCGGGGCCTTCGATCATGGTCTGGACCTCGTGCTTCCAGGCGATCTTGGTGAGCTCGCCGAGCGTCTCCAGCTCGCCGAACTGCGCGGCGTCGTTGGCGTCGGCGATCGAGCCGGGGCGCAGGCCGTCGCCGAGCGAGAAGCTCACGTCGTAGGCCTTCATGATTTCGCAGATGTCTTCGAAATGCGTGTAGAGGAAATTCTCCTTGTGGTGCGCCAAGCACCACTTCGCCATGATCGAACCGCCGCGCGAGACGATGCCGGTGACGCGCTTCGCGGTCAGCGGCACGTAGCGCAGGCGCACGCCGGCGTGGATGGTGAAGTAGTCGACACCCTGCTCGGCCTGCTCGATCAGGGTGTCGCGGAACAGCGCCCAGGTCAGTTCCTCGGCCTTGCCGTCCACTTTTTCGAGGGCCTGGTAGATCGGGACGGTGCCGATGGGCACCGGGCTGTTGCGCAGGATCCACTCGCGGGTTTCGTGGATGTGCTTGCCGGTGGAAAGGTCCATCACCGTGTCGCCGCCCCAGCGGATCGCCCAGACCAGTTTCTCGACTTCCTCGGCGATCCCGGAACTGACGGCTGAGTTGCCGATATTGGCGTTGATCTTCACCAGGAAGTTGCGGCCGATGATCATCGGCTCGAGTTCCGGGTGGTTGATGTTGGCCGGGATGATGGCGCGACCTCGGGCCACTTCGTCGCGCACGAACTCCGGCGTGATGCGCGCCGGCAGCACCGCACCAAAAGCTTCCCCCGGGTGCTGGCGCAGCAGATGCGCCTCGCGGATCGCTTCGAGGCGCTGGTTCTCGCGGATGGCGATGTACTCCATCTCCGGGGTGATGAGGCCGCGGCGGGCGTAGTGCATCTGGGTGACGTTGGCGCCGGCCTTGGCACGGCGCGGCAGGGCGCGGTTCGGGAAGCGCATGGCGTCGAGCTTCGCATCGCCTTCGCGCGCACGGCCGAAGGCCGAACTCAGGCCGGCAAGCACCTCGGTGTCGCCGCGCTCGGCGATCCAGCGCGCGCGCAGCGCCTCCAGCCCCCGCGCAAGATCGATGTCCGCGTTCGGCTCGGTGTAGGGGCCCGAAGTGTCGTACACCGCTAATGGCGCATTCTTCTCGAAACCCACCGTGCGCGGCGTGTTCGACAACGCGATCTCGCGCATCGGCACGCGTAGGTCGGGTCGCGAACCTTCGATGAAAATCTTCACCGAGCCGGGGATCGGACGGGTGACTTCGGCGGAGAGCTGGCGGGTCTTGTCCAGCAGTTCCTTGGCGACGGCGTTCATGGGCTTGGCGCTCTGCGTGGGCCCCGAAGGGCCGTGAAGGGCGATGCCGCGTGGAGAGGCGGCATCGAGCACGTCGGCAGGAGCGCCAAGGCGGCGCGTCGAAGTCTCCCTACGGCGGTGTGGCCCGCATCAGGTTCGAAGGGTCTCTCTCAGCCCGTGACGGGCACCCCTGCTTCCGACTCGCATTAGAACGCGAATCGCCAGCGGATGCCATGAAGGCCGCGTTCAGTAGCGCGGTGCCGGCGGCGGGGCCTTGATGCGGAACCAGGCGGCGTACAGGGCCGGCAGGAACAGCAGGGTGAGCGCGGTGGCGACGATCAGGCCGCCCATGATGGCGACCGCCATCGGCCCGAAGAACACGCTGCGCGAGAGCGGAATCATCGCCAGCACGGCGGTGAGCGCGGTCAGCACGATCGGCCGGAAACGCCGGACGGCGGCCTCGACCACGGCCACGAAGGGCGCCATGCCCTCGGCGATGTGGCGCTCGATCTGGTCGATCAGGATCACCGCATTGCGCATGATCATGCCCGACAGCGCGATGGTGCCGAGCATGGCGACGAAGCCGAAGGGCACCTGGGGAATGAGCAGGAACCAGGTCACACCGATCAGCCCAAGCGGCGCGGTCAGCAGCACCATCGCCGTGCGCGAGAAACTGCGCAGTTGCAGCATCAGCAAGGTGATTACGGCGAACAGCAGCAGCGGTATGCCGGCCACCACCGACTTGCTGCCACGCGCCGCGTCCTCGACCGTGCCGCCGGTTTCCAACAGAAAACCAGGCGGCAGCGCGGCACGGATGCCCTCCAGCCGGGGCAGGATCTCCTGCGTCACGGTCGGTGGGGTGATGCCGGTTTCGACGTCGGCGCGCACGGTCACCGTCGGCAGCCGGTTGCGGTGCCAGAGGATGCCGTGTTCGAAGCCGTACTCGATGTCGGCCACCTGTGCGAGCGGCACGCTGCGCCCCCCCGCGGTCGGCACCGCCAGCGAGCCCAGCATGTCAAGGCGGGTGCGCTCCTGCTCGGGGCCGCGCAGGAGGATTTCGATCAGCTCGTTGCCCTCTCGGAAGGTGCTGACCGGGGTGCCGGACAAGGATCCGCGCAGGAAGGTGGCGACCTCGGCCGAACTGACGCCCAGGGCACGAGCGCGGTCCTGATCGATCCTCAGTCGCACCACCTTGCTCGGCTCATCCCAGTCGAGGTTGACATTACGCACGTGCGGGTTCTCGCGGACCCGGGCCTTGACCTCGCGGGCGATGCGCAGCACTTCGTCGACATGCTCGCCGGAGACCCGGAACTGCACCGGAAACCCCACCGGCGGCCCGTTTTCGAGTCGGGTCACGCGGCCTTGCAGCTCACCGAATTCGGTATCGATCACGCCCTGCAACCAGGCCTTGACCGCCTCGCGGGTCGCAATGTCGGGCGTGCGCAGCACGAACTGGGCGAAGTTGGCCTGTGGCAGTTTCTGGTCGAGCGGCAGGTAGAAGCGCGGCGAACCGGAACCAACGTAAGCCACGAAACTTTCGATGCCCTCGTGACCCTGCAGGTGTTCTTCGAAGCGTTGCACCGCCGCCTCGGTGGCCCGCATCGAGCTGCCTTCGGCCAACTCGATATCGACCATCAGCTCCAGCCGGGTCGAAGACGGGAAGAACTGCTGCGGCACGAAACGGAACATCGCCACCGACAGCAGGAACAGCGCCACGGTCAGGGCGATCACGGTCTTGCGGTGACGCACGCTCCAGGTCACCGTCTCGCGGAAACGCCGGTAGAAGGGCGTGGCGTAGGGGTCGTCCTGCGGCGTGCCGGCGGGCGCCACCAGCGGCGCCAGGCGTGGCGGCAGGCGGCGCGCCAGCTCGCGGCGGACGGCGGCAGCGAAGCCGTTGCCGTGGCCGGCACGCAGGCTCTCGCGGTCGGGCAGCAGCTTGTCGCCGAGGTAGGGGATGAAAATCACCGCCGCCACCCAGCTCAGCACCAGCGCCAGCACCACCACCTGAAAGATCGAGCGGGTGTATTCGCCGGTGCTCGAGGCGGCGGTGGCGATCGGCAGGAAACCGGCGGCGGTGATCAGCGTGCCGGTGAGCATGGGGAAGGCCATGTGCTGGTAGGTGTAGGCCGCCGCCGCCAGCCGGTCGAGGCCCTCCTCCATCTTCACCTGCATCATCTCGATGGCGATGATGGCGTCGTCCACCAGCAGGCCGAGCGCCAGGATCAGTGCGCCGAGCGAGATCTTGTGCAGGCCGATGTCGAAGAAATACATGCTGGCGAAGGTCATCGCCAGCACCAGCGGGATCGAGAGCGCCACCACCAGGCCCGAGCGCCAGCCCAGGCTCAGGAAGCAGACCAGCAGCACGATCAGCACCGCCTCGGCCAGCACGCGCACGAACTCGCCCACCGAATCGCGCACCGCCGCCGGCTGGTCGGCGACCTGGGTCAGGCTCATGCCGGCCGGCAGGGTCTGCTGGATCTGCGCGAACTCGGCCTGCAGGCGCTCGCCGAGTTCGAGGATGTCGCCGCCCTTGCGCATCGAGATGCCGATGCCGATCGCGTCCTCGCCCATGAAACGCATGCGCGGTGCGGCCGGATCGACGAAGCCGCGGTGCACCTCGGCCACATCACCGAGCCGGAAGCTGTGCTCACCGACGCGGATCGGGAACTGGCGGATCGATTCGACCGAATCGAAGGCGCCGCTGACCCGCAGCTTGACGC
>JGI24114J20149_100123_pt1 | contig 10053 bp, 9 predicted proteins | sample SubbioCSW11_NovA_FD_20149 | JGI IMG/M metagenome (IMG submission 20149)
CCCAGCCAAAGCCGCATCACGGCGCAGTTTGATTCTAACAGCTGGTTCCATTGAATTCCTCGCGACACATTCTCGCGGGCGCCGAATGAACGAGGAGGCACTGTGGCAGCCAGGATTGACATTGATGGCCTCACCGAAGCGGAGCTGATCGACCTGAACAATCGAGTCGTCGAAAGGCTGCGTTTCTTGCATCAGGCCCGGGCTCACTCCCGGATGCTGGAGTTCTCGGTCGGTGATCGAGTCTCGTTCCAGCCCGATGGTAGGGAGCCGGTTTTGGGCGTGCTCACTCGCTACAACAGGAAGACGGTTACGGTCATCACCGAGCAAGGGCAGCGGTGGAACGTCTCGCCCGGTGCGCTGAGGATGGTCAAAGACATCGGGGCAGCTTCCGATGGTCCAAGCCTCGTCGAACTCCGCAAGAAGTGATTTTGCGCATCGACACCTGGGCGGTCTGTGGCGACGCCACGCCGCTTTACAGACCGGGCGCGGCTCAGGGACGGCGCGGCTCAGGGGCGCGCGGGTCGCGGTCCGGCAGTTCGGTCTCCTCGCCGAACTCGTAGGGCGCGGCAAGGCCCGGATGCGCGTGCCGGCGCAGCCCCGGCGGCGGCCAAGCCTCCTGTGGCCAGCGCGTGTCGAGCAGCCGCGCGCGCCCCACCCGCTGTATCCGCACCCGGTTGCGCTGGTTGCCGCCGATCACGTGCCAAGCCTCGGCGTCTTCGGCCCAGATGAACCCCGTATGGCCAAAGGGGCTCCGGGGATGCCAGAGCCAGAAGACGGCGAGCGCCCCCACCTGCGGTGCGCAGGGGCGGCCGTAGCCAAGCCAGGGCCGCGCCCGCATCGAAAGCCAGGGCGGGCGTGTCCGCGGATAGGCGGTGGTGAGGCAGTGACGTACGAAGAGCCCGCACCAGGCGACATCGAGGGGCTGGCACCGGTCGAGCCATACCGCCGCCCGCAGAAGGCGCAAGGTCCGCACCGCCGCCAGCGCGTGGTCACCCGGCACGCGTGCGTGCTCGCCCGCCTCGACGAGCCGGACCGCCTCGGCAAGCCAGGGCATGCCGGGCGGCACCGGGAGCGCGACCGGCCCCAGTCCCGCCGGCAGGCCAAGGGCGGGATCACGCCGACGCCACATATCGCCCGCTCAGCGGCCGGAGCCGTCGTGCCCGGCACCCCGGCCCGTTCCTCCGGCATCGAAGAGGGGGTGACCTCGGCCACGATGACCGCGTTCTCGGTTTTCGCGCGGGCTATCAGCGCGCATTCCCCGGCGTCGATGGCCTGCCCCGCCGCGTACGCGTAGCACAGCAGCACCGCCCCGGCCGCGCCTTCGGGCAGCCCGTCGCCAGCGCGTCGGCCGACCTCGCAGACGAGGGTGCAGCAGTCTTCGGTCCCATCCACCGCGCCCTCCATCACCAGTCGTATAGGAAGTTCAAGCGCACTTTTCAAGCAGCCTGCAGGGGAGGCGGCGGCGGGTCAAGGGCCGGTTTGGCCGTGGGGTGGGCGTCGTTGAGGATCGTTTCGGCGGATTGCTGGGCGGTTGATGGGTGCTCCGCAGCGGGGTTCGCGGCGATTTCCCGCCGGTTGCCGGCATTGGCCCGAGCGCAGCCCTGCGGAGTCTTCGCCGCATCGTGTTGTCTTCCGGTCTTCCGGTTTCCCGGTTTTCGCTCTCGGCATCGTGGCCGGCAGGGCGCGCCCCGCCCGCGGCGAACCGCGCGACGAGCGCTGATTGGCACCGCCCGCCGGGCCGAGCTCAGGGCCTCAGCCGCACTTCGAGTAGCCGCAGTTCAGGCAGGTCTGGCAGCCGTCCATCACCACCACCGCCTTGCTGTGGCATTTGCCGCAGAGGGTGGCGGTGGGCGGAAAACTGGTGCCTTCGCCGGTGACGGCCAGGTCGGCGACCGGCAGCACGGCGGCGGCGGCAGACTCGCCGTTGCGCTTCAGGGCCTGCTCGTAGGCGACGCGCTTCTCGTTGATGAGGGCACGCTGGGCATCGCTGAGCTCGGGGTCGCGGATCAGGCCGATCGACTTGAGGTGCTCCTCGATGACGCAGCCGATCTCGGCCACGATGCTCGGCATGTACACGCCGCCGGCCTTGAAATAGCCGCCGCGCGGGTCGAACACCGCCTTCATCTCCTCGACCAGGAAGGTGACGTCACCGCCCTTGCGGAACACCGCCGAAACGATGCGGGTGATGGCGACGATCCACTGGAAGTGCTCCATGTTCTTCGAGTTGATGAACAGCTCGAAGGGTCGGCGCAGCTCGTGCTCGGTACCGGGATTCAGCACGATGTCGTTGATCGTGACGTACAGAGCGTGCTCGAACAGCGGCGACTTGACCTTGTAGGTGGCGCCGATCAGTGCCTCCGGCCGCTCGACGCGCTCGTGCATCTGGATGATTTCGGCGGTCGGCGGCGCGGCTGGCGCAGCGGCGGGTGCGGGCAGTGCAGCTTTGTCGTCCGGCGTGGCGACACTGTAGGACTTGATTTTCTTGCTGATCTTGATGGCCATGCCGGTGTTCCTGCGGGGGCTGCCCGGTTGCGGTGTCGTGTGTGCCGCGGTGCTGCTGCGGGTTTTCGGGGTGAATGAGCCAGCCCCGCCACGCGGGCGGGGTGGCCGGGCCACAGCACCGATCAGCGGCGCGCGGCCTTGATGGCGGCTTGCTTGACGGCCTTCTTGGGTGCCGCCTTGGCGGCCACTTTCTTGGCTGCCGGCTTCTTGGCCACGGCCTTCTTCACCGGGGCCTTCTTGACGGCGGCCTTCTTGGCCACGGCTTTCCGGGCGGGGGGCGACTTCAAGCTGGCTTTTTTGGCCGCGACTTTCCTCGTTGCCGGCTTGTCGGACGCGGCCTTCTTGGCAGCCGCCTTCTTCTTTTTCAACTTGGCCTTGAACTGCTTGGCTGCGGCATCAAGCTCGCGCTTCGCTGCGGCCACCTTCTTGCGTGCATCGCCCACCGCCTTGGTGACCGCCTTGCCGGTCTTCGAGGCGCGCGCCTGTTTCAACTTCGCCTTGGCGACCTTCTCGATCTTGGCGGCTTCAACCTTGGCTTTTTTCATGACCGGAGCCACCTTGGCTTTGGCCTGTTCGACAACTTCTCCGGCCTTCTCGCCAACCGCTTCGACCGCCTGGGCGATCGTGCTGCTCACACCATTGCCATTGCTCATGGGAACACTCCGCTGGGGTACCGCATCACGTGCCTTGGGGGCCGGTGCACGCTTGCCGGTCGGGCCCACCTCGCCGGGGCGGGTCGGGCGGGCCTCGATATCCGAGCCGCGGCGCGCTGCCGCGGCCTCGGCTAGAACTTGCCGTAGTAACCCTCTTTCAGCGCATCGAACAGATTGGCAGCGGTGTGCATTTCACCGTCGTACTCGATCTGCTCGTTGCCTTTGGCCTCGACCACACTGCCGTCTTCCAGTTCAAAACGGTAGGTGGTGTTCTCGAGGTCCTTCTCCTTGACCAACACGCCCTGGAAGGCGGCCGGGTTGAAACGGAAGGTGGTGCAGCCCTTCAGGCCCATCGTGTGCGCGTAGCGGTAGATGTCCTTGAAGTCCTCGTAGGGGAAATCGGTCGGCACGTTCGCGGTCTTCGAGATCGAGGAGTCGATCCAGAGCTGCGAGGCGGCCTGGATGTCGACGTGCTCCTTGGGCGAAACCTCGTCGGCGGCGATGAAGTAGTCGGGCAGCCGCGCTTCCGGGTCCTCGCTGTAGGGCATGGCCTTCGGGTTGACGAGTTCGCGGTAGGCCAGAAGCTCGAAACTGAAGACGTCGACCTTCTCTTTCGATTTCCTGCCCTCGCGGATGATGTTGCGCGAGTAGTGGTGGGCGAAGCTGGGCTCGATGCCGTTGCTGGCGTTGTTGGCCAAGCTGAGCGAGATGGTGCCGGTCGGCGCGATCGAGCTGTGGTGGGTGAAGCGGGCACCCTGCTCGGCGAGCTTCTGCACCAGATCCGGCGCCACGCTGGCGACGCGCTGCATGTAGCGGCTGTACCTGGCGTGCAGCACCCGGCCCTTGATGGCATCACCCACCTTGAAGCCGTCGGTCGCCATCTCCGGGCGCTTGCGCAGCATCTCGGCGGTGACGGTGAAGTCCTCGTCCATGATCGGGGCCGGCCCCTTCTCTTCGGCCAGCGCCAGTGCCACCTCCCAGCCGGCCAGCGCCATCTCGCGCGATACTGCTTCGGTGAACTGGCAGCTCTCGGGCGATCCGTACTTCATGCGCAGCAGGGTGAGCGTGCTGCCCAAGCCGAGGAAGCCCATGCCGTGGCGGCGCTTGCGCAGGATCTCCTCACGCTGCTGCGACAAGGGCAGACCGTTGACCTCGACCACGTTGTCGAGCATGCGGGTGAACACCCGCACGACCTCCTTGTACTCCTCCCAGTCGAAGCGCGCCTTCTCGGTGAAGGGGTCGCGCACGAATTTGGTGAGGTTGACCGAACCCAGCAGGCAGGCGCCGTAGGGCGGCAGTGGCTGCTCACCGCAAGGATTGGTCGCGCGGATCGCCTCGCACCACCAGTTGTTGTTCATCTCGTTGACGCGGTCGATCAGGATGAACCCCGGCTCGGCGAAGTCGTAGGTCGAGGTCATGATCATGTCCCACAGACCTCGGGCACGGACCTGCTGGTAGATCCTGCAGGCCACCCTGCCGTCGTCGCGGGTGACGTAGCCTTCCGTGTTCGGCCAGTCGCGCCAGACGACCTGCTTGGCGTCAGCGAGATCGACCTCGCCCTGCTCCTTGATCGAGATCGGAAACACCAGCGGCCACTCGGCATCGGCCTCGACCGCCGCCATGAACTCGTCGGTGATCAGCAGCGAAAGGTTGAACTGGCGCAGGCGGCCGTCCTCGCGCTTGGCCTTGATGAACTCCTTGACGTCGGGGTGGCTGATCTCGAAGGTGCCCATCTGCGCGCCGCGGCGGCCACCGGCCGACGACACGGTGAAACACATCTTGTCGTAGATGTCCATGAAGGACAGCGGCCCCGAGGTGTAGGCACCGGCGCCGGCGACGAAGGCGCCCCGCGGGCGCAGGGTGCTGAACTCGTAGCCGATGCCGCAGCCGGCCTTCAGGGTGAGGCCGGCCTCGTGGACCTTCTCGAGGATGCCGTCCATCGAGTCGGGGATGGTGCCGGACACCGTGCAGTTGATCGTGCTGGTGGCCGGCTTGTGCTCGAGCGCACCGGCATTGCTGGTGATGCGGCCGGCCGGGATGGCGCCACGGCGCAGCGCCCAGAGAAAACGCTCGTGCCAGTACCTCTGCTTCTCGGCGCTCGGCTCGGCCTGAGCCAGGGCCTTGGCGACCCGCTTGTAGGTGGCGTCGATGTCGGCATCGACCGGCTCGCCCTTCTTGGTCTTGAGGCGGTATTTCTTGTCCCAGATGTCCTGCGATGCCGGCTGCATCGGGATTTCCACCGGACTCTCCGTCCTGACCGCCTCGAGACGTGCCGTGCTCATGCCCTGAATTCTCCCAGTTGCCGCCCCTTACGGGCGATTCAGCCCCAAATCTTGGGGCGACTCCCCGCCACAACCCCAAGATGTTGGGAGCGGCGAGGCGAAACGGTACGCCGCGACCCGGGGCCTGTCAACTTGGTTTCAACACCGCGAATCCGCCACGCAAGCGATTGTTTACAATGGCTTCCAGACCCCAGAAACGCAGCCCGCATGCGCCCCATCGCCCTCACCGCCGCCCTGTTCGCCAGCCTGCTCGCCGCATCCCTCGGGCCGGGCCTGGTCGGGGCCGCCGTGCCCGCCACCGCTGCCACCCCGTCGCTGGCGCCGATGCTGGAGAACGTGACCCCGGCGGTGGTGAACATCTACACCCGCCAGGTGGTCGAGGTGCAGAGCCCGCTGGCCGCCGACCCGATCTTCCGGCATTTCTTCGGCATGCCGCTCGCCCCGCAACGCCGCGAGTCGCAGTCGCTGGGCTCGGGAGTGATCGTCGATGCCGAACGCGGCCATGTGCTGACCAACCACCACGTGGTCGAGAACGCCACCACGGTGAGCGTGCAACTGCACGATGGCCGCACCGTGAGCGCCGAGTTCATCGGCAGCGACCCGGCCACCGACATCGCCCTGATCCGTATCCCCGCGCAGAACCTGCGCGCCTTGGCACTGGCCGATTCCGAACGGCTGCGGGTCGGTGATTTCGTGGTGGCGGTGGGCAATCCTTTCGGCCTCGGCCAGACGGTGACCTCGGGCATCGTCTCGGCGGTCGGTCGCAGCGGACTCACCGGCCTTGGCTTCCAGAACTTCATCCAGACCGACGCCTCGATCAACCCCGGCAATTCCGGTGGCGCGCTGGTCAACCTGCGTGGCGAGCTCGTGGGCATCAACACCGCGAGCTTCAACCCGCGCGGCTCGGCGGCCGGCAACATCGGCCTCGGCTTCGCTATTCCCTCCAACCTCGCCCGCGAGGTGATGCGGCAACTGCTGGTCTACGGCGAGGTCCGCCGCGGCTCGCTGGGCGTCGAACTGGCCGATCTGATGCCGCGCTTCGCCGAGGAACTGGGCGTGCCCGCCAACACCCGTGGCGCCATTGTCACCCGCGTCTACCGCAACGCACCGGGCGAAGCCGCCGGCCTGCGGCCGGGCGATGTGGTGACCGCCATCGACGGCCGTCGCGTCGAGAATGCGCAGGCCCTGCGCAATGTCGAGGGCCTGCTGCCGGTGAACCAGCCGGTGGCGCTCTCGGTGCAGCGCGGGGCGCAGACCCTCGCCCTGCGCGCCACCCTGCGCGAGCAGCCGCGGCAACTGCCCGGGACCGACATCGACCCCCGGCTCAGTGGGGCGCTGGTCGGCGAGATGGCGGCACGCCAGCGCGAGGCCGGCGCCCGCGGCGTGATGGTGACCGAGGTCGATCCGCGCTCGCGCGCCGGTCAGGCCGGCCTGCGCGCCGGCGACCGCATCCTTGGCGTCAACGGCCGCCGCGTCGAGAACCTGAACGCCCTGCGCGCCGCGCTGGCCAGCCCGCCGCCGCGGCTCGTGCTGACCGTGCAACGCGGAGCGCAACAGGGCGAACTGGAACTGCGCTGACGCGCCCGATGCGGCGTTGATGCGATGCTGCACGGATGCCCACGACCCTCCGCGCCATCAGCTTCGACCTCGACGACACCCTGTGGCCGATCCGGCCGGTGATCGAACGCGCCGAAACCGCCCTGCACGCCTACCTCGACGCGCACTGCCCACGCACCGCACGGGCCTTCCCACCGGCACGCCTGCGCGCCCTGCGCGAGCAGGTGGCGCAGGCGCACCCGGAGTTCGCCCACGATTTCGGCCGGCAACGCCTGATCAGCCTAGAGCAGGCGCTGGCCGAAAGCGGCGAGGACCCGGCCCACGCCCAACCGGCCTTCGAGGCCCTCTACCTCGAACGCAACCGCGTCGACTTCTACGCCGATGCCCTGCCGGCGCTCGAGGCGCTGGGCGCGCGGCTGCCGCTCGCCGCCCTCACCAATGGCAACGCCGATCTCGACCGCATCGGCATCGCCGGGCGTTTCGCCGTGGTGGTGGCGGCCCGCGATTTCGGCCTCGCCAAGCCGCACCCGGCCATCTTCGCGCACACCGTGGCGCGGCTCGCCCTCGCACCGGAGGCGGTGCTGCATGTCGGCGATGACCCCTGGCTGGATGTGGCGGGCGCGGCCCGCGCCGGCCTGCGCAGCTGCTGGTTGAACCGCGAGGGCCGGGCTTGGCCGGCCGAGCTGCCGCCCCCCGAGCTCGAAGTGGCCGACCTGACGGCACTGGTGGCCGCCTTCGATACCGGCGGCGCCTTCGTGGCCGCACGGCTGGAGCACCCCGGCGAAGCCGCTACACTCGTTTGATGGCCGGTGCTTGCCGGCCCCCACCTCGCGACACGAGCCCGCCCATGCCGCTTCCCGCCTGTTTTGTCCCGGCCGATGCGCCGGCCCTGCCGCTCCACACGCTCGATACCGCGAGCTATGCCGGCTGGCGCGAGGCCCAGCCCGCGCCTTGGCGCGCTTGGCTGGACGCGCACGGCTTCAAGGGCGATCCCGGCAGCCAGCTCGTGATCCCCGGCGAGAACGGCACACCGGCTGCCGCCGTGGCCGGCCTGGGCGACCCGGCCGATCCGGCGTGTCTCGGGCATCTTCCGCTGCTGCTGCCACCGCTCGCCTTCCGCCTCGCCGTCGGCAGCCCGGTGGCGGTCGCGCCGGATCGCGCCCTGCTCGGCTGGGGGCTTGGGGCCTACAAGTTCGGCCGCTACCTGAAACCGCCCAAGCCGACCGCCGCACTCACCATCGATGCCAGCGCGCAGATCGAGGCGCTGGCCGTGCTGGCGGCTTCGCTGCAGGTGCGTGATCTGGTCAACACGCCCACCGAACACATGGGCCCGGACGAGCTGGAAGCCCTCGTGCGGGAACTCGCGCAGGCCCACGGTGGTGGCTTCCGCTGTGTGCGCGGAGCCGAGCTGCTGACCCAGAACTTCCCGGCCATCCACGCGGTCGGCCGCGCCAGCCATCGCGCGCCGCGCCTGATCGAACTCACGCACGGCGACCTGTCGCTGCCGCACCTCGTCATCGTCGGCAAGGGCGTCTGCTTCGACACCGGCGGTCTCGACGTCAAGCCGGCCGAGGGCATGCGCCACATGAAAAAAGACATGGGCGGCGCCGCACACGCGATCGCGCTGGCGCGGCTGGTGCTGGAGCGGCGTCTGCCGGTGCGGCTCAGCCTGCTGGTGCCGGCGGTCGAGAATGCGCTCGGCCCCGAGGCCTACCGGCCGGGCGAGGTCATCGCCACCCGCGCCGGCCTTTCGGTCGAGATCGACAACACCGACGCCGAAGGCCGGGTGATCCTCGGCGACGCGCTCAGCTACGCCGCCGAGCAGAAGCCGGCTTTGCTGATGGATTTCGCCACGCTCACCGGGGCCGCGCGCATCGCCCTGGGCCCCGACCTGCCGGCGCTGTTCAGCAACCGCGACGCGCTCGCCAACGCCTACCTCGAGGCCGGCGTGACCGAGCGTGATCCGCTCTGGCGGATGCCGCTGTGGCGGCCTTACCTCAGCCACCTCAAATCGGGCATCGCCGATCTCGCCAACGCCGGCCCCTCGCGGATGGCCGGCTGCGTCACCGCCGCGCTGTACCTCGAACGCTTCGTCCCCGACGGCCAGGCCTGGACGCACGTCGATGTCTACAGCTGGAACGACGCCGACCGTCCCGGCAAACCGGCCGGTGGCGAGGCGCAGGGCCTGCGTGCGGCCTGGGGCTTCCTCAAAGCGCACTTTGCCGCCTACTCTTGAGCCACCACCGACCGGGGATCAGGCCAGCCATGCGCGTTCAGGAACTGCTCGAACAGGCCAGCCAGCTGCCCTCGATCCCCAAGCTGGTGCAGGAACTGCTGCGCGGGTGCTGAAGCCGCTCAGCCGGCTCCGGCCGCGGCGATCACCCCGAGGATGTCGGCGCCGGTCATCGGGCCGAGGAACTCGTGCGCCACCTTGCCGCTGGGGTCGAGCAGCACGGTGTAGGGCAGGCCGCGCGGGGTCTTGAAATCGGCGGGCGGGTTGAACACATCGACGATGGCAACCGGGTACTCCGGGCGCGCCCTCTCGGCGTAGAACCGGCGCAACGCTTCGGGCGTGATCTCCTCGTAGGCGAGGCCGATCACCACGATGTCCTCGCGGGCGGCGTCGAGCGCGTTGAGGTCGGGGATCTTGGAGATGCAGGTTGCGCACCAGGTCGCCCAGAAATTGACCACCACCCAGCGACCGCGCTGCTCGGCGACATCGAACACGCCGTGGTCGAGGGTCTCGACCCGCAGACCCGGCCGCTCCGGCCGGGAGGCGTCGCCGGCGGCGGCCGGGGCAGTCGTGGCCGCGGCGGCGGCGGGCGGTGCGGCCTGCTCCGGCGTGCCGGCGGCGGGCGGGGTAGCCTCCTCCGGGGCGCAGGCGACCAGCAGCAGCAAAACGGGCAGGAGCAAGGCGGAACGCAGTCGGGTCATGCGGGGGCATCCGGTTGAGGGCCGATGAATTCGGCCACAGGGCGTTGCAGGGCGACGTCAAGGGCCTGCCGCAGATGCCGCAGCGCGGCCAGCGCGGCTTGGCCGATCGCGTCCTCGGCGGCGGG
>JGI24114J20149_100125_pt1 | contig 10039 bp, 12 predicted proteins | sample SubbioCSW11_NovA_FD_20149 | JGI IMG/M metagenome (IMG submission 20149)
TGTTGTTAATCACGCTGTTTGACGGTAGTTTTTGCACCGAAAATGTCGGTTGTAAATAGTGTTGTTCACCGACAGTTGCCTGAAGATAGTAAAAAACAAGCCCTGGTGACAGAACTTGTTTGGTCGAAATAAATCAGGCAACATTGTAATTTTTAGTGGGGTTAAGGTAGAATTTTACTTGCTCAATAATGACATACCAGTCTGTATCCATCTCTACACGACCTTGCAGGATGTACCCCTGTAAGTGAATATTAATGACGCTACCACAATGGATGGAGCGGCAGTAACTATTGTCTGCATCATAGATATCCCAGCGTTGGCTGTAGGGATCATACTTCATTTTTTTACGGGTAGGGCGCAATTTGGTTTCCTCCTTAGTTATCCTTGTACTCCGTTAATATTCGGGCTACATGAATAGCATCGACCAGTTTTTCTTTGCGTACCACAGCATCCAGTAAGCAGGCGGTACACACATTGTTCACTTCACGGGCAATGCCCCGGGTGTGAGCATAGACTGCATCAATCGCTTCTTTGGTGAAGACAGGGTGCAGGGTCCCGGCAACCTGAAACTGATGTTCTACATACTTCCGGGTCTCTTCCAATTCAAATCCACCCAGATGATAGCGAACGTTCATCCGCTGGGTAATTGGCTTAAACACGCGCATCTGTAGCGTCGTCCGTAACTCAGGTTGCCCGACCATGATTAGTGAGATCGGTGAGATTGAATCGATTTGAAAATTCGTCAAAAACCGAATCTCCTGCAGCATGTCTCCCTGCAGTAAATGTGCTTCATCAATGACAACGACAGCAACCTTTTGCTGACTATCATAAAAGTCCCAGACTGCACGTTCAAATTGCCTCTTGGCTTCACTGCGTACATGCTGGGGCACAATCCCAAACTGATGCAACAGTTCCCTGTAAAAATCACGGGGTTTCAGGGAGGAGTCACACAAATACATAAAACGGTGCTTAGTCAGGTCCAACCCGTCACGTAATGCACGGATGGCTGTAGATTTGCCGGCACCAATTTCGCCGGTCACCAAACCAAACAAGCGGTTCTTCGCCATGTAATTGAGTCGGGCCACACACTCCTGAAAAGAAGCCGACGGGTACAACTGGGACGTGGGGATTTCCTTGGTAAACGGTGTACTCTGCCAACCGAAAAACTGCCGAATCATGAGGGAAGCTCCTGTTTCAGCAGGTTAAACAACCCCTTTTGTGCTTTTTCTTTTTGTTCCGTCATGTACTTTTCGTAGGCAAGTTCTACGTAATTCAGACCGGTCGTTGGTATGGGTGTGACCACAGGTGCAGCAGGTTCTTTTTTACGGTCTAGTGACCTTTTTTTGAGTAGTTGAGCATCCTCCAGTCGTTTCCCGTCTTTCCAGACTTGGACAACCGACATGTCATAGGCATCAAAACGCAGCTGTACTTCTTGTCCGGCGAACCCCGATTCCAGCTCGTACACCGTCCCCAGGAGGGAAACACAGTTCGTCTTGTCTACCTTTCGGCTTTCTTCCAAGAGAAAGATCTGAGCCAATTCGTGGGGCTGGATATACCGAATCGGGTGTTCGCACTTTTGGTATCGGTCCAGCGGCCTTTGTTTAAAGGTGTTATGTACCTTCTGGTGGTAGGCAACATCCAGCCAGGCCGTAAAGAAGCGGTTTAAATCGTCTAGTGTCTGAATTTTTCCCTGCTCGATTAAATCGTAGGCTTCTGGCACAAAGCTTATGTCCACAAAACGGAAGAATTTTTCCTGTTTGCCACGCCCCTGGGGTCTTCCCGGTTTGGTATGCCTTAATTCCGTTGTTAGCCGGGCACAAATCCGGGCAAAGTGGTGGGAAGAATAGATCGATCCATTATCGACAAAAATGACAGAAGGCACCCCGTGTTTCAAAAGAGCTTTCTTTAGGCAGTCTTCCAGTCTCGGTACACGCTCTTCAAAGTAAAACTGACCGTGTACGACGAGTCTGGAGTAGTCATCGAGGAAGACGACAAGGTAGGCCAGCTTTTTCTTGCCCGATTGCTCCGGATGGGGTAAGTACAGCGTGTGTTGGACATCGCCCTGCCAACAGGCATTGCGGTGGGATGCTTCAAAGCGGTGGAAAGTGCTTTTCGGTTCGTTCTCCAAGACCTTCCGTGTCATACCGCGGCTGCGAAGCTGCCGTGAGAGTGTACTTTCTTTGAGCTGGCCGGATTCCACAAACTGCGCCAATTCTAAAATGGCCATGATTTGACGCACACTGCGTGTTGGCTGCTCTTGCTTTAAAGCAATGGCTTTTTCCAATACATCGGGAGCAATTTGTTTACACTGCAGTTTATCGGCTCGCACAGATGGGAGCAGCGCTTCCCACCCGCCTTCCCGGTATGCTTTCAGATACCGTTCTAGTGTACGCAAGCTGATCTTCTGTGTGTCGCTATGGGGGATATCATAAGTGTGGCAGGCAACTTCTCGCAGCTTAGCTGCCTGCTCCCCGGGGTTTAACGTCCGTGTTACCAGGGGGGCAATGAGGCCGTAACGAAAATTAGCCACCTCCTGGCGTTGTTTCTCATCCATCTGCATCATCCTTTCGGGTATTTAGTACACAGAACTAATATCTCACAAACCCAAGAGGGCGGGCAGAAGGCAAAGTTTGTTGGATTTTCCCCAAGTCCAGCAAAAAATGGACTTTGCAGGTTCAAAATCGGAGTAAATCCATTCTTCCCGGTCTGTGACGGTGTTCGATCCGGTCCGGAATGTACAGCCAGTCGGTTGAATGGAAGCACAAAAAGCCCCAACGGGGGCTGGAAGTCCTTTGTATGATGCTTTAATGAATTAAACCCACATCCCCTGAGGGAGGCGGACATTGAGGGCACCGAAATAACCCTGCAGAGGTGGCATCTCTCTGTTAAACAATCTTGCTAGCAGTGCGTACAGCCACGTTGCTGTATCGAGGATTGTCGGATTTACACCCTTGAAATGGAGGCGCAGTAAATCTTCTTTGACCCCGGATTGGATCAGTTCGCTGGCAATCCATTGCGTCACCCCACCAATGTTCTGAAGATGACGCTTCCACCAACGTTTAACTGTGTCTGGACTGACACCGCCGACAACAGTAGAGGTAACGCTATTAGCGACTTTTGTTACACTTTTGCCGCGTGTCCGACGCTTCATCGCTGCTTCCCGGACTTGTGTCGCAAAGTGGGCCCAGGGCACCAGAAAGTCGGGCAAAACTGTAAGTGTTTCTCCGCAGATCGGGCAATACCACCGATAGATGGGGATGTTAACCCGATAGTGTTTAAAAACGGGTGTACGAAGATAAAACCCATGTTTATGAAGGGTCTGATCGTTACACGTTTGGTTTTCACAGGTAAAACGCAAATTAGGGCGGTGCTTTCCATGCCGTTTTAGATAGGCTCTACAGGAACCGAGATGTAGAATTTTCTTTTGAGACAAAGGTTACACGTACCCCCTTTCAGTTTTCTTCCAGGTATGTTGCGGCATAAAGAACAGATTCAAGGGCGTTTTTCACAAAGGGAAAGTTCATCTCTTCCCACGCTTCTGGGTCATCCATGTTGTGGACAGTCGGCCATTCCCGTAATACCTGAACTGCTTTTTTTACGTCCTTATTGTCTTTACCCGTACTGCCACGAAGTATTTCAATCGCTAGACGCATCGCTTTCGCTGCGCGTTTCACATACCCATAGTCTTCTCTTGGCCATGCATCCGCATCTTCCATCCCATAGAAGCTAATCCATTTATCTAAAATGTTTGCAGCCAACGTTGGGTCTAGAGTCTTCGCCATAAAAACACATCCTTTGTCCTTTACTTAGTGACTCAACTTTCGCAGCTTAAAAATAGGCTCTGATGCCCGCAAATACTAGGTTTTTCTTGAAAAATATATCATTATAGACAACAAAAACACCTCTCCGTTTGATAAAATGGAAGTGACGAAACTTACCATCCAAACAGAAAGGTGTGTCTATCCCTATGATACTACACAACTCCCTGCATGAAAAGAACGAACAGCAATGTTTCTCCAGAAGTTTTTCGAACTTGAAGGTCAATCAACATCTACGGAATGCTGGGATCAAGAAGGCTTTTGGTTTCTCGGCAATATCAGTCTTTCAAATTATCTTTCAGTTGGTCTTTTTGGGAAAGAACTGGTACCGTCTATTAGACAGTGACCGAAAAAGTGATCTGCCTGGCAAAGATACCGTTTATCGGTTTCTGAACCAAGGGCGGTATGCCTGGAGAAAATTTTTGCATAACATCAGCCTATCGATCGTGCAATCATTTGATAAACTAACATCATCTTCAAGAGTGAAGGTTTTCATTGTAGATGATTCCTTTCTCCAACGCAATCGGAGCAAAAAGGCAGAGCTATTAGCACGTCTCTACGACCATGCATCCCATCGTTTTATGAGGGGATACAGCATGCTAACGTTAGGCTGGTCAGATGGTTACAGCTTTTTACCCGTTGATTTTACCATGTTGAGCTCTGCTAAACAGAGTAACCGGCTAGCCGAGATGAGTGAGGACCTAGACAAGCGAACNCATGGTTTTAAGCGACGGAAGGAAGCCTTGACAAGAAAACCAGATGCGTTAGTCCAGATGCTTACAAACGCCCTAANCACGGGATTCAGTGCAGACTATATCCTCATGGACAGTTGGTTTACGCAAGCGCCTCTCCTGCGAAAACTGGTAGAGAANGAAATGCATGTCATTGGTATGGTAAAGGAGCTAAAACAGCGCTATCTCNACAAAGATCAGAAACTATCGCTCAAAGAGCTATTTGAAATAACCCCCAAAAACCGTAAAGCTGCTATCATGGGCTCGGTCGTTGTACAAACAGCTTGTGGAATGCCCTTAAAGATTGTATTTGTGCAGAATCGTAATAATCGTCGGGAGTGGCTAGCAATCCTAAGTACAGATATTGGTTTGGATAATGCTGAAATCGTCCGTATTTACGGCATGCGCTGGAGCATAGAGACTTTCTTTAAGTTTGCAAAATCTTATCTTAAGCTAGGCACAGAGTTTCAAGGCCGCTCGTTTGATATGCTTATTAGCCATACTACAATCGTATTTACACGATACCTCGTCCTGGAATGGGAGCGAAGAAACAATTGCGATGATCGCACGTTTGGCGGGTTATTTTACCTGTTTTGCGATGAAGTAAGAGATATGGATTTAAAGAGAGCCCTTCAACATCTCATGGTATTTATCCTTACCATTTTAGATAAAAAGCCCAAAGGCGAAAAAGCTTCTATTCTGTGTCAACTAAACAATTGGATTAGCGGTTTCCCTAATTACATCAAGGGTTTACTGGCTAATTTGAGCTGCGAAAGTTGAGACTATGAGATTTAAAGTGTCAATACAGTCAAGAGATTTTAATGTTACGAATAGTGCTGTGCATATTCGTTCTTATGCACAAATTGTAGAAATGTTAGTTAGTGATAGTGGAAAGTATAATATCTCCCTTTACCAAAAACGTCCATGGTGGCAAGGTGGGGATGTTCTTAGGGGAACTGCAACTTATGACGAGCTTTTTACTCAGACATGGGCCTGGAGTGGTTTGCCTCAAGGGGTTTACTATTTCGTAGCATGGAGGGGTAACGATGGATTAACCCTAGACGGAAATGGACGAGTTTGGTAAATAATTGCTAACGCAAAAAATAAACAGGCATTTAGGGCTCCCCCCTTTTTTTGCCTGTTTATTTTTTGTAATAGAACCAGATTATCATTGTATTGCATAGTACATCGTGTTACAATGTATTCAATCAACATGTTTATTAAGTTAAGAGTAATCGAGTATGCAAAAAAAGTAAGGGGTGAGATAATGAATAAAGAAATGATGAAAGGTAGTATAGATATATTACTACTGTCATTATTGGCTACAAAAGAAATGTATGGCTATGAAGTGGTTCAAAATTTAAAAAAAAGAAGTAGTAACCTGTACGAGATGAGTGAAGGAACTTTATATCCTGCTTTAAAAAGATTAGAACAACAAAATTTGCTTATTTCTTTTTGGGGAGACACCAAAGGTGGTGGTCGAAGAAAATATTATCAGATTACCGATGCTGGAAATACGGAACTCAAAAAGAAGCTAGTTGAGTGGAGCAAAGTTCATAAACTTATTGTTAATTGCACAGAGGGACTAATATGGATGAGTTAAGATTGTATGTTAAAGCGATAGTTTGTGGTCTGGAAATAGACCAAGCTGAAAGAAAAGACTTAGCCGATGAACTACTAGATCATTTAACCCTTCTAAAAGAACGATATCTGGAAGAAGGTTTTTCTGAGAAAGATTCTGTTAGTATGACGATTAAAACATTTGGAGATAGAAAAAAACTTAGTAATAGCTTTTATAGTGTCTTTTCTCCTTATAATCATACTATTAGAACGATTATCTTCATTTGCACTGCCATTTATTTGATTTTTATCTTTCTAAATTTTTTTTACAGGCCATTTCACGGTATATTTTCTGCCAGGCCAGTAAATATGGTTCCTTTTTCTAGCATATCGCACTTTTTGTTCAACGCAACCAATCTTAATTTTAATGTTTGGTTTAATAATACGATAGGAATAACAGTTGCCTTTATTCCATTTGGTTTCTTGTTGCCACTTTATTTTAATAAAATTAATAAAGCAAGAAAGATAGTTTTATATTCCGCACTGTTTTGTCTAATAATAGAGGGCGCTCAGTTCTTATCATTTAGAGGGGTTGCAGATATAGATGATGTCATATTGGGCACTATAGGGTCTGTGCTAGGCTATTTTCTGTTACTGAAAACGAAAAAGACTACTAAAGTTTTGAAACATAAAAATACAGACAATTGTCAAGGGCGGGAAACTTGTCGGTAGCATTGGGCAAAGAAAAACCCAATAAAGATAGAGGATGTCGCAGATGAGATTTATAGTCTGCGCGAACAGAAGCAAAAGGCTTCAGGTGGAAAGCGCTGGACGGGATGAACTTCGCAAAAGGATTGACGACATGAGCACTTTCCTTGGGGAGCAACCCACCGCCATAACCGCATACGATGAGCAACTTGTCCGGCGGCTTATTGAAAAGGTGACTGTTTTAAAAATAGGAAATTTGCAACAACATTTAGCAACAGTAAGCAGTGTTTTGCGGCCGGCGTTGGAAAATGTTGCGGAGCCTTTACAGGTTTTGCCCCAAGAGGGAGTAAGCGGGATTACCGAATTAGTGGCCATTTTGCCCCTACTCGGAAAAATTGGTTTGGAGCCTCTCGCTCAGATAAGTGAATTTGCTGCTGATGGTGTTACCATCGAGGAAGCTCGACAGGCGCTGGACATTTTGCGCAATCAACTTTCTGCAGAAGAGCTGAGTCAATTACTGACAGCTTTTAATCTGCAACAATAGACCCCCAAAAAGAAGCAAGGGTTCTTCCCGTTTATACCATCCAAAATGAAAAACATATTATGTATTTTATAGATTTCTTTACTGGTAAAATAACCAGAACAGAGAATCTTGGATAAACACAAACGGTAGTTGAAAGAAGCTGCGTAAAAGCAGCTTCTTTTAATTTAGCACCTGACTTGACCGCCTAACTGCCTCTGTACAGTGAGATTAAAGCACCAAGCCTCCGTCAACCTGAATGACTGTAAACTTGCCGCCGTCAAATAAAGGAATATGCAACTATTGACAGAATAACCTAGAGAGCAGCAATGCAAGACGAAAGGAGCTTACATATGGGTCACCTTGGCATTGAGAAGGAAAAGGTTTTGAAAGCGCTGGCCGGACGCCTGGATAAAAACCCGGTCGGAGCCCCCCTGAGTGAAACACTGATGCAGATTCTTTCCATTATGTACACTGAACAGGAAGCCCTGATCGGCAGCCGCTTCCCCCCCGGCTTCAACACTGCCGACAAGCTGGCGCATTTGACGGGGATGGCGGAAGAGGAAGTGGTCGGCCGCCTGAATGACATGGCAGACAAAGGGCTGGTGATCGACATCCCCCGCGGTGACACAACCTACTACATACTAAGTCCGCTTGTGGTCGGTTTTTTTGAATATACATTCATGCGCGCAACGTCAAAGCTGCCCTTAAAAGATCTGGCGGAGCTGTTTGAACAGTATCACCACGAAGAAGGTGTTGTGAAGGAATTTTTCGGCGGTGAGACTAAAATGTTTCATACCTGGGCGTATGAAAGCCTGATGCCCGCTGACGTTGAAACAGAAGTTCTGCCCTACGAAAAAGCGTCTGAAATGATCCGCGAGGCGGGCGGCGGTTCTCTGACTATGTGTTACTGCCGCCACCAGGCCTGGCATCGCGGCGCAGCCTGCGAAGCGCCGATTGACGATGTCTGCATGTCACTGGGAAGCGCCTCTGAATGGCTGGTCAGGCGCGGCTTTGCCCGGCCGGCTTCAACCGATGAATTATTGCGGGTATTGGAAAAAACGGAAGAACTGGGCCTTGTCCACCTGGCGGACAATGTGCAGAAGCGTCCGGCCTATCTCTGCCACTGCTGCGGCTGTTGCTGCGGGTTGTTGCGCGCAATCAATGAACATGACACCGTTTCCGTTCACCCAAGCAATTATATAGCGCAAATTAATCCGGACACATGCACAGGATGCGGCATTTGTGTGCAAAGATGCCATGTTCACGCCCTTAAAATCTTAAAAACGGCAAACGGCGGCCGTGCCGAACTGAATACTAGCCGCTGCCTTGGTTGCGGCGCATGTATTCCCGGCTGCAAAAAAGGTGCGATGCACCTTGCCAGACGCCGGGAGATTTATATCCCCCCTCAAGACAAAAAGGAACAGATGCTAAATATTGCCCGCGAAAAAGGAAAACTATAAACGAAAGCGGCCTTTCAACTGACAATTCACCCGGCACCCAAGCTCTGCCAGTATCTGGCTGATAGCTCTCTTATCAGCCAGGTCTGCTAAACAGCATTTCAATATCAAAGGCAAGCCCCGGGAAGCCCGGATGGGAGAAAGCGCCCGAATCGGCTCTGACCATCGATACATAGTGCCCGGCCCGCAATTCATAAGCCTCAATAAAGCATTCTTCCGGGTCTATAATCCAATAGTGAAGAACTCCCGCTGCCTGATAAATGTTCAGTTTCAGGACCCTGTCCTTTCTGCCGGTGGAAGGGGAAATAACTTCCACCACCAACTCCGGGACAACATCGATCGGATCATTTTGGGCCGGCCGGCTGCCGGGCAAGTATAATAAATCAGGCTGCACTACGCTATGCTCGGTTAAAGCCAAGTCAAGCGGAGCATCGAAGATCTCGCCCTTTGGGTCCGTCTTGCTGATATAATCCTCCAGTATCCGCAATAACCGCCGGGAAACCCGCTGGTGGTGAAAGGACGGGGATGGCTCCCGCAAAAGCACCCCGTCTATAAGCTCATACCGGAAACCGGGCTCCTCCGAAAGCTTGGCATAATCGTCGTATGTCAGCTTCTTGTTGACCTGATAGGGAGCGGAACCTTCCTTTGCCAAAGCTTCTCCGGACAAGGCCGAAAGCACCTCCCGTTTATTATACCGGTACTGCTTTTTGCCGATTTCCACATAAGGGATTCTCTTTTCCCTGGTATATCTCCAAATGGTATCTACCGAAAGGCTTAAAGATTCGGCCAATTCCTGAGCCGTAACAAGTCCTTCTCCCGAAGCCATAAACATTCACACCCCCGCCTGTTTCTTTCAGTTTACAACCATAATTAACATATGTCAATAATAATCAACAATGAACCGAGCCGCCACCGGCTTTCGTGTCGCAGCATAAATTTAAATGATTGCCAACCAGCCCACGAACTACGAGGGCTGGTTTTCTCTGTCTGGGTTCTAAGTTCCCGGGTTAATTTCCCGATGTAATATAAAAAGAGAATTTACTACTTGACATAGTTGGCTGTGCTTAATATAATGCTGACATATAGCATACTTTTCCTATAGATTTACGGATATTTTACTACAAGTATACCTGCACCGGGATATCCTGCCTCTCAAAGAAACACGGGATTACGTCTACTCCCGGTGCGAGGGATACAAAATCGGTCGCTGCCCTAACTACGGCTACGGAGGCAAACTCCTTT
>JGI24114J20149_100126_pt1 | contig 9994 bp, 10 predicted proteins | sample SubbioCSW11_NovA_FD_20149 | JGI IMG/M metagenome (IMG submission 20149)
CACGCACACAACCACGGCGCCCCCGCTACCGCCACGATCGACAACTGGCGCGCCACCGACGGCTCCGTCTGGCGCAGCGCCGACCGCCTGTGCTGGCGCAACGCCAGCTGGACCCCGGCCACGGCTGCCCCGGGCTGCGATGGCTTTATCGTGCCACAACCAGTTCCGGCTCCTGCGCCGGCTCCGGCTCCGGCACCCGCTCCTGCACCCGCTCCGGCTCCGGCAGCCGCCCCGGCCCCAGCACCCGCTCCGGCCCCAGTCGCCGCTGCACGCGTCACCTTCTCGGCCGACGCCTTCTTCCCCTTCGACAGCGCCGTGCTGCAACCCGAAGGCCGTGCCCGCCTCGATGACCTGGTCGAAAAAATCGCCCCGATCAACCTCGAGGTCATCATCGCCGTGGGTCACACCGACTCCGTAGGTTCGGCTGCCTACAACCAAGGCCTATCCGAGCGCCGCGCCGAAGCCGTCAAGGCCTACTTGGTGAGCAAAGGCATCAGCGCCGACCGCGTTTACACCGAAGGCAAGGGCGAAACCCAGCCGGTGGCCGACAACCGCACCCGCGAAGGCCGCGCACAAAACCGCCGCGTCGAGATCGAGGTGGTGGGCACGCGCCGCAACTGATCCTGCTGGGCCTAGCCCAGACGGCTCGAAACCGCCCTTCGGGGCGGTTTTTTTATGGGGCAGCATTGCGCCCTTTAAACGCGATGCTCGCTGCACGCGCACCTGCGCGTAATTTTGTATGCACCTGCAAGCCCAGCCATAATCCGGCCATGGACAAACCCCTCAACGCCGACCCGGCCGAACTGGCCAAATTCTCCGAGCTCGCGCACCGCTGGTGGGACCCCGAGAGCGAATTCCGCCCGCTGCACCAGATCAACCCCCTGCGCTTGGGCTGGATCGAAACCCTCGTCCCCTTGAGCGGCAAAACCGTGCTCGATGTGGGCTGCGGCGGCGGCATCTTGGCCGACGCCATGGCACGCAAGGGCGCCCAGGTGCTGGGCATCGATTTGGCCAGCAAAGCGCTCAAGGTGGCGCAGCTGCACGCGCTCGAGGCCGAAACCCCGCGCGTCAGCTACCGCGAAGTCAGCGCCGAACAACTGGCGCAAGAGCAGCCCGCGCACTACGACGTGGTCACCTGCATGGAAATGCTCGAGCACGTGCCCGACCCGGCCTCGGTGGTGCAAGCCTGCGCGGCCTTGGTCAAGCCCGGCGGCTGGGTGTTTTTTTCCACCCTCAACCGCAACCCCAAGTCGTTCGTGCTTGCCATCATCGGTGCCGAATACGTGCTCAAGCTGCTGCCCAAAGGCACGCACGAATACGCCAAATTCATCCGCCCCAGCGAACTGGTGGGCCACTGTCGCGCCGCCGGCCTGCAAGCGCAAGGCATGCGCGGCTTGCAGTACAACCCGCTCACGCGCCGCTACTGGCTCGACGCCGACACCAGCGTCAACTACCTCGTGGCCACCCAAAAACCATTCGCATAAAACCCGCCGCATGAAATTTGCCCATGTACGCGCGGTGCTGTTCGACCTCGACGGCACCCTGATCGACAGCGCGCCCGACCTGGCCTGGGCCGCCGACCAACTGCGCCGCACGCGCGGCCTAGAGCCGCTGCCGCTGGCCCACTACCGCCCGGCCGTCGGCGCCGGGGCGCGCGGGCTGATCCACGCCGCGCTCGGCTTGGGCCCCGAACACCCCGAATTCGATGCGCTCAAACACGAGTTCTTCGACACCTACCAAGGCTGCATGCACCAGCGCACCCAAGCCTTTGAGCAAGTGAACGAAACAGTCGCCGCGCTGCTCCAATACGGCATGGCCTGGGCCGTGGTCACCAACAAAATCGAGCGCTTCGCCCTGCCCATTACCGCCGCGCTGCCGCTGTTTGCCAGCGCCGGCACGGTTATCGGTGGCGACACCACGGCGCACCCCAAACCGCACCCGGCCCCGCTGCTGGAGGCGGCGCGCCGGCTGGGCTGCGCCCCCGCGCACTGCATCTATGTGGGCGACGACCGGCGCGACATCGAAGCCGGCCGCGCCGCCGGCATGGCCACGGTGGCCGCGCTGTACGGCTACATCGGCCACGCCGACGACCCCCACACCTGGGGGGCCGACGCCGCCATCCATGCCCCGCTCGAACTGTTGAACTTTTTGCAATCGGGTGTACACTAACCCGGACTGGGGCTGCATTGGTTTCGACGTGGGAACGGATGCGCTGCAGGGCATGTCGAGGTTCTGTCACCTCGTTAATCAGCAGAAAAAAAGTAACTGCAAACGACGAACGTTTCGCACTCGCCGCTTAACCCGGCGAGCCTTGCAACAGTTGGCCAATGGGCTGGGCAAGGGCGGCAGCGGTAGCAATACCGTTGGCGTCCCGGCTGCAAGGTAATCTACATCGGCTGGCCAGCGCGCGGGCAACTTGCGCACTGGTAAGACTCAAGGTTGCTGGCAGGGTGTGCAGCGTGTCGCTGCGCGGCACACCTAGCGAGACCCAAATCAGACGACTACACATGTAGAACTGCACACAGATGGCTTGCGGACGGCGGTTCGATCCCGCCCAGCTCCACCACTCACCCAAATCCCGACCCCTCTCCGGTCGGGATTTTTTTTTGGATTTTCCAAATGGGGTCAACCACTTACACGTCTTGCCTCGAGAGCGCCCAGCGCCGAAAACGCCCTCATATCCCCCCGAAAACCGCCCTGGAAACGGAGAATTCTCCGTTTCTCCCCCGAGGTCTCGCGAGCGTTCGCGAGGCCTGATCTATACAAATCAATAACTTACGTGGGCTGAGTTGTAGCCGACAAGTGCTCTCCATTCGGGATTTGAAATATGAAAAACGCCTCTGCACGAGAATGCGGCGCTCCGGCTGCATGGGCCTCGTGCTCGATCACCACGAGCCGCTGTTCAAAATCCATGCCGTAGCCCAATGGTGTGCCGCTGCCAGCCCCCTTGGCGGCGTGTCGCCGAAAGCTTGTCGCGGGTGCGTTCCCCGATCAGCTCGCGCTCAAACTCGGCGAAGCTGGCGGATACGCCAATCCCCAGTCCTGCCCGCGTTGGCTGGCGATGTACTGCTCGCAAGCCTCAATCTGAGCCGCCAGCGACGGGAACGAACTGGGCTGGGTGTCAGCCACCGATACGCGCGCGTAGATCGCGCAGCGCACAGCGGCCTCTGGCGGTGTGCTGGGGCGGACCCTGTCGATGGTCTCGGCTACCGGCTTGGCAACAACCACCCTCGCACCCTCGCACCCGGCACCCGGCACCGCTGCGCCCCAGCTCCATGCGCTGCATGGCAAACAAAATGCGCTGCTGCACCGGCTTTTGCCCATCGCACATATCCGGCAGCGCCCGCACCTTGACCACACTCTGCGCGTACTCGAGGTAAGCGCGCTCGGCGTAGTCGGCTAGGCTGTCGGGGTCGTTTGGGTGGGCTCAGGCAAGGTTACTGCTTGTGGGTTGTTGCGTGGTGGCAACTCGGCCTCAGCCTCGACTTCAGGCTCATGCCGGGATTGGAAAAATCTTTCTTGTCAACGCATGATCGATACGATAATATCTGTCACAGGCTGGTTGGTGCTGCGCATGTTGCGTCAAGCTCATGGTAGAAAATCGTGGTCTTACCACGATTTGATTTAGCAGGCCGTTGAAAAAATGCACACCAAAGCCGCCCCGCCCCCTGCTGCATCGCTTTCGCGCCGCCGCAGAGCGCACTTCACGGCCTTTGCAATCCCTTTCGCGGCCCGTTTCATGCCAATGCGCCCATTTTGGACGCACCTCGGCNCNGAATCACGCATGATGCGCATCCCACCAGCCACCCATGGAGCCCATGCGCACCAGGTTGTAGGCCGCAAAGCACATCAGCGCCTGCCCAGCCAGCTTGGCCTGACCCTTGAGCTTGGTCTTGGCCAGTCCGCCTACGGTCTTGATCCAGCCAAAGGCCTCTTCGATGCGCTTGCGCACCTTCAGACTGGTTTTGTAACCCGCATGCCGCTTGGTGCGCCCATCGATGGCCGAGTGCTGCTTCTTGGCCGCCACATGGGGCGTAATGCCCAGCTTGCGGCAGCCCTGCACGAAGGCCTTGCATCGTAGTTTTTGTCGGCGCCCACGGTCTGCTTGCGCCCACGGCGCCTTTGGCGCCCCAGCATCTTGAGCGCCGCTTGGTGCTCTGCCGTGCCATTGGCGTGGGTGATCTCGACGTCCACCACCAAGCCGTTGCGGTTGTCCATCAGGATGTGACCCATGTGGCACAGCCGCGACTTGTCGCCCTTGGCTTTTTTGTACAGGCGCGCATCGGCATCGGTGCGGCTGGCGTGGGTGTCGTTGCTGCGCTCTTGGCCTTTGAAGTCGACTTCGGGGTTGCGCCCCGGGGGCGGGGCTGGGTCGTGGTGCTGGTCGCTGTCGTCGACCTTGTTGTCGCTGTCTTTGCGCTTGAAGCTCTTGTGCGAAGCCCAAGCCTCGATCAGGGTGCCGTCGACGCTGAAATGCTCGTCGCCGGCCAGTAGTGGGTAAAATAAACCTAAAAAGTTAAAGCATTTATTTAAATGAATACAAATCCGCTGGTAAGCATTATAATACCTTCCTATAATCATTCTCAGTTTATACGACACGCAATTCAAAGCATAATCGACCAAAGCTACGAAAACATCGAACTCATTATTATTGACGATGGCTCAAAAGATGAGTCAATAAAAGTTATTCAAGAAATGATTCCAGTGTGTAAGTCGAGATTCAAGCAGTTTGAATTCCGATTCAGATCTAATAGGGGCTTAAGTTCAACATTAAATGAGGGAATTTCGCTGGCAAAAGGTGATTTAATAGGGTTTTGCTCATCGGATGACTTATTTCATGCGCTAAAAGTATTCACTCAAGTCACTTATTTTAACAAGCACAAAGACATTAATTTCTGTTACACCCAAGCATATGTTCAAGATGATATTGGAAATGTATTAGATAAGGCAACGGAATTACTAAATATAAAATTGAACGAAAATGTAACTTTTGACGATGTTTTTACTTTCAAGGTTCATTTTCCTGTAACTGGAATGTATAGAGCTCATTTCTTAAAACATGTTTTAAATGGGTTTGATGAAAATTTGACCGCTGAAGACTATGATATAAATCTAAGGATCTTATCGATAGGAGGGGCTGGATATATAAATAAGAAGTTGTATTATTACCGTTCCCCTGCTGCTATTGGCTCAGGTAGAATTAGGCCGGTAATGAGAAAAGATGTATCTGAATCACACTTGTCAACAATTAATAAGTACAGAAGCCACCCGCGATATGATGAAGCTATACTAGAGTGGAATTTTAGAAGGTTTATGTACTTTTCAGCGTATAGAAAAACTAAAATTTATTCTTTTGTTGGAATGCTTAAGTCTTTACCTAAATTTAAATCAATTTATTTTTACAAATCAGTTTTTAGACTTTTTTTTTATTGGAGGTAGGTTGATGACAATAATGCTTAAAAAATTCTTATTCGGAATGTATGTTTTTTTGTTTATTTTTAATCCAAATATTTTTTTTAATTTAAATATTTCAATTTTTCTATTTCTTATTGCTTTATTTTCGTTTTTATTCTTCTCAAAAGAATATCAACTTTTAGTTAAAAATAAGAATCTATTTACTTATATTTTTTTCTTATTGTATATAATATTTTACTTGATTCTATTAAGTGTATTGGTTGGTTCAGATGCCTTTTTAATGGCCTACACTTATTTGTTGGTAATTTTTTCTTTGGTTTGCAGTTTTTTTATTGTGGTAATTTACGGCCGTTTGTACAAATTATCGTTTGTAAGTTTCTTAATGTTTTTAATCAGTATTGGTTTTGTGCAACTAATATTCGTTTTTTTTACAATTATTACACCTGAATTCCGTGAATTTCTATTAACGACATCAAGAGATGAAAATTTATGGATTATTTCAAATTATTCCGGTGGACTTCGTTCATTCGGTTTGGCCAATGGTTATACATCTACTTTTCCTATGCTTATGGGTGTCTATGCTTTAATTGCCATTTTAATGGCACTGAATAAACATTTTTTAAATTTAAACTTTTACTGGTTATTTGCATTATCTATTCTATTTTTAATCTCTGTTATATTAAATGCTCGAATCGGTCTTGTTCCAATTTTTATATTTATTCTTTCTATTATTTTTTTTATGGTATGCAGCGTAAAATATCTTGTTTCTGGATTAAAGTTTTTAATCTTATGTGGAATTTTATTTGTTTTAACACTGTTAATAAACTTAGACGTTTATAAATATACAGTCCGTTTAACATGGGCAGCTGAAGAAATTGCAGCTTTAATCTCCGGCGATAAAGTTGGAACTTTTTTAGTTCTTGGGAATATGTTCCATTTTCCAGATAACACTTTTGCGTTAATTTTTGGAACTGGGTTATCTGTTTTTGGAGATCAAAATAATTTTACGTTTTCGTCTGATATTGGTTTTGTAAGAGATATTTATATGTTTGGAATTTTTAACACATTGCTTCTTATTTTCGTTATTATTTACTTAACCAGTCCACTTAGGAAGTATCTTAATGACTATTTTGGAGTAATTGCAACTTTCTCTTTATTTGTTGCTTTGATATCGTATTATTTTAAAGGTGCTACATGGTCATCTTCGGAAATATACAATTTTATTGTGCTCCTATCTGTGTTTTCTGTGTATCTGAAAACAGAAGTATGGAAAACCTGTAAAGCTGCTCCCGATGGTATGACGACTGAAAGCCTTAAGCTTAAAACTACTTCATTTGAAACAAAGCTCGCTTAATCTGAACCAGTGACCACGCAAGTCCCGCCCCCCGTGGCAGAAAAGTTGTTGCCTCGATAGAGCCAAAAAACCTAGGTGCGGCGATGAAAGACGACTGTTGCTCGATACTCTCGAAGCAGGCAGCATGGCACAAGCAGCTCGACATCTAGAAATTGTACAACACCACAAATGGTATGCAAGTCGCCCATCCCTGCGAATTGTTTTCGACGGGATTGCTATCTCGCACGGGGAGAAAATTCTGTGAGGACGGTTTTTATTGGTCATCTTTCGCCTGCCGAAAACTACTGTAATCACGCATCTTCAGCAGCAGGAAACCAAGTGCAACGACAGATTTTCAAGGAGTTACAAAATTTCAGTGGTGGTGAAACGATATGCTATGCGATGTCTTCAATTGCATCATGGCCTCGTGGCACGATGATTGTCCGATCCCAGTATGAAAATTCGATTGAGTTCATTGGTTATTTAAACGCCCCAGTTCTGAAGCACCTAATATTTGCAGTTAGACTTTTGATTCGGTTGTTTCGAGTACGGCCAGAATTATGCATTCAATACAATTCGTATTTTTTTGAGAATCTCGTTTTATTGCTTTTTAGGTTGTTTGGTTCGGCGTACTTTCTGGCAATCATCATTCAGGATATTCACATTGAGAAAGGTGTATTCAGGTTTTCGCAACGATGCTTGCGCTCACTTTCGGAGCGGCTTTCGCTAGGCTTGGCGCGTTTCTTTGATGTCGTGATACCTATAAGCTCTTCAATAATTTCTGACTTCAAATTTGATCCTAAACGTTGTTTTGTTTTTCAAGGTGGTATCACTGAGTTTGCTGAACAACTTATGTGTATTCGGCAAGAGCCGTCTGCTGACATCGGTGTATTCGCTGGTGCATTAGAGCCCTACAACGGCGTTGATCGCTTAGTTGATCGATGGTTGAACAGTGGGATCGAACATACTTTGCACGTGTTTGGTCGGGGTTCCCTCACTAATCATATAGAGCAAGCAGCTAAACGCTCAGATAAAATCATTTTCCACGGTTTGCAGCCTGAAAAAACCATCTTGCAATGGCAGCTTAAAGCTCGATGGAATTTCTGTCTACGTTACAGCGAAGGACTTGACCAAGAATATTTTTTTCCATCAAAACTGTTTAATGTCTTGTGTGCTCCGGGAGCGGTCGTCGGAAACGACTTTCATGCGCTTCCATCTTCTTTGCGTGAGTACATGGGGATTGTCTCAGATGATCTTTCTGATTTGGCTAATGTGCTTGCGCACGCAAAGGAGATTTCATCACTAGCACAGGTTGATCAGCGTCGGAAAATTGTTCACTCCATGCATAACTGGCGAACATGTATTGAGCAGATACTAAGGATGGCCACATTCGCCGGCCGCAAAATTCGCTGATTTTAACATTTAACTACCTGAAAAAAATCTTAGTTAACAGGTAGTTGAAACCTTCCGGCGCTGTTCGGGTTAAGTGTTGATGGGTGCTTGATGAATACCAGCAAGTCCCTGAATCACGTGGCTTTTTTCAATCAGATGTGGTAGGCGAACTGAGGGGCATCAGCTCACTTGTCCATGCCTAACCCGAACAGCGCCAACCTTCCCCTAAATCCGTCCTAGATGTGTGATCGTATGATTAAGAAACCGTATAATCATATACATACATATCGCGCTTCTGTATACAATCAATTCTTGCAATCACATGTTATATAATAGAAATATACAAATTTTGTGCGTTACTGACTTTTACTTACCCGGGTACAAAGGTGGTGGCCCCATTAGAACCATAGCCAACATGTGTGCAGCCCTCGCTCGTGAAATTGATTTCAATATCTACACACGCAATCATGATTTGGGTCAATCCCAGCCCTACGAAGGTGTAGTGTCTGGCAGATGGTCTAAAGTTGGCGATGCAAGCGTCTATTACGACAGTTCAAACGCTTTTGGTGCATCTGGCTTAATCAAAGCCTTAAAGAGTGTTGATTTCGACCTGGTTTATCTGAATAGTTTTTTTAGCTGGCATGGATCAATCTCAATCTGCCTAAGAAAAGCCAGTGTCCATTTAAAAGATAAAAAAATTTTGCTAGCGCCACGTGGCGAGTTTTCTGCTGGCGCTTTGCGACAAAAGTTTTTTAAAAAGCAGTTATTTTTGCTGGCTGCAAAACTGTTCCGTTTGTATAAAGACGTGTATTGGCATGCATCTACAGAGCTTGAAGCGGAAGATATAAGGCGTGCTTTATCAATTGAGCGAAATAAAATTTTTGTAGCCTCTGACCTAGTGGCTTTATCTGATGCTGAATTTCCTTCCTTGGATGAATATGAGGGTCAATACAATAATTTGCTTAAATTGGGGTTTGTTTCAAGAATTTCTCCGAAGAAAAACTTGGATGGACTGCTTAAGATACTGCAAAAAATAAAAGAGAATGTGAGCTTATCAATCTACGGACCTATCGAGGATAAATTTTATTGGCAAACTTGTCAGTCGATAATGAATTTTATGCCTTCAAATGTCAGTGTGAGATATTGTGGTGAGTTGCAGCCGAGTGAGGTAAGTAAAACCTTCTCTAAATTTGATTTATTTGCTTTTCCTACGCTGGGTGAAAACTTTGGTCACGTCATATTTGAATCTTTGCGAGCTGGAACCCCAGTGGTCGTGAGTGACCAAACACCGTGGCAGCATCAAGCAGACGGATCGATCACCGTGCTTTCGCTTGCAGATGATAAAGCTTGGATGGATGCAATTGCTTCGGCGGCACGCAGAAGTTTTGAAGAAAAAATAGCCGTAAAAAAAGCGGCATTTAGCTATGCAAAAAAATACATAGCAAAGTCAAATGAGGTGGCGGCTAATTTAAGTATGTTTACTGCACTTGCAAGTAAAGTTTCTGCTAATTAAAAATATTTGGATGGCATTGTGTTCGCAAGCAAAACACTTTTGATCTCCGGCGGCACCGGTTCCTTCGGTAACGCCGTCCTGCGCCGCTTCATAGATTCTGATTTGCATGAAATCCGCATCCTGAGCCGCGATGAAAAAAAACAGGACGACTTGCGCAAAAGGTACAACAACCCCAAGCTCAAGTTCTACATTGGGGATGTACGCGATTATCAGTCGGTGTTAAATGCTGTTCGTGGGGTGGACTACATTTACCACGCAGCGGCGCTCAAGCAGGTTCCATCTTGCGAGTTTCACCCGCTCGAGGCCGTCAAAACCAATGTGCTGGGCACCGAGAATGTGCT
>JGI24114J20149_100131_pt1 | contig 9850 bp, 6 predicted proteins | sample SubbioCSW11_NovA_FD_20149 | JGI IMG/M metagenome (IMG submission 20149)
GCCGGGCGCGCGCCTGCTGCTGCACGCCGAAGGCGAGAACCAGGTGCGCGCCGTGCTGGAACGCATCGACGCCATCGAGGCGCTGGGCATCGCGCCCGTCGCCGTCTCGCCCGCGTACTGGCGCACGCTCGCCAACCGGCTCGCCGCGCGCCTGCCGCTGCCCGAATACACCGCCGAGCGGCACGCCGCCTGGCTGACCGGGAGGGCACAGCCATGACCACCGTTTCTACTGTCGCCGCCGCGCCGCGTCCTCGCTCGCCCCGCGCACGTTTGCGCGCTCGCCTCGTACTGGCGAGCCTGTCCGCCTGCAGCCTCGCTGCGCTGGCCTGGGCGTCCTTCGTGCAGCCGCTGCCGCGCCTGATCTACAACCCGTCAGATAGCGTGGCGGTTGGCTGGTATCGCGTCGATCCGTTCGACCCACGCGCCGCCTCGCTGCCACGTCCGCCGTCCGTAGACAGCATCGTGCTGGTGCCGCTGCCCGCCAGGGCCGCCGCGCTGGCTGCGCAGCGCGGCTACCTGCCGACGCGCGTTCAGCTGCTCAAACGTGTGGGCGCGGTCGCGCCGCAACACGTTTGCATCGTCGCCGGTCAGGTACGCATCGACGGCGTGCCGGTGGCCGCCGCGTTGCCTGCCGACCGGCTGGGCCGGCCGCTGCCGTCCTTGCAGCTTTGCCGACGCCTCGACCCGGGCGAGCTGCTCCTGTTGAGCGTGACGAATCCGGCATCGTTCGACAGCCGGTATTTCGGGCCGGTCAGCGCATCCGCCGTGATCGGCGTCGCGCATCCGGTCTGGCTGGAGGCTCGCCCATGATGGCCGCCGACTCGCTGTACGTTGCCGTGCATCTTGTCGTGCCATCGGGCATGCCGATCCAGTGGCTTTCCGCGTGTCGTCGCGCGTGCAGTGCGAGCGCATCCGCGCTGCACTTCGCGCTGCCTTCCCATGTGCAGGCGTCTTGCCTCGAACGCGCCCGGCCTGCGGCCGTGTCCGCGTTCGCCGGTGCGCTGGCTGCTTACGCAGCAGCGCCGCCGGGCCGCCGCTGCCCGGAGCGCCAGCGAGGGGCAAAGGCGGAAGGCAAGACAAAAGGACGCGGCACAGGGCCGCGTCGAAAGCCAGTCTGCACGTGGGGGTGGCGCGGCACACAGCGGCTTCGCCGCCGTGCCGCTTGTGGCGCGAAGTCCGCGCCAAGACAGGGCGGCCCGCGTGCTTCGCACGCCGTGGCACGCCATAGCTTTCCTTGGAGACTGCCATGAGCGACCGCCGCGACGACGATTTCCGCGTGCGCCCCAGTGCCCCGAAGAACCGGGGCCAGGGCTTCGTTTCCAAGGTGCTCAAGCAGGCGGGCAAGGCCAGCGGCGGCAAGTCCTCTATGCGCAATTCCGCAGCCGGTGGCAGCGGCGCACGCGCCGGCCAGCGCCCCGGTTCGCGCTTGGGGCGCGGCCATACGGCGGCGCGCTTCGCGGGCGCGAAGCTCACGCCCTTGTCGCGGCGTGTAACCATCAAGACGCTGCTGGTCAATCAGCGCAATGCCAGCCCGCAATCGCTCGCCAAGCACCTGCGCTACATCGAGCGCGATGGCGCGGGCCGCGATGGCGAGCCGGGCCGAGCCTACGGGCCGCAAACCGACGAAGCCGACCTCGACGCCTTCAAGGAGCGGGCCGCCGACGACCGGCACCATTTCCGCTTCATCGTTTCCCCGGAGGACGGCGCCGAGCTGGACGACCTGCGCACCTACACCCGGCACCTGATGAATCGCATGGAAGCCGACCTGGGCACGCGGCTGGATTGGGCGGCGGTAGATCACTGGAACACCGACAACCCGCACACTCACCTGATCGTGCGCGGGCGTGACGACACTGGCAAAGACCTCATCATCTCGGGCGACTACATCGCGCAAGGCTTTCGCCATCGCGCCGCCGAACTGGCGACCGAATGGCTGGGGCCGCGCACCGAACTGGAGATCCAGCAGACCTTGCAGCGCGAGGTGGAGCAGGAGCGGTGGACGAGCCTGGATCGCACCCTGCAACGCGAGGTCGGCGAGGACGGCCGAGTGCAGATCGAACGCTTCAACGAACCGCGGCTGCAACGCCAGCGCCTGCTGCTAATCGGCCGCCTGCAACGCTTGCAGCGCCTGGGCCTGGCCGACGAAATACAGCCCGGCACCTGGGCCGTCTATGCCGACGCGGAAGAGACCCTGCGCGCCCTGGGCGAGCGTGGCGACATCATCCGCACCATGCAGCGGGCCATGCGCGGCGAGCCGCGCGAGCTGGCGGTGTTCGAGCCTGGGGACGATGGCCGAACCATTCTCGGCCGGGTGGCCGCGAAGGGGCTGGCCGACGAGCTGCGCGACCGGGGCTATCTGGTCATCGACGGCGTGGACGGCAAGGCCCACTACGTCGCGCTCAACGCCCGCGACGAGTTGGCGAACTACCCGGCCGGCGCCGTGGTGGAGGTGAAGGGATCTGCCGACGTGCGGGCAGCCGACCGCAACATCGCCGCGCTGGCGAGCGGTGGCCTGTACCGCACCGACCATCACCTTGCCGTGGCGCGGGGTCAGGCTGTGCCCGGCCGCGATCCGCAGGAAGTCGTCGCGGCCCACGTCCGCCGACTGGAAGCCCTGCGCCGGGCCGGCATCGTGGAGCGCGTGGCCGAAGGGCTATGGAAGGTGCCGGGCGACCTGCCCGAGCAGGGCCGCCGCTACGACGCGCAGCGCCTGGGCGGCGTGGCCGTGGAACTGAAATCGCACCTGCCCATCGAGCGGCAGGCCCGCGTGATCGGGGCTACTTGGCTCGACCAGCAGTTGATTGGCGGCTCGGGCCTGGGCGACCTGGGCTTTGGCGGCGAGGCCAAGCAGGCCATGCAGCAGCGCGCCGACTTCCTGACCGAACAAGGGCTGGCCGAGCGGCGCGGGCAGCGCGTGATCCTCGCCCGGAACCTGCTGGGCACGTTGCGCAATCGGGAACTGGCGCAGGCCGCCAAGGACATTGCCGCCGAATCCGGCTTGGAGCACCGTCCGGTGGCCGACGGCCAGCGCGTGGCCGGTATCTACCGGCGCAGCATCATGCTCGCCAGCGGGCGCTACGCGATGCTCGATGACGGCATGGGGTTCAGCTTGGTGCCGTGGAAGCCAGTGATCGAACAGCGGCTGGGCCAGCAGCTCGCGGCCACAGTGCGCGGTGGCGGGGTGTCTTGGGAGATTGGGCGCGCACGCGGGCCTGCTATCAGTTGAGGCGGTAAACAAAACGCAGCTAGCAACACGATACGGAGGGCTTGCACACCTTCCGATCAAGAAAACATCGAGCGAGCACGGAGGTCATCCGCTCGTTCCGCACTTGACCAAATTATTCGATAAAATATAGTTCGATCGTACGAACTCTATTAGAATCTGACATAACCAAGACCTTCGAGACACTCATGAATCGCTTGACTACCTATGCGCTCGACCTCCATAGACCCGTGCCGTCGGTCCGGGAGACTGGCACTTTGAGCACGGGCAGGAGCGTGCAGGCGTGCACGGTGGCCGTGCTGTCCATGTGTGTACTTCTGCTCGCTGCCTGCACTGATGGCTCAATCTCGTCTAGATCCGTGGCCACGCCGGTGGCTGCAGAAGTCGCTGTGGTACGGCAGGCACGATTACCTGTTACCAACGATGTGACTGGCAGCGTCGTCTCTGACGGACGCATCGACGTAGCTTCGCGCGTGACCGGATTCATTCGCCAGCTCGATGTTCGCGAGGGCCAGGCGGTCAGGCGCGGCGACCTGCTGTTGCGCATCGACGCCTCTGACATCGACGCGGCTATCGCGCAGGCACGCGCCGGCGTGCAGGCCGCCCAGGAGGCTTGGCGGGATGCGCAGTACGACGTGAACCAGAATGCGCAACTGGTGCCGGCTGGCGCGATCTCGGCCGATGCGCTGCGCAAGTCCAGGGTGCGGGAGGAAACCACCCGCGCGACGCTGGAATAAGCGCAGTCGGCGTTGGCGGCGGCACAGGCGCAGCGCAACTACGTGGCCATCACCAGTCCGGTGGACGGCGTAGTCGTCTCAGTGGCCCGGCGCAGCGGCGAAATGGCAACTCCCGGCGCGCCGCTGATGACGGTGGAGTCGCGCGAGGTCTTGCTGTTCAAAGCGTTCGTGCCCGAGCGCAGCCTGGCGGCAATCAAGTCCGGCGACTCGATTCCCGTGCGCATCGACGCGCTGGGCGATGAGCGCTTCAAGGGACGGGTTCGGGGCGTGGTGCCATCGGGCGATGGCGTGACCCGTCGCTATGAGGTGGACATCGTGCTGCCGCGGGACGCGCGCCTGCTACCGGGAATGTTCGGCCGCCTCGAAATCCTGCTGGACGAGAAACAGGCCGTCACGGTGCCGCGTGCGGCCCTTGTGCGACGCGGTGGCTTGGACGGCGTGTTCGTGCTCCAGGACGGCGTGGCGCGTTTTCGATGGCTGCGCACCGGCCAGCGCCTGGGCGATGTGGTGGAGGTGGCCGCCGGCCTGTCGGACGGAGAAACCATCCTCGCCAGCGTCGCCGACACCGTCCATGACGGCATGCCGATCCAGGCCGCCGGGGGCGCGCGATGACGTCGAGGCGCCTGAACTTCGCGGGTTTTCTCGCGAAGCACTTCATCACCTCCAAGCTCACGCTGGTTTTCATCATCGCCGTGGCATTGATGGGTGTCGTGGCGGTGCTGCAGACCCCGCGCGAGGAGAACCCGCAGATCATCGTGCCCGCCGCCGCCGTGGTGGTCGGCCTGCCCGGTGCCTCGGCCGCGGAGGTCGAATCGCTGGTGGTTACTCCGCTCGAAGGCATCCTGAGCGAACTGCCCGGCGTTGATCACATCGAGAGCACTTCCCGCAACTCACAGGGAATCGTTCAGGTGCAATTCAAGGTCGGTGAATCCAAGGAGCAGTCGCTGGTCAAGCTCTATGACCGCGTGATGGCCAGCCGTGCCTGGCTGCCTGCCGATGCCACGACGCCATTGGTGCAAAGCGTCGACGCGGACGACGTGCCGATCGTCACCTTCACGCTGGCTTCGTCGAAATACGATGACTACGCGCTCAACCGCATGGCCGAACGCATGGCCGAGCGCCTGCGCAGTACCGAAAACGTCTCGGTGGTTTCCTTGCGCGGCGGGCAGCATCGCGAAATCACCATCGAACTGGACCCCGATCGCCTACAGGCTTACGGCGTGACCCTCGGCCAAGCCCGAGCGGCCTTCCCAACCAGCAATCTGACGTTGCCACTACAGCCCACCGTACGTGACGGTCAGGTACAAGCCATCAAGCTGGATGCGGCCTATACCTCAGCCGAGGATGTGCGTAACCAGCTCATCGCCGTGCGCGATAAGCGGCCGGTTTACGTGCGCGACGTGGCCACCGTCACCGACGGCCCGCCGCCGGAGCCGGCCACGGCCAGCCGCCTCTCCTTCGGTCCCGGCGATCCACGCTTTGGCACGGCCGATGCCACAGACCTGCCCGCCGTCACCATCGCTGTGGCCAAAAAGAAGGGCACCAATGCCGTGGTGGTCGCCAATGCAGTGATCGACCGCATGCAGCGCATGCAGGCCACCTTCGTGCCCCAGGACATTCAGGTCGTGGTGACGCGCAACGACGGCCAGAAAGCCGACGACGCGGTCAACCTGCTGCTGGAACACTTGGCGATCGCCCTGGTCACCGTGGGCCTGGTGCTGATCCTCTTCCTGGGCTGGCGCGAGGCGTTGATCGTGATGATCACGGTGCCGTTGATCATGGGCATCACGCTGGCGGCCAACCTGCTGGGCGGCGTCACCATCAACCGCGTCACGCTGTTCGCGCTGATCCTGGCGCTGGGGCTGCTGGTGGATGCCGCCATCGTGGTCATCGAAAACATCCACCGCCACTACGCCAGCCGCAAACCGAAGGCGGACAAGGAGGCGGAAACCGTGCTGGCGACCAACGAGATCGGCAACGCCACCAACTTGGCCACCTTCGCGGTGATGCTGGTCTTCATCACCCTGCTACTGGCCCTGACCGGCATGCCGCGCCAGTATTTTTTCCCGGTCGCGGTCACTGTGCCGGTCGCCATGGCCGCTTCCATCGTGGTGGCCTACATCGTCGTGCCGTGGGCATCCAATCGCTGGCTTCATCGCCACGACATCCAGCAGGAAGCATCAGCGCACGGGCAACAGTCCCATGGTCATGGCGCACCGGGGCGGATCGAACGCCTCTACCTGCGCCTGTTCGGCCCCCTGCAGCAGCACAGAAACGTGCGCATCGGCTTCGGTCTGGCGGTGCTGTTGCTGATGACGGTCTCGCTGATGCAAGGCGCCTGGCAGTTCGTCCGTCCGGCGGGCGTGGGCGGGGCTGTGTCCGCGTTGGGCGTGCCGATCGGCTTTCTGCCCAAGGATGACCAGAACACTTTCAACGTGGTGGTTTCGATGCCGGAAACCACGCCGGTGGAAGACACCGATCGCTTGGTGCGCCAGGTCGCCACGGTGCTGGCACAGGAGCCGCACGTGCTCAACTACCAGACTTGGGTCGGCCAGGCTGGTGTAGCCGACTTCAACGGTCTGTTCAAGGGCACCTCCGCGCGTGCTGGCAACCACGTCGCGGAAATCCGCGTCAACCTCATCGACAAGCGTCACCGCAAGGAAAGCTCCATCGACATCGTGCGCAAACTGCGTCCCCAGGTGGAGGCCATTCGCATAGCCTGGCCCGGTGCCGAGGTGGCGCTGGTGGAGCAGCCGCCGGGTCCGCCGCTGCGCTCGACCGTTTTGGCGGAAATCTACGGCCCCGACGCCGAGGGTCTGCGCGCGCTGTCGGCCCAGGTACGCGGGGCCTTCGCACAAACCTACGACACCGTCGACATCACCGACACCGAACCAGAAGATGTGCGGGAGCACCGCATCGTGCCGGACAAGGACAAGGCCGCGCTCTCCGGCGTCTCGACTGCGCAGATTGCCGAGGCGCTGGCGCTGGTCTACGGCGGCACCACCCTCGGCCGCGCCCACCTGCCGGACGAGAAACTGCCGGTGCCAGTCAGGGCCTTCGTGCCGCGCCGCTTTGAGGTCGATCCCGGCCGGCTCGACCGGGTATTCGTGGACAACGCAGCCGGCCAGCCCGTGCCGCTGGTGGAGTTGGTCAAAGTGGTTCCCGCATCGGTCGATCGTCCCATCCTGCACCGCGACAACGAGAAGGTCTCCTTCGTCGGTGCGGAACTGTCGGACTCGGTGCCGCTGTACGCCGTGCTCGACCTGCAGCGGCGCCTGCATGGCATCACCGCGCCGGACGGACGTCCGCTGCGCACCGGCAACCTGCGCTTCAAGGAGGACGTGCCCGACACCATCGACGGCTATCAGTTGCTGTGGGGCGGCGAGATGCGCATGACGCTGGACGTGTACCGGGATCTCTCCCTCTCCCTCAGCGGCGCCCTGCTCATCATCTATTTCGCGCTGGTCGCCTACTACCGCTCGTTCATCGTTCCGCTGGTGGCCATGTCGGCCGTGCCGCTCGGCATCATCGGCATCTTTCCGGGGCACTGGCTGGTCGGCATGGATTTCTCCGCGACATCCATGGTCGGCATCATCGCGCTGACGGGGGTGGTGATCCGCAACTCGCTGCTGATCATCGACTTCATTCAGGACAACATCCGCCACGGCATGCCGCTGAGGGAGGCCGTGCGCCAGGCCGGCGCGGTGCGTCTGCGGCCCATCCTGCTGACGATGCTGGCGATCATCTTCGGCTCGGCCGTCATGGTGACCGACCCGGTCTTCGGGGGCCTGGCCGTCTCGCTGATCTTCGGCACGCTGGTCTCGACTGCGCTGACCGTGTTCGTCGTACCGCTGCTCTACGAGCTGCATGCGAAGCGCCATGCAACCCCGGCGGCCACAGGAGCAGACCATGCATGAGAATGACAGCGGTACATCGTCCCCTCGCCGTCGCCAGGCCCGCGCAGGCCATGAGACCGGCCCATCGGCCCGCCATCGGCTCGTCGGCACGCTGGCGGTGGCGGTGGCGGTGCTGGCGATGCTGAGCGGTTGTGCCTCGCTGGCACCCGCGCTCGATCCCATCGCGCTCCCCGTCGCATCGAACTGGCGGACGCAGCCCGACACGCCGGGCGTTGCGGCCGCGGCTGACCTGGCGTGGCGCGAGTACTTCACCGACCCGGCCTTGCAGGCGCTGATCGAGATCGCGCTGGAAAACAACCGCGATCTGCGCGTGGCGGTGCTGCGCACCGAGGAGGCGCGCGCCGCCTTCCGCATCCAGCGTGCGCAGCAGGCGCCAATGGTCGGCGTGGGGGCGCAGCAAATCCGCACTGGCCTGCCCGATGGGCTACAGCCGCTGGCGGGCCGCTCGGTCCTGGAGGTCAACGTAGCCTCCGTGGGCATCAGCAGTTGGGAGTTGGACCTGTGGGGCCGCGTACGCAGCATGAAGACCGCCGCATTGGAGCAATGGCTGGCCACCGAGCAGGGCCACCGCGCCGTGGAATTGGCACTGGTCGCCCAGGTCGCCGATGCCTACCTGGGCCTGCGCGAACTCGACGAGCGCATTTCGCTGGCAAGGCGCACGGTGGAAAACCAGCAAGCGCTGGAGCAAATCTTCCAGAAACGCTTGGAGCTGGGCCACGGCTCGCGGCTTGAGCTGACCCAGGTGCGCACCCTGCTGAGCCAGGGCAAAGCCCTGCAGGTGCAGCTCGAATTGCAGCGCGAACAGCAGCGCAATGCCCTGGCGCTACTGCTCGGCAGCGACCCCCAATTGCCGCCGCCATCGGCCCCGATGGATGAAGCCCTGGTTATGCCCGAACTGAGGCCCGGGCTGCCATCGGACCTGCTGGCGAACCGCCCGGACATCCTGGCCGCTGAGCATGCGCTGCGGGCGCGCCAGGCCAACATCGGTGCGGCGCGCGCCGCGTTCTTCCCGCGCATCGCACTGACCGGCGGTGCCGGCTCGGTCAGTACCAGCCTGAGCGACCTGTTTTCGTCGGGCACCCGGGTATGGTTGTTCCAGCCGACGATCGAATTACCGATCTTCGATGCTGGCATGCGACAGGCCAATCTCGACGCTAGCGTCGTGCGGCGTGACATCGCCATTGCCGAATACGAACGCGCGATCCAGGCAGCGTTTCGCGACGTCTCCGACGCCCTGGCCGCAAGGCAGAAGCTCACCGAGCAGCTCGTCGTGGCGCGCCAGGCCCACGCCGAGCAGAGCGAGCGTTTGAAACTGGCGCGGATGCTGTTCGATGCCGGCTCGGCGGCGCACCTGGAGGTACTGGACGCCGAGCGCGACCTGCTTGCCGTCGAGCAGCAACTGGTGCAGGTACGCAGGGCGGCATTGTCAAGCCAAATCGGGCTGTACGCGGCGCTGGGCGGTGACACGAACCAGCCCCCGAAAAGATGAGGAAACGCAATGTTCTGGCAGGCACTGACCGCGATGCGTGATCTACGGCGTTTGCACGAAATCGCCTCGATCCTGATCCGCTACGGGTTTGGCGACATGGTGCGCCGGATGGGGCTGTCCAACGCCCTGGAGCGGGCGGGGACGGCACTGCACTGGAACGAAGCGGCAGACTTCGCCCACATGACGCCCCCCGAGCGCGTGCGGCGGGCGCTGGAGGAAATGGGGCCGACTTTCGTCAAGCTCGGCCAGGTGCTCGCTACCCGAGTCGATCTACTCGAACCCGAGTGGACCGCCGAATTCGGGAAGTTGCAGGACAGCGCGCCGCCCGCTCCCTGGGCAGCCGTACATCAGCAGCTCAGCGAAGACCTCGGCGCGCCACCCGAGGAAATCTTCGCGGCCTTCGATCCCGAGCCTCTGGCGGCCGCTTCCATTGCGCAGGTGCATCGGGCGCGTCTCGAAGATGGCGGCGAAGTCGTGGTCAAGG
>JGI24114J20149_100136_pt1 | contig 9596 bp, 7 predicted proteins | sample SubbioCSW11_NovA_FD_20149 | JGI IMG/M metagenome (IMG submission 20149)
ATGCTGCTGGCGTTTTCGCGCGATCTGCGCGTGGTGCTGCTGCGTCTGGCCTCGCGCCTGCAAACGCTGCGCTACATCGCAGCCGCCAAACTCTCCCCCGACCCCGCCCTGGCGAGCGAATCGCTGCACGTGTTTGCGCCCTTGGCCAACCGCCTGGGTATCTGGCCGATCAAGTGGGAGATCGAAGACCAGGCTTTTCGCTTCCTCGAGCCGCAGACCTACAAAGAGATCGCACGCCGCATCGACGAAAAACGCATCGAGCGCGAGAGTCACGTCGAACAGGTGCGCCAGCGCCTGCAGCAGGCACTGCGTGCCCAGGGCATCGCCGCCGAGGTGCAAGGGCGGCCCAAGCACATCTACAGCATCGTCAAAAAAATGCGTGGCAAGGCGCTCGATTTCGAGCAGGTGTTCGACCTGCGCGCGCTGCGCGTGGTGGTGCCGCAGATCGAGGACTGCTACCGCGTGCTGGCCTTCGCGCACGCCCATTACAGCCCGGTGCCCGAGGAGTTTGACGACTACATCGGCAAGCCCAAACCCAACGGCTACCAGTCGCTGCACACCGTGATCCGCGACGCGCAAGGCCACGCCTTCGAGCTGCAGATCCGCACCCAGGCCATGCACGACCACGCCGAGCACGGGGTGGCGGCGCACTGGGCCTACAAAGAGGCGGGCGGCAAAGGCTACGAGGGTGTGCACGCCGATTCCGACTACGACGCCAAAATCGCCGTGCTGCGCCAGCTGCTGGCTTGGCAGAGCGACGTTGAGAGCGAGCGCCGCAAGCAGGCCACGCAGCCGCTGTTTGACGACGCCATTTACGTGCTCACGCCGCACGCGGCCATCGTNGANCTGCCCAAGGGGGCCACGGCGCTCGATTTTGCTTACACCGTGCACACCGACCTCGGGCACCGCTGCCGTGGCGCGCGCGTCGATGGCGCCATGCTCGCCCTCAACACGCCGCTGCAAACGGGTCAGACGGTCGAGATCATCGCCAGCAAAGACGGCGGCCCCTCGCGCGACTGGCTCAACCCAGAGCAGGGCTATCTGGTGAGCCACCGCGCCAAAAGCAAGGTGCGGGCCTGGTTCAATGCCCAAGCGGTGCACAGCACCATCCAGCGCGGCCGCGAGCTGCTCGACAAATGGTTGCAGCGCGAGGGCAAAACCGCGCTCAACCTCGACGAGTTGGCCAACCGCATCGGCTACGACCACGCCGCCGGCCTGTGCGAGGCGCTGGGCAAAGAGGAAATCACGCTGCGCACGGTCGAGCAGCTGCTCAACCCCACCCCGGCGCTGCAAGCCCCGGACGAGGTGCAGCTGCGCAAGGCACGCCACAGCCCGGCCCGCGCCCCGCAGGGCAGCGTGCTGGTGGTGGGGCTGGACTCGGTGCTCACGCAACTGGCGCGCTGCTGCAAACCGGCGCCGCCCGACGACATCCGGGGCTACATCACGCGCGGCAAAGGGGTGGGCGTGCACCGGGCCGACTGCCCCGACTACGCCACGCTGGCGCAGCGCCACCCGGGCCGGGTGATCGAAGTGCAGTGGAACGGCGTGGCCGCCAAAGGCGATGTCGCCACCCACTACGCCGTCGACGTGGCGATCGAGGCCCAAGACCGCCAAGGCCTACTGCGCGACATTTCCGACACCTTTGCCAGCCAGAAAATCAACGTCATCGGCGTGCAGACGCAAAGCGTGAAAGGGGTGGCCTGGATGACCTTCACAATCGAAGTTACCGACGCCAGCCGGGTGCAGCGCGTCATGGCGGCGCTGCAAGACGTGGCCGGGGTGCGCAGCGTGCGCCGACGCTAAAAAGCCGTGCTACAATCGCAAGCTTGCAACCGACCTCAGGCGCGTAGCTCAGCTGGTTAGAGCACCACCTTGACATGGTGGGGGTCGTTGGTTCGAGTCCAATCGCGCCTACCAATTACGTTGTTTCGAGAAGCCTCAAAGTGTTTAGCTTTGAGGCTTTTTTCATTTCTGGACAACGGGTTATGAGAGATTTTCACCTCTTGTTTGTCGTTTAGTGTCGCATAGTGTTTCAGGGTGTTTTGCATTTGCTGTGGGTAACGTTGGTGGGTAGACTGAATGCACAAGTCACTGTTACCCACATCTCAGATACCCACACCCACCATGCTCTCCGACTCCAAGATCCGCGCTGCCAAACCCAGGGCCAAGCTCTACAAGATTGCTGACGAGCGAGGCCTCGTCATGCTCGTCATGCCCAACGGCTCCAAGCTGTGGCGATTTCGTTACCGCTTTGAAGGCAAAGAGCAGATGCTCAGCTTGGGTGTGTACCCAGACATCACGCTGGCCGATGCCCGCGAGCGACGTGATGCGATGAGACGCAAGCTTGCGCATGGTCAGGACCCGGCAGTCCAGCGCCGGATCGAACAGATCGTCAAGGCGGACACCTTTGAGGCGGTCGCCCGCGAGTGGTTTGCTAAGTTCAGCGGCCAGTGGGTGCCAATGCACGCCAAAAAGGTTTGGGCCCGCATGGAAAAAGATGTGCTGCCTTGGCTGGGTACCCGCCCAATCGCTGACATCACCGCCCCAGAGGTGCTGACGGTTGCACGCCGCATCGAGGGCAGGGGGTCCTGGAGACCGCTCATCGAGCCGTGGCAGCGATTGGTCAGGTGATGCGGTACGCCGTGGCCACGGGCAGGGCACAAATGGATCCGACGGCCAGCTTGAGGGGTGCTTTGCCGCCCATCAAGACCAAAAAACACATGGCCGCCCCGACGAGCTCCAAGCAGGTGGCTGAGATCCTGCGAGGTTTTGAAGCTTTCAAAGGCACGCTGCAAGTGGGCATCGCTCTGCGGCTGCTGCCGCTGTTGTTCTGCCGGCCTGGCGAGTTACGACAGATGAAATGGTCTGAACTTGATCTGGACAAGGCCGAATGGAAGTTTGTGGCCAGCAAAACCAACGTCGATCATCTGGTGCCACTGGCCACGCAAGCGGTGGCGCTGATCCGCGAGCTGGAGCCCCTGACAGGTAAGGGCGAGTATGTCTTTGCCGGTCGGCCGGGTCGACCCATCAGTGATGCGGCCATCAATGCAGCCCTACGTCGCATGGGCTACGACACGCAAAAGGAGATCACCGGTCACGGCTGGCGGGCAGTGGCGCGTACCCTGCTGGCAGAAGAGCTCGGGTTCCGCCCTGAGGTCATCGAGCACCAGCTGGCTCATGCGGTGCCTGATGCCTTGGGCAAGGCCTACAACCGCACCAAATTCATCGAGGATGTATCCGGCAGACAGTCGCTCTGGACGATGGCCAGCAGCTGGCCTATTCAGCGTTGGTGCTGGCGACGGGAACGAAGGCACGACGCTTTCCTCTGCTGGACCGGGGGGCAAGCAACGCGCTTTCCTTGCGGACCGCATCCGATGCGATGGCTCTGCGTCAACAGCTGGCATCCGCTGAGAGCGTGGTGGTACTCGGCGGAGGCTTCATCGGCCTTGAAGTTGCGGCCACAGCCCGTACTCTGGGCAAGCGTGTCACTGTGATCGAGATGGCTCCGCGCTTGATGGGTCGATCTGTGTCGGCTGCTCTGGCCGAGCACGTTCGTTCAGTTCACGCCTCCCAGGGTATTGATATCCGCCTGGGAGCCGTTGTGCAATCTGTCCTGTGCGACGGCGGCCGTGTCGTGGCGGTACACCTCTCTGACGAGGTCATACCGTGTGACTTGCTGTTGGTCGCGATCGGCGCTGAGCCGGACGTGCAACTCGCGCAAGAGGCAGGTTTGGCGTGTGATAACGGCATTGTGGTGGATGCAGGCATGTCAACGTCTGACCCCACCATTTTTGCGATCGGTGACTGCACGTCTTTCCCGGTTGGGGCTGGGCGGCGGTTGCGCCTGGAGTCGATCCAGAATGCCAATGACCAAGCTCGCGTTCTGGCTGCCCGGCTGGCGGGGCAGGAGGCCGTTTATGCTCCGATTCCCTGGTTTTGGTCTGAGCAAGGCGGGCTCCGTTTGCAAATGGTCGGTCTGTTACCATTGCAGGTCACGACCTATCGTCGAGACGGCAGCAACCCGGGCATCTTCTCGCTATTCCACTTTGAGGGCGGTCAATTGCGCTGTGTGGAGTCGGTGAATGCGCCGATGGACCACATGGTGGCTCGCAAGTGGATTGAAGCGGGGCGTTCGCCGTCACCCGAACAAGTCGTCAACACCGATCTTCCACTCAAAACACTCCTGTCGCAGTAATGGGATAGAAGATCAAACCGTTTCGTATTCTCGAGGAATAGCTCATGCAAACACGCGCAGCCGTGGCCTGGAAGGCCGGCCAACCCCTGACCATTGAAACCGTGGACCTGCAAGGCCCCAAGTTTGGCGAAGTGCTGGTCGAAATAAAGGCGACCGGCATTTGCCATACCGACTACTACACCCTCAGCGGCGCCGACCCCGAAGGCATCTTCCCCGCCATCCTCGGCCACGAAGGCGCGGGTGTGGTGGTGGACGTGGGTCCGGGCGTGACCACCCTTAAAAAAGGCGACCACGTCATCCCGCTCTATACGCCCGAATGCCGCCAGTGCAAGTTCTGCCTGAGCCGCAAGACCAACCTGTGCCAGCTCATCCGCGGCACCCAGGGCAAGGGCCTGATGCCCGACGCCACCAGCCGCTTCAGCCTGAACGGCGATCCCATCTTCCACTACATGGGCACGAGCACCTTCTCCAACCACACGGTGGTGCCGGAGATCGCGCTGGCCAAGATCCGCCCGGATGCGCCCTTCGACAAGGTCTGCTACATCGGCTGTGGCGTCACCACAGGCATTGGCGCGGTCATCTTCACCGCCAAGGTGGAAGCGGGCGCCAACGTGGTCGTGTTCGGCCTGGGCGGCATCGGCCTTAACGTCATCCAGGGCGCCAAGATGGTGGGCGCCGACAAGATCATCGGTGTGGACCTGAACCCTGGGCGAGAAGCCATGGCGCGCCAGTTCGGCATGACGCACTTCCTGAACCCGAAGGACATCGTGGCGGCGGGTGGCAACATTGTGGACGCCATCGTGCAGCTGACTGATGGTGGTGCCGATTACTCGTTCGAGTGCATCGGCAACACCCAGGTGATGCGCCAGGCGCTGGAGTGCACCCACAAAGGCTGGGGCCGCAGCATCATCATCGGCGTGGCCGAAGCGGGCGCCGAAATCTCCACCCGTCCGTTCCAGCTCGTCACCGGTCGCAAGTGGGAAGGCTCCGCCTTTGGTGGTGCGCGCGGCCGGACCGACGTGCCCAAGATCGTGGACTGGTACATGGACGGCAAGATCGACATCGACAGCCTGATCACCCACAAGCTCAAGCTCGAGCAGATCAACGAAGGCTTCGACCTGATGAAGCGCGGCGAATCCATCCGCGCCGTGGTCGAGTTCTGAGCGCCTGGCCATGACCCGTCTGGACACCAGCCCCTGCGGCGCACATGCCCCCATCGAAGCGCCTGCCCCCACGCTGCGCAGCGAGCATGCTTGCTTCGGCGGCGTGCAGCGCTTTTACCAGCATGACTCGGCCACCATCGGCCTGCCGATGCGCTTCGCCGTCTACCTGCCGCCCCAGGCCCAGCGGGGCCCGGTGCCAGCGGTGGTGTACCTGGCGGGGCTGACCTGCAACGAAGAGACCTTCACCGTTAAAGCCGGCGCCCAGCGCGTGGCCGCCGAGTTGGGCCTGGCGCTCATCATGCCCGATACCAGCCCGCGCGGCACCGACGTGCCCGGCCAGGCTGACAGCTGGGACTTTGGTTTGGCGGCCGGCTTCTACCTGGACGCGACCCAGGCGCCGTGGTCCACCCACTGGCGCATGGAAAGTTACCTGATGGACGAGTTGCTGCCGCTGGTGGGCGAGCACTTGCCGATCTCGGCGCGGCGACTCGGCCTCATGGGCCACTCCATGGGCGGGCACGGTGCTCTCACGCTAGCCTATCGGCATCCCGACCGTTTCCGCAGCCTGAGCGCCTTCGCCCCCATCTGTGCCCCCAGGCAGTGCCCCTGGGGGCAGAAGGCCTTCGCAGGTTATCTGGGTGCCGACACTGCGAATTGGGCTGCCCATGATGCAACCGAGTTGATCCGTCAGCGCCACGCTAGCGGCCTGCCGCCATTGTTTCCCCAAGGCATTTTGGTGGACCAGGGTATGGCTGATAAGTTTTTGGCCGAGCAGTTACACCCACACTTGCTGGAGCAGTCGTGTGCAGCGGCGGCACAGCCTCTGAAGCTGCGCCGCCACGATGGTTACGACCACGGGTACTACTTCATCGCCACGGTGGTGGAAGACCACCTGCGGCACCATGCTGCTAACTTGTAGCTTGTCATCAGGGCACCGCCGAGACTGAGTGGCGCGAGACTGAGTGGCGCACCTCATGATGTAGAATCACGAGTTGATCGTTGTAGTGCAGCGTACCATCCACCTTGACATGGTGGGGGTCGTTGGTTCGAGTCCAATCGCGCCTACCAACAATATCAGCAGATTGCGCAAATTCTCGCTCGATTTTGTTGGCCCGTGCGGAGTTCAATGCAGCTCTGCTACGGGTTTTTTCTCTCGCACCGCCCCACATCGAAATTTTACGTGCCTTGCGCGTTTCGGGTGCGGAGCCGCTCGCCCCGAGCCTTGCGGTTGTCATGCCGTGGGGTGATTCTGCAGATTTCCCCAAGTGTGTAAAAACCTCAGTCTGGCCTCGAGTTACAGGGCCTTTTCTTGATCTGCACGACTGACATGGCCGCCCTCAGCACACCGGCGGCAGATGCAGGCGCGGTGCTGTTGCTCCAGTGCCACCTGCGCCAGCAGTTCAGGGCTGAAGCTGACGCCGGTGCACCAGCACGCGGTGTCAAAGCTGCCGCTGGCCGAGGCCGCGCACTCGTTGGCTTGGCCGCACAGCGGGCACAGTGGGGCGTGTAGCGGGGCTTTTAGAGCGGTGTTTGGGGTTGTGGGCGACACGGTGTTGGCTGCGCTGGTTGGTGCACAAGGAGCAAGCCTAGGCGCTGTGCACAGGCCAAGGTTGAACCCTACTGTAGCCGAGCTTGGGCAAGCCGCCAAGGCGCCAGCGGCACAGCAGCGCACGGCATGGTGTGCGCACAGAACACCTGGAGTGGCGATATTTTTGACTTTTGCGTCAAAAAAAGGCATAAAATACAGCTTTCTTGATTTAAAAATCAAATGCAAACCCTGCCAGAACTCGGTGCTGCCGTGGCCACACGCCGCAAGCTGTTGGGCCTGAAGCAAGGCGTCGTCGCGGCCCAAGCCGGGGTAACGCCAGAATCGCTGTCGCGCCTTGAGCGTGGGCGGGTGCTTGAGTTTGGCGCGCGCAAGCTGTTGGCCGTGCTGGCGGTGCTGGGTGCCGAGCTCGACATCGTCGCCCAAGGGCAGGGCGGCAACCTAGATCAACTGCGTCGCGAGCGGGCGCAGTCAGTCGACCGACCTTGAGAGCGTACTCACGCGCCAAAGAGGGCTTAAGCAATTGAGCTTATATTGTTCCGAGATCTCTGCCGGCTCACTCTCATGACCCAACTTTTTAAGGTCCAGCCTGCTGCGCTGGCCGAATACCAGGCGTGGCTAGGACGCATCAAGCAGAAAATTCATGCCGCGCGCATGCACGTGGCGCTGGCCGCCAACGGCGAGTTGATAGCCCTTTACTACGAGCTGGGCGCGCAAATCGTGGACCGGGAGACCAGTGCCCAGTGGGGCAGCGGTTTCATTGACGCCTTCAGCAAAGACCTGCGGCACACCTTTCCAGAGGTCGGCGGTTTTTCAGCCAAGAATCTGCGCTACTGCCGGGCTTTTTTCCGCTTTTACGGCGACGCGGCAATTTGGCAACAGGCTGTTGCCAAAATGGGCGCAGCGCCTTGGGGTGGCGCAGACGGCGAGCTGGCAGCCTTGCTGGCTCGGATTCCATGGGGCCACCACATCCAGATTTTCACCAAGTGCCAGCGCGTAGACGAAGCCCGCTTTTACCTCGCGCAAACGCTGGAACAGGGCTGGAGCCGCGACGTATTGGCTTTGCAACTCAAGTCCAACTTGTATGAGCGCACAGGCAAGGCCGTCACCAACTTTGCCCGTACCCTGCCGGTGCCGCAGTCCGACTTGGCCCAGCAAACGCTGAAAGACCCCTACACATTCGACTTCATGGCCATGACCGGGCCATTTAACGAGCGCGATGTGGAGCATCAGCTTACCCAGCACATTACGCAGTTTCTGCTGGAGCTGGGCAAGGGCTTTGCCTTCATTGGCCGCCAGTACCACCTCGAGGTGGCGGGTAACGACTATTACATCGACCTACTTTTCTATCACGTCACGCTGAAGTGCTACGTGGTGGTGGAGCTGAAAAACCGCAAGTTCATGCCCGAGTACGCGGGCAAGCTCAACTTTTACCTGTCGGCGGTGGACAGCCTGCTCAAGCGCAGCGACGACAACCCCACCATTGGCCTGCTGCTGTGCCGCGACAAGAACAACATCGAGGTTGAGTTTGCCCTGCGCGACATGAACAAACCCATGGGCGTGAGCGAGTACACACTGGTCGAAACCCTGCCCGACAACCTGAAGGGCGCCCTGCCCACGGTGGAAGAAATTGAAAACGACTGGCTGCAGTTGCAGCATTAGCCAGGTGGTCCCCCAAACCCCTCTAGAGCTCAGCCCGGCGGCGCCCCCAGCCGCTGGCCAGTGCCTGCGCTTCCCCGACTCGCCCTTCGAGCTCTTTCAGCCCTTTGAGCCGGCGGGGGATCAGCCGGCGGCGATCGAGCAGCTGGTGCAGGGCGTGCGCGCCGGCGAGGTCTATCAGACCCTGCTGGGCGTGACCGGATCCGGCAAGACCTACACCATGGCCCATGTGATTGCGCGGCTGGGCCGGCCGGCGATCGTTTTTGCGCCCAACAAAACGCTGGCGGCGCAGCTCTATAGCGAGTTTCGCGAGTTCTTTCCCCACAACGCGGTCGAGTACTTCGTCAGCTACTACGACTACTACCAGCCCGAAGCCTACGTGCCGCAGCGCGACTTGTTCATCGAAAAAGACAGCGCCATCAACGAGCACATCGAGCAGATGCGCCTGTCGTGCACCAAAAGCCTGCTCGAGCGCCGCGACGTGGTGATCGTGGCCAGCGTGTCGGCGATCTACGGCATCGGCCAGCCCGAGAGCTACCACCGCATGATCATGACGCTGCGCGTGGGCGACCGCTTGGGCCAGCGCGACGCCATCGCGCAGCTGGTGCGCATGCAGTATGAGCGTAACGAGCAGGATTTTGCTCGCGGCCGGTTTCGGGTGCGCGGCGACACCATCGACGTCTTTCCGGCCGAGCACTCGGAGCTGGCGCTGCGCATCGAGCTCTTTGACGACGAAGTGGAGTCGTTGCAGCTGTTTGACCCGCTCACCGGGCGCATCCGCCAGCGCATCCCGCGCTTTACGGTTTACCCCAGCAGCCACTACGTGACGCCGCGCGAGCAGGTGCTCGACGCCGTGGAAGGCATCAAGCTCGAACTGGCGCAGCGCCTGCAAGAGCTGCTGGCGGCGGGCAAGCTGGTCGAGGCCCAGCGGCTGGAGCAGCGCACGCGCTTCGATCTCGAGATGCTGGTCGAGGTCGGGCACTGCAAGGGCATCGAAAACTACTCGCGCCACCTCTCGGGCGCGGCGCCGGGT
>JGI24114J20149_100139_pt1 | contig 9584 bp, 8 predicted proteins | sample SubbioCSW11_NovA_FD_20149 | JGI IMG/M metagenome (IMG submission 20149)
CAAAGCGTGCAAAGCGTGCAAAGCGTGCAAAGCGTGCAGGGTGTGCAGGGTGTGCAGGGTGTGCAAGCCACGCACGGCGACCCGAATGAGCCCGACATGGGGCCGCTGGTGACGGCGGCGCACCGCGAGCGCGTGCGCGCCTACATCGATGCCGGGGTGGCCGAGGGTGCCGAGCTGCTGGTCGATGGCCGCGGCCTGCGCGTGCCCGGCTTCGAAGAGGGGTTTTTTCTGGGGGGCTGCCTTTTTGACCGCGTGCGCCCCGAGATGCGCATTTACCGCGAGGAGATTTTTGGCCCGGTGCTGTGCTTGCTGCGGGTGCCCGATTGGGAGGCCGCCCTCAAGCTGGTGGACGGGCACGAATACGGCAACGGCTGCGCCATTTTCACCCGCGACGGCGACGCCGCACGCCAGTTTGCGCACCGGGTGCAGGCGGGCATGGTCGGCATCAACGTGCCGATCCCGGTGCCGATGGCCTTTCACAGCTTTGGCGGCTGGAAGCGCAGCCTGTTTGGCCCGCTGCACATGCACGGACCCGACGGGGTGCGCTTCTACACCCGGCTCAAAACCGTCACCGCGCGCTGGCCGACTGGCCAGCGCGGCCCCGAGTTCACCATGCCGACGATGAAGTAGGCCGCCTCCAGTTGCAGCGCATCTGCTGCAGCGCATCAATGCCCGCGATAGCCACGATCAATAAACAACGGCTATCGNCTGGGCTATCATAACTGGGGTTTCCACTCATCTCGTTAACCCTCAGTNATCCACCTTCAGGAGTTTCCATGTCGATCATCAATACCCAAGTTCAGCCTTTCAAAGCCCAGGCTTTCCACAACGGCAAGTTCGTGCAAGTTTCGGACGAGACCCTCAAGGGCGAGTGGTCGGTGCTGATTTTCATGCCGGCCGCCTTCACCTTCAACTGCCCGACCGAAGTCGAAGACGCGGCTGACAACTACGCCGAGTTCCAAAAGCTCGGGGCCGAGGTCTACATCGTGACCACCGACACCCACTTCTCGCACAAAGTCTGGCACGAGACTTCGCCCGCCGTGGGCAAGGCCAAGTTCCCGCTGGTGGCCGACCCGACCCACACCCTGACGCGCGCCTTTGGCGTTCACATCGAGGCCGAAGGTCTGGCGCTGCGCGGCACCTTCATCATCAACCCCGAAGGCCAGATCAAAACCGCTGAAATCCACGACAACGCCATCGCACGCGACGTCAAAGAGACCCTGCGCAAGCTCAAGGCTGCCCAGTACGTGGCCAAGAACCCCGGCCAAGTCTGCCCAGCCAAGTGGAACGAAGGCGCCAAAACCCTGGCCCCGTCGCTGGAACTGGTCGGCAAAATCTAAGCCAGTCCCTCAAGCCCCTGGCCTGGCTCTGTGCCAGGCCCAGTCCGCCCCCCTGTTTTTGCACCTAGGATCGCACATGCTCGACGCCGCCCTCAAAGCCCAGCTCCAAGCCTATCTGGAGCGCCTGCAGCAGCCGGTTGATCTGGTGGCTGCGCTCGACGATTCCAGCGCCGCGCAAGAGATGCGTGAGCTGCTCGAAACCCTGGCTGCCATGTCGGACAAAATCCGGCTGCGCACCGACGGGCAAGACGCGCGTGTGCCGTCTTTTAGTGTGCAAGGGCAGGGCGGGCCGGGCGGCTTGCGTTTTGCCGCCGTGCCGCTGGGCCACGAGTTCACCTCGCTGGTGCTGGCGCTGCTGTGGGCGGGTGGGCATCCGCCCAAGGTCGAGGCCGGCCTGATCGAGCAGATCAAGGCCTTGCCGGGCGACTATCGTTTCGAGGTCTATATGTCGCTGAGCTGCCACAACTGCCCCGACGTGGTGCAGGCGCTCAGCCTGATGGCGCTGTTCAACCCCCGCGTGCAGACGGTGGTGATCGACGGCGCGCTGTTCCAGCAAGAGGTCAACGAGCGCGACGTGCTCGGTGCCTTCGGTGTATTTGAACGGCGCGGTGTTCGGCTCGGGCCGCATGAGCGCCGAAGAGGTGCTGGCCAAGCTCGACGCTGGCTCCCTCGTCAAACAAGCGCAGCAGCTCGATGCCTTGGAGCCGTTTGACCTGCTCAACATCGGCGGTGGCCCAGCTGGCATGGCGGCGGCGGTGTACGCAGCGCGAAAAGGCATCCGCACCGGCTTGCTGGCCGAGCGCATGGGCGGCCAGCTCAACGACACGCTGGGCATCGAGAACTACCCCGCGCAGCTGCACACCGAAGGCCCCAAGCTGGCCGCCGAGCTGGAGGCGCATGCGCGCCACTACGAGGTGCAGCTCATGAACCTGCAACGCGCCGTGCGCCTGCTGCCGGCGGCGCAGCCCGGCGGCTTGATCGGCGTCGAGCTGGCCAGCGGTGCGGTGCTCAAGGCGCGCAGCGTGGTGCTCTCCACCGGGGCGCGCTGGCGCAACATGAACGTGCCGGGCGAGACCGAATACAAAAACCGCGGCGTGGCCTACTGCCCACACTGCGACGGCCCGCTGTTCAAGGGCAAGCGCACGGCGGTGATCGGCGGCGGCAACTCGGGCGTGGAAGCGGCGATCGACCTGGCCGGCATCGTGCAGCACGTGACGCTGCTCGAGTTTGCCGACGAGCTGCGCGCCGACGCGGTGCTGCAAGCCAAGTTGCGCAGCCTGCCCAACGTGAGCGTGATCACGCAAGCGCAAACCACCGAGGTGCTGGGCGACGGCGCGCGCGTGGTGGGCCTGCGCTACACCGACCGCCGCAGCGGCACGCCGCAAGAATTGGCGCTGGAAGGCATTTTTGTGCAGATCGGCTTGGTGCCCAACACCGAATGGCTCAAGGGCACGCTGGAGCTCAACCGCTTTGGCGAGATCGCCATCGACGCCAAGGGCCACACCAGCCTGCCGGGCGTGTTTGCGGCCGGCGACTGCACCACGGTGCCCTACAAGCAGATCGTGATCGCCGCCGGCGAGGGCGCCAAAGCGGCCCTGAGCGCCTTCGATTACCTGATCCGCACCCCGCAGGCACAAACGGCGCCCATCGAGGCCGTGCCGCAGGTTTGAGCGCGGCCGATAGGCCAGCGGCTAGACCAGCCCCATTTCGGCCATCGAGCGGCAGCTGTCGGCGGTGACGACGAAGTGGTCCAGCACCCGCACGTCCACCAACGCCAGCGCGGCCTTGAGCGTGGCCGTCAGGCTCTGGTCGGCGCGTGAGGGCTCGCTCACCCCGCTGGGGTGGTTGTGCGCCAGCACCACAGCCGCGGCGTGGTGGTGCAGCGCGCGCAGTACCACTTCGCGCGGATAGACGCTAGTCTGCGTCAGGGTGCCGCGAAACAGCTCCTCGAAGGCCAGCAGCCGGTGCTGGCTGTCTAGGTACAGCAGCGCAAACACCTCGTGCGGCTTGTGACCCAGGTGCAGCTGCAGGTACTGCGCCACCGCTTGCGGCGAATCGAACAAGGGCCGCTCGCTCAAGCCCTGCGCCAGCGCGCGCCGCGCCAACTCGACCACCGCCAGCAGCTCGGCGCGTTTGGCCGGCCCTAGGCCCTTGATGCGTTGCAGATCTGACGCGCTGCTGTGCAGCAGCCCGGCCACGCCACCAAAGCGGTCCACCAGTTCCTGCGCCAGTTGCACCACGTTCTTGCCCGGTATGCCGGTGCGCAGCAGCAGCGCCAGCAGCTCGGCATCGCTCAAGGCGGCGGGGCCGCGCTGCAACAGTTTTTCGCGCGGCCGTGCGTCGGCGGGCAGGCCCTTGAGGGGCATCGAAGGGGGGTTCAAGGCGGCATCTCCCAAGTTTTTTACAATGCGCTGATTCAGCCCTATTTTGCAGCCCCCATTTTGCAGCCCCTATTGTTGCCGCAGCGCAACCCCGCCATGAACCCAGTCGGCCCCGACTCCTTCCTTACCCTGCATTACCGCCTCTCGGGGCCGGACGGACGCAGCCTGATCGACACCTTCAGCGCCCAGCCCGCTACCCTGAGCTTGGGCAGCGGCGCGCTGTCGCCGGCACTCGAAGAGCGCCTGCTGGGCTTGCACGAAGGCGCGCACGCGGTGATCGAGCTGCCAGCCGGGGCCGCTTTTGGCGAGCGCCAGCCGCAGATGGTGCAATGGGTGGCGCGCACCCTGCTGGAGCGCTTGGGCCAGCCGTTGCAAGGCAGCGCCGTGGGCGATGTGCTGCAGTTCCCCACCCCCGACGGCTTGGGCCACTACGCCGGCACCGTGTGCCAAGTGCGCGAGGACGGCGCGCTGCAGATCGACTTCAACCACCCGCTGGCTGGCCAGCCGGTGCGTTTTGAAGTGCAGCTGATTGGGGTGCTGTGATGCTGACGCCCACGCCCACGCCCACGCCCACGCCTGTGCACGAGGTGCTGCTGGCCGACCCGCGCGGCTTTTGCGCCGGGGTCGATCGCGCCATCGAAATCGTCGAGCGCGCCTTAGCCAAGTATGGCCGTCCGATCTACGTGCGCCACGAGATCGTGCACAACACCCACGTGGTCAACGATCTCAAGGCGCGCGGCGCCATTTTCATTGAAGACCTGGCCGAGGTGCCCGCCGGGGCCACGCTGGTGTTCAGCGCCCACGGGGTCAGCCGGGCGGTGCAGCAGGAGGCCGAACAGCGCGGCTTTCGCATCTTCGACGCCACCTGCCCGCTGGTGAGCAAGGTGCACGTGGAAGTGGCCAAGCTGCACCAAGAGGGCTACGAGTTCATCATGATCGGCCACAAGGGGCACCCAGAGGTCGAGGGCACCATGGGCCAGCTCGACGCCGGCATCCACCTGGTCGAAGACCTGGCCGACGTGGCGCGGGTGCAGCCACGCCAGAGCGAACGGCTGGCGCTGGTGACGCAGACCACGCTCAGCGTCGATGACGCGGCCGAAATCGCCGCCGCCGTGCGCGCGCGCTTTCCGACGCTGCGCGAGCCCAAGCAGCAAGACATCTGCTACGCCACGCAAAACCGCCAAGACGCGGTCAAGTTGCTCAGCCCCTTGGTCGATGCGGTGGTGGTGGTGGGCAGCCCGAGCAGCTCCAACACCAACCGGCTGCGCGAGCTGGCGCAGCGCCTGGGTGTGCCGGCTTACATGGTGGAAGACGAATCCGAACTGCGCGACCACTGGTTTGCCAACGCGGCGCGCGTGGGCGTAACGGCCGGGGCCTCGGCGCCGGAGCGGCTGGTGCAAGGCGTGCTGCAGCGCCTCAAGGCGCTGGGGGCGGTGTCGGTGCGCAGCCTCGACGGTGCGCGCGAGACCCTCAAGTTTCCGTTGCCCAAGGGGCTCAAGGGGGATTGAGGGGGCTGTGATGCTGTCGCTCATGCCCGCAAGATTGGGCTTGGGCTAGGGCTGTGCTTTGCGCCTTGCTGGGGCACCTGTATGGCGCCGCGACGGGTGGGGGAGCGCTTTGCCAGACCTTGCCGCTAGGTCGATTCAGGCTGCCCGGTCGGTTCAGGCCGCCCGGCTCAGCCTAGCCGGCGCATCGGCCGCCAGATCAGCTGCCACATCCGCCGCGCTATGCGGTGCCGCTTCCGCCAAAGCCAGCAGACCCTGCAACACCTCACCGACCACGATCACCGCCGGGCTGCCCAAGCCCTCGCGCTCGAGCGTGCTGTGCAGGTGCTGCAATTCGCACAGCGCATGGCGCTGCTGCGCCAGGGTGGCGTGCTGCACCAGCGCCACCGGGGTGCAGGCCGGCAAGCCGGCCAGCAGCTCGGCTTGGATTTGCGCCGCCATCTGCACGCCCATATAGATTACCAGCGTCAGGCGCGCGGCGTGGCAGGTCTGCGCCAGCGCGCGCCAGTCGGGGCTGTTGCCCCCCGGTTTGGCGTGCCCGGTGACGAACACCACCCCGTGGGCGCGGTCGCGATGCGTCAGCGGCACCCCGAGCGCCGTCGCCGCCGCCAGGCCCGCGGTGATGCCGTTGATCACTTCGACCTCGATGCCGGCGGCGCGCAGGTGCTCCAGCTCTTCGCCGCCACGGCCAAAAATGAACGGGTCGCCGCCCTTGAGGCGCACCACCTGCTCGCCCTCGCGCACCGCTTGGATCATCAGTTTTTCGATGAACGACTGCGCGGTGGAGCGGCAGCCCCCACGTTTGCCGACGTGGATCACGCGCGCGCCGGGCGCGGCCAAGGCCACGATTTCGTCGCTCACCAGGTCATCGACCAGCAGCAGCGTGGCGCGCGCAATGGCCCGCGCGGCCTTGAGGGTGAGCAGCTCGGGGTCGCCGGGCCCGGCCCCGACCAAGGTGCAGCGGCCTAGGGCTAGGCTCAGGGGTGGTGGTGCAGGGGGCAAGGCGTTCATGGGCTACTCGGTGGGGGTGGGCTGCGGGGTGGGCAGGACGGGCAGGGCGTAGGGCGGGCCGGCGGCGATCAGGTGCGCCAGCTCCAGGGTGCGGCGCACCTGCTGCCGGATCGGGTCGGGGATGGCGTGCGCGCCAGCCAGCGCGGCCTCGGTCCAGCGCCGGGTGGCTTCGGCGTCGGGCGCGGGCAAGCCGGGCACCGGCACCAGGGGGCCGCCCTGGGCTTCGTGGATGCGCCAGCTTTGCCCGGCAACGAAGGCGTCCATCGCCGGGCAACGCCGTGCGTCGGCCACCGGCTCGCCCTCGGTGCCGCGCAACAGCAGGGCGTGGGTGCCAGTCAGCGCCAGCGTGGCGCTCATGCTGTGTAGGTATTCGCTGTGGGTGTAGCTGCTCAGCAGCAAGGCCGGCCCGGCCACCGGGTTCATGAGCTTGACCAGGCTGTGCGCGCTGTTGCGCAAGCCCACGGTGCGGCGCACGTCGAGCAGGCGCTGCAGACCCCGGTGCAGGCGCTGCGTGGGCACCCAGCAGACCCGGCCGGGCTGCAGATCGGGGCTGAGCAAGCCCGCTGCTTCGAGCGCCGGCAGCAGCGCCTCGGGGTGGGCGCGGGCGTCTTCGGTGGCGCAGCCGTGCCACAGCACCGCCAGCCCCTCGCGCGCCAGCAAACCCGCCAGCAAGGGGGTGAGCACCGGCAGCTTGCGCGCGCCGTTGTAGCTGGGCAGCACCACGGTGGGCAAGGGGCTGTGGGCGGGGGCGGGCCAGCGTTGCAGGCGCCCATGCAGCGCGTCGAGAAAACCCGCCATTTCATCGGCGGTCTCGCCCTTGAAGCGCATGGCCAGGCAGAAGGCGCCGATCTCGAGATCGCTCACGGCGCCGTCGAGCACCTGCCCGAACAGGTCGGCGGCCTGCGCGCGTTCGAGTGCGCGCGCGCCGTCCTTGCCGCGCCCGATTTTTTTCAGATGGTCTTTGATGCTCATTGCCGTCATTGTGCCATTGTGATAATCACTTATCGTTATTAAGCGATTTGCGTTTCAGACCCCGTGGCGGGCGCGGCCACGGCATGCAGCAGCCGCTTGAGCTGGGGTATGCAAGAGCCGCATTGGGTGCCGCATTGGAGTGTGCTTTGCAGGTGTGCTAGCCGCTGGCTGGCGCTGCCCGGGCTGCTGGCCAGGTGCAGGGTGATGGCCTGCTCGCTCACATTCAGGCAGGCGCAGACTTGGGGGCTGCGGCTGGTCGGCATTGCAGCCGAGGCCGAGGGCGCGGCCGAGCTGGGCCGCAGCAGCTGCTGTCCGCTGGCCAGCACGGGGCTTTCATCCAGCAGCAGCGTTTTGAGCCAGTCGGCCGAGCGCACGTCGCCAGCCAGCAGCAGGGCCTCGAGCCGGGGCTCGGAGTAGGTGTCGGGGCTGGGGCTGGGGCGCAGCAGGCGCAGCGCCCGCACCTGGGCGCGCTGGGGGTCGCGGTAGCACAGGGTGTCGGGTGTGTTGAGCCCCAGGCGTGCGGCCACGGCGTCGAGCAGCGCAGGGGCAGGGGCTTGCAGGCTGGCGGCGCGCAGCAGCACGCCCGTGCGCCCCTGCTCCTCGTGGCGGCCAAAGGGCACGCAGGTGGCGAAGTCGAACTGGCGCAGTTGTTCCGACAGCCAGGCCCGGGTTTGGGCGGCCTCGTATTCCGGCAGCCAGGCCAGCGCCAGCAGGGTCCAAGGCAGGTGGATGGGCACCACGCGCACTGCGGCGTGCTTGAGTTCCGGTTGTTTGGAGGCCGGGCAGTAGGCTGGGCTGCTCAGGGCATTGACGCCCAGCAGCGGCTGGCCGGCCAGCGTGCGCCCGCCTAGGCAATCCGATCCCCAGTGCATGGGCAAGAAAACCTGCCCCAGCCCCAACTCCTCGCAGGCCTGCAGTGGCAGCACGATGCGCCCGCGTGCGCTCTGCACGCTCACCAGCGCACCGTCGGCCAGGTTGCTGCGCGCCATGTCTTGCGGGTGCATCTGCAGCACCGGTTCCGGGGCGTGGCCAAACAAGCGCCCCAGCAGGCCGGTGCGGCTCATGCCGTGCCACTGGTCGCGCAACCGGCCGGTGTTCAGGGCCAGCGGGTAGGCGGCGTCGCAGGTTTCGTGGGGTGGGCGGTAGGCGAGAGCCGCAAAGCGCGCCTTGCCGTCGGCGGTCGGGAAGCGGCCGTCGGCATACAGGCGCTTGAGTCCGCGGCTTTGCCCCTTGGGCAGCGGCCACTGCTGCGGGCCGGCGCGCTCGAGCAGGGCGTAGCTCAGGCCGCTGATGTCCAGGTCGCGGCCGCAGGTGCTCTGACGGTGTTCGTTCCACACCGCTTCGGGCGTGGGGTAGTCGAAGTGGATGCGCCGCTGCGCCCCGGGCTGCGGGTGCAGCAGGGCTTCGAGGCGCTGCGCCAGGTCGCGCGCGATCACCCAATCGGGCCGCGGGCCGTCTTGCGCATGGTCGGGGTGCAGCGGCGCGGGCACGGCGCGGCGCACGCGGCTGATGCAGCGCTCGCTGTTGGTCACCGTGCCTTCTTTTTCGCCCCAGGTGGCGGCAGGCAGCAGCAGGTCGGCGTAGGCGGTGGTGGCGGTGTGGGCAAAGGCCTCCTGCACGATCACGAACTCGGCCCGCTCCAGCGCCCCGCGCACCATGCTCTGGTCGGGCAGGCTTTGGGCCGGGTTGGTGCAGACGATCCACAACACCTTGACCGCACCCTCGGCGGCGGCCTGGAACATCTCGACGGCGCTGCGCCCGGCTTGCTCGGGCACGCTGGGCAGGCCCCAGAGCTGCGCCACTTCGGCCCGGTGCGCGGGGTTGGCCAGATCGCGGTGGGCGCTGAGCAGGTTGGCCATGGCGCCCACTTCGCGCCCGCCCATGGCGTTGGGCTGGCCGGTCAGGCTAAAGGGGCCGGCACCGGCCTGGCCGATCTGCCCGGTGGCCAGATGCAGGTGGATCAGGGCGGCGTTGTTGGCGCTGCCGTTGCTGCTCTGGTTCAGGCCCTGGCAGTACAGGCTCAGGGTGGGGCGGCGGCGGCGGCCATCGCGGCCGCTAAAGACCGGGGCGGTGGCAGCCGAGGCGGCGGCGGCCGGGGTGCCAGCCGGGGCAGGGGCGTCGAGGCCGGCAAGCCAGCGCGCGGCGGTGAGCAGGTCGGCCTGCTGCAAGCCACACAAGCGCGCCGTGTGGGCGGGGGTGTGCGCACGCACGATCGCTTCCAAGGCTTCAAAACCGCTGGTGTGGGCAGCGATGTAGGCCCGATCCACCCAGCCCTCTTGCAGCATGATGTGCAGCAGGCCGTGCAGCAGCGCCACGTCGGTGCCGGGTTGCAGCGCCAGATGCAGGTCGGCGCAGGCGGCGGTGTCGGTGCGGCG
>JGI24114J20149_100140_pt1 | contig 9574 bp, 8 predicted proteins | sample SubbioCSW11_NovA_FD_20149 | JGI IMG/M metagenome (IMG submission 20149)
GTGGGCTGGGTGCGTTCGCAGCGCCATTGCGGCCGCAGGACGCATAAGCAAGAGCGTTCCCAGCTCGCCCGCCGCAGCCCACGCGGGGGAACCGGGTGCGCTCGCAGCGCCATTGCGGCCGAAGGACGCCTAAGCAAGAGCGTACCCAGCCCACCCGCCGCCGCCCGCGCGCGCGAGGAAATCGTGAGCTGATGAAGGTTTTCGATTTTGCCCTGCCCCGCCCCTTAGGGCACAATCGGTGCGGCTTGAGCAGAACCCGCCCGCGCCCAGTGGGGATTTTTTGCCCACCAGCCCTTGAAAGCGCGATCCTGCGCCCCATACTCAAGCAGAGTTCACGCTCTCACCTTTTACTTGTACCAAAGCCGCGTCGCGCGCAACACCCCTCGCACCAGCCGCCATGTCAGCCCATTCAGACCCCACCTACCACCGCCCCGAGCCCGCCGCCCCTGCGCCCAGCGCCCCCTACGCCCCGATTTCGCCCGAAGAAGCCGAGGCGGCTGCGGCTGCCGACGCCGCCGACTTGCAAACCGAGCAAGCGCAGGAGCTGGCGCGCCTGCAGGCCCAAAATGCAGAACTGGCCGAGCAGTATTTGCGCAGCAAAGCCGAGATGGAGAACCTGCGCCGGCGCACCGACGAAGAGGTGAGCAAGGTGCGCAAATTTGCCGTCGAAGCCTTTGCCGAAAGCCTGCTGCCGGTGCTTGACAGCCTGGAAGCCGGGCTGGCGGTGCAAGAGGCCACGGCGCAGCAGATACGCCAAGGGGCCGAGGCCACGCTGCTGCAGCTGCAAAGCGCGCTGGCGCGCCACAAGGTGCAGCCGATCGCGCCCGAGGCCGGCAAGCGCTTCGACCCGCACCAGCACCAAGCCATCGGCGTGGTGGCGGCACCCGGGCAAGAGCCCAACACCGTGGTGGCGGTGCTGCAAAAAGGTTACTTGATCGCCGAGCGCGTGCTGCGCCCGGCCATGGTCACGGTCACGGCGCCCAAATAAGCCGTTTTTCATACCCCAAAACAAGATCGCCAAAGCGCAGCGCTTGAAATCCGGCCCATCGGCCACATCTGCGCCGCAGTCGTTTTTATTTCAGCATTTTCAGACTCTAGGAGCCACACATGGGCAAAATCATCGGCATCGACCTGGGCACCACCAACTCGTGCGTCTCGGTCATGGAAGGCAACAGCACGCGCGTGATCGAAAACAGCGAGGGCGCGCGCACCACGCCCTCCATCGTCGCCTATCAAGAGGACGGCGAGATTCTGGTTGGCGCCTCGGCCAAGCGCCAGGCCGTGACCAACCCCAAGAACACGGTCTATGCCGTCAAGCGCCTGATCGGGCGCAAGTTTGAAGAAAAAGAGGTGCAAAAAGACATCGGTCTGATGCCCTACAGCATCGTGCGTGCCGACAACGGCGACGCTTGGGTGGAGGTGCGCGGCAAGAAGCTGGCAGCACAGCAGGTGAGCGCCGAAATTTTGCGCAAGATGAAGAAAACCGCCGAAGACTACCTCGGCGAAAGCGTCACCGAAGCCGTGATCACGGTGCCGGCCTACTTCAACGACAGCCAGCGCCAAGCCACCAAAGACGCCGGGCGCATCGCCGGGCTCGATGTCAAGCGCATCATCAACGAACCCACCGCCGCCGCGCTCGCCTTTGGCCTCGACAAGCACGGCAAGGGCGACCGCAAGATCGCGGTCTATGACCTCGGCGGCGGCACCTTCGACATCTCGATCATCGAGATCGCCGACCTCGACGGCGAAAAACAGTTCGAAGTGCTCTCGACCAACGGCGACACCTTCTTGGGTGGCGAAGACTTCGACCAGCGCATCATCGACTACATCGTGACCGAGTTCAAGAAAGAACAAGGCGTCGATCTGACCAAAGACGTGCTGGCGCTGCAGCGCCTCAAGGAAGCGGCCGAAAAGGCCAAGATCGAGCTCTCCAACTCGACCCAGACCGACCTCAACCTGCCCTACATCACCGCCGACGCCTCGGGCCCGCGGCACCTCAACATCAAGCTCACCCGCGCCAAGCTCGAAGCGCTGGTCGATGAGCTGATCGAGCGCACCATCGCGCCGTGCCGCACCGCCATCAAAGACGCGGGCGTGAGCGTGGGCCAGATCGACGACGTGATTCTGGTCGGCGGCATGACGCGCATGCCCCGGGTGCAAGAAAAGGTCAAAGAGTTCTTTGGCAAAGAGCCGCGCAAAGACGTCAACCCCGACGAGGCGGTGGCCGTGGGCGCTGCGATCCAGGGCCAGGTGCTCTCGGGCGAGCGCACCGACGTGCTGCTGCTCGACGTCACGCCGCTGTCGCTGGGCATCGAGACCATGGGCGGCGTGATGACCAAGATGATCAGCAAGAACACCACCATCCCGACCAAGTTTGCGCAGGTGTTCTCCACCGCCGACGACAACCAGCCGGCGGTGACGATCAAGGTGTTTCAGGGCGAGCGCGAAATCGCCGCCGGCAACAAGCTGCTGGGCGAGTTCAACCTCGAGGGCATCCCGCCGGCACCGCGCGGCCTGCCGCAGATCGAGGTGAGCTTTGACATCGACGCCAACGGCATTTTGCACGTGGGCGCCAAAGACAAAGGCACCGGCAAAGAGAACAAAATCACGATCAAGGCCAACTCGGGCCTGACCGAGGCCGAAATCCAGAGCATGGTCAAAGACGCCGAGCTCAACGCCGCCGAAGACCACAAAAAAGTGGAACTGGTGCAGGCGCGCAACCAGGCCGACGCCTTGGTGAGCTCGGTGCGCAAGAGCCTGAAAGAGTACGGCGACAAGCTCGAGGCGGCCGAAAAAGAGTCGATCGAAGCCTCGATCAAGGCGGTTGAAGAAGCCGTCAAGGGCGAGGACAAGGCCGCCATCGAAGCCCGCAGCGCCGACCTGATGANCGCGAGCCAGAAGCTGGGTGAGAAAATGTACGCCGACCAGCAAGCCAGCGCAGCGGCGGCAGGGGCCGCNGGTGCGGCCGGCGCTGGCGGCGACGCAGCGGGCGCGGGTGGTTCGCGCTCCGCCGCCGACAGCGACGTGATCGACGCCGAAGTGAAAGAAGTCAAGAAGGATTGATCCATCGCTGTAGTGCCGCGCCCCGAGCGCGGCCACGCAGCAGGCGCGCCGCCGCGACTCAGGGCCTCCACCGCCCGGGCGCGGCGTTTGCGCTGCATGACCAACCGGGTACCCAAATGGCCAAACGCGATTTTTACGAGATCCTGGGCGTGCCCAAGAGCGCCAGCGACGAAGACATCAAAAAAGCCTATCGCAAGCTGGCGATGAAGCACCACCCCGACCGCAATCAGGGTGCAGCGGCCAAGGCAGCCGAAGAAAAGTTCAAAGAGGCCAAAGAGGCCTACGAGATGCTGAGCGATGCGCAAAAGCGCGCCGCCTACGACCAGTATGGCCACGCCGGCGTCGATCCAAACATGCGCGGCCCCGGTGGCGGGACCGAAGGTTTTGGCGGCTTTTCCGAGTCCTTTGGTGACATTTTTGGCGATATTTTTGGCGGCCAACGCGCCGGCGCCGGGCGCGGGCGGCAGGTCTATCGCGGCAGCGATCTGTCGTACGCGATGGAGGTCACGCTCGAAGAAGCCGCCAACGGCAAAGACGCCGAAATCCGCATCCCGAGCTGGGACGACTGCGGCACCTGCAACGGCAGCGGCGCCAAGCCGGGCACCAGCGTCAAAACCTGCCCGACCTGCAACGGCGCTGGCGTGGTGCAAATGCGGCAGGGTTTTTTCAGCGTGCAGCAAACCTGCCCGCACTGCCACGGCAGCGGCAAGATCATCCCCGAGCCCTGCACCGCCTGCGGTGGCCAAGGCAAGGTCAAGAAGTTCAAAAAGCTCGAAATCAAGATCCCACCCGGCATCGACGACGGCATGCGCATCCGCTCCAGCGGCAACGGCGAGCCCGGACGCAACGGCGGCCCGGCGGGCGATCTGTACATCGAAATCCGGCTGCGCAAGCACGACTTGTTCGAACGCGAGGGCGACGACCTGCACTGCCACGTGCCGGTGAGCATCACCACCGCCGCGCTGGGCGGCGAGATCGCCGTGCCCACGCTGACCGGCAAAGCCAACATCGACATCCCCGAAGGCACCCAGCACGGCAAGACCTTTCGCTTGCGCGGGCGCGGCATCAAGGGCGTGCGCTCGAGCTACCCGGGCGATCTGTACTGCCACGTCAACGTCGAAACCCCGGTCAAGCTCACCGAACACCAGCGCCGGCTGCTGCGCGAGCTCGACGAATCGTTCCAGAAAAACGGCAACAAACACAGCCCGAACGACAAGGGCTGGTTCGAGAAAGCCAAGGCTTTTTTCTCCTGATTTTGTGATCAAATGGGCGCATGAGCGTCCAAGTCACTTTCCTGGGCGGCGCCGGCACGGTCACCGGCTCCAAGTTTTTGGTGCAGCACGCGGGCCGCAGCCTGCTGGTCGATTGCGGCCTGTTTCAGGGCTATAAGCAGCTGCGGCTGCGCAACTGGGCCGCACTGCCCGTGGCGCTTGGCGGCATCGACGCCGTGGCCCTCACGCACGCGCACCTCGACCACAGCGGCTACCTGCCGCTGCTGGTGCGCCAAGGCTACCGCGGCCCGGTCTGGTGCACGCCGGGCACGCGCGACCTGTGCCGCATCCTGCTGCCCGACAGCGGCCACATCCAAGAAGAAGACGCCCAGTTCGCCAACCGCAAGGGTTTTTCCAAACACCAGCCGGCGCTGCCGCTCTACACCGAGCAAGACGCGCGCAAGTGCCTCAAGCAGCTGCACAGCGTGGCGCCGCTTCGGCTTTTCGAGCCGCTGCCGGGCTGGCAGGCGCGTTTCCATGGCGCCGGACACATTTTGGGCGCTTCCAGCCTGTACCTCGAAGTCGGGGGGCGGCGGCTGCTGTTTTCCGGCGACCTCGGGCGCTGCGACGACCTGCTCATGTTCCCGCCCGAAGCCCCACCGGGGGCGGATGCGGTGTTCGTCGAATCCACCTATGGCAACCGCGAGCACCCCAGCGAGAACCTGGTCGATGAAATGGCCGGGCCGCTGCAGCGCGTGGCGGCACGGGGCGGCACCGTGGTCGCCCCGGTGTTTGCGGTCGGGCGCGCGCAGGCGCTGCTGCACGCCATCGTCGTGCTCAAGCAGCAGGGGCGCATCCCAGAGTCGCTGCCGGTGTACCTCGACAGCCCGATGGCGATCGAGAGCACCGAACTGTTTGCCCAGCACCTGGGCGAGCACCGCCTGAGCGCGGCCGAATGCAGCGCCATGGCGCGCGCCGCCACCATGACGCGCAGCGCCGACCAGTCGAAGGCCATTGCGCGCCAGCACGGCCCGAAAATCATCCTGTCGGCCAGCGGCATGGCCACCGGTGGCCGCGTGCTGCACCACCTGCAGTTGTATTTGGGCGACCACCGCAACTTGGTGCTGCTCACCGGCTTTCAGGCCGCCGGTACGCGCGGGGCCACGCTTGCCCAGGGTGGCAGCAGCCTGCGCATCCACGGCCAAGACTGGCCGGTGCGCGCCGAGGTTCTGCAACTGCACGCCTCGTCGGCGCACGCCGACGCGCCGCAGCTGCTGAACTGGCTGCGCGCCATTCCCGGCCAGCCGCAACGCGCCTTTGTCATCCACGGCGAGCCCGAGGCCGCCGACACGCTGCGCCGCCGCATCGAAACCGAGCTGCGCTGGAGCGCGCTGGTGCCCGAACACGGCTCGACTTGGGACGTTTGAGGCCCCTCTGCCCGAGCGCACGCCGCCCTTGCGAATCGCGACCCGTCCGCAGCCCGACCCGCAGCCCCGACCACCGCTCCACCCGCAACCCCGCATGAACACCCCGTCCAGCACCGCACCCGCCACCCCCACCACCCCAGCCACCAACGCCGCGCTGATGGCGCGCCGCCGCGCCGCCCTGCCCGCTGGGCTGGGCCAGACCTACGAGGTGTTCGTCGAGCGCGCCGACAACGCCGAAGTCTGGGACGTGCAAGGCCAGCGCTACATCGACTTTGCGGGCGGCATCGCCGTGCTCAACACCGGGCACCGGCACCCGCGCATCGTGCAGGCGGTCAAGGCGCAGCTCGACCAGTACCACCACACCTGCTTTCAGGTGCTGGCCTACGAGCCCTACGTGGAGCTGGCCGAGCGCCTGATTGCCCTCGCGCCGGGAGACTTTGCCAAAAAAGCCTTTTTCCTTTCCACCGGGGCCGAGGCGGTTGAAAACGCGGTCAAGATCGCCCGCGCCGCCACCAAGCGCTCGGCGGTGATCGCCTTTGGCGGCGGCTTCCACGGCCGCACCCTGCTCGGGATGGCGCTCACCGGCAAGGTGGCGCCCTACAAAAGCGGTTTTGGGCCTTTTCCGGCCGAGATTTACCACGCCGAATTCCCCAACCCGCTGCACGGCGTGAGCGTGGCCGACGCGCTGCGCTCGCTCGAGCACCTGTTCAAGTACGACCTCGAGCCCGCGCGCGTGGCCGCCATCATCCTCGAGCCGGTGCAGGGCGAAGGCGGCTTTTACGTGGCCCCACCCGAGTTTGCCCAAGCCCTGCGCGCGCTGTGCGACCAGCACGGCATCGTGCTCATCGCCGACGAAATCCAGACCGGCGCCGGCCGCACCGGCACCTGGCTGGCGTGCGAGCAGTGGGGGCCGCAGGCCTGCCCCGACCTGATCACCATGGCCAAGTCGATGGCTGGCGGCTTTCCGCTGTCGGCCGTGATCGGCCGCGCCGACCTGATGGACGCCCCCGCCCCCGGCGGCTTGGGCGGCACCTACGCCGGGCACCCGCTGGCCTGCGCGGCCGCGCTGGCGGTGCTCGACGTGTTCGAGCAAGAGCAGCTGTTGCCGCGCGCGCAAGCCGTGGGAGCGCGGCTGCGCGCCGGCTTGCAGGCGCTGGCAGCGCTGCACCCCGAAATCGGCGATGTGCGCGGCCTAGGGGCCATGCTGGCGATCGAGCTGTTTGCGCCCGAGCCCGCTGCACATTCCGCCGCACACCCCGCCTCCCACCCCAGCCAGCGCCAGCCCGACCCCGAACTCACACGCCGCGTCTGTGCCGAAGCGCTGGCGCGCGGGCTGGTGCTGCTCTCGTGTGGCCTGTACGCCAACGTGATCCGCATCCTGGTGCCGCTCACCGCCTCCGACGCCCTGCTCGACGAAGGGCTGGCGCTGCTGGGTGCGGCGCTGGCGGCGGCCAAGGGCGCAGCAAAGCCCGAATAAGTCGCTTGCCGCCCCCACAAGCCCTTAAACCACCTGCCCCGCTCAGCCTCTCAGCCCCCGGCCCCACAACCAGTGGTCGAGCGAGTACCTCCCGGCGCCGCGGCCCAGCAGGTAAAGCAGCGCCGCGGCCCAAGTCAAATGGGTCGGCCAAGCGTCTGGGTAGACCCAGAACTGAATCACCGCCGTCATGCACAACAGGCCCAGCGCGGCCCAGCGCGTGCCCAAACCCAGCACCAGCAGCAGCGGCAACAGGTGTTCGGCGTAGGTGGCCAAGTGCGCGGCCCACAGCGGCGGGATCAGTGGCAGGGCGAATTCGTGCTCGAACAACAGCAGCGCCGACTCGTTGACTTGCAACCAGCCATCGACCTTGGTGCGGCCCGAGAACCAGAAAATCCCGGCCAAGCCAAAGCGGCAGGCCAAGGCGATGAGCGCGTGGCTGATCCAGCGCTCCAGACTATCGGTAATGGCATGGGTGTTCAGATGCGTTGCTCTGGCTTGGGTGTTCATGTGCATGGCTTGGTGTTGGGGGGTTGGCAAAAAGCGCCTAGGCTGAGCAAGGTGTGCAAGGTCTGGGCCGGATGCGGGTCGGGGCTGTGGTGGGTGTCCGGCTGGACCTCGAGTGCCGCCGCCATTGCCACCCCCAAAGAGTGACCTTGGGCGCAGGCGGCAAGCAAGGCGGCACCCGATGCGCTCAGCGGTTGCCACTGCACCGCCCCGGTTGCAGCGCGCGCAAACAGCAGGCCGTCGCCCTGCCAGTGCGGCGGATTGGGGTCGTCCCAGTGCTCGCGCGCGGCACGCCAGAGGCTGCCGATGGGCAACTCGGCAAACCAGGCCCAGCGCGTGGCCGGGTGCAGGTGCAGGCGCCGCTCGGCCAGATCGGTCACCGCCAGGGCCTGCAAATTTTCGGGCCACAGGTGTGGGGCATCGGCGGCGGCGTGGCTTTGGCTCCAGAGCCGGTCCAGCCGCGCCACACCGGGCAGGTAGGGCAAGCCGCGCACGGCTTCGCACTGCGCCAAAAAATCCGCAAAACCCTCGCCGTAGTGCAGCAGCCGGCTGTCGCTGGGCGGCTGCGCGTGCACATATTCGATCGCGCAGGCGCTAAAACACGCTTCGCCGATGAGCGTCTGCACGGCCGGAAAATTGGCTTGCAGCGCATCCACGCAGCCCTTGAGCACTGTGTTGCGATAGACCCGCCAACCGGGCTGGGTTTGCCAGTCGGGCCGGGTTTGAAGCCCGGCCGCAGCGACGGCCAGCGGTTCCGGCGCCCACAGCGCCGCCCAGAAGGCGTACTGGAAGCTGTTCAAATCAAGCTGCTGCATGGGTCGCTCCCAGTCGAAACGCTTGCCTGCCCCGTGCGGCCCCGGCCAAAGCCATACCGGGCAATCCTGCTGCCTGCGCCGCCTGCCAGCCAGCGGCCTGCAGCCCGCGCTGAGCGCGCTCGCGCTCCTGCAGCAGCTCGTCAAAGGCTGGCACGTCGCCATCGCGCTCGATCAGGGTGGGGCGCGGCCCGATGCGCTCGATCAGGCGCTGGTAGAGCCGCCAGACGCCCTCCGACACCGGCGTCGCGTGCGCATCCACCCACAGCGCCTCACCGATCAGGGGGTCGGCTTGATGGCCTGCCAGATGAATCTCGAGCACCGCATCGGGGTCAAAGGCGCACAGCAGCGGCCACGGGTCGAAGCCGAGGTTGTGCGCCGACACACACACGTTGTTCACGTCCAGCAGCAGGCCGCAGCCGCTGCGCCGCGCCAGCGTGTTCAGAAAATCGGCCTCCTCCCACTCGTGCCCCGGCAGATGCAGGTAGTGTGAGGGGTTTTCGATTGCGATGCGCCGCTGCAAGCGCTCCTGCACCTGGTCGATGCGCCGCTCCAGCCGCGTCAGCGCTTGGCGGTTGCGCAAGATCGGCAGCAGATCGGGGGCGTAATGCCCATCCAGCACCGACCACGCCAGATGCTCCGACACCAGCGCCGGCTGCACCCGTTCGCACAGCGCGGCCAAGCGCTCTAGGTGCTGCACATCGGGCTCATCGGGGCCGGCAAGGGACATCGACACCCCGTGCAGCGACAGCGGATAGCGCTCGCGCACCGCCTCCAGCCACGCCAGCCGTGGCCCGCCCTCGACCAAGTAGTTCTCTGGGTGCACCTCGAACCACAGGCCGCTGGCGCGGCTCGAGGGCAGGGCACAGGCGGCATCGTAATGTTGCGGCTTCAGGCCCAAGCCCGCGCCCAAACCTGCGCCCAAGCCCGCCCCCAACCCTGCGCCAAGCCCGGTGCCGGGATTGGCAGGTGCGGCATTTTGTGTCGCATCCATAGCGGCCACTTAGCGCGCCCGGATCAGGAACGGATGGGGGTGAGCGAACCCATGCCGGTGGGCGTTTTGATCGAGGTGCAGGTGCC
>JGI24114J20149_100141_pt1 | contig 9568 bp, 8 predicted proteins | sample SubbioCSW11_NovA_FD_20149 | JGI IMG/M metagenome (IMG submission 20149)
CGGCCAGCTTGTGCTTCTCCAGCCGGTGACGAAAGCGAAGAATGGTGCTCTCATCGGGCAGTCGGCCAAAGGGGCTCAACTGGGCAAACTCGCGGTACAGCGGTATGTCAAAGAAGGCCTCTTGCATGGCCGGATCGGACAGGTTGAACCACTGCTGCATGAAGTGCACGCGCAGCATGGTCTCAAGGGNAAAGGGTGGCCGGCCGTTGCGCCCGTCGCTGTAGTACGGGGCGATGAGNNCGACCAAGGCAGCCCAAGGCACCACGGTCTCCATCTGCTGCAAAAACACCTGTTTGCGGGTCTTGCGTGTGCACAGGCTCAGATCAAGCGGGCTTTGTTTCATGATGCTGAAGTGTGCCACCGCAGGCTTACAGCTTGCATACGGTTGGGGGTAGTTTTGCAGGGTTTCCCTTATTGAACTTTGTGTAACTCACAAAGAGTTTACATGGAACAACAGCAAGGAGCAGACCGGCAACAGCAAAAATGTGGGCTTGATTTGAAATGCCGGTCAATAGAACAAGAGACAAATAAACCAAAAAAATTGGAAAATAGAGAGCAAAGTAGATTGGGTTATTACGAGCTAGACGATACATCCTGTGTATTATAAATGACATAAAAAAACAAAATATTGAAAAGAAGAAAAGGCCTAATACAATACCGTAGTTGTAAATAAATTCAGCGAAAGCGGTAAAATCATTTCCCGTGCCTTCAGGGATATTCATCAAATCTCGGTTAATGAAGTGCAAGAAAGTTTCAGGCTTTGAATGAAAGACTGAACTTGGAATTATTTGGAGTGGAAAAGTAAAATGAAAATAGCCATACCCAATATCGCGAAGACCGCGATAAACATCAAGGAAATTAAAAAATTGAGGAAAAAAAAGATCAAAGCGAACAGATGCTTGCCATATCACTGACGCATAACTAAACTCGTCGCCTTGTCTCACTACCCCAAGAAAAATGACGAAGGCAAGTCCAAACAAGAGGGTTAGCAAAGCTCTTATACCCAATCTTCTTTTATTGGAAAATTCTTGAAGGAGCAAATAAGAGCATATCGCCAGCATTATCATACTGCGCTGACCTGTAGCAATGATTAGCAAAAAGTTAATAAGCAACACACACATAAAATATGTTTTCTTATTAGCCTTTTTGATCGAAAGAAGGGTTAAATTAGTTGTTACTAATATTAACAATGATGTCAAATTATATATAATAGTCAGCACCAGATTGCCACTGGAGGCGATATTCATTCGCAACTCATGAGGTGAAAACTCGGGGCTGAACATGCCACTGATGGTTATGACTATCAGCATTCCGGTTAAAGAAATTCCCGAAAGAATGGCCACAAATATTAACGCCCTGGATTCTACGCTTCTCGAGGACCACTTTTCGAGCATTCGATTTCTTGATGCGCCACTTTGGTNTGTATGACCTATGCTCTCGACCTGTTTTGCGGCCAATGCTGAAAGCAGCATAATAAAAATATAGGCGCCAAGAATTGCAAAGTTCTCCAAACTGTCCGAAAAATCGAAATGTTCAGGAAATATTCCAAAACCCAGAACCGGGAAAAGTAAGTACAGTCCAACGATTGCGATCAACAAACTGAACGGCTTGAACATTTTATCAAGTACTTAAACAATGTTAATTATTTGGTACAAATTTCGCAAACCTGCTTCAAATGAATAATATTCATCAAAGTCTCTTCCTGGACTATCCAAATCGGTTGGAACCCATGTTTCAATTGCATTTGCGAAATCCTGAGCAGAATTGGCTAATAAAATCGAGTCTTTACTTGCTTTTTCGTAACCAATAGCAGCAAAATTAGTTGCTATAACCGGACGGCCGTGCATTAGCGACTCTGCTAATTTTACTTTCATACCACCACCTGAAAATATTGGTGCTAGGGCTGCTCTACTACGACGGTAAAGTTCCGAAAGATCTTCAACAAACCCCAGAAATTCAATATTGTGATAGCGTGGCGCAATTAAGTGCTTCTCCAAGCCTTTCCCAGCCACTAAAATACGCTTTGTTTTTAGTATTGGCGCGACATGTTCGTTTAAGAAATTCGCCCCTTCAATATTCGGCCCAAATTGGGATCCAACAAATAACACTTCATTTGTATTCGACCATGACGCAGTCACTCCTGCTGTTTTTTTTAAACAAACAGGGTGTTTTTGTACGTCAAATCTTCCATACATTTGACCAATTCGAGCTGCGTCAATATTACTAATCGATACAATTGCATCTGATTCCTTGACGCTATTTAATTCATTGAGGTAAGTGGCTGTCCATGCCGGGAGATACTGAATTGCACCTCTTTTAATCCGTTGCGTGAGTAAATCTATCTCAACATTATGGAAGAATGTGAATATTTTAGCGTTAGGCGCACATTTTCGGAGATCTTTTATTAGGCCGCCGAACAACGATGAGTCCAGCCAGATTATATCTGGTTTAATTTTTTTAATATCTATAAGGAATTCATCCCTTCCTTTATGTGCTAGCGTTGCGCATAATCCGTGAAGATTCGCCCAAGCGGTGCCAAATGTACTTTGTGAAGTGGTTAGAGCACTTACATCCGGCATAGGATGCCGACTTGCTGCATAGGCCCGAACTTGGTCTCTGCTCAGAATGTTCAGCAACGCAAGGTTTGTCTTTGCGACCTGCGTGGCACCAGTAGTTTCTGTACTCAAGTTGGGAGATAAGTAGGCGACTCTCATGACCTCGACGGCTTCCATTCTTTTCTGATCAGGAATTTAATTAGTAGTCTTACTCCTTTAGCAACGCGCAAGAGTGGTTGTACACGAGAAATAGCTAAGGCTATTTTTAGTCGCCAGTCAAATTTCAACAGCGAGAGATCGGTTGCATGCTCACGAGCGATCCTAAACCAGCAAGCCATACTAAGTACGTATGTAATCGTCGATAACTTTTGCGCATTTGATAAAAGTTCGCGTTTAATTCGATCTGATTGTTCAATCATCAACTGCAAAGTATTTCCCTTAAATGTTTGGCTGTCACTCATCCTATAGTAGGCCAGCGTGCGGTTGAGACGAACCGAAATAACACTGCGTGCGCAACGCGTGTACGTCAAGTAGTCACCCGAGGGGTAAGTATCAGGATCGAACCCCCCAATGTCGATTAACTTCTCTCGTGACAGAAGTAGGCCAGGTGCGGGAGAAGGGTTTGTGTAAACTAAATCGTCTATCGTAAGAAATGACACGCTATCACTGTCTCTGCGCCGGGGCAGAATTCCAGGTTCGTAACTGAGATTGCCAGCCTTTACTTGGCAAACTGCGAACTCGACACCATCTTGCATCAATGGCAACATATCTGATACAAACTGCGGTGCGAGCCAGTCATCGTCATGTAGAAAGCTCAACCAACGCCCTTTTGCCAAAGAAAGTCCTTGGTTCCAATTCCCGAACATTCCTATATTTGCGGAGTTTACATAGTATCTCAACTGATGACGCGATTGCTGGTGTGGTACTTTAGCTAGTATAGAAGCCGCACTTTCCGGGTCGTTGTCTACGACGATGATTTCGATCGGGGCCTTAGTATCTTGTAATAATGCGCTAGTCAGCGCCTCCTTCAACATGGATTCCCGTCGATAGGTCGGGATTATGATTGACACCAAAGGAATTTCGGTTTCTGAGCTGGCGTAGACTAAGCGTGCTGGAGCGTATATTTTTAAATTCATTTCAGAAGCCAGTGTGATTTAAAGCCCGCGCTCAAAGTCCAAGTGCAACACCCTCCCTGGAGAATCTGTTGCATGTCCAAAACCTACACCCATCTGAGCCTGGAAGAGCGCGCCTTGATGCAAGTCTGGCTTGAACACAACCTGAGCTTGCGGGCTATAGCCCGCAAGCTCAGGCGAGCACCCTCGACCATCACGCGCGAGTTTTCTCGCAACAACGGGCATCTGCCCGAGCCCTGCTCGGCGCCCGTGCCAGGGCGTCCCCCCATTGCTGGGGGCTACCGCTGCGCCCGTGCCCACCAGCGCGCCCAACGCCTGGCCGGCCAAGCCCGCGTGGCACGCAAGATGGTCCATGGCAACGGGCTGTGGGATCGCATCCTGGAATCTTTGCGCGGGGGCCTCTCTCCTGAGCAAGCCAGCGGCATAGTGCAGCGCATGCCCGATCCTGTTCGCATCAGTCATGAGACGATCTACACCGCCCTGTACGCCATGCCACGTGGCGAGCTGCGCGCCGAGGTCCTGGCGCTGCTGCCACGAGGCCACAAAACCCGCCGCCCGCGCAGTGCTGGCACCGACCGCCGGGGCCTCATCCCTGGGGCTGTCAGCATTGAAGAGCGACCCATCGAGGTCAGTGAGCGGCTGGTGCCCGGTCACTGGGAGGGCGACCTCATCAAGGGGGCCCGAAACCAGTCCCAGATCGGCACCCTGGTGGAGCGCAAGACGCTTTACACGGTGTTGGTTCAACTGGACCACGCCACGGCCGAGCACACAGCACAGCGCTTTGGTCTGCTCCTCAACCGGCTCGATGCGGCCATGCGCCTGTCGATGACGTATGACAATGGCAAGGAGATGGCGCACCACCAGGCCCTGTCTGAGGCAACGGGGATCAAAGTCTTTTTTGCCCACCCCTACAGCCCTTGGGAGCGGGGTATCAATGAGAACACCAATGGCTTGCTGCGCCGCGTGTTGCCCAAGGGCTCGGACCTGAGTGTGCACACCCAGGAGCAGCTCGATGCCATTGCCTTTCACCACAACGCCAAGCCTCGCAAGTCCTTGGGCTGGAAGTCGCCTGCCGAGCTCTTCCTCCCAGAGGGTTCATTTGACTTTCAGGCGTATTGGTCCACTATCATCAACCCCGTTGCACTTGGGGCTTGAATGCGCCGTTCTTCTTCGATAATGTTAGGTAGCGCAGGATAACCGGCAAGAGGATCAGTCCAGCACCGTTATTGAGGGCAGTTGCCGTGTAGCCCCAAAGTAAATCGAGTTTTGTGACCGGTTTTGCCATGATTCAAATATCTGTGGACGATACCGGCCGAGTTTGCATAATTCCTTGTTGGAACTGTACGTGTGGGCGCCATCCGGGTAAGGATTGGAACTCGGTCCAAGGCACCATGACCTCACGTGGCCGGTATGGTTGACCACCAAAGTTGATCGGCAACATGGTCTTAGTAGCCTTTTGAAAGGCCGCGACTAAGTCGATCAGCCGCATAGGTTCCCCCGAAGACACACCGTAACAAGTAAGGCCGCCAATTTGCTCTTGTAGAGCCTCGCTAGCCCTAATGTAGGCGCGCATTACATCGTCGACATGGACAAGGTCGATCAATTGTTCTCCAGGTGACATCGAAAGCGGCTGTTGTGATTTGGCGGTTTTCCAGAGTAATGCGATCAACTTCGCACGAGGATCATTCGGGCCGTAGGTATCGAACAGGGCCAAGGTGGTGGCTTTGAGGCCATGAGCATCGATGTAATATGCAAGAATATCTTCAAATGCTTGTTTGGTCGCTGCGTACAAATTGACGGGGTTGTAATCTTCGTTGTTGTAGTGCTGCCACGATGTACCGGTATTAACCAAGTAGCGGACACCGTTTACCGCCATGGCTTCGACAAGCTGCGTAGAAAAAAGCAGATTGCTGCTAATCAAGGATTCAATATCTTCGGTTTTGTGCTGGGCAAGGAACAAAGAAGCAAGATGAAAAACGATCTCGGGTTTCGCATCGGCCATGACTTTGACCATGCCGGAGCTGGTTCCATCGTGACGATGCACTGTGATTCTGTTCAGTATAGTGTCTAGTACCTTGAGGTCCGAGTTAGGGCGCGTGATGATATGAACGTCCCAACCTTGTTTGACCAGATGGCGGACGAGGTTTGAACCGATGTAACCAGTTGCCCCGGTGATTAGGGCGCGCTTGAACGGGGATGTATTATTCATACAAAAATGGGCTTGTAAATTCCGACAAGGACTTAAAACTGGTATCGCGAGATGAAATTACTGGTTCCAATGTCGGCCATTCAACGCCGAACGAATCCCAAAGGACGCCGCTGTCGTGTTGCAGGTCATATACCGTGCTGACCTTGTAGACCAAGGTAGCGACTGCACTCGTGGTACAAAATCCGTGTGCCAGCCCCTTCGGGATGTACAAGTAGTTACCCTGTTCAGCAGTTAGCTTTATTGTGTCCGCTAGGCCGTAGGTAGGCGATCCTTTGCGCAAGTCGAGTACGACGTCTTGCACGTCTCCTTGAACGCAATAGACCAGCTTCACATGATCGGACGGCGGCAATTGAAAATGCATGCCACGGATGACACCCTTTCGTGAGTGTGAGTAATATTCTTCTTTGAAATTTGTCTCTAGGCCAAGCCTAAGAAACTCATCTTGGTGAAAAACTTTCACAAATCGACCACGATCATCATCAAAGATGCGCGGCTGGACCTCGAAACATCCCGGTAGCTTGGTTTCTCTAAGCGAAAACATCAGAAATTCACACCCAGAAATTCCTCCAATTTCTCTGCAATGTAGTCGAGATGTGCAGTCTGTAAGCCGGGGAAGACGCCAAGCCAAAAAGTCTGGTTCATCACTGTATCTGTATTGCTTAGATCTCCACTGATGCGGTAGTTACGACCGTTCATGTACGGTTGGCGGGTCAGGTTGCCTGCAAATAGCAAACGGGTGCCAATTTTGTTCTGGTCAAGGTAGCTCAAAAGATCGACTCTCTTGACACCAGAACTTTCCTTCAGAACGACAGGAAATCCAAACCAGGAGGGATCCGAATTGGGCGTAGCTTCCGGCAAGTGAAGAAGGTCCACACAGGATTGGAGACGGTTTTTGAGATAAGCAAAATTCGCCTTGCGAGCAGCGATGAATTCGTCGAGCCTATCCAACTGAGCCAACGCGCACGCAGCCTGCATGTCACTGATTTTCAGGTTGTAGCCCAAGTGGCTGTAGGTGTACTTGTGGTCGTAGCCTTCGGGCAGGTTGCCCAGTTTCCAGCAAAAACGCTTGTTGCAGGTATTGTCCTTACCGGGAGGGCAGTAGCAGTCCCGCCCCCAGTCACGAAAGGATTCTGCAATCTGCTTGAGTTCTGCGTTGTTGGTGAACACTGCACCGCCTTCGCCCATGGTGATGTGATGCGCAGGGTAGAAGCTCAAGGTGGCGATATCACCAAAGGTGCCCACCAGTTGGCCGTTGTAGGTCGCGCCAAGCGCATCACAGCAGTCTTCAACCAACCAAAGGTTGTGTTTCTTGCACAGTGCAGTGACCACGTCCAAGTTGAAAGGGTTGCCCAAGCTGTGGGCCAGCATGATCGCTTTGGTTCTGGGACCGATCGCTGCTTCGATTTTGCTTGCGTCAATGTTGTGGGTGGCGAGGTCAACGTCCACGAACACCGGCACGGCGCCAAATTGGATGATCGGGTTGACGGTTGTTGGAAAGCCAGCCGCAACACCAATCACTTCCTCGCCTTGCTTGATAGCGCGGTCACCGAGTTTAGGGGAGGTCAGCGTCGAAAAGGCGACCAGGTTGGCCGAGGACCCAGAGTTCACCGTGATGAGGTGCTTAATCCCCAGGTACTTGGCCAAGCGCTCCTCAAACATGGCATTGAAGCGTCCAGTCGTTAGCCAGCCATCCAGGCTGGCTTCCACCATGTTCTTGAGTTCGGCAGCACCGATCACTTTGCCTGACACAGGAACCGACGTTTCACCAGGGACAAAAGGTTTCGGTGCGTAGACGATATCCGCGTATTGTTGAACCAGATTTGAAATTTCTTGGCGGATGCTGTCAGGGTTCTTGATTTGAAAGTGAATCGCAGAGGTAGTCATGTTGAAATCCATTTAAGCAAGGGTACTTTGATAGTCGTTAATTTGTTGTAGGCACTTGGTCTGCACATCTAAATTGGCAAGCCAGTGGTGGTGCCAATCGGTAATGCTGGCCAGCGCCTTGGCTAAACCCCAGCGCGGCTGCCAACCAAGTTTGGCCTTTGCTTTTGAGATGTCCAATTTGAGATAGTTGGCTTCGTGGGGATGGTTACCACCATCTAACTGCCAACTGGCGCCATCACCCCATACATCAACCATGTGTTCAACGATCCATTGAACCGGGCGAGCGTCCTCGTCATGGGGACCGAAATTCCACCCCTCTGCGAAGTTTTGACCATCAGCGTAGAGACGCTCTGCCAACATCAGGTACCCGGACAAAGGTTCCAGCACGTGCTGCCAAGGGCGTGTGGCGTGTTGGTTGCGGATGATGACGGATTGGGATTTCTCAAATGCGCGAAGGATGTCAGGCACCAGGCGGTCTGTGGCCCAGTCGCCTCCACCAATCACGTTCCCAGCTCGGGCAGAAGCCAAGGCAATTCCGCGCTGCTGGAAGAATGACCGGCGGTAGGCGCTGGTCACCAATTCGGCGCAGCCTTTGCTGTTGCTGTAAGGGTCATAGCCGCCCATGGGTTCGTCTTCACGATAACCCCAAACCCATTCTTTGTTTTCGTAGCACTTGTCAGTAGTAACGTTAATGATGGCTTTGGCCGTCCCAACATGACGTGCCGCTTCCAGAACATGCACCGTCCCCATGACATTCGTCGCATAGGTCTCAACGGGGGCATGATACGAATAGCGCACCAAGGGTTGTGCGGCCATGTGGATGATGATGTCGGGCTTGCAGGCCTGCATCGTTTCTAGCACGGTCGCATAGTCTCGAATGTCGCCAATTTTGCTGTGCATGCCGGAGCCGACGCTGGCTTCATCGAACAAGGCGGGCGTTGTGGGTGGCAGCAGCGCCAAACCGTGCACATCTGCGCCCATGGATTGAAGCCAAAGGCTCAACCAACTGCCTTTGAAGCCGGTGTGACCGGTCAAAAAAACTCGCTTGCCTTGCCAGAAATCTCGACTTACGCCTCTCATGTTCAGTCCCATTTTTTCCAGGGCGCCTTGCCGGTGGCCCACAGTTCTTCAAGGTGGTGTTTGTCCCGCAGCGTGTCCATAGGCTGCCAAAAACCTTGGTGCTCGTATGCCATGAGTTGGCCTTCTTCAGCCAGTTTGTTTAATGGTTCTTGCTCCCAAATCGTTTGGTCGCCCTTGATATGGGCCAGCACCTTCGGTGATAACACAAAGAAGCCACCGTTGATCATTGCACCATCGCCTTTGGGCTTTTCTTTGAAGCTCAACACCTGTTTATGTTGAATATCGAGAGCACCAAAGCGACCCGGAGGGGTGGCGGCAGTTAGCGTTGCCAACTTGCCGTGACTGTGGTGAAAGCCGATGGTAGCGGTGATGTCTATGTCGCCCACGCCGTCACCATAAGTAAAGCAAAAAGTCTCTTCATCTTTAACATATTCAGCCACTCGGCCCAGACGACCACCGGTCATGGATTTGTCGCCTGTATCAACCAGCGTGACCTTCCAGGGTTCTGCGCGCTTTTCATGAACGTGCATGGTGTTGGCCTGCATATCGAACGTAACATCAGACATGTGCAGAAAGTAATTGGCGAAGTACTCTTTTATGACATAGCCCTTGTAGCCGCAGCAGATGATGAAGTCATGAATTCCATGGTGGGAATACATTTTCATGATGTGCCAGAGAATCGGCTTGCCGCCGATTTCCACCATGGG
>JGI24114J20149_100148_pt1 | contig 9271 bp, 6 predicted proteins | sample SubbioCSW11_NovA_FD_20149 | JGI IMG/M metagenome (IMG submission 20149)
AACGATAGGGAATTGCATTCATTCTGCAATTCCCTATACATAGTTTTACTTGATATCGTTGGCTTTTCAGTTTTTTAATTTTCTTTTATGCGATTGCCCTGCGAGTTTTTATGAACGGAAGCAGAGCCATCCCGGAAAAGTCCGTTAACAACTATCACCGAAGGTTTAGATTTTACACCACCGTGCCGGCGGCGTCGGTCAGTGCCAGTAGGTCACGCCGCTGCGGATCATGGCGAGCAGCTGGTTGTTTGGCCCGTAGATATAGCGGGCGAGAAGGGTGCCGGAGGCGTTGGTTTCGTAGAGCACGCGGGTGCTGGTGCCGTCGTAGAAGAAACGGGTGGTGCCGGCGGAGGTGGTCATACTGACACGGCGGCCGTCGGCGTCGTAGCTGTAGGAGGCGATGACGGTGGCACCCTGGCGGACTTCAGTCTTTTAGGGAGTATCTTTGTGCGAATTTAACAAAGAAGTTAATTCTACTTTGTCGCGTTTGTGGAATACAATCTCAAACTCTTCTCCGTCTCCAGTATCATTAACAATTACTTTCGCGAACTTCATCAACTCATCAAGCGTGTTGAAACTATGTCTGGTATAAACATAGTTAGCATTGGAGATAAGGCAAAGAATATCATTTTTCTTGTGCTTGGGAAGAATTATGATTTGCATTCTATCTAAACATCCCCAATACTCAACTAAATCAATAATATCCTCCCCAAAATCTATCCATGCTACAATCGCTCCTGGCCTAACTAGAAAGTCACCCTTGGGGTCAAAAGCTTCGCATTCAACACTATTTGACAAACCTGCCCTAATTTTATCTATGGTTAGTTTATCTAGACTCCATAGAATACAAGCAACAATAACATCGTCAGTAATTATAGAATTAAATAACAACTTTAAAAGCGCTTTCAAATGACCACTGTTCTCATGTATTACAGCTTTTGCTGCATAGTTCGAATTGTCCCATAAATAGTACTCACTTTTCCTTAATATTATAGGGATAACAGTTTTAATGATCATGTTATTAATGGTTAATTACCTCCAAAATATTTTCTCAAATATAGTTCTCCAGTTGCCAGCATGAGTTAACCTTTGTAGTACTATGTGTATCCCTTTACCATGATGTGGCCAATGAACCATTATTTTATATCCCGCCGTTGTTGAGACTACCCCAACAGCTTTACCCCAGTTTATAAAAACGTGTACTAATGGTTTCAGCACAGGAGTTAACGCATTTCCAACTAACCCACCTATACCTGCACCAACTGCTGCAAATAGTGCTAATCGCCAACCTGTTAATCCCATGCTTTGACCTAATTTGTATGCTGTGTAACCAACTAATGTCGCACCTGCCACAGCCCAAACAAAATACCCGCTCGGATCCACAAACATAACCGGATTACTATGTGCATAGTTATACCAGTTCAGACTCGCCGGATTATCCTCAAACCCATGGAACGCATCCCTGGTTATAAACCGTCCGATCCCCGGCGCATAGTACCTGGCATTCAGGTAATACAGCCCGGTCTCCGCGTCCCACCTGTACCCTGCGTAGCGGTACGGGTTATTAACGCTGCCCGTGCTGCCGATATGGTTCCCGAAAGTATCGTATTCGTAGGTGGCCACCACTGCGCCGGCGGCATCAGTCAAGGCTACTACGTCCCCGTGGCCGTTTTAGTGGTAGTAGTAGGTCACGCCGCCGCGGATCATGGCGAGCAGCTGGTTGTTTGGCCCGTAGATATAGCGGGCGAGAAGGGTGCCGGAGGCGTTGGTCTCATAGAGCACCCTTGTGCTGGTACCGTCGTAAAAGAAACGGGTGGTGCCGGCGGAGGTGGTCATGGAGGTACGGCGGCCGTCGGCGTCGTAGCTGTAGGAGGCAATGACGGTGGCACCCTGGCGGACTTCGGTGAGGCGGTTGGCCGCATCGTAGCTGTAGGTGCGCACTCCGTCGCCTGTCATGTTGCCGTTTAGGTCGTAGGTGTAGGCGGTGCCGTTGACGGACGTGAGCTGGTTGGCTGTACCGTACTGGTAGTTGGTGGTTGTGGTGGTGCCGCCCTGGGTCATTTGCCGGGTGAGGCGGTTGCCGGTGGCATCGTAGGTGTAGTTGACGATGGTGCCGTCGCGGTATGTCTCACGGGTCAGGCGGTTGAGGTTGTCGTACTGGTAGCTGACGGTGCCGTTGTGGGCAACGACTTGTGTCCAGTTACCGTTGGCATCGTACTGGTAGTTGTATTCACCTAAGATGCTACCATTGGCGCCGAAGGTTTGCAAGCGGGTGAGCATTTTGGCGTCGTTGTACGTGTATTGGGTGTTGACATTGTTTTGAGCACGGTTGCCGGCGATATTGCCGTTTTCATCGTAGATGACTTATATAAAAAGATTCAGTTGCAGTATTGGGCTACTCTACAACTGAATCCAATAATTAAGTTATGGGAAAAAACCTTAGCTGAGGTACTAGCCTTCGTCATCTAATACTTTTCCCCAAGATAAAAATGATATTTCAAGAGAGATATTACAAGTGTAAAATATTTTAAATATTTCTGGAGAGATTGTTAACTCTCCTTGTGCTAAATCAGAATGATATGAGCATCGAACCACTAGTTTGTATTTATCTCCCAATTCCTTAAAGTATTTTTCTTTACTGAGAAATATTTGATTTAGGGAGATAAGCTGCTCTGAAAGGGGCGAGTTTGAATTATCACTAATTTGATATAGCCATAAGTCATATTCACTATGCCCAAATTCATTATTTAATAGCTCTCCTTTCCGACGAATAATAAGAGGGCTTACTCCCAACTTATTGCTAATTTCATTAAAGTCCAGTTCTTCCCCCTTAATTATTAGCCATACCTTTGTTGAAACAAAATATTCATCGCTCATTTTGTCACCTTCCCCCTAAAAACTCCCTAGCTAACCGATCTAGTTCCGCCCACGATAAAGTTTGTCCTTTTTGCCCTTTCCATAATTCAATATAATCACCAAAAGCACGGCGTTCCCAATCACTCATACGATATTTGTTTGCGACATCAACAATTTGTTTAATATCTCTTTTTTTTGCTGCAAATAGTTGAAGATCCATTCTTGTTGCCTTAGTCAGCCCTGCTTTTATTAAAACTAAACTAGCAAGGCTTGACAAAAACGGAGCTGCGAACCATCCGACAACAGCCATGCCAGCAGCAAATCCAGCTATTGTAGCAGTTCGTTTCCATCCAGTTAATCGGTAGTGGTTACCAACTAAAACACCGAATAAAGCTCCAAGACCTGCTCCAACTACAGCACCAATAACATTTACAATGACATAACCGCTCGGATCGACAAACATAACCGGATTACTGTGCGCATAGTTATACCAGTTCAAACTGGCCGGGTCATCCTCAAACCCATGGAACGCATCCCGGGTAATAAACCGTCCGATCCCCGGCGCATAGTACCGCGCATTCAGGTAATACAGCCCGGTCTCTGCGTCCCACCTGTACCCGGCGTAGCGGTACGGGTTCACCACGCTGCCCGTGTTGCCGATATGGTTCCCGAACGCGTCGTACTCGTACGTGGCCACCACTGTGCCGGAGGCATCAGTCAGCGCCACCACGTCGCCGTGGCCGTTGTAGTGGTAGTAGTAGGTCACGCCGCCGCGGATCATGGCGAGCAGCTGGTTGTTTGGCCCGTAGATATAGCGGGCGAGAAGGGTGCCGGAGGCGTAGGGCTCATAGAGCACCCTTGTGCTGGTGCCGTCGTAGAAGAAACGGGTGGTGCCGGCGGAGGTGGTCATTGAGGTGCGGCGGCCGTCGGCGTCGTAGCTGTAGGAGGCGATGACGGTGGCACCCTGGCGGACTTCGGTGAGGCGGTTGGCCGCATCGTAGCTGTAGGTGCGCACTCCGTCGCTTGTCATGTTGCCGTTTAGGTCGTAGGTGTAGGCGGTGACGTTGACGGATGTGAGCTGGTTGGCAGCGCCATACTGGTAGTTGGTGGTTGTGGTGGTGCCGCCCTGGGTCATTTGCCTGGTGATGCGGTTGCCGTTGGCATCGTAGGTGTAGTTGACGATGGTGCCGTCGCGGTATGTCTCACGGGTCAGGCGGTTGAGGTTGTCGTACTGGTAGCTGACGGTGCCGTTGTGGGCAGCGACTTGTGTCCAGTTACCGTTGGCGTCGTACTGGTAGTTGTATTCACCTAAGATGCTACCATTAGCGCCGAAGGTTTGCAAGCGGGTGAGCATTTTGGCATCGTTGTACGTGAATTTTGTATTGACATTGTTTTGTGCGCGGTTGCCGGCGATATTGCCGTTTTCATCGTAGACGAAGCGTGCGCTGCCGCTGCCAAACGTTGCTCGTGTCAGTTGATAGAGGCGGTCGTACATGTAATCGGTTGTATGGGGTGTCCCGGCTACGGTGGCGGTGATGCGGGTCACGCTGCCTGCGGCATCGTAGAGGTAGTCTGTGCGGTTGTTGTTGAACTCGGTGACACGCCGGAGGTTGTTATCCGCATAGTAGAGGTAGGATGTGTTTTCACTTTGGGCAATATCGGTCATAACGGTACGGTTGCCGAGGTTGTCGTACTGGAAGGAGTAGCGCGGGGTGTCGTTCATGAGAATGGTTGTGGGGCGGTTCAGGTGGTTATAGCGGTAGCCCATCCGGTTGCCGTTGGGGTAGAGGATTTGGTTGAGCAGGCCGGACGTGCCGTAGGTGAAGCTGATGGTCCTGTTTAAGGGGTCTGTGATGGCGCTGACCTGATTCGCCCGGTTGTACTCGTAGGCGGTGGTGTTGTTCCTGGCGTCGGTGACGCTGGTGCGGTTGCCGTTGGCGTCGTAGCCGTAGGTGGTCACCCTGTTGTCGGCATCGGTGACGGATGTGAGCCAGTTCATGTTGTTGTAGGAGAAGTTCGTGATGAAGCCTTTTGGATCGGTGATCCGGGTACGGTTGCCGACGGCGTCATAGACGAATGTGGTAGTGTTGCCGAGGGGGTCTTTGTAGCTTGTCAGGTAGTTATGGCCTGCGTCGTAACTGTAGGAACTGATGTTGTTGCCGTATTCGAGGCGGATATCGTCAAACCAGGCGTTGCCGCGCTGGTTAAAGAAGTAGAGGTATATTTCCACGGCGTTGAAGGCCTTGGCGGGTTTGAATTCCGCCACAAGATGCTGCCAGTCAGTTTGGGGCTGTGTGCTGAAGTTGTTTGCGCTGCTCCAGTCTGTTGTGCTGTCGTTGTAAAAGATGCGCATTTGCAGGTTGTACCAGCCGCCGGAGGGGTTGGGGTTATCGGCGAAGGACCAGCCGGAGAGGGTCAATTTTGTGTTGGCATCGCCGGTGATGTTGACCCGCTGCATAAGGGATTTATTTACGTTGGTGTCGCCCACGATGCGGAAAGAACGGTTACCCGCATGTTTTCTTGCGGTGTCGATACGGTCGTTGGTTGTCAGGTTTGTGCCTGTCCACTGGTTGGGAAGTTCGTTGCCATGTTCCATACCGGAATTTTCTATCAGGTTGTAGGCAGTCAGGATGGGGCCGCGTTCAAACTGCAGGTCATCGAAATAGGCTGTACCTGTGGATGTGGTGACGCTAATAGTGGCTCGCAGGTGGGTGGTACCCTGTGGGATGTCTGCAGGAGACACGGCTACATGCAGCCGTGTCCAACCCATGGTACCGCCAACTCGGGTTGCCGGGAATATTTGTAGAACGCTGTCGCTAGCGTTTAAAGCGTCAATTTGAATGGTGGCAGCGTTAGTCGACAGGTTTGCCGTTCTCACATAGCCGCTTAGTACGAAAGTATCGGCAGGTGTGTAAGCTACATTTACATCGCTGTGAAATACCACATTGGACGTTACATTGGTAAAACTGATGGAGCGGTTGCCGCTTCTTCTGATGGTATCCCAAAGAGCTGTTGCGGAGCCGGCCGCATAGGTCCAGCCTTCAAGCACACCGCTGGCGAAACGCTCTAAACTGGGGTTAATCAGTAGATTTTCCGAGGAAGAGATGAGTCCGGTATCGTAGTCAATATTGCCGTTACTAAAATAGCGGGTTGCTTTTGCTTGTGTGTAGGCGTCTAAAGACTCGATGTTGTTGCTGTTGTTGTCGTAATGATTATTGCTGACATTGTTGTTAGGGTCTATTGTTTCAACGAGATTATTTTTGTTGTCATATGAGTGGGTGTGGGTCTGATTAAGCGGGTCGGAGATACTTAGGAGATTTCCTTTATCTTTTTCATACTGTAAGTCATAGGAACCGGTTTTCAGGCCGGCGTTATTCAATGGTGCGGCGAGTGGCAGTATTGTAAAAAATTGCGGAGGCATTGGCGAAGCCGGTCATAGCCCCCTCTTCAAACTGGATCGCGTCAAACCAGGATGTGCCGTTTCCGCCGCTGGATGCGGCTGCCCGGATGCGGACGTAAGCGGTATCGGCGGGGAGAGTATTTGCTGCCAGAGTACTGCTTATCCGTTGCCAGGGTTGGGTGTTGGATAGGGTCATGCGAGCGAACTCGCCTAAGTTTGTATTGGTTGCACTGTAGGCAAAGAGGGAAAGTACGGTATTATGGGAGCCGGAAACAAGGTTGGCCCGGACATGGCCGCTCAATGTATAGGTGCGGGCACGGTTGACCGTGATGGGGTCGGAGAGGTAGGCAGACCAGAACTGCGGGTTAGCGGTGGAGGCATTGATTCGAAAGCTGCGCCGGCCTACAGGCGGGTTACCGGCGGTGTCAAGAGAAGCGGTTCCGCCGGCCCCGGAATCGAGAGTCCACTGGTCGGGGAGGCCGTTTTGGTCTGCGTCTGCTTCAAAACTGGGGTTCATCAGCATATTGACAAAGTTGACGCTTTTCACCCGGTTGTCGTTGGTGTAGTGGTAGTAATATCTCGTACCGCGGGCGTCGGTGGCACGGATTAAGTTGCGGGCCGAATCATATTCGTAGGTCGTTTGGTGGCCGCCTTGGTTTGTGACACTGGTGAGGTTGCCATTAGCATCGTACCCGTAAGTCACTGTGCGGCCCGCATGGTCGGTAATCCGCCATAGGCGGTTGCTTGCATTATAGGCAAAGCTTGTGGAACGGCCTGAGGCATCTATTATACCGGAGAGCCGGCCCGATGTGTAGTTGAATGTGGTTGTATTGTTGTTTGTGTCTACGATACTGGTCATCTGCCCGGATGTGTTAAAGTGAATCGTAGTGCCGTCCATCTGGGTTACGGTATAGGTATTGTCGGCATTTTTGACAAGATTCAGGAATACTCCGGGAGGAGCGGTATAGCTGCCGTTGGCACTACGCCCAAAGTAATGTTCAGTACCGTCTTCATCGATGAAGGTTATGGGGCCGTACCCGGAGTCGCGGAGGCGGGCATAAACATTGGCGGACCAGCCGAAGCCAAGGAATCCATCCACCAGAGAACGGCTGTTATAGGTGCGGGAGAATGTGACAGGGATACCCCGCCCCGGGATATGAACGTCTGTATTTTGCAGGACTAGGTTGCCGTTATAGCCGTTAACGCCGCTTTGCGTAAAACCCCAGAAACTTTCTACGCCAATAGGGTCAACGGTATAGGTGATAGACAGTCTCGGGTATTGAGCCTGATTGCTGGCGTTTGCGGAGGTAAACCAGCGAAATGCGTCGGTCTCAGTCCGATGGCGAATCATCATGCCATTATTTTGAAGGGTGTTATTATACCAGGCGCGCACAAGGTTTGTTACATTCAAGTTCCAGAATGCATTTTGAACGCTACTGGTAACAGAAGATTCTGCTGTAGTCAGCGTGGTTGGTTGACTATGCCATGTTGTTGCATAAGCATCCCAGAATGAAGTAACACGGTGAAGGTCAAGGGTATGGGAGGTGGCATTTGCGGCAGTCTGATACATGCTAAAGGTTGCAGACTGGATGTTTGCACTGCTGGCTAGGCCGGGAAGTTCAAACTGCACATAAGTGCGTGTACGTCCGTAAGTACTGTGAGTACCGGACAGCAGGAACGTGTTTTCCGTAAATGTGGAATTAGGGAGGGCGCTGGAAACAAAGGTATCCTTATGCATCTCAAATTTAGGTTCACCTGAAATAATGGTGGGATCTATCATTACAGGATAAGCTGCGCTTTGCAGCCACTCTTGGTCTGCTATTACGTCAAGAAAAGTAGCGCCGTCTTCTGTTGTAACTGAGAGTTGGACTGCATCAGAGATATTATCATTGGCATCAATCATAAACGGCTTGGCAAAATAAGCTACAGTTTCGCCCTTCGGGTTGACTAAAAGCAGAAGCCCGCTTGTATGGTCTTCTTTTATTGCCATGTTTGAAAGCTTTACATCAAATGTGAAGATATTTTGGCTTATAAAACATACAATCTCTCCTTTTGAAATGAACTCGAGCAAGGAGATTGTACTGGAGAAGGTAAATATCTGTATACAGGCAACTGTTAGAAATGCAGTAAGTTTTTTCAACTACATCTTCTGAATTTATTAAGGAAGTTAATTTATTTTTTTACTAATAGTAGTCTATTGAACCAGAAATTAACGTTAGAATATTTGAGTAAATCAAGCTTTTAATTCTTACATTATGATACGTTATAAAAATGCTTGTATTCCTGCTATGTAAGTGCGGTGTCATCTGAAAAAACTAATATAATACTTCTCAAAATGGAAGGTTGTCAAGATTTCATTAATTATTATAAGGCCGCAAACCCATTTATTCATGGGAGTTACGGCCTCTTTTTTACCATTTTTGCTGTCAAGGGGATAATTTCACCTTGCGGGGAGATGTTTTAGCGGATTTTGATGCGCACCGTTAAAAATCATTTCCAGATGCAGGTGAGGGCCGGTGGCATTACCGGTACGTCCTACCGCAGCAATTTTCTGCCCTGTTTCAACTTCTTGTCCGGCAACGACAAAAATGCGGGAGGAATGACCATAGATAGACACCCAGCCATCTTCGTGTTCAATGCGCACCATCTTGCCAAAGCCCGGCCACCAGCCGGCATCGGTTACCATACCGTCGGCAATAGCTAAAATAGGGGTGCCGACTACGGCGGCGATGTCAATGCCGTAATGAAAACCGCCCCACCGCGGACCGAACCCGGAGGAAATCTGTCCTCTGGTGGGCCAGAGAAACGCTGTCCTGGCATCTGTTCGTGACGCCAGCAGAGTGCCTCTGCGTTGCGACAAAGCCGGCGTGGCTGCTGCAACTCCCGGAATAACCAATCTTTGCCCGGGCATCATGCGGCGCGGGTCAGTTATATTGTTGGCACGTAAAATGCTCTCCATCCCGACTCGATAGCGGCGGGAAAGATCCCAAACCGTCTCTCCCCGCCGCAGTGTAT
>JGI24114J20149_100155_pt1 | contig 8993 bp, 7 predicted proteins | sample SubbioCSW11_NovA_FD_20149 | JGI IMG/M metagenome (IMG submission 20149)
GCGCTGAAAGATCATTGGGCGCATTGTAAATTTTTTGCGCGCCCAAGCCGCCCGCAGCGGCGCAAGCCCTTTGTTACAGCGGTAAGCAAACGCAAGCTGCGCTTTTAATCGGCTTGACGGCGCAGAAAAGCCGGGATGTCGTGGTCTTCCATGCCGCCGAGCGAGAGCGCCTCGACGCGCGCAGCGGCCGAGCTGCGGTCGTGCGGGCGCTGCCAGACCTTGGGCACTTCGGCGTTGCCGGCGCGCGTGTGCACCGTGCCGCGCGCCGCGTTGCCAAAGCCGCTGCCGCCCACCGGCGTCGTCAGGGTGGGGATGAAGGGCACGTCGTCGGTGCCGGTGCGCAGGCCGCGGGTGGGCGTCTGCACCACGGTCAGCGGCTGGCGCGCACCGGCGCGGTTCAGGCCCGTGGCCACCACCGTGACGCGGATGGCGTCGCCCAACGACTCGTCGTAGGCGGTGCCGTAGATCACGTTGGCATCGCTGGCGGCAAAGGCGCGGATGGTGTTCATGGCCAACTTGGATTCGTTGAGCTTGAGCGAGCCCTTGGCGGCGCTGATCAGCACCAGCACCCCTTTGGCGCCCTTCATGTCCACCCCTTCGAGCAACGGGCAGGCCACGGCCTGCTCGGCGGCGATGCGCGCCCGGTCCGGGCCGCTGACCACGGCCGTGCCCATCATCGCTTTGCCGGGCTCGCCCATGACGGTGCGCACGTCCTCGAAGTCCACGTTCACCAGCGCTTCGACGTTGATGATCTCGGCGATGCCACCGACGGCGTTTTTGAGCACGTCGTTGGCTTCGGCGAAGGCTTCGTCTTGGGTGATGTCATCGCCCAGCACCTCTTGCAGCTTGTCGTTGAGCACCACGATCAGCGAATCGACGTGCGCTTCGAGCTCGATCAGCCCGGCATCGGCGTTTTTCGTGCGCCGATCGCCCTCCCAGTCAAAGGGCTTGGTGACCACGCCCACGGTAAGCACGCCCATCTCTTTGGCGACCTTGGCGATGATCGGCGCCGCGCCGGTGCCGGTGCCGCCGCCCAGACCGGCGGTGATGAACAGCATGTGCGCGCCCTCGATGGCCTCGCGGATCGTGGCCTCGGCCTGCTCGGCGGCGGTGCGGCCTTTGTCGGGTTTGCTGCCCGCGCCCAGACCGGTTTGGCCGAGCTGGATCACGCGGTGCGCGGCGGTTTTGCTCAGCGCCTGCGCGTCGGTGTTGGCGCAGATGAACTCCACCCCCTGCACGCGGCAGCGGATCATGTGCTCGACCGCGTTGCTGCCGCCGCCGCCGACGCCGATCACCTTGATCTGGGTGCCGCGGTTGAACTCTTCGACTTCGATCATTTCAATGCTCATTGCTTTACTCCTTGCTTGTCCAGAAAAAACGCCCAAAAAATCAGAAATTGCCTACAAACCAGTCTTTGATGCGGCCCATGGCATTGCCCATGGAGCCGCTTTTTTGCGCCACCTTGTGCCCGCGCAGCCGCGCCAGCCGCGCCTCTTCGAGCAAACCCATGACGGTGGCGGCGCGCGGCTGCGCCACCATGTCGCTCAAGGCCCCGCGGTAGCTGGGGCTGCCCCGGCGCACCGGGCTTAAGGAACACGTCTTCACCGAGCTCGACCATGCCCGGCATGGCGGCGCTGCCGCCGACGAGCACGATGCCGCTCGAGAGCAGCTCCTCGTGCCCCGATTCGCGGATGACTTGCAGCGCCAGCGCGAAAATCTCTTCCACCCGGGGCTCGATCACGCCGGCCAGCGCCTGGCGGCTGAGCAGGCGCGGGCCGCGGTCGCCCAAGCCCGGCACCTCGACTTGCTGCTCGGGGTCGGCCAGCAGCTGCTTGGCGCAACCGCTCTCGACCTTGATGTCCTCGGCGTCCTTGGTCGGGGTGCGCAGGGCCATGGCGATGTCGTTGGTGATCAGGTCACCGGCGATCGGGATCACGGCGGTGTGGCGGATCGCGCCGCCGGCAAAGATCGCCACGTCGGTGGTGCCGGCGCCGATGTCGAGCAGCGCCACGCCGAGCTCTTTTTCATCGTTGGTGAGCGCCGACAGGCTGGAGGCGAGCGGATTGAGCAGCAGCTGCTCGACCTCGAGCCCGCAGCGGCGCACGCATTTGAGGATGTTTTCGGCCGCGCTCTGGGCGCCGGTGACGATGTGCACGCGCGACTCGAGCCGGATGCCGCTCATGCCGATCGGCTCTTTGACCTCTTGGCCGTCGATCACGAACTCTTGCGGCTCGACCAGCAGCAGGCGCTGGTCGGTGGAGATGTGGATGGCCTTGGCGGTGTCGAGCACGCGCGCCACGTCGGCGGGTGTGACTTCGCGCTCGCGGATCGCCACCATGCCGCTGGAATTCAGGCCGCGGATGTGGCTGCCGGTGATGCCGGTATAGACGCGGGCGATGCGGCAGTCGGCCATCAGCTCGGCCTCTTTGAGCGCCTGCTGGATGCTCTGCACGGTGGCGTCGATGTTCACCACCACGCCGCGCTTGAGGCCGTTGCTGGGGGCCACGCCAAAGCCGGCCAGCTTGAGCGCCCCATCGGGCAGCACCTCGGCCACCGCGACCATGATCTTGGCGGTGCCGATGTCGAGTCCGACGACGATGTCTTTGTATTCTTTGGGCATAGCGGTCTATTTTTTAAGGGGTGGGGGCTGCGGGGCGCACCGCGGGTTCCGCTCTGACAGCGGCTTGGATCGGCGGCAGCTGCAGTTCGGCCAGCGTGCTCACGCCCCGGATGCGCAGGGCGTAGCCGTCGGGGTGGCGCAAATCGGCGCTCTCCAGCGGCCGCCCACCGTAGTGCTGCAGCAGCGCCGGCACGGTCTGGGCGTATTGCTCGAAGCGCTGCAGCAGCTGTGCGGCGCTGCCGCGTCCGATCTCGATGCGCACGCCGTCGTCGAGCACGGCGCGCCAACTGCCGCGCTCGTCGAGCGCCAGCTGCGCGATGCCCCAGCCCTGGCGTGCGAGCACGGGCTGCACGGCGCGGTAGAACTCGAGCACCTGCGGGGCGCGCTCGGCCGGGCCAGACAAGACGCTCCAATTTAGGCCCTGCGCCTCATCGGGTTCGGCCTCGAATACCTCGCCGTGCTCATTGAGCAAGCGCGTGCCCCCAGCCTGCCCCCACCAAGCCACGGGCTGGTGCTCTTCGATGGTCACGCGCAGGCGGTTGGGCAACTGCCGCTGCACCACGGCGTGGCGCACCCACGGCGCGCCCTGCAACAGCTGCTGCACCTGCTGCAAATCGATCGTGAGCAAATTGCCCTGCACCCGCCCGGCCAGGTGCGCCTGCAAGGCGGCGGCGCGCTGGTGCTGCACCTGGCCTTGCACCACCACGGTGTTCAGGCTCCAGAGCGGCTGGCGCAGCAGCCAGCCGCCCAGCGCCACCAGCGCCAGCACGGCGGCGAGCAGCAACAGGGCGGTCGCGGCGCCGTCCATCAGGCGCACGTCGAGCGGCGGGGCGGGGGTCGGGTTCATGGCTTTACTGCGCGGCAGACTGGGCTGCGGTCAGGGCTGCGGCGGCGGGCAAGGGGTTGTCGAGGCTGGCGCTGGCCAGCAGCTGCAGGCACAGCGCTTCGTAGCTGATGCCCACCGCCTGCGCCGCCATGGGCACCAGCGAGTGCCCGGTCATGCCGGGCGAGGAGTTGAGCTCCAGCAGGTAGGGGCGGCGGCTGGCGGCGTCGATCATCACATCGACGCGCGACCAGCCGCGGCAGTCTAGGCTCTGGTAGGCCTGCACGGCCAGCTGCTGGATCGCCGCTTCTTCGGCTGCGGGCAGCCCGCTGGGCACCAGGTACTGGGTTTCGTCGCTGAAGTATTTGTGCTCGTAGTCGTAGTTGCCGCCGGGCACGACGATGCGGATCAAAGGCAGCGCCTGCACCGCCTCGCCTTGGCCCAGCAGCGCCACCGTGACCTCGTCGCCGGCGATGTACTGCTCGCACAGCACCTCGGGGTCGCACTGCGCGGCCAGCGCGTAGGCGGCGGCGCACTCGCTCGGGTGGCTGATCTTGCTCAGGCCGATGGTGGAGCCCTCGCGCGCCGGTTTGACGATCATGGGCGCGCCCAGCGCCGCCAGCGCGGCCTCGGTTTGGGCGGCGCTGCGCACCTGGCGCCAGTTGGGCGTGGGCAAGCCTTCGGCACGCCACAGGCGCTTGCTCATGAGCTTGTCCATGCTCAGACTCGAGGCCAGCACGCCCGGCCCGGTGTAGGGAATGCCCATGAGTTCGAGCGCGCCTTGCACCGTGCCGTCTTCGCCAAAGCGCCCGTGCAGGGCGATGAAGGCGCGCGCAAAGCCGGCGCGCTTGAGCTCGGACAGCTCGTGCCCGGCCAAGTCAAAGGCGTGGGCGTCAACGCCGCTGTGCCGCAAGGCGGCGAGCACGCCTTGGCCCGACATCAGCGAGACTTCGCGCTCGGCCGAAAAGCCGCCCAGCAGCACCGCCACTTTGCCCAGCGCGCGTGGGTCGATGGGGGTGGGGTTCGGGGTCGTCATGCGGGCTCCTGCTGTGTGTTGGGTTGGACCGTGCCGGGGGGCGTGGTTGGGGCTGCATCGGCCAGCGCGCGCACCTGCGCCGCCACCGCGCCGATGGAGCCTGCGCCCATGCACAGCACCACGTCGCCGTCGCGGGCGTTGTCCAAAATGGCTTGCGCCAGCGCCCCGACTTCGGGCACGAACAGCGGCTCGAACTTGCCCGCCACCCGCAGCGCCCGCGCCAGCGCACGGCCGTCGGCGGCGACGATGGGCGCTTCGCCGGCGGCATAGACCTCGGTCAGCAGCACCGCGTCGGCCGCGCCCATGACGCGCACAAAGTCCTCGAAGCAGTCGCGCGTGCGGCTGTAGCGGTGCGGCTGAAACGCCAGCAGCAGGCGCCGGCCCGGAAAGGCGCCGCGCGCCGCGGCCAGCGTGGCCGCCATTTCCACCGGGTGGTGGCCGTAGTCGTCGATCAGCGTCGCCGTGCCGCCGCTGGGCAGAAGCGCTTCGCCGTAGCGCTGGAAGCGCCGGCCCACGCCTTTGAACTGCGCCAGCGCCTGCAGCAAGGCGGCGTCGGGCAGGTCGAGCTCGGCCGCCAGCGCGATCGCCGCCAGCGCGTTGAGCACGTTGTGCTGCCCCGGCAGGTTCAGCACCACCTCCAGATCGGGCAGCTCGACGCCGTTGCGCCGCTGCACCCTGAAGTGCATCTGGGCGCCGACGGCGCGCACATCCACGGCGCGCACCTGGGCGTCGGGGCTCAGGCCGTAGCTGGTGATCGGGCGCTGAATCTGGCTCAGCAGAGCGCGCAGGTGCGGGTCGTCGATGCAGACGATGGCCGCGCCGTAGAACGGCATGCGGTGTAGAAAATCGACGAAAGCCTGCTTGAGGCGACCGAAGTCGTGGCCGTAGGTTTCCATGTGGTCGGCGTCGATGTTGGTGACCACGGCCAGCACCGGCAACAGGTTGAGAAACGAGGCGTCGGACTCGTCGGCCTCGACCACGATGTATTCGCCAGCCCCGAGGCGGGCGTTGGCGCCGGCGCTGTTGAGGCGCCCGCCAATGACGAAGGTCGGGTCCAGCTCGGCGGCGGCCAGCACGCTCGTGACCAAGCTGGTGGTGGTGGTTTTGCCGTGGGTGCCGGCGATGGCGATGCCTTTTTGCATGCGCATGAGTTCGGCCAGCATGAGCGCGCGCGGCACCACCGGCAGCAGGCGCTCGTGTGCTGCCTGCACCTCGGGGTTGTCGGGCTTGACGGCGGTGGAGGTGACGATGCAGTCGGCGCCGGCAATCTGCTCGGCGGCGTGGCCGATGTGCACACGCGCGCCCAGCGCTGCAGGCGCTCGGTGCTGGCGCTGGCGGCCAGGTCGGAGCCCGAGACGGCGTAGCCCTGGTTGAGCAGCACCTCGGCGATGCCGCTCATGCCCGAGCCGCCGATGCCGACGAAGTGGATGTGACGGATGGCGTGTTTCATGGTGTGTGGGGGGCGTATTGCTGGCAGGCCTGCAACAACGCCGCCACGGCGCCGGTGCGCGCTTGGGCGTGGGCGCGCTCGGCGCGCTGTTGCAGCTCGGTGCGGTTCAGGTGTTGCAGGCGCTGCGCCAGGTCTTCGGCTTGCAGTTGCGCTTGCGGCAGCAGCCAAGCGGCGCCGGCATCGACCAAAAAGCGCGCGTTGTGGGTCTGGTGGTCATCGACGGCGTGGGGAAAGGGCACCAAGATCGAGGCCGCGCCCACCGCCGCCAGTTCGGTCACCGTGCTGGCGCCGGCGCGCGCCAGCACCACGTCGGCGGCGGCAAAGGCGCTGGCGGTGTCGTCGATGAAGGGCGTGAGCGTGGCCTGCACACCGGCGCTGGCGTAGGCGGCGCGCAGGGCCTCGATCTGTGTGGCGCCGCTCTGGTGCGTGACCTGCGGGCGCAGCTCGGGCACGATGCGCGCCAGCGCCTGCGGCACGACCTCGTTGAGCGCCTTGGCCCCGAGGCTGCCCCCCACCACCAGCAGCTGCAGCGGCCCGCTGCGGCCGGCAAAGCGCTGCGCTGGGGCCGGCTGCTGAGTGAAAGCGGCGCGCAACGGGTTGCCGATCCACTCGCCCTTGGCCAAGGCCTTGGGGTAGGCGGTAAAGACGCGGTCGGCCACCTGCGCCAGCACGCGGTTGGCCATGCCGGCGACGGAATTTTGCTCGTGCAGCAGCAAGGGGGCGCCGGCCAGCACGCTCATCATGCCGCCGGGAAAGCTGATGTAGCCACCCAGCCCCAGCACCACATCCGGGCGCAAGCGGCGCATCACGCGCCAGCTCTGCCAAAAGGCGCGCTGCAGGCGCAGCGGCAGCAAAGCCAGCGTGAGCGCCCCTTTGCCGCGCACGCCGCCAAACTGCACCGGCTCGAAAGCAAAGCCGCGTTCGGGCACCAGCCGCGACTCCATGCTGTCGGGCGCGCCCAGCCAGTGCACGCGCCAGCCCTGGTCGCGCAGCGCTTCGGCCACGGCCAAGCCGGGGAAGATGTGGCCGCCGGTACCGCCGGCCATGATCAGGGCGCAGGGCGCGCGCTTCACAGCCGGCCTCCGTGCATGAGTTTGCGGTTTTCGTGGTCGGCGCGCAGCACGATGGCGATGGCGATCAGGTTCAGCAGAATGGCCGAACCGCCAAAACTCATGAAGGGCAGCGTCAGGCCCTTGGTAGGCAGCGCGCCGAGGTTGACGCCGATGTGGATGAAGGCCTGAAAGCCGATCCACAGCGCGATGCCCTGCACCATCAAGCCGGCAAACACCTGCTCGAGCGCGATCGACTGGCGACCGATCTGCATCAGGCGCCGCACCAGCCACCAAAACACCGCGATCAGCAGCAGCACCCCGACCAGGCCCAGCTCTTCGCCGATCACGGCCAGCAAAAAATCGGTGTGCGCTTCGGGCAGCCAGTGCAGCTTTTCGATGCTGGCCCCCAGCCCGACGCCAAACCACTCGCCGCGGCCAAGGGCGATCAGCGAGTGCGTGAGCTGGTAGCCTTTGCCCAGCGCGTGCTCGACGCTAAACGGGTCGAGGTAGGCAAAGACGCGCTCGCGCCGCCACGGCGAGCTCATGATCAGCAGCGCAAACACGCCCACCAGCAGGCCCGAGACGAGGAAGAACATGCGCGCGCTCACGCCGCCCAGGAACAAAATGCCCATAGCGATCACGGCGATCACCATGAAGGCGCCCATATCGGGCTGCATCAGCAGCAGCACCCCGAGCAGGCCCAGCGCCACGCACATGGGCAGGACGGCGCGGAAAAAGCGCTCCTTGACCTCCATGCGCCGCACCATGTAGCCGGCGGCGTACATGGCGATGGTCAGCTTAGCGAGCTCGGAGGGCTGGAAGTTCATGAGCCCGAGCGGAATCCAGCGCCGCGCGCCGTTGACCTCGCGCCCGATGAAGGGAATGAGCACCGCGATCAGCAGCACCACCGTGCCCGCCAGCAACCAAGGCGACCATTCCTGCCAGCGCTTCATGGGCACCTGAAAGGCCAACAGCGCCGCCACCGTGGCCACCCCGAGGGCGATCAGGTGGCGGATCAAAAAATGCTCGTGCTCGAGGTTGCGAAAGCGCGGGTTGTCGGGCATGGCGATGGTGGACGAATAGACCATCACCAAACCCCAGCACAGCAGCGCCACCACGACCCACAGCAGCACCTGGTCGAAGCCGAGCTCGCGCACGGCGGTGTGGTGACGACTGCGGGCGTGATCGACGCTGGCCAGCCGCACCGGCAGCTCGCCGGCGGTGGTGTCGGCGCGCCACCAGCCCAGCCAGCCTTGCCAGCCGGCATGGGGGGCGTTGCGCGCTGCGCTGGCCGCAGCCGAGGGTTGTCGGCTCATGCGGGTGTGCCCTCCTCTTGCTGCAGCTCGCGCACCGTGGCCACGAACACCTGGGCACGGTGGGCGTAGTCGCGAAACATATCCAAGCTGGCGCAGGCGGGCGAGAGCAGCACCGCGTCGCCGGGCCGGGCCTGCGCGGCGCACCAGCGCACCGCTTCGGGCAAGCTGGCGCAGCGCTGCAGTGGCACGCCGCAATCGGCCAGTTCCGCTTCGATGGTGGCGGCATCGCGCCCGATCAGCGCCACGGCTCGGGCGTAGCGCGCCACGGCTGCAGCCAGCGGGGCGAAGTGCTGGCCTTTGCCGTCGCCGCCCAAAATGAGCACCAGTTTGCGCTCGACCCCGAGGCCGTTGAGGGCTGCCAAGGTGGCGCCGACGTTGGTGCCTTTGCTGTCGTCGATGTATTCGACTTCGGCCACGATCCCGACCGGCTCGACCCGGTGCGGCTCGCCCCGGTAGTCGCGCAGGCCGTGCAGCAGCGGCGCGAGTTCGGCGCCGGCGGCGCTGGCTAGGGCCAAGGCGGCTAGGGCGTTGCTGGCGTTGTGGCGGCCGCGGATGCGCAGCGCGTCAGCGGGCATGAGCAGTTGCAGGCGCGGGGCGGCTTGGGCCGTGGCATCGGCTTTTGCTTGGGCGCTGGTGCGGCGGCGGGGCGCGATGGCATTTTCGTCGTCGGCCAGCGCGCGCACCAGCCAGGTGAGG
>JGI24114J20149_100171_pt1 | contig 8383 bp, 8 predicted proteins | sample SubbioCSW11_NovA_FD_20149 | JGI IMG/M metagenome (IMG submission 20149)
AGCAAAAAACGAATCTGGCGCGCACGCTCGGCGGCGTCGCGTGCAGGCTGGCCAAACTTTTTTTGCCACACCTGCTGCGCCCGCTCGGCCTCGGTCGCGGCCAGCACGGCGGTGGCGCGCTCCACCTGCCCCGCATCCACCCCACGCTGGCGCAGCTCGGCGCGGATGCGCGCCACCCCTTGGCGCTCGGCGCGGTTGCGGCTCAAGGCCTCGGCAAAGCGCGCATCGCTCAGCCAACCCTGCGCCTGCAGCTCGTCGAGCAGTACCTCCAGCGCGGCCGGCGCTTGCTCCGCGTCGGCGTAGGGCCGCAATTTGCGCGCCAGCTCGAGGCGGCTGTGCTCGCGCTGCGCCAGCGCACGCAGCGCCCGCGCCTTCAGGGACATCGCCACCACGGGGCCGGCCTTGCAACGCCTGAATCAGACCAACCGATCAGTCGGCCTCGAACGGTACCTCGCCGGTCGGCACCGACTCACGCTCCGGCACCGCCAGCAGCGCGCGAATTTTGTTTTCGATCTCGCGCGCCAGCGCCGGGTTCTCGCGCAAAAACTCGCGCGAGTTCTCGCGCCCTTGGCCGATTTTTTCGCCGCCGTAAGCGTACCAGGCGCCGGACTTGTCTACTATCTTGTGCAGCACCCCGAGGTCCACGATCTCGCCCAGGCGGCTGATGCCTTCACCGTACAAAATATCAAACTCGGCGGTCTTGAAGGGCGGCGCCACCTTGTTTTTCACCACCTTGACCTTGGTCTCGGAGCCGATCACGTCTTCGCCCTTCTTGATCGAGCCGGTGCGCCGGATGTCGAGCCGCACCGAGGCATAAAACTTGAGCGCGTTGCCGCCGGTGGTGGTCTCGGGGCTGCCGAACATGACGCCGATCTTCATCCGAATCTGGTTGATGAAAATCACCATGCAGTTGGTTTTCTTGATCGTGGCGGTGAGCTTGCGCAAAGCCTGGCTCATCAGCCGCGCCTGCAGCCCGGGCAGGCTGTCGCCCATGTCGCCCTCGATCTCGGCCTTGGGCGTGAGCGCGGCCACCGAATCGACCACGATCAGATCGACCGCTCCCGAGCGCACCAGCGCATCGACGATCTCCAGCGCCTGCTCGCCGGTGTCGGGCTGGCTGATGAGCAGCTCTTGCAAATTCACGCCCAGTTTTTGCGCATACTGCGCATCCAGCGCGTGCTCGGCATCGATGAAGGCGCAGGTGCCGCCAATTTTTTGCATCTCGGCGATCACTTGCAGCGTGAGCGTGGTCTTGCCCGAGCTCTCGGGGCCGTAGATTTCGATCACGCGCCCGCGCGGCAGCCCGCCCACGCCCAGCGCCACATCCAGCCCCAGCGAACCGGTCGAGCAGACTTGGATGTCGGCCACCACCTCGCCCTCGCCCAAGCGCATGATCGTGCCCTTGCCGAACTGCTTGTCGATTTGCGCCAGTGCCGCCTGCAGGGCCTTGGCTTTGTCGTTGTCTGCTGCCTTGGTGCTCGAACTCATAGACGAATCTCCAAAAAAGGATGGGCGCGCGCGCGCAAAACCGGCAGGCCCACAGGCCCCCCTACTGCCCGCCAGTTTAACCACGCCGCAGCGGCTTGTCGGGGCTGGCGCCTCAAATATCTTGCCCACCACGGCGCCGCAGCCTAAAATCCATCGCAGTCGATCGGCCATCAGCCTGCCGCCACATTCCACCCCCCAACCCGGCACGAGACCCAAACCATGCGCATCCTCATCGCCGAAGACGACCAGGTGCTGGCCGACGGATTGTTGCGCACCCTGCGCGGCACCGGCGCTGCCGTGGATCACGTCACCAGTGGCAGCGAAGCCGATGCCGCCCTCATGACCAACACCGAGTTCGATCTGCTGATCCTCGATCTGGGGCTGCCGCGCCTGCATGGGATCGAGGTGCTCAAGCGCTTGCGCGGGCGTGGCTCGGCGCTGCCGGTTTTGATCCTCACCGCTGCCGACAGCGTGGAAGAGCGCGTGCGCGGCCTCGACCTCGGTGCCGACGACTACATGGCCAAACCCTTTGCCCTGCAAGAGCTCGAAGCGCGCGTGCGCGCCTTGGTGCGCCGTGGCAGCGGCGTGGCCTCGAGCCTGATTCGGCACGGCCCCCTGACCTACGACCAAGCCGGCCGCGTGGCCAGCATCGACGGCAAGATGGTCGAACTGTCGGCGCGCGAGCTCGGGCTGCTCGAAGTGCTGCTGCAACGCGCCGGCCGCTTGGTCAGCAAAGACCAGTTGGTCGATCGCCTGTGCGAGTGGGGCGAAGAGGTGAGCAACAACGCCATCGAGGTCTATATTCACCGGCTGCGCAAAAAGATCGAAAAAGGCCCGATCCGTATCGCCACCGTGCGCGGACTGGGGTACTGCCTTGAAAAAATCCCTGGCTGAAGCGCCTCCACTGATTTCGCCCGACGCTGCGCCCGAGCCCGCCTCCGGCACCCCCTTTGGCCTGTTCCCGCGTGAGCAGCGCAGCCTGTTTGGTGAAATCCTCGACTGGATGCTCACGCCGCTGCTGCTGCTCTGGCCGCTGTCGCTGGCGCTCACTTGGCTGGTGGCCCAAGGCATTGCCAGCAAACCCTACGACCGGGCGCTGGAGTTCAACTTGCAGGCGCTGGCGCAGTTTGTCACCGTCGAGGACGCGGTGGTGCGCTTCGATCTCGGGCCCCAAGCCCGCGACTTGCTGCGCGCCGACGACACCGACCGCATCTTCTACCAAGTACTCGATGCCGAAGGGCATCTGGTCAGCGGCGAACCCACCTTTCCGATGCCCGATTTTGAGCGCGCGGCGGCCCGTTCGGCTCCCAGCGGCACCCTGTATTTGCGCGACGACGTGCTGCGCGGCGAACCGGTGCGCGTGGCCTACACCTGGGTGCTGCGCGGGCACGAAACGCCGCAACGGGTGCTGCTGCAAGTGGCCGAAACGCGCGGCAAACGCGCCATGCTCGCCACCGAAATCATCAAAGGCGTGATGGTGCCACAGTTCGTCATACTGCCGCTGGCGGTGCTGCTGGTGTGGCTGGCGCTGGTGCGCGGCATCCGCCCGCTCAACGACCTAGAGCGGCGCATCCGAGAGCGCCGCCCCGACGACCTCAGCCCACTCGACGAAGAGCAGGTGCCGCAAGAGGTGGCGCCGCTGGTGTCGTCGATCAACGACCTGCTGCTGCGCCTCAAGGCCTCGGTCAGCAACCAGAAGCGCTTCTTGGCCGATGCCGCGCACCAGCTCAAAACGCCGCTGGCGGGGCTGCGCATGCAGGCCGAAATGGCGCAGCAAGTGCGCCACCCCGACGACGGCGACATCCAGCGCTCATTGCAGCAAATCGCCAAATCCAGCATGCGCGCCACCCACACCGTGAACCAGTTGCTGGCCTTGGCACGGGCTGAAACCAGCGGCCGCAGCCTGGCCAAAGTCCCCTTCGACTTGGCCGAAACCGTTACCGAAGCGCTCGAGGACGCCGTGCCACGCGCCCTCGAGCGCTCGATCGATCTGGGCTATGAAGGCCCGACCCAGATGCCCGCCGGCTGCCTGCTGCAAGGCAACCCCACCCTGATCAGCGAACTGGTGCGCAACCTGATCGACAACGCCCTGCGCTACACCCCGGCGGGAGGCGTGGTCACGGTGCGCGTGCTGGTCGACCGCTACAGTGGCGTGCAACTGCTGCAAGTCGAAGACGACGGGCCCGGCATCCCGCAAGCCGAGCGCGCTCTGGTGCTGGAGCCCTTCTACCGCGCCCTGGGCACCAACGTCGACGGCTCTGGACTGGGCTTGGCCATCGTGCAAGAAATCGCCACCCAGCACCAAGCCACGCTGCAACTCGAAGACAGCTTTCCCTCTCGGGCGCAACGGCGCGGGTTGCGCGTCACGGTGCGCTTTGGCCTGCCCTTTAATGGCGATGGCAGTCCCTGATTGCACAACATTTTGGCTTCAGAAGCCATGAGGCTACGTAGTTCTGCGCATGCCAATGCCCTGCGCCTACGCTAACATGCGCTGTCCTTATTTTTCGGAGACACATTCATGAAAAAACTGTTGACCTTCGCCTTGGCGGCCACCGCCATGGCCGGCGCCATGGCGCAGGATTTCCCCAGCCGCCCCATCACCATCGTCGTGCCCTTTACAGCCGGCGGCCCCACCGACACGGTGGCGCGCCAACTGGCCGAGGCCATGCGGCCGCACCTAGGCAACGCCAGCATCGTGGTCGAAAACGCCGCCGGGGCCGGTGGCACCATCGGGGCCGGGCGGGTGGCGCGCGCCGCACCCGACGGGCACACCCTGCTGGTCTGGCACATCGGCATGGCCAGCACCGCCAGCCTGTACCGCCGCCTGCCCTTCAACGCGCTGCAAGACTTTGAATACCTGGGCATCATCAACGATGTGCCCATGACGCTGGTGGCCAAGCCGCAACTGCCGGCCAACACCTACCGCGACTTTGAAAACCACATCCGCGCCAACGCGGGACGCCTCAACCTGGCTCACGCTGGCCTGGGTTCGGCTTCGCATATTTGCGGCCTGATGTGGCAGCACGCCATGGGCTTGCAGCAGGCCATGACCCCATCCCGTTTGGTGGCGCGGCGCCGGCCATGACCGCCCTCATGGGTGGCCAAGTCGATGTCATGTGCGACCAAACCACCAACACCGTGAGCCAGATCGAGGCCGGGCGCATCAAGGCCTTTGCCGTCACCACCGGGCAGCGCCTCAACGACCACCCCACCTTGCGCCACTACCCGACGCTGCAAGAGATGGGCCTGCGCAACTTCAACCTCACCATCTGGCACGGGCTCTATGCGCCGCGCGGCACCCCGCCGGCCGTGACGCAGCGCCTCAACGCCGCCATGCGCGCCGCCCTGCGCGACCCGACCTTCATCCAGCGCCAAAACGCCCTGGGCGCCTTGGTGGCCACCGACAACCGCATCACCCCCGAAGGGCACCGCGCTTTCGTGACCAATCAAATCAACCAGTTGCGCACCGTGATCGAAGCCGCGGGGCAGTTTGCGGATTGACCCAAAGGAAGTTTGTGTTGCCCCCTGCTCCGGCCCGAGGCAGGCCGGGGCGGGTGACTTTGGGCCTCAAACGCCCCAGACCACTTCGGTCTTTTCCTCCATGCAATGCCTCAGGATCTCGAGAAACGGGGCCACCCGGGTGCGCAGGCTCACTCGGTCCGGGTCGGGCACGTATTCACCCTTTTCGATTGCCTCTTGTTTCTTACGCTCGTACTCGGCTTCTTCATGCGCGACGGCGGCCTTAATGGCCTCAATCGCGGCGGGCATCTGCTCCACCAGCAAAATGCCGGGGCCGGTGGGCTCTTTGCCCAAGATTTGCAACAGCTGCTTGGCGTTGTGCTCCAGCATCACCACGTCGCCGGTGGATCGGGATTTGAATCTGAAGGCCATTGGGTTTGCTCCTGAATGCGTGTGAGGGGATGACAGAGGCCCTATTTTGGCATCCAATGCGCCCCGGCACCCAAAATCCGAACAGATTGTTTGGGCGCTTTCGTGTTGTACGCTGCCTCAGGCACATCGCGGCCATGCGTGGTGGATCGACACTGCCTGTTTTGATCCCTTAGACATCCTCGTCGGCGCGGATCACGGTTTCTTCGATCCGTGCGGCGATTTGCCCAATCGCCACGCTCGCTGGCGCACCCGGCGTGTGCAGCAGCAACAGCTGTCTGCGCATCACCGCGTCTTTGACCGCCTGATCGCTCGGAATGTCGCCCACGTGGTGCAAGCGCACCAGCGGCAAACTCTTGGGCTGCGGCGTTTGCTCCGGGCACTGTACCCACAAAGCGGTTGAGCACCGCCTGCAACTGCGCCGTGATTGCCTTGCCATCGCCCAAGCGCGCCGACTGGTTGACCAACAAGCGGATATGCTGGCGCCCCTGTTGCGTGCTTAGCACCTTGATGGTCGCATAGGCGTCGGTGAGCGAAGTGGGCTCGGGTGTGGCCACCAGCAAGACCTCAGAGGCCAATGACAGGGCGAACAAAACCACATCGGAAATGCCAGCGCCGGTGTCGAGCAGCACCAGGTCGTAGCGCGGCACCACTTCAGACATCAAGCGCAGAAAATCGTCACGAACCTCAGGCGTCAGACGCGAATACTCTACCAGCCCAGAGCCCGCCAGAAGCACTGCAAAGCCACCGGGTGCTTTGATAATCGCGTCCTCGAGCGCACACTTACCGGTGAACACATCGTGCAAGGTGAGTTTGGGGTGGAGGTTGAGCACCACATCCAAATTGGCCAGCCCCAAATCGGCGTCGAGAACCAGCACCTTAAGGCCTCTTCGCGTCAGTGCCGCGGCCAGATTGGCTGAGACAAAGGTTTTACCTACACCACCCTTGCCGCTCGTGACTGCGATCACCTTGCCCTTGACCGGACGCAGCAGCACGGCCGAGGCCGCTGCGCTGGCTGGGTTCTGGGTTGTGGTGTCGGTCATATCTCTATTATCCTGATTCATTAGGTGCTCCGGCCATGGTCGGCCAGTTGGCCCTCGGCGTTTGACCAGCCGAACAGCAGCCCTTTTTCTTCTGTGCTTACGTCGGCGCTCAGCACCGACTCCAAGCGCACGCAATTGCGACCCTCGCGCTTGGCCTGGTACAGCAGTTGGTCGGCGCGCGACATCCAATCCGACAGCACGCTTTTGACCCAGGGCATGGCAAAAGCCCCCCCTACGCTGACCGTGACATCAATCGCCCCTTGGTTCTGCGGCAAGTTGATGGGTACCGCCTCGATGGCGGTGCGCGTCCGTTGCGCCACCGCCATGGCAAAAGAGGGCGGGCAGTTGGGACACAGCACCGCGAACTCTTCGCCACCGATGCGGGCCACGTTGTCCATTGGCCGCACCGTATCGCGCAAGCGCTGCGTGATCACCCGCAGCACCTCGTCGCCCGCCGGGTGACCGTAGCGGTCGTTGATGCGCTTGAAATGATCGATGTCCAAAGCCAACAACAGCGCGTATTCTCCACCGCGCGTCACTCTATCCAGTTCTTGCTCCAGCACATACAAGAACGCACGCCGATTCATCACCCCGGTCAGAGGATCGGTCGAGGAGAGGTCACAGAGCGCATCAAGCACCGATTGGAGGTAATGGGTCCCCCCCACTTCCGTAGGAGGTGCCAGCGCCACACCCGCCTGGCGCAGCAAGGCATCGACCTTTTCCAACTGCAAGACAGCCATATCCATGCGGGCATCATACCCGCAACCAACCTGGGCGCGGCGGCTGGTAGCGCACCGCCTCCGCGATGGCCTCGATGTGCTCGGCCGTGGTGCCACAGCAGCCGCCGACGATGTTGACCAAGCCCTCGGCCGCAAATTCATGCAGCAACCTGGAAGTTACCTCCGGGCTTTCGTCAAATCCAGTTTCGCTCATGGGATTGGGCAAACCGGCGTTTGGGTAGCAGCAGATAAAGGTTTCGGGCGCCAGTCGCGCCAACTCCTGAATGTAGGGTTTCATCAAAGCCGCCCCGAGCGCGCAATTGAGCCCGACCGCCAAAGGCTGCACATGGCGCACGCTGGCCCAGAACGCGCCCACCGTCTGGCCGCTGAGCAAGCGCCCCGAGGCGTCGGTGACGGTGCCGCTGATGACGATCGGCAAACACTCACCGGTTTGCTCGAAACACGATTCGATCGCAAACAGCGCCGCCTTGGCGTTGAGGGTATCGAAAATCGTCTCCACCAAAAGCAGATCGACCCCACCCTCCATCAGCGCCAGCGTCTGCTCGGCATAGGCCTGCACCAGTTCATCGAAACTCACGTTGCGCGCGCCGGGGTCGTTCACATCCGGGCTGATGCTGGCCGTCTTGGGTGTGGGCCCCAAGGCGCCGGCAACAAACCGGGGCTGATCTGTTCTGGAATAGCGATCGCAAGCCTGACGCGCTAGCCGCGCAGAGGCAAGATTCATCTCGCGCGCCCAATCGGCCATGCCGTAATCGTCCTGCGCGACAGAGGTCGCGCCGAAGGTGTTGGTTTCGATGATATCGGCACCAGCCGCCAAATAGCCAGCGTGGATTTGAGCGATCACGTCCGGCCGGGTCAGGCTGAGCAACTCGTTGTTTCCCTTGACTTCATGCGGCAGGGCATCGAGGCGTGCACGCATTTCGGACGAGAGCGCTGGCCCACCGTGCCCGCGATATTGCGATTCGTTCAAGCGAAAGCGCTGAATCATGGTGCCCATGGCACCATCGAGTATCAAGATCCGTTGACGCAGCAAATCAGGCAGTAGGGCGGCGCGGGTGTAGCTTGGCATGATGAGGCAAGACGCAAAAAAGAAAACCCCGAATCGGGCTTGCACCTAACTCGGGGTTTCATCATAACAGCCTGACGATGACCTACTTTCACACGGGAATCCGCACTATCATTGGCGCGCAGTCGTTTCACGGTCCTGTTCGGGATGGGAAGGGG
>JGI24114J20149_100176_pt1 | contig 8267 bp, 5 predicted proteins | sample SubbioCSW11_NovA_FD_20149 | JGI IMG/M metagenome (IMG submission 20149)
GGCCGATCAGGAAATTGAAGGTCTCGACCAGATCGATCTTGCGCGGCTCGAAGGCACCCGCCGAATCCACGGCCACGTTTAGGGTGTAGTCGAAGGGCTTTTTGAAGTCTTCCACCGACAGCAGCGAGCCACGGCTTTCCACGTCCAGCAAGTAGTTGAGCAGGTAGTCATCTTTGGCCTGCAGCGGCAGGGTGTTCAGCAGATCGCCCTGCGCGGAGGTCCGGCGCAGTTGCAGGTTGTTCAGGGCATCTTCGTAGCTTTCGAGTTTGAGAACTTTGAAGCAGTGGGAAATGCCTTCATTAGACCTGTTTGGCTTTCCATTTATCCATTGGGTCGAAAATACAGCCTTTTCAATTCTCGGCTTTAAGACCGAATCAAAATATTCGCCTTGATCAACGAGTATGTATCGCCTCGCACCTTTGTCTGATTTATTAATTGCAATAAGTGCCTCGCCAGTCGTTCCAGACCCAGCAAAGTAATCAACAATTAATGCGCTCTTTCTGTCACCCACAGCCGCAAAGAGGCAATCCTTGACCAAATTGATGGACTTGGGGTAAATGCGCTCCATTTCCCTGGTGGCAGGAATCATGTTTCCTAGCCACTCAGTTCCATATTTCTTGGCACTGTATTTACCGTCTGTCCAAACAGTCTTAAAATTGATCCGCGTCTTTCGACGCTCAACACGAGTTTCGCCTGTTTTTTGTCTTTCTTGACGAATAGTTCATCTTTACACGACTCAACTGTGGCTCGGCCTAGAACCCACTTTCGCTCAATGCCATCATTGTCAATTGGGTACACTTCAATAACGCCATCGGAGCGCAGCACGTTTCGTTTTGGATGGAATGAATCTTCACAGACTTCACCAAATCCAATAATCTGGTCATCTTTGACAAGAATGGGGTAAAAACAAGTTTTCCCGGTTGCACGTAGATAATTTCCTGATGCCCCTTTTGCTGTGTTCATAAGATCGCGAACATCAGGATCATCCAATCGGATCTCTTTGGATAGCACTTCTGATGTGTCGTCGTACACGAACAATGAGTACTCACCGGAAGTAGAGAAATTTTTTCCGATTGTGCCGCCAGGATTATGAATCACAGATACGGTTTCGCAATGTCTTGAAGGGAAAATTTCTTGCGCTAATAGACTGAGACGATCTTTCTCTGCCGCATCAATAGCCAGAATATGGACGCCCAACTCCGGATGCTGAAGCTTTGATGAACCTGAATCCGTGACCTGAGTCCCGCAAACCCCATGTTTTTCTATTATAATCAACGAACTATCCACAAACAAACGCGCACCCACTAGGTGCAAGCGCCGCAAATGACTGACCCAGTCGAGTTCGTTGTCAAGAAGCTGCCCTACGACCTGAGCAGCCACGGTGGCTTGGCCTTGGTGGGGCGCTTGTTCAAGCGCATCAACCTGCCAGCGATGGTGGACCCCAAGTACCCGGTGCGTGCTGGCATCGCCAACAGCGACATCCTCAAGTGCTACGTAGCCATGCTCACCTTGGGCAAGAACGACTTCGAAGCCGTCGAAGCCTTTCGCAAGCAGCGCTTTGCCCACCAAGCCTTGGGCCTGCGCGCCGTGCCCTCCAGCGCCACCTTGCGCCAGCGCTTCGACGCCATGGGCTGCGAGTGGAGCGAACTGGCCGACTCGATCAACCGCGCCCTGCTGGGCCTGCACATCGATGGTGCAGCGATCGACTTCGGCACCCTGCCCAGCGGCCACCTGCCACTGGACATCGACACCTTCGTCATGGATCAGAGCGACAGCGCCAAAGAAGGCGTCTCCTACACCTACGCCGGCGTCGATGGCTACTGCCCCATCGCCTTGTACTTGGGCACACGCGGCTACTGTCTGGAGCTCGATCTGCGAGCGGGCAGCCAGCACAGCGCGCGCGAGAGCGAATACAACATCGAGCGGGCACTCGGCTCCGCCTGTGCGGTGGCCCAAGCGCCTTTGCTGCTGCGCGCCGACTCGGGCTTTTGCTCGCAGCACCTGATGGCGCGCACACTGGAACAAGCGGACAAGCTGGGGCGAGCCGTCGATCTGCTGATCAAATGGAACCCACGCTCGGCGCCGGTGGAGCAAATTGCCGCCCAGCGCTGCGCCGATGTCAGCACCGTCTGGAACCAGATCCGAGCCGGCAAGCGCGAGTGTCTGTGGAGCGAAGCACTGCCTGCCGTGCAAGTGCCCCAAGGAGGCAGCCGCACCCTGCGCCGCGTCTATCGTCTGACCGAGCGCACGCTGGACAAGCGGGGCCAGCCCTTGCTCTTTCCCGAGTACGTGCTGGAAGGCTGGAGCACCACGCTGGGGCCAGAAGTCACGCATGAGCAAGTCATCACCCTGTACCGAGACCATGCCACGCACGAGCAGTTTCATGCCGAGTTCAAGACCGACATGGACTTGAACCGACTGCCCTCGGGCAAGTTTGCCACCAACCATCTGGTGTGCTCGCTGGCGGCGCTGGCCATGAACCTGCTGCGCATCGTGGGGCAGTACACGCTGCACGAGAGCGACAGCCCGATGCGCAAGACCGCACTGCGCCGGCGCATCAAGACCGTGATGCAAGAGCTGATGTACAAGGCCGCGCGCGTCATCAGCCATGCGCGGGGCTGGGCATTGGGCATCTCGGGCTCGGACTCGGGCTTTGCGGTGTTTGAGCGTGCCTTTGGCAAGATGAAGGCAGCTTAAGGTTGCTGGCTGGGTCAGATCGGGCTCAGCGAACTCACGGATTGCGAAAAACGCGGGGTTCTGCGGGGCTAAGGCTGCGCTGGTGGTGGCGAAAGCGGGCGAAAACACGGTTAGATGGGCTTGCAAGCGCCTTGTGCGGGGTGTTTGTGAGCGCCGATGGGTCTTCGCGCGGCCCGCTGGGCGGGAAAAGTGCGAGAAATCTCAGTTTGGGGCGGCGGTTGGGCGGGCATGTCGTGATGCGGGGATTGAGGTCACGGATTCAGGATGAAATTTCGAGCCGCGACTGCATAAGGGATAGCCAGGTTGAATGCTGGTACGAATTCTTATAGATGATCGGATTCGAATCAGTGTTATATGGCGGATCGAGATAGAAACAATCAACGCGCCCTTCAATACTTTTCGAAAGAAGCCGCAATGCCTGCAAATTGTCACCATGAACCAGAATACCCTCTATTACAGAGTCCAAGTCGCCAATTTGCTTCAAAAGACCAGCCTCGAACTTTTGTGAGAACAGGCCCGTATCCACCATCCGATACTGCGCAGCCTTCAAGTCCTCCACCGCCCCCGGCGCATCGCTATCCCAAACGCCCAACTGCTTCCACCGCGCCCACTGCTGCTTGTTTGCCAAAAGTTCAGCAATCAACTGCTCCTTGACCGCAAACGCTTTTTCTTTTTCTTCTTTGTCTTCTATTGCTTCGCCAATAGAGAAAACTCTATCCAACGTGATGCAGTAGTGACTGGAAACCACGAACTTCTTCTTCAGCCACAGCTTCCCCTGAAAGTCTTCCAACTGCGCCAAGAAAGTGATCAGCTCCAGCGCGATGCTGCGCAGGCACTGGATCATGCGCAGGTTCTTCTCGATGTCCGCGAACGCGCCCGCGTTCTGCACATCATCCAGACGCATGACTTCGTTCTTGATGTAGAAGTCCAGCTCGCGCCGGAGGAAACCACCCAGATCCTTGTGGATGAAGTAGTCCGCCGTGTTCTTCGTGGTGTAGTCGCTCAGGTGCTTTTCGAGCAGGGTGCGCTGCGGATTTTTCTCGGTAGGCGCGCGGTTGCCCAGCGCCAGCCAACGGGCCTTGACGGCTGCGTCCGCCAGCACGGCCTCTACGGCCTTGGTGACCAGCGCTTCCTGCTTGGTGCCTTTGGGCTGGGCGGCGTACTCGAAGCGGATGATCAGCTCCTTGTTGCCGTCACTGCCCGAAGCTTCCTCCACTGGCACCAGCTCTTCTTCGACCTCGTCGCCGTTCTCATCCACACGGGCTACGGTCTTGGACGTCACTAGGGCAAAGCGACGCTCCTTGTCGTTGTCCTTGCGGTTGTCTTTGGCGGTGTCAGCGGCGGCGAGGCGAAAATGCACCGTGCGGCCGTCCTCGAGCTTGAAGCTGTAGTTGCTGAAGTTCTCGCCGCTCTTGGTGTAGTACTGATCCTTGTTGGCCCAATGCAGCATCACCTCTTCGCCCGCGTAGGGGATGGCGTAGGTGTCGCCCTTGTAGCGGCGCTGGCTGATGAAGTCGCCTTGCTCGTAGTAGCGTGAGAAGAAGGCCAGCAGGTGGGAGAACACGGCGTTTTCGTGTTCGCTGCTGCCTGCTGCTGTCTCTTTTAGCTTGGCGCGTAGTTCCTGCACCTTGGGTACGGCGTCGGGACTCACGCCCAAGGCTTGTGCGTTCTTCTCGGCCTCGTGCAATTCGGCCTGCAGTTGCTGCGCGCTGGCGGCGCTGCCCGCGGAGAGCGCTTGCTGCACCTTCTCGGCCAGCCGGTTTTTCAGGTAGTCGTTGATCTCGCCCGCACGAGCGTTGAGGATGCGGTAGATGCCGAAGTCGAGTTCCGGGCGGTCGATCTGGAAGATCTCGCGCAGCTTGGCGACGAGCTCCTGGAATTTGGGATTCTGTTTGGTGGTCATGGTTTGCCCTGATCTCGGGATTTCTGATTCTTTGAAGGATTTGCGTTTCAGGTGACCTGCCAGCGCACGCTGAACAGGGTTTCGTTGCTTGTTTTTTCTTGCAGACGTTGCTGGAGCGAGGCAATCAGCTCGTCACGCTTGGCGATGATCTCGTCTTCAACTTCGAAAATCTCCTGCCTTAGGCGGCGCTGCTTGCGCTCCAGTTCCGCCAGCTCGCGCTGGATGCTGTCTTGCTCCTGCAGCGTGGCGGCCTTGCGAGCGTCGCGCTTCAACTGGGCGATGCGCGCCTTGGTGTTTTTCAAGGCTTCTTCGGCGGCCAGCAGCTTGTCGTCGGCCCAGCGTTCCAGCTTGTCGCGCTCTTCATTGAAGAGGCGCTGGTTGGCTTCCAGCACCTGGGCAACGGTGGCGGCGACCGCGCGCTGGCTGTTGGCCAGCAGTGCCTCGGGTACGGTGGTGCTCAAAGTCGTGGGTTTGCCTGCGGCTGGAATGGCCATCAGCTTTTCGCAGGCTTCCTGATCCAGCACCTGACCATCGTCGGTGAGGCCGGAGAACAGCAGCGCCTCGGTAGTCTCGAAGGCGGTGACTTCCAGCCGGGCTAGCGTCAGCCAGCCGGACTTGCCGCGCAGTTTCTCGATCACGGAGACCCGTGCGCCGTGTTTGCTGTAGTCGAGCTCCAAGGTGGCGACGGGCGTTGCCGCATTCAGGCTGGTATCAATGCTCCATTCCCCCAGCGGGTGGCTGAGGCGGTAGGCGTGCGCCAGCATGTCCGGCTGCGCAGCACCACGAATGAGCTGATAGCGGCCAGTGGCGATTCCAGTTGGCGGCGCGCTCAGAGAGAACGCGTAGGACTGCTCGTCGAAGCGTGCGCGGCCGTCCAATGCAAAGCAGGTCACACCCCAGAACCAGCGCCCAAGCTTGTCGAGACGTGACTCGGCGTCCTGAAGACGCAACTTGAGCCGGTCGTGGACATCCTCGTCAAAATTTTCCAGCAGCTGTGACTGGGTGTCTTTGATTCGGTCGGCAATGACTTCTTCCAGCTCCGTTTGGAGGGCATTGAAGGCGGCTTCGATCTGCTCGGGTTGACGACAGGTGTCGTAGATCTGGAGGATGCGTTTCTCAAAATCGAGGCCACCCTCGATGCGGCCCAGCACTTCATCGCTTGCGCCAAACACACCAGAGAACAGGTTGAATTTCTCGGTGAGCAGTTCCAGCACGCGCTGGTCGGCCTGGTTGCGGGTGTTGAGGAAGTTGATGACCACCACATCGAAACGTTGGCCGTAGCGGTGGCAACGCCCAATGCGCTGCTCGACGCGCTGCGGGTTCCAGGGCAGGTCGTAGTTGATGATCAGTGCGCAGAACTGCAGGTTGACGCCTTCGGCAGCCGCTTCGGTGGCGATCATGATTTCCGCGCCGGTGCCGTCGTCCTTGCGGAAGTGGTCGATCAGCGCGGTGCGGCGATCTACCTGCGGCGAGCCGGTGACGCGATCTGTGCCTTTATATTCTTCCAGCCAGCGCAGGTAGATGGCGGTGGATTCCTCGTGGGTGTTCGCGCCGCTGAACAATACCAATTTGCCCGCGTGGCCGTTGGCCGACAGGAAGCGGTGCAGGTACTCCTGAGTGCGCTTGGATTCCGTGAAGATGATGGCCTTACGTGGCGCGCGCAGCTCGGCCATCTTGCCGAAGCCCAGGTTGAGCGCCTTCAATAGCGCCTGTGCCTTGGTGTCGGTCTGCAAAGCTTGGGCTGCATCGACGAATGCGGTCAGCTCCTCGATCTCGGCGGTGATCGCGGCGCGGACGGCCTGGGTATCTTTTGCAGCGCCCAGTTTGCCGTTTTCGGCTGCCGCAGGCGTGGGGGCTTCGGCGTTTTCTTCTGCCTCGCTGGCTTCCTCTTCCAGGTAGTCCTGCTCCAGATCGTCCTCGGCAATGAGCTGTTCGACCAGCTGGCTGCCGTCGTCTTCCGTTTTGCCTGCCGTGAGTAGGCCTTGCAGGCGCTCTCGGATAGTGACCAAGGTGGCAGCAACGGCGTGCGAACTAGAGGCCAGCAGCTTGCGCAAGATCAGTGCCGTGAGGTGGCGCTGCTGCTTGGGCAGGGCGTAGGAGTCTTCCTTCTGCAGAAAGGCCGAGATGCGCTCATACAGCGCCTGCTCGTCGTCAGTGGGGTTGAACGGCTGGGTGAGGGCCTTGCGCTCCGTGTACTTGATGTACTCCAGCACGTCACGGCTCAGTGTGCGTTTGGCGAAGCTGGCAAGGCGCTCACGCAGTTCGTCAAGCCCCGTCCCGCTGTTCATGAACTGCTTGCGGAAGGCAGCTTCGTCGCCGAACAGGTGCTCGTCGATAAGCGTCGACAGGCCGTACAGCTCCATCAGCGAGTTCTGCAACGGCGTGGCGGTGAGCAGCAGCTTCTTGCGGCCTTGCAGTGCGCGCTTGAGCGCCTGCCCGGTGCGGTTGCTGGTGCGGTGCGCATTGCGCAGCTTATGCGCTTCGTCGATGACCACCACATCCCAAGGTACTGACCGCAGCTCGGCTTCCAGCTTGGCGGCAAACTGGTAGGACATGATGACGACCGCCTTGCCAACCTGCCGTTGCAGGGTGGTGAGCATGTCGCCAGCAGACTGCTTGCGCAGAGAAACGGCATCCACCACGGTGGTAGGCACGGCGAACTTGTCGTGCAGCTCCTGCGCCCATTGCTTGCGCAGGCTAGCCGGGCATATGACCAGCAGCCGACGACGGCGCTCGGCCCAGTACTGGCAAACCACCAGCGCGGCTTCAATGGTTTTGCCCAAACCCACCTCATCAGCCAGCAGTACGCCTTCCTGCAATGGGTTCCGAAGGGCGAACAGCGCCGCCTCGATCTGATGCGGGTTCAGATCGACGCTGGCATCGAACAGCGATTGAGAGAGGCGATCTACGCCATCGGCAGCGTGCCGCCGCGTCAGTTCGTGGGCGTAGTACTTGGCGTGGTAGGCGGAGATCAAATGTCACTCCCTACCTTGAGCCACCACATTCCCTCCTGGCGCTTGAATGCTTGGTTCTGGATATCAGAGCGTAATTTGCTGCGCGAGTCAGCCATGACCAGGCATGTAGGTTTGTTCATCTCAGTCGCCGTCTTTTTGAAGCGCGCTGGCTGATTGCTGCTGGATCCATCGGTCAATGTCCGCCTTCGAGAAGCGCCAGCTTCCCCCCACCTTAAAGGCTGGGATCTGCTTGGCTCCTGCCAGCCGGTAGATGGTTCGCTCGGTGACCTTGAGATAGTCGGCGACTTCCCCGATGGTCATGATGGCGTTTTCAGCAGTGCTGGATGGCATGGTCTTGGCCAGATGGGTGGTAGGAAACGCCAGCATAGTGCAAAATTTTCAATCTGTGGTTGAAGGATTGAAATATTGTGCTGGTAGCCTGGCTCACCGGATGAGCCAGACGTTAGGATCTAATCTGAAGGTCTTCTGGGGTTTCATCCAGCGGACAGCATGAAAGGAGCTGGCTATGTCGTTCTGGCAAATCTTGGGTAGGTTCGCGTTTTCTGACCAAGGGGAGACGATCCAGAAGGTCTCCGACACGACCAGCGTGTCGCCCCAGGGTAACTGAACCGCCGCGTTGCCCTAGCCCTCCATTGCTCCCTCCAAAAGGTATTTCATGAACACGAACCCGCTCCTCGTTCCCCGTGGCTTGG
>JGI24114J20149_100178_pt1 | contig 8255 bp, 6 predicted proteins | sample SubbioCSW11_NovA_FD_20149 | JGI IMG/M metagenome (IMG submission 20149)
GGGATTAGCGACCTCAACAAAAGAAAACACCCCGCGAAAGCGCAGGGCAGAGCACAAAATCATTTAGTTTTGCAAATTTTAACAAGATTCCTGAGCTGCTTTAAACCCCGGAACGCTTAATTTTCATGGTCGGGGCGACAGGATTCGAACCTGCGACCCCTTGGTCCCAAACCAAACAAGGGCACTTTATTGCCATCATCCCTTGTGCTATAAAGCCCATATCTAAAGGCATCTTTGGGCTCATACAAACCTTTGTTTGCCCCCTTGCAAAGCCATTTCCCTCTCCGTCAGAGAGAAAAAGGAGAGAAGATTAAAACAATTGATACGGCTCCGCTACCACTATAAGGCGGTACTCTGCCCGCCAGGGCTCCACCAAGCAAGCCTGGAGCACTAACGCGGGCGTGGGATTATCAATCAAACTCCAATCTCTCTCGTAGACAATATGACTGCCGACAACGCGATAGACATACTCTCCTCCGCCGGGGATAATCAGAGTAATAATATCTCCCGGCTGCAAGTCGTCGATGCGCCCAAAAGGCCCGCCTGATCGCCCTTTGTGGCCGGCTATCGCCACCCGGCCTGATGGGGATGATTGGCCCGAAAAAAAAGCAGGCCCCTTGCGCAAAGCGACCTCTGACGTGCCCTGATCAAAAACGGCAACGCGTAAACCGATAGCTGGCGCGGCAAGGATGGCAGCGGCAGTGGGTGGGGTGTGCTCCGGCTGTGATGGGCTGCGTTGGGGTGTCGGCGCGGCAGCAGGTGTTGCCTCCGGTGGTGCAGCGGGAGGTTGATCAGCGGGCAAAACCGAAACCGCCGCCAAAGGAGCAATCTCCTCGACGGCGGTTGCAGCCTGCATCAGTGCTAAGGTCTGTGTTGCGTGGTATTCTCTGCCCTCCAAAATATCCAAAAGTAATAGATTTACCGCTAAGGCCACCAGGAGCCCCGTAGCGGCAAAAAACACTTTGGGTAAGGTAATCACATTACCTATCATGTTTCCGCGCCTCCTGGGGCATCCTAGCCGGTCGTCTTGCGCGTAGCCCCGCGACAAAAGTGGCAAAACCGGCGGCCAACAACAAAAATGGTAGCATGCTCCGCCCCGAGGTACGGGGTAACTCAGGCGGTGCGGGTGGTGTAGGCGGCGCAGGTGGTGCAGGAGGCACAATAGGTGCCTCTGGCGGTGCAGGTGGTGCAGGAGGCACAATAGGCGGCTCCGGCGGTGCCTCTGGCGGTGCGGGTGGTGCAGGAGGCACAATAGGCGGCTCCGGCGGTGCCTCTGGCGGTGCAGGTGGTGCAGGAGGCACAATAGGCGGCTCCGGCGGTGCCTCTGGCGGTGCGGGTGGTGCAGGCACAAGACGGGTAATCATCGCCCGACCATCTGCTGTGTGGCCAACGACTAATGAGCCCGGCGCGAGGTGATCCATCCAGCCGGGGATATCCACCTGCCATTGGGTGCCCACAAGCTGGGTATCGCCGGACGGCAGGGTAGACACGCGGATCGGCCCGCCTGCCTGATGGGCCACAATATCCGTCGTGCTGACATTGCCCGCTGCTAGATCAATTACTTGGCGATGATTGCCCTAGACAAAGCGCTGGAGTTAACAAAAAAAGAGTTACAGAAAAATTTTACACAAAAAAACAAAATCCCCGGCGAGAAACGCCGGGGACGAAAAAGGAAAAATGTGTCCCAACAAGTTGAATAATAATTTGGGACGTCCCAAAATTAAAAAAACAACCCGTGTGGGACGCAAATGAAGTCACATCTATTTAGATGCAAAATATTGTAAAAAAGTTCCATTATGCAAAGATATTTTCTTTGCTATCGAATTCGCCGTTCAAGCCTATCCATTCGCCGTTCTAAATATTGTTCTAACCTTTGTTCCATTTGAGTGATTCGCTGTTCTAAGCGGTCAAAACGACTGACCAAATAAAGAAATTCTCGCAGCAGCCTTTGTTCTTCATAGTTTGCCATACAAAAATCACCTCCTTATTTTAAATAGTAACAGCGGACCAAACTCAACCGACCGCTGCCGTGGCCCAGTTCCTGGCTAACTTGTGCCAACGCACGGCGGACAATACCTTTATCCAACCCAGCACTACCATATGCTGCGCCGGCAAGCCGCTGAAAAAGGGCTTGGGCAAACTGTCGACGATAGCCGTGGACATTGATACTCTTTGGAAGCAAGTCAAATACTCGGTCTGTAGGGGCTTTGGTGTCTAGCTGAATTTTAGATAATGTATTTTTATCCAGCAAATTAACCACTCGGCTTCGCCCGCCTTTGCCCCGCCGGACCGTAACCGTCCCGGCGGCGACATTAATGTCTCTTGCCTCCAGCAATTGCGCTTCATGTCGTCGCAAGCCACTTGCCCGCAGGAAGGCGACCATGGGTTGATATTTGTCCGCAACTACCCGCTCCGGGCCGCGCCCGCGCTTAACGTCTGCGGCTTTGCGCTCGGGGATGGGTAGCTGCTGCGAGTCAAACCCCAGGATGCGGGTGAGTGCCGTGCGATCCCGGCTTAGCGTCCAGGCTGATAGGCCGCTACTTTGTCTTGCGGCGAGGTAAGCAGCGCAGTCCTCCCGGTTGACCTGTGCAAGATCCTTGTAACCACGATTAGCTTTTACCCACTTGCAAAAGTCTTGACCGGCGGAGATATAGGTCCGCACAGTCTCGCCCGAACGCAAGCCGGTGCAGGCGACTTTTGCTTGACCAAAGGTTTTGAGGCCTTCAACTTTGCCCGTCCACTGATAAAATAGGCTGCCTGCTTTGGTTTGCGTGGGATGGGGTTCCTTGGTGCTGTGATTCTTTTTAGTTTTCGGCATTAGACAACACTCCTTTGATTTTTTAGCAAAAAATGCAACTTCATACACCCCAAAAAGCCTTTGTTTATAAGGATTTTTAAAAAAAAACAGTAAAAAAAATGCAACTTTGTATTTGAAAGTGTCCCAATAGGGTGTACCAAAAGTAAATGTGCATTTTTTTTGTTCTGAGCGGCTCAAAATACTTATGGCATCGAAGGTTTGAGTAAAACAAAATGTGCATTTTGTGTCCCAATTAGCCTAAAGTGGCAAAGGACGGTTTCCGTCCTTTGCCAAATACATAAATTTCTAACGTTACAAAATCGCTCATCCTTCGCCACAAATCCCAAGCCCATTTTTTGCTTGAAGAAGTCTCGCCGCGCCTCGGGCGCGGCCTTAAGAAACATTAAAGATTGCAGAAAAACAAGAAGAGAAGTAGCAAAAAAGATGGTTTAAGCAAAGTAACAGGCGGCGTAAACGTCAGCGGCTTTGTAGTAAAGCAAAATTGGCGGTTGACAATCGTCCGCCGCTTCCGTTTACGCCGGGGGTTTTTCCGCCGGTTTCCCCGCCTCACCGCTCCGCTTCGCCCACCCACTCGGCATAGCCGATGGGTGTCCTTGCTCCGCTTACACGGTTGCGGAGTTTGCACTCCGCCTGAGACCGCGCCTGCCGCCAGGGATGGTTGTGGCTGCCATGCCTGACCGCGCGTGTTGTTGCCTGAAGGTCGTCTCCGTTTCCCCCGGCGATGCTCTTCGCCGGTCCGTTCTGCGATTCTGCCCATCTCCCGTTGCAACGGGCTCCATCCTCACCACCGTCAGAGATTCCGCGCAGTCGGAGGACTCTGTTTTCGTAACCTTTTCGGTTACTATAAGTGTCAATACTTGTTGTGCAAGTACCGCCTCTAGTGGCCTGGGGTAGGTCTTTAGTCGCTTCCGGCGGGTCGTTATTACCCGCTTTCCACGGCAGCCGGGATTCGGCTACTCTGTTGACTCTTGTCCGGTTTTATCAGACTTTTCGCCTGATCCGTTGGGAACGGCCCGGCTTCGTACAGTGGCTGCCCCATGCTCTCGCCCGTCATGGGCTTCGTCTACTGCTTGCCACCGGCTTAGTCAGTAGAGGCATGCCGCTTTTCTTCGTTGCGGTTCGCTGTCTGTCTGCCGTCAGACGATCGGTTCCCCGTTGCAACGGGGGGGGCCGGGGGTTGTGGTGTCGTTGTTGTTGTAGTGTTGCTGTGCTTTTGGGTTTGCGCCTTAGCGCAGGCAAGCACGCGGCAGCGTATTTGCCTGCAGACGCAGGGGCATGCTACTCGCTGGCTGCTAGATGCAGTTGACGGAAGATAAGTAGCATGCCGGCCATCACAATCAACATGAGGCCAATTTCCACGCTACTTACCTCCTTCCGGCGAGTAGTGGTTACCCGCAAGGGCGATGGAAACACAAAAAGCGCCTAAGGATAATCCCTAGTCGCTTGTTTCCACCGCAAATGCGGTACGTGCCAACCTTATTTGTTGGCTTGCCGATTATCTGAGTATCTCGCTCAAATAATCTTACGTTCCTGACTCGTGCGGACATTTGCCGGTTGAGTCTGAGGATGTTGCGCTTCTTAGTGACTGGTATCAAAACATGTTGATACAGTTTAAGAAGCAACGGGCTGGTCGTTAACACAGCAGCACAAAGTACGATACACTTATAGGGTAGCATAGGTTCGCAGATTATGTCAAATATTTTTTAGAAAGACTTTTATTCGTAATTTAACCGACAGTCTCTCTATAGGAGAAAACCCAACTGGCTCACTGTAAGCGGGAGGGTGGCTTATTTTCCCGGACACGTGGCTCTCACTTACCGGAACAGTGGCTCATTTTGGCTCGGATTATTCAAACTCTTGACAACTCATGATTAGCAAAAATCGGCAAAACCACTCTTAAAATCCCCAATCAATGCTAAAATCGTGCCTATCGGGATATCCACAAAGCAGGACGAAAACCAAATTTTGATGTGGCGGCTACGACGCTGACATAAAAACCTTCTATTTCTGAGTCGCCTGCCCACATAAGCGCCACCGGACTGTAACTGCTACTACCGGGCGAACGAAGCCACCAAGCAACCGGTACGAAATGCCCTTCAGGTATAACTCTCATCATGCCTTGTACATTTAAAGTGCCTAGATTTGAATATTTATTTACCTCGGATATTGATAATACGAACAACGAATTTTCTGGCAATGCAGCGCCAGTAGCGGCGACAGTCCACCCTGCCGCTTCATTTTCATGTGCAGTTATTCGATGCCAAAAAGAGTAATCAACATCGTCTCCGATATTCAACCGAACATCATTATCTACATTTCCTGCCGGTAGTGCATTTTCTCGCAACTCAGGGGCTAGTGTATAAACAAACCACTCATTTAAAGCAATTCTTAGACCATCACTTTGGCCTAAAGATGTATATACATTTGAACTGTTATACTGCACTAATCCATGAACATGCTCAGTAATGATTAACCGGTTTCCTTTCCCGTCTTCTGCCAAAACTCGCCATTGCACCCCCGTGCTATCTGTAAATAATGTGATTTCCTCTTTATATCCAAATTTATATCCAAAACAACCACTAAGCCCCAGCGTCACAACGACAATAATCAGCAATGGGCATATTCTCTTCATCTCATCAACTCCATTCAAAAATACTCGAAACAATAAATACATCCCTGCAGACATAATTGCAAACAATATACACAGAAGAAAAGCATCTAAGTCGAATTGTGCGATTATACTACGAATGAGATAAAATGGTCTAAACACAATATCCCAACTGTTAAAACGTAGAATACGGCCGATCCATATAGCGATACCGGAAGACAGCGAAACCATAGTAATCAGCAAGCAACCCCAAATAACACCATGCTTTTGCTTTATGTGACGTTGAAGCATAACAAGCGAAAGCAAACCAAACCCGCAACCTGTTGCTACACCCGTGATTAAAATTAGGAAAACAAACCACGTTGCAGGATTAGCACTGAATTGACCGTGACTGTAAAACTGGAAGCGGTTCAAGTGAATCAAATTCGTGAGCATATATGGTGAGTTGGGATAGAAAAACAAAAATAATGACCAACAAGGCAATGTCAACAAACGCAAACCGCGCTTATTTTTATGGCTTGCCCATAACACACAAAGTGCGAAAAATAACGGTAGCCACGCAAGGAAAATGTTCCATGGTAACCAGACCCAAAGGGCTTGTAGATAAACATGGGAAAACGGAGCTAGAATCAACCACGTAACTAGCAATGAGCAGCCGCTCAGATAAAAAAGTGGATTTATTAAATCACGCGGAAACCAAGAAGGGATATGCTTAGCTGTATTTCGCGTAAAATTCACCCTTTCTAAAGTTTTGCAGAAAAGCACCGAAGTAATCGATGCCTTTCTGCTCTTTTAGGTTTACCTTACTGGTACGTACCAAGAATTAACCCAAATAGTTTGACGCCTAGCTGGTGTCACATCGACGGGGCTCTTGCTCCTGATAACAGTGTTAGCGTTCCAACGAACGTTAAAAAAAAGAAGAGGTTCATCGGGGTTATTAACTCCATCCTGCCTGCCGCATTCATTGTTCCACAGATCCATCAAGTCCTCGCCGCCGTCACCAGTGAAAAGAGCATCCCATTGTGCAAACGTGCGATTAAAAAAGTTATTGCGAAGGTTTAGTGCCGTAGCGAGTTGACTTGCAGTAGGGTTCGCAACATTGAGGGAAGGATGACGTCTCAAAATGTTTGTTGCCAATTCACGATTTGTAGTGTATATGCGCGTTGATCTAATGCGCCCGTCTTGAGTCAAATGCACAGCTACATTCCTTACAGCGCGGAAATTCCAGAGATAATGCCTGTAAGCGTCTTGCCTCAAACCGTCGGTTGGGAAAGCACTAGCAGCATCGTTTTGAGCTGAATCGCCGCTGGCTTCTATAGCTGTTCTGCCTACAACACCTACGCCATCATGTCCACTGAAATGACGTGTATATGCGAGCGACGCGCTTGAGATGCTGCTGGTTGAGATGCTGCTGGAAGACAGAGTGTTATCAGCATTAATCTCATCATACAGTCCTTTCACTTCACGCTTTGTCTCCGATAGTTCGCCTTCGGACATTGTGGGACTGGAAAGCTCAGGGCTTATTGCATTATACAAAACATATGTTTGCCTGGGGAGGGAGTGTTTCTGAGCTAAATTTTCGGCTAAATAAGCATCCCAAAGCGATTCTGGACTAAGGGTTGAAAAAAACTGCTCTGTCTCTTCCATTATTCTGTAGGCTTCAGCGATCTGTTCTGGTGTCACAGCGGCATGGGAGGATATACAATGAGAGGACACGTCCGCAAGAAAAAAGGCAAGGACGGCAAGAATATCTGGTATGCCGTTATCGAGTTTGAGCGAGATGCGGAGACGCATAAACGGGTGCAAAAATGGTACAACCCGCGTAAGGAGCTCGGCCTGCCGAAACCCGCAACCAAAGCGCAGGCGCAGGTTTTTTTGGAGAACAAACTTTACGAATTAAACAATCCGCCTGCGCCCCAAAAAGCACTTCCCAAACAAAATCCTGACCTGACCTTTGAAAAATGGATTGAGGCCTGGCTGGCTAGGAAAAAAAACGTATTGCGGCAAACATCCTTTGATCAATACAAAACTCTTTTAAGACAGCACGTTATTCCCGAAATCGGGGACATCAAAATAAGTGAGTTAAGTCGGGAGGACATCCAACAGCTTATTGACAATAAACAACAAAGCGGACGCAAAGACGGCAAGCCGGGGGGGTTATCTCCTAAGACACTAAAGCATATCCGCGTACTAGCAAAGGCCATACTGGGCGAAGCGTTTACAGATGGGTTAATAGGCAATAACCCTATGGCAAAAGTAACCTCTCCCAGAGTTCCAGACAGCGGAGTGCGGGCCTGGAGCGCGGAAGAAGCACGCAAATTTCTCAAGAATGTTGGTGGGCATCGTCTTTTTTGCCTGTTCTGGCTGCTGTTGCACACAGGGCTTCGCCGTGGAGAGGCACTAGGTCTTAAGTGGGAGGATGTCGATCTGCATAACAGCATCATCTCGATCCGCCAACAATACGTCGCGACATCAGAAGGTAATGCCTTTCATGAGACAAAAACTAAAACTGGCAAACGCAGTATAGCGCTGTCTATATCTACTATACATAAGCTTAAAAAGCATCAAGAAAGACAAAGTTCTGAATTAGATGTGATTGGGAAAAACAAAGATATGGGCTTAGTCTTTACCGGCGAAAACGGCGGGCCGATTGATCCGCGCTGGTTCGGTCGCCTATTAGAAGCAGAAGCTTTAAAAGCGAACGTGCCAGCAATTACGCCTCATGAAATGCGTCACACAGCGGCCACTCTGATGCTGCGTTTGGGGGTGCATCCAAAAATCGTGCAAGAACGCCTCGGTCATGCTAATATCGCTACCACACTTGATTTG
>JGI24114J20149_100187_pt1 | contig 8117 bp, 4 predicted proteins | sample SubbioCSW11_NovA_FD_20149 | JGI IMG/M metagenome (IMG submission 20149)
GGCGCTGGTGGCGCTGTACGAGCACAAGGTGTTTTGCCAAGCCGCCATCTGGGGCATCAACCCCTATGATCAATGGGGCGTAGAACTGGGCAAAACGTTGGCCAAGGCCATGGAGCACGCCGCAGACACAACCCCCCACCCACCGCCTTAATCCAACGCGCAGCGCAGCACCCGATGGCCAAAAAAGACCAGCCCCTGATCGACGACATCCGCTTGCTCGGCCGCCTGCTCGGCGACGTGATCCGCGAGCAAGAAGGCGCGCAGACCTTCGAGCTGATCGAGCAGATCCGCCAACTGTCTGTGGCCTTCAGGCGCGACGCCGACCAAGCCGCCGACCGCCAGCTCAAAGCCCTGCTGCAAGCCCTGAGCGACGACCAAGCGGTGAGCGTGATCCGCGCCTTCACCTACTTCAGCCACCTGGCCAACTTGGCCGAAGACCGGCACCACATCCGCCGCCGTGCGGTGCACGAGCAGGCCGGGCACATCCAGCGCGGCAGCCTGGCGCACACCTGGGGCCGTTTGCAGCAGGCCGGCGTGGGCCAAGCGCAACTGGCGCAGGCGCTGCAGACAGCGCATGTGGCGCCGGTGCTTACNGCGCACCCGACCGAGGTGCAGCGCAAAAGCATTCTGGACGCCGAGCGCGAACTGGCACGCCTGCTGGCCCAGCGCGACACCCTGGCCCATGAGCGCAGCTTGGCCGACAACGAAGCGCAGATGCGCGCGCGCATCCTGCAACTGTGGCACACCCGTTTGCTGCGCTTTACCAAACTGAGCGTGGCCGACGAGATCGAAAACGCGCTGGGCTACTACCAAAGCACCTTCATCCCCGAACTGCCCCGGCTCTACCGCAGCGTGGAAGCGGCGCTCGAGGGCCAGCGCGTGCCGCCGTTTTTGCGCCTGGGCCAGTGGATCGGGGGCGACCGCGACGGCAACCCCAACGTGACCGCAGCCACGCTCGAACTGGCGCTGCAGCGCCAAGCCGACCTGATTTTGCGCCACCACCTGACCGAAGTGCATTGGCTCGGCAGCGAGCTCTCGCTCTCGGCCATGCTGCTGCCCGTGCCCCCCACATGCAGGCGCTGGCCGAGCGCTCGCCCGACACCAACGCGCACCGACTAGACGAACCCTACCGGCGCGCCCTCACCGGCGTCTACGCCCGCTTGGCCGCCACCCTGACCGCGCTCACCGGCGGCCACGCCACGCGCCACGCCGTGGCCCCGCAGGACCCGTACCCGCACGCCGAGGCCTTTCTGGCCGATCTGCGCCTGATCGACGCCGCTTTGAGCGCCCAGGGTTGCGCCGCGCTGGCCGAGGCGCGCCTGCGGCCGCTGCTGCGCACCGTCGAGGTGTTTGGTTTCCATCTGGCTACGCTGGACTTGCGCCAAAGCTCGGATCGGCACGAGGCCGCCTTGGCCGACCTGCTGGCGCAGGCGCGCATCGAAGCCGATTACAGCGCCCTGCCCGAAGCCGCCAAACAGGCGCTGCTGTTGCGCCTGCTCAACGACGTGCGGCCGCTGCGCATCCCCGAAGCGCCCTACCAGCCGCACACCCTGAGCGAGCTGGCAATCTTCGAGGCCGCGCGCCAAGCGCGCCAGCGCTACGGCGCGGCCGCGATTCGGCATGCCATCATCAGCCACACCGAGAGCGTGAGCGACCTGCTCGAGGTGCTGCTGCTGCAAAAAGAAGTCGGGCTGCTGCACGGCACGCTCGACGCCCACGCGCGCGCCGAACTGATCGTGGTGCCGCTGTTTGAGACCATCACCGACCTGCGCCAAGCCAGCGCGATCATGCAGGCCTACCTGCGCCTGCCCGGCATCGAGCCCATGCTGCGCCGCGCCAGCGCGCTCGAGTACGGCGAGCAAGAGGTGATGCTGGGCTACTCCGACAGCAACAAAGACGGCGGCATCATCAGCAGCAACTGGGAGCTGTACCAAGCCGAAACGGCGCTGGCGGCGCTGTTCGATCGCCTCGGGGCCGAGTTCGGTGCGCCCATTCGGCTGCGTCTGTTCCATGGCCGCGGCGGCACCGTCGGGCGCGGCGGCGGCCCGAGCTACCAAGCCATTCTGGCGCAACCCCCGGGCACCGTGCGCGGCCAGATCCGCCTGACCGAGCAGGGCGAGGTGATCGGCTCCAAATACGCCAACCCTGACATCGGCCGGCGCAACCTCGAAACGCTGGTGGCCGCGACGCTCGAAGCCACCTTGCTGCCCGCCGAGCAGCCGGTGCCCGAGCGCTTTTTGCGCGCCGCCCAGCGCCTGTCTGACGCCAGCATGGCGGCCTACCGTGAACTGGTCTATGAGACACCGGGTTTTGCCGATTATTTTTTCAGCGCCACCCCGATTCGCGAAATCGCCGAACTGCACATCGGCTCGCGCCCGGCCTCGCGCAAAGCCAACCAGCGCATCGAAGACCTGCGCGCCATTCCTTGGAGCTTCAGCTGGGGCCAGTGCCGCCTCATGCTGCCGGGCTGGTACGGCTTGGGCAGCGCCATCGAGGCGCTGTGCGCCGAACTGGGCCAAGCGCAGGCCGAGCGTTTGCTGCGCCAGATGCACCAGCACTGGCCGTTTTTCAGCACCCTGCTCTCCAACATCGACATGGTGCTGGCCAAGGCCGACCTCGCCTTGGCGCGCCGCTACGCCGAGCTGCTGCCCGAGGCCGCGCTGCGCCAGCGCATCGTCGAGCGCATCGAGGCCGAATGGCAGCGCACCCGAGCGGCGCTCGCGCTCATCACCGGCCACAGCGAGCGCTTGGCCGACAACCCGGCGCTGGCGCGCTCGATCGAGCAGCGCTTCCCCTACATCGACCCGCTGCACCACCTGCAAGTCGAGCTGATCGCGCGCCACCGCAGCGGCAACACGGCCGAAAAGGTCAAGCGCGGCATTCACCTGACCATCAACGGCATCGCCGCCGGGCTGCGCAATACGGGTTGAACCCCAGACGCACCCCATATCCAGCCCCACCTTGCAGAATCGCACCATGGACACGCCCAGCACAGCCCCCGCGCCCGCCGACCCCCACAGCCACACGCTGGTGCTGCACCACCTCGAGCAGTCGCGCTCGCAGCGCGTGCTCTGGCTGCTGGAAGAGATGGGGCTGCCCTACGAGCTCAAAACCTACGCCCGCCAGCGCGGCAACCGGCTGGCGCCGCCCGAGCTCAAAGCGGTGCATCCGCTGGGCAAGTCGCCGGTGCTGGTGCACGGCAGCGAAGTCGTGGCCGAATCGGCTGCCATTCTGGAATACCTGGCCGAGACCTTTGCCGAGCGCGCCCAAGGCGACCTAGCGCAGCTCGTGCCCGCCCCCGGCACCCCCGAACACCGGCGCTGCCGCTTCTGGCTGCACTACGCCGAAGGCTCGCTGATGCCGTGGCTGCTGATGAAGCTGGTGTTCCAGATGCTGCCGCGCCAGCCCATGCCGTTTTTCGTGCGCCCGCTGGTGCAGCCGATCGTGCACTACATCTGCCAGCAGGTGCAGCTCAAGCTCATCGACCCCAACCTGCAACGCGCCCTGCCCTTCATCGAGCAAGAACTGGCGCAGCGCCCCTGGTTCGCCGGCGAACACCTGAGCCTGGCCGACTTCCAGATGAGCTACCCCATCGAAGCCGCGCTCACGCGCCTAGGCGGCCCCCCCAGCAGCGCCAGCAAAAAATGGCCGCATCTGCACGCCTGGCTCGAGCGCGTGCACGCGCGCGCAGCCTACCAGCGCGCGCTGGCCAAGGGCGGGCCTGTGATGTGGTGAGGGCTTGAGCGCTGCCTTGGCTTGGCATTTGTCAATTCAAGCAATCTGGGCAATGCGCCAAACGGTGGACGCAAGATGGGCGAGTTGTTTTTGTCGAGCGGCCAAGCGCTCAGGCTGCCAGTCGGCGTTTTCTTCTGCCAGTTTTTTGGTCAAATACAGGCTGCTTTGCTGCAACACCGGGCGTTTTTCGGCGTAGGGCTTGTTGCTGAGTTCCTTATTTTTTCCAGACTCCAGCATCGCCATGTTTGCGAGCCGATAAACAAAGGTCTCCAGATCGCGATCGTTGAATGCATCCCAACCGGCCTGCGGTGATTGTGGCAGCACATGCTCGATGGTGTAACTGGAGGAATCGGCGTCAAAGTCGATGCCTCCAGCCTGTTTTTCTAGCTTGCACAGGATATAGCGCACGATTTTTGCGTTTCGGCTCTGGGTGGTTTTGATGACTTTTTCAGCGAAATCCGCCTTGAATGCTTCGTCACTTGGATAAACTTGTCGCAAGGTGGTCAATACCTGAGCAAAGTTGTAGGCCTGGCCGCTGTACAATTGCATGGCTGCCGTGTGATACACCCTTTCTTGCTCGCCGGTATGCTGTGCACCAATCACGTTGTAACGGAAGGCGATGATGACCGTGGCGCGCAATAGACTGACAAAATCAGCATCGGCCAAACTGCGTTTAGCGGCCATCAGCATCGGATAGGGTTGTCGCACCGAGAACATCCGCAACTCTTGCGCGCTTTGCTTCCACGCCGGGGGCCATTGAGCACCCTCAGGCTGAGTGAGTGCCAAATAGGTGTCTATATCTTCATCCATTTCGCGCAAGAGGGCAAACACCGCCTCGCGGGCCTGTATGCGGTTGCGGACTACCTTGAACAGCTCTGTTTGCCGCGCAAAGTTATGGCGACTGTTCCAGTGCATCCGCAAGAAATCCGGAAAACTTTCACTCCCCAGGCGATCCACGATCACTTCCCAGCGTCGCTCCAATTCGTCCATTTCGCGCAAGGCCTCCTGACCGCGCGCCAATACAGAAAATAAGTAGTTTTTCAGCAGATCGGTAGCCGATAGGCGCACACCTCGGGCATTGAGGGTTTCAAATACTTTGTAGGCATTGAGTTGATCGGCAACCGTGATGACGGTAAAGAACAGCTTGTCGCTGATGGTTTCAACAAACTGCGCCAGTGCCATGCCGGGATCAGAGGCCCCCTTGATTTGCTCACGCAAACGACGCTCGAACCATTCGAAACCCTTGCGCATGGCATGCGTAGAGGCAGGGAAGCCGCGTTGGGGCAAATGGTCAGCCAGTGCCACGAGATAGTCGCGGTAATAGCTGTCGTTGTTGCGATTCAACGATAGCTTATTGCGCGTGGTCAGCGTCACTGGGTCGAGGTAGCCTATATAGGTGGCGCGCAGTTGATCTAGGCGCCTGCGGTTTTCTTCAGCCACCCTGCCTTCTGCAGCCGGTTTGCTGAGCAAGCGCATCGCCGCCAGAACGATCAGGCTGATGGTTGTCAACCGCTGCTGGCCATCGATGACTTCATACACGCGATTGTCTGCTGTTTGCAGCACCAAATACCCCATGTAATGAGCGGGCTCACCATCGGCTGGTAGGGTGCTTTGAATATCGGCCCAAAGGTCTTCCCATTCTTCCTCGGCCCAAGAATAATCACGCTGGAAGCGCGGAATGCAATAGGTCAGTCCATTGCCCAGCAATTGCCTGTAGGTGCGATTTTCAGTATTGAAGTTGGTGGAAGCCATTTCACCCCTGTCTTGGATGGTTCAACAAATGACGACTACACCTCCAGCAACGAGATGCCGCCGTGCGTCAGCGTCGGGTAGCCGCTGCGCAGCCATCTGCGTCGCGCCGGTGTTCGGCCAGCCCTGCCTTCGGCTGCTGTTTGCGCTTCAGCGCTTCGCTGTCTACGCCGACCCAACTCCGCCGCCCGACGAGCCGCATCATTCTCCCACACCAGCCGCGCCCGCAAGCGCTACTGCGCCGCCGCGCGCAGCGTCTGCACCACCGGTGTGCGCAGCACGGCGCGCAGTCCGGCCCAGCCGGCGGCCAGCGCCAGCGCGGCCCCGGCCAGTGCGCCGGCGGCGGGGGCCCATAGCGCGGGCGTCCAGTCAAAGCCAAACACCCACCGCGCCAGCGCCCAGTTGATGGCCAGCGCCGCCAATGCCGCCAGCAGCCCGGCCAGCAGGCCGATGCCGGCCAATTCGGCCCGCTGCACGCGCCGCAGCAGGGCGGTTTTGGCGCCCAGGGCGCGCAAAATGGCGTACTCGCGCTCGCGCTCGGCGCGCGTGGCGCCGATGGCGGCAAACAGCACCACCAGCCCAGCGGCGAGCGCAAAGGCAAACAAAAACTCCACCGCGCGGCTGACTTGCGCGAGCACCTGCTGCAGCTGCGCCAGCGTGGCGCTCAGGTCGATGAGCGTGATGTTCGGGTACGCGCGCACGAGCTCGGCGTCGAAGCTGGCTGCGACGGGGGCGCGAAAGGCGCTCAGGTAGGTCACGGGCACCTCGGGCAGTTGTGACACCGGGAACAGCACAAAAAAGTTGGCGCGCATCGACGACCAATCGACTTCGCGCAAGCTGCTGATGCGCGCCTGCACCGGCACGCCGGCAATCTCGAACGTGAGCCGGTCGCCCAGTTGCAGCCCCAGATCTTCGGCTAGGCCATCTTCCACGCTAATCGCGCCCTGTTCCTCGGGCTGCCAGCGCCCGGCGACGATGGCGTTGTGGCTGGGCGCCTGCGCGCTGTGCGAGAGGTTGAACTCGCGCTCGGCCAAGCGGCGGCCGCGGTCGGTGGGCAGCGCCTCGAGGTCTATGGGCTGGTCGTTGATGGCCACCAGCCGGCCGCGAAACATCGGGTACCAGTCGAAGCGCTCGATGCCCTGGGCGCGCAAGCTGGCCTGAAAGGCCTCGGCCTGATCGGGCTGTATGTTGATGGCAAAGCGGTTCGGGGCATCGGGCGGTGTGGCTTGCTGCCAGCTGCTGATGAGGTCGGTGCGCAGCAGCACCAGCAGCAGCAGCGCCATCAGCCCGATGGCCAAGGCGCTGATTTGCAGCACCGCATACGCTGGCCGGGCCGCGATCTGGCGCGTGGCTAGGCGCAGCCAAGTCGGGGCCGTGGCTTCGTTGACCCAGCGCCGCAGCAGGCGCACCGCGGCAAAGCTGGCCGCAGTAAACAGCGCCGCCGCCAGCGCCACGCCGCCCAACGCGATCAGGCCCAGCCTTAGGTCTGGGCTCACGGCCAGCAGCAAGGCGGCAAAGCCGATTCCACCCAAGAGCAGCACACCGAGCGAGGCCGGCTTGATGCCGCCCACTTCGCGCCGAATCACGCGCAGCGGCGGCACCTGCGCCAGCTGCAGCACCGGCGGCAGCCCAAAGGCGAGCATCAGCGTCAGGCCCACCCCCAGGCCAAACAGCGCCGGCCAGGCGCTGGGTGGCGGCAGCTCGGCGCGCAGTAGCTCGGCCAGCAGGATCACAAAGCCGTGGTGCAACAGATAGCCCAGCAGCACCCCGATCACACCCGCCAACAGACCGACGAGCACGAACGACAGCGCATAGGCGCGCGCCATGGTGGCCTGCGACAGACCGAGCACGCGCAGCATGGCGCAGCTGTCGAGGTGGCGCGTGGCATAGACCCGCGCCGCAATCGACACCGCCACCGCACACAGCAGCGCCGCCAGCAGCGCCACCAGCCCGAGGAACTGCTCGGCGCGCTCCAGCGTTTGTTGCAGCTCGGGGCGCCCGGCCTCGAACGATTCGAGCTGCGCCCCGCGCACGCCGCTGCGCTCGAGCTCGGCCTGCGCCCAAGCGGTGTATTGCTGCACGGCTGCGTCGGGCCCGGCCACCACCAGCCGGTAGCTCACCCGGCTGGCCGGTTGCAGCAGCCCAGTGGCGGCCAAATCGCTGTGGTGCAGCAGCACCCGCGGCTGCAGGCTCATGAAGCCGCCGCCGCGATCGGGCTCGAACACGATCAGGCGCTCGATCGTCAGGCGGCTGTCGCCCAGCCACAGCGCCTGCCCCACTTGCACCCCCAGCCCGGCCAGCAGGGCCGGATCGACCCAGACCGTGCCCGGGCGCGGCACCTCGGTGGTGGCCTGCCCGGCGTCCCCCGGCGCCAGGCCCACCAGCAGCTGGCCGCGCAGCGGGTAGTTGTCTTGCACCGCCTTGAGCGCCACCAGCCGGGCGGCGCCGCCTTGGGCGTCATCGGCGCGCGCCATGGTGGGAAAGCCCAGGTGCTGCGTCAGCTCCAGCCCCAGCGCCTGCGCCTGCTGCACAAAGGCGGCGGGCAAGGGCTGGTCGCTGCGCACCACCGCGTCGCCGCCCAGCAGATGGCGCGCATCGCGCTGCAAACCCTGCTGCAGCCGGTCGGCAAAAAA
>JGI24114J20149_100199_pt1 | contig 7853 bp, 8 predicted proteins | sample SubbioCSW11_NovA_FD_20149 | JGI IMG/M metagenome (IMG submission 20149)
CCCGCTCCGCCAGCAGCACGCGGCGCAGGCGCCAGCGGCGGGCGGCATGCAGGGCGATGGCGCAGCCGTAGAAGCCGCCGCCGACGACCACCAGATCCCAGCCGCGGTCGGCCGTGGCGCTCACGTCGGCCCGTGCTGCCCGCTGGCCGGCGTGGCGACATTGAGCCGCTCCCTGCGGGTCAGCTTCGTGCTCAGGTGCTCCGAGGCGACGTGGTAGGGCGGCCCCTCGTTGGACAGCGATGCCATCTGCAGGACGTATTCGCCGAGCACCAGCAGGGTGAGCGAGATCAGGAAGAACATGCCCGACTGCTGCAGCGACAGGCTGACCCAGCCGGGTTCCACGTCAGCCTTCAGCAGGGCGACCGCAACGACGTAGATCGAGTACAGCACGTTCGCCACCGCGCCGAACAGCGAGAACAGCGTGACCAGGCGCATCGGCGCGCGGGTGCCGCTCGCGAGCAGGCGCATGCCGCGGTCGATGCGCTCCAGAAGCGGTGCCCGTGAACGTGGCACGGGGGCCTCGTAGTCGAGCGTGCAGCGGCGGTAGCCGCCACCACCGGGCAACAGTCGGTAGGCCACGACGGGCGAGCGGTGCTGCAGCAGGTGGTTCACGACACGGCGGCTGAGCACGCGGAAGCGCGGCGCATCACGGCGGGCGTCGATGCCCGTCGCGACCCGGAAGGCCCATTGGAAGGCGCGTTCGACCATGCCGTCGGCGGCCAGTGCGCGGAGGTTCCGCGCGAACACCGCGTCGTATCCCTGTCGCGCCCGGTCCAGCATCGCCGGAAGCCTGTCGAGCTCGTCGGCGGACGGGTCGAGCACCGCGACGAAATCGCCCAGCGCATGCTCGAGGCCACAACACGCCGCTGCATCGAACTCGACCGACTTGAGCAGCCGGAGCACCAGCAGGTTCGGCACGCCGGACGGGCCGGTCAAGTCCGCCAGCGTGCTCTCCTCGATCGCCCCCCGCCGGTCGACGACCAGCAGCTCGTGCTCCTCCGCCAGTCCGTCGAGCGTGGCGCTCGCGCGGGCCAACCACTCCGCGATGTCCGGCGTTGCGTCGTCGAGGACGACGACCAGCGTGAGGAACAGCGGTGCGGACATGGCGGACCTCAGCCCAACGCCTTCTCGAGCTCCGGCACGATCTGGAACAGGTCGCCGACCAGGCCGATGTCGGCGATCTCGAAGATCGGCGCGTCGGCGTCCTTGTTGATCGCGACGATGGTGCCGGCGTCCTTGATGCCGGTCAGGTGCTGGATGGCGCCGGAGATGCCGATGGCCACGTACAACTCTGGTGCGATGATCTTGCCGGTCTGGCCGACCTGCATGTCGTTCGGCACGTAGCCGGCATCGACGGCGGCGCGCGAGGCACCGACGCCGGCGCCGAGCTTGTCGGCGAGCGAGTAGATGATCTTGAAGGCCTCGGCCGAGCCCAGTGCGCGGCCGCCGGAGACCACCCGGCTGGCGCTCTGAAGGTCGGGGCGGTCGCTCTTGCCGCTTGCAAGGCCCTTGAAGCGGGTGTGCGTGGGCAGGGCGACCTCGACCGTCGCGGCCTCGATGGGTGCGGTCGCGCTGCCGTTGCCGGTCGCCGGCCACGAGGCCGGGCGCACGGTGGCGACGAGGGTGCGATCACTCGGCGCCGTGACCGAGATAATCGCGTTGCCGGCGTAGATCGGGCGCTGGAAGGTGTGCGGGTCGTCCACCGCCATCAGGTCGGAGACCTGCGCCACGCCGAGCAGGGCGGCGACGCAGGGCGCCACGTCCTTGCCAAACGTCGTCGAAGGCAGCAGTACGTGCGAGTAGCCTTCGGCGAGTTTGGCGATCTGCGGGGCCAGCATGGCGGCCAGCGCGTGGGCGTTTTCGGCGCGAGCGACGGTGAGGACTTTCGAAACACCGGCGATCTGCGCGGCTTGCGCGGCGACCGCGTCAACGTCGGCGGCCAAGACGGCGATGTGGATCTCGCCGCCGATCTTCGTGGCGGCGGTGACGCAGCGCGCGGTGGCGGGGTTCAGCGTGCCGTTGAGGTGCTCGGCGATGATCAGGATCTTGTTCATGACGGTGGGCTCGTTAGTTGCGGTGCCGGCGCTTAGGCTAGGCCCTTCTGCTTCAACAGCGCCACCAGTTCGGCGACGTCCTTGACCATCACGCCCTTGCTGCGCTTGGGCGGCGGTGCGTAGTGCGTGGTCGTGAGGAAATCCGCGGCCTCGATGCCAAGCTCGGCAAGCGCGATCGTCTCCAGCGGCTTGGCTTTAGCCTTCATGATGTCGGGCAGCTTGATGAAGCGCGGTTCGTTCAAGCGCAGGTCGGTGGTGATGACGGCGGGCAGGTCGACTTCGAGCGTCTCGAGGCCGGCATCGACTTCGCGGGTGACGGTGGCGACGGTGCCGGCCACGTCCACCTTCGAGGCGAAGGTGGCCTGCGGGCGGCCCCACAGCGTGGCCAGCATCTGGCCGGTCTGGCTGCTGTCGTCGTCGATGGCCTGCTTGCCGAGCAGCACGAGGCCCGGCTGCTCGCGCTCGACCAGCTTGAGCAGAGCGCGGGCGGCGGTGAGCGGCTGCACGGCGCTGTCGGTGACGATGTGGATGGCGCGGTTCGCACCCATGGCGAGGCCGTTGCGCAAATGCGGCTGGGCGTCGGCCGGCGCGATCGTCGCGACGATCACTTCGGTGGCGAGGCCTTTTTCGCGCAAGCGCAGCGCTTCTTCGAGGGCGATGTCGTCGAAGGGGTTGGGCGAGAGCTTGACGCCCTCGGTGATGACGCCGGAACCATCCGGCTTGACCTGGATGCGGACGTTGTAGTCCACCACCCGCTTGTAGGCGACGAGGATCTTCATGGGCTGGTTCGATGGGGGAAAGGCGGCCGCGGATCACGGCGGGCTGTCGATTCTAGCGTCTGGGCCGCGCGCGGTCGTGGGTATGGGGTGGAGGCGCACACACCGGACCGTGGACGCGGGCGTTGCCCCGGGTCTTGTCCGTGACCAATTTAATGGTCACACTTTAGCCATGAGCACCCTCACCCTCAATCTGGCGGAGGCCAAGGCCCGTCTTTCGGAGCTGACCGAGCGCGTGACGCACGGCGATGAGGTGGTGATCACCCGACATGGCAAGCCCGTCGCGCGCATCCAGCAGGTCCGGGACAAAGCCCGCCGCGTCGATGTCGCCGCCTTCCGGCGTGCCACCGCGCAGCAGGCCGAGCAGGCGCCGGCCGCGGGGCTCATCCGCGAGCTCCGCGACAGCGCGCGCTACTGAGTCTGTGCGATGGTCTACATCGACACCAGCGTCTGGGTCGCCGCGTTGTGCCGCGAGCCCTTCACGGCGAGAGCGCAGACGTGGCTCGAAACGCAGGCAGCGGGCGTTCTGCACGTGAGCGGTTGGGTGCAGGCCGAGTTCGCCAGTGTCCTTTCGCTCAAACAACGCGTTGGCCAGCTGGATGCCGAGCAGGCCGCGACCGCATTGACCCTGTTCAGCGCCACGCTGGAGCAGGCCTGCCAGCGGGTCAGCGTCGAGGAGGCCGACTTCGCACTGGCCGCGCGTCTCGTCGCGGACCCGAGCAGCGGGCTGCGCGCCGGCGATGCCCTGCATCTCGCGATGGCCGCCCGTCAGGGCCTGGCCCTCGTCACCCTTGATTCGATCCTCGCGAAGGCCGCCGTCCGATTCGGCGTGCAAGCGCGATTGCTCCAGGAAGAACGTGCATGATCATCCCGGTCATCCTCAGCGGCGGCAGCGGCACCCGCCTGTGGCCGCTGTCGCGGCAGAACCTGCCCAAGCAGTTTCTCGCTCTGGCGGGTTCCGAAACCCTGTTCCAGCAGACGGTGAAGCGGGCCGCCGGCGTGCCCGGCGCCACCGCCCCGCTCATCGTGGCCAGCGACGATCACCGCTTCCTTGCGGGCGAGCAATTGCAGGCCATCGGTGTCACGCCGCGCGCCATCGTGTTGGAGCCCTTGGCGCGCAACACCGCGCCGGCCATTGCGCTCGCCGCCTTGCAGGTGGTCGAGCGCGACCCTGAAGCCCTGCTGCTGGTGCTGCCGGCCGATCACCGCATTGGCGCGCCGGAGCGCTGGGTGGCCGCCGTGCAGAAGGCGCGTGCACAGGCCGAGGCCGGGGCACTCGTCACCTTCGGCATCGCGCCCACGGAAGCCCACACCGGCTACGGTTACCTCCGCTGCGGCACGGCACTCGACGAGGGCGTGTTCGCGGTCGAGCGTTTCGTCGAGAAGCCCGACGCCGCCACCGCCCACGCCTACCTCGCCGACGGCCGCTATGTCTGGAACGCCGGCATCTTCCTGTTCCGCGCCGACCGCTATCTGGAAGAGCTGGCCGAGCACGCGCCGGCCATGCTCGCCGCGGCCCGCGAGGCGCTTTCGAAGGCGAAGGCCGACCTCGACTTCATCCGCGTCGACCGCGAGGCCTTCGCCGCCTCGCCCTCCGATTCGATCGACTATGCGGTGATGGAGAAGACCCGTCGCGCCGCCGTGGTGCCGGTGGACTGCGACTGGAACGACATCGGCTCGTGGAGCGCGCTCTGGGCCATCGGCCCGCAGGACGCGCAGGGCAATGTCGTCAGCGGCGATGTGGTGGCCCGCGACACTCGCGACTGCCTGCTGCATGCGGTGGGCGATCATCTGATCGCCACCGTCGGCGTGCGCGATCTGGTCATCGTCGACACCCCGGACGCCACGCTGGTCGCGCATCGCGACCGCGTGCAGGAGGTCAAGCAGATTGTCGATGCGCTGAAAGCCTCCGGTCGTGGCGAGCACGTCAACCACCGGCAGGTGTACCGGCCCTGGGGCCACTACGACAGCGTCGACCGGGGCGAGCATTTCCAGGTCAAACGCATTGTCGTGAAGCCCGGTGCGAGCTTGAGCCTGCAGAAGCACGCCCACCGCGCCGAGCACTGGATCGTCGTCGACGGCGTGGCCGAGGTGACCTGCGATGAGCGCGTGTTCCGTCTGGAGCGCAACCAGAGCACCTACATTCCGAAGGGCAGCGTGCACCGTCTGCGCAATCCGGGCCCCTTGCCGCTGGCGCTGATCGAAGTGCAGAGCGGTGACTACCTCGGCGAGGACGACATTGTGCGGCTCGACGATGTGTATGGCCGGCATGCCTGAGGTCCGCGCATGCCGCTGAGCCACCTCGACCGGCTGGAGGCCGAGGCCCTCCACGTGCTCCGTGAGGTGGCCGCGCAGTTCCGCAAGCCGGTGCTGCTGTACTCCATCGGCAAGGACAGCACCACCCTGCTGCATTTGCTCATCAAGGCCTTCGCGCCGGCGAAGCCGCCGATCCCGCTGCTGCACATCGACAGCACCTTCGAATTCGCCGAGACCTACCGTTTCCGCGACGCGGTGCCGGCGAAGTACGGCGTCGAACTGCGTGTGCACATCAACGAGGACGGCGTTCGCGACGGGATCGACCCGTTCAAGCATGGCGTATCGGTGCACACCGAGGTGATGCGCACGCAAGGGCTGAAGCAGGCGCTGGCCGCCGGTGGCTACGACTGCGCCATCGGTGGCGCGCGCCGCGACGAGGAGAAATCCCGGGCCAAGGAGCGCATCTTCAGCTTCCGCAACGCGGCCCTGCGCTGGGAGCCGAAGGCGCAGCGCCCGGAGTTGTGGAACCAGTACAACGGCCGCATCCACCCGGGCGAGAGCGTGCGCGCCTTTCCCTTGTCGAACTGGACCGAGATGGACGTGTGGCGCTACATCGAGCGCGAGGGCATCGCGCTGCCACCGCTGTATTTCGCCGCCGACCGGCCGGTGGTGGAGCGCGACGGCGTGCTGCTGATGCGCGACGACGCGCGCATGGCCCTGCGCGAGGGCGAGCGCGAGATGATGCGGCGGGTGCGCTTCCGCACACTGGGCTGCTGGCCGTTCACCGGCGGCGTCGAGTCCGAGGCCGATTCGGTGGGCAAGATCATTGCGGAGCTGGAAAACGTGACCACCTCCGAGCGGCAGGGCCGCGTCATCGACCACGCGCCGGGCGATTCGATGGAGAAGAAGAAGCAGGAGGGCTACTTCTGATGGACCGCCTACGCTTCATCACCTGCGGCAGCGTCGACGACGGCAAGAGCACCTTGATCGGCCGATTGCTGCATGACAGCCGCAACGCCAGCGATGACCAGATGGCGGCGCTGGCGCGCGACTCCGCGAAGCACGGCACCCAGGGCGAGGCGCTGGATTTCGCGCTGCTGGTCGATGGCCTCGTCGCCGAGCGCGAGCAGGGCATCACCATCGATGTCGCCTACCGTTACTTCAGCACGCCGAAGCGGCACTTCATCGTCGCCGACTGCCCGGGCCACGAGCAGTACACCCGCAATATGGCGACCGGCGCTTCGACGGCGGACTTGGCCATCGTGCTGGTCGATGCGCGCAAGGGCGTGCTGCCGCAGACCCGCCGGCACAGCTGGATCTGCGCCCTGCTCGGCGTGAAGCAGGTGTTGCTGGCGGTGAACAAGATGGACCTCGTCGGCTGGGACGAGCGCGTGTTCGCCGCGATCCGCGCCGAGTACGCCGCGCTCGCCGAAGCCGTCGGCATCGAGCGCGTGCAGGCGGTGCCGGTCTCGGCCCTGCAGGGCGACAACCTGACGCGCCGTGGTGGGGCCGATTGGTACAGCGGCCCGAGCCTGCTGGAGCACCTCGAAGCCGCGCCGATTCCCGCGCTCGACATCGACGGCCCGGCGCGTCTGCCGGTGCAACTGGTGTTGCGTCCGCATCAGGATTTTCGCGGTTATGCCGGCACCCTGGCGCAGGGCCGGCTGGCGAAAGGCGACGCGGTGCTCGTGCAGCCCTCGGGCCACGCTGCGATCCTCGCCTCGGTGGCGGTCGGCGGGCGCGAGGTCAATGCGGCGGAAGCGGGGCAAGCCGTCGTCGTCACGCTCGACCGCGAGCGCGACGTCTCGCGCGGCGACGTGCTGTGTGCCGCGGCCTCGCCCTTGCCGGTGAGCGACCAGTTCGTCGCGCATGTCGTGTGGATGGACGAAGCGCCGTTGCTGCCGGGGCGTGGCTACTGGCTGCGCATCGGCACCCGTGAGGTGGCCGCCACCGTCACCGAAATCAGCCACCGCATCGACGTCAACACGCAGGCCCACGAGGCGGCCAAGCAGCTTGCGATGAACGATGTCGGCCTGGTGAAGCTCAGCCTCGCCGCGCCGATCCCGCTGGCGAGCTACGCGGAATCACGCACGCTTGGCGGCTTCATTCTGATCGATCGCCTGACGCACGCGACCGCCGCTGCCGGCGTGGTGCGCCACAGTCTGCGCCGCGGTGAGAACCTGCGCTGGCAGGCTTTTACCGTCGACAAGGCGCTGCGCGCGGCGCAGAAGGCGCAAGTACCGCGCTGCGTCTGGTTCACCGGCCTCTCGGCTTCGGGCAAGTCGACCATCGCCAACCTGGTCGAGCGCGGCCTGGTTGCGCAGGGCCGGCACACCTATGTGCTCGACGGCGACAACGTGCGCCACGGCCTCAACCGCGACCTCGGTTTCACCGAGGCCGACCGCATCGAGAACCTGCGCCGCGTCGCCGAAGTGGCCAAGCTGATGGTCGACGCCGGCCTCGTCGTGCTGGTCAGCTTCATCGCGCCCTATGCGCGGGAGCGCGAGATGGCGCGCAGCCTGTTCGCGCCTGGCGAATTCATCGAGGTCTTCGTCGACACACCGCTCGAGGTCTGCGAGGCGCGCGATCCGAAGGGGCTGTACGCCAAGGCGCGGGCCGGCTTGATCCCCAATTTCACCGGCGTCAATGCGCCCTACGAGCGGCCCGAAGCGCCGGATGTGCGGCTCGACACCACCACCGCTACGCCGGAAGCCTTGGCCAGCACCGTGATCGAACGCCTCGACCGCCGCTGATTCCGCGGCGGTGG
>JGI24114J20149_100202_pt1 | contig 7823 bp, 5 predicted proteins | sample SubbioCSW11_NovA_FD_20149 | JGI IMG/M metagenome (IMG submission 20149)
TGTGAAGCGCGATTCGTGATGTTTGTGCTGGAAGCGCTGCCAGCCAAAGCGGCGCTCCAGTTCATCCTCCGCGTCTTTCTTCACGTAAGGCACCAAGTTGAGCGGGTGGTGCACCTTCATGCCCAGCACCTTCTGGTACCACAGCTTGTAAACCAGAATGTCCACCAGCGGAAATTCATCGATAGGCTTGCCGTCCCCACACTTCGCCCAGATGTCATCAAACAGTGTTTTGTCGATACCGAGGTAGCCCCCCCACTCCTCAGGCTCCCGGCAGCATTCGGTCGAGAAGTTGGAGCCTGTAATGATGTGCTTGATCTTGTACTTGCGAGCAAACTTGTAGAGGCCTGAGAAAAAAGCAGCGTCTTGCACCAAGTCCTGATCTGGAATGCCAGCGCGCAAAAACGCCACTTGCATACGCTTGACTGCTTCCCAGTCCACCACCTCGGTGTAAAGGTCTAAACCTAAACCATCAACAAGTTTTTCAATGTTACCCACCGCTTGGTCAGTATTCCAACCCGCATCGACATGGAAGAGCAAGGGCCGCAAGCCCATCTTCTCTTTGGCGACATAGGCAACATAGGAACTGTCCAATCCCCCACTTAGGCCGATGATGCAGTCGAATTCATTTCCCCTACCAGCCTTTTTGATGGTTTCTGACAATGTGACCAGCGCTAGCTGGTTTTTAGTGTCAGCGCGCCAGTTGGTATTGATTTGGCTGTCAAAATTATTGCAGTACTCGCACCAACCTTGGGAATTGAAAATAATGCTTGGGTCTGAAGTATCCATGATGCAGCGACTGCACATTTGCTGATGATTTTTTGCCGTGATGTTCGCTTTTAACATATTTTTTCAAAGTTTCTTAACACTCAATTTTTTTCTAGAATCCGCTAGGCGGATTAATATTGGACATGGGATAGTCTACACAACCACTACTGCAGAGGTTGAAGCGGGTTGAAATTGCAGATAGTGATATTTTTGGGTTTTCGAAGGGCAACTTCAGGCTGTTTTAACCTTATTCATGACCCTCTGGCTTGTTACAGGCGCACGCATCACTGCACTCTCCTGTTCAGCAATTGCTTGCGCATCGGGCAAAAATCAGGTCACGGAGACAGGCTTTATTTACAGTGAAATTCTCGATTTTTTTGGAGTTGTGACCGATGAGAGGCTATCAAAACTCCAACGACCAAGAAAAACAACTGATTATTTGGAAATGACATTAATATATTTTCAAAAAAAGATGCTATAAAATAAAATAAAATCAATACTGAATAAGCTCTAGAGATACCGCTCTTGAACAGGATTTGAATCCAAGAAATTCGTACGAAAAAAAGAAAGATAAATAATACAATGACCGCGCATAGCAAACCCAATGAGTTAATAAGATGCAAATAACCGGATTCACTGACAAGAGCAACTCTTGACTCCCTAAGATCCGGATATAAATAATCAATGCCAAAATTATACAAAAACTGAAATTGTTTTTCTATCCTCAGCAAGAAAGTATAAGGGTCGCTCATACGATCTGTGATCGAAAAAATGCTCATGTAAAAGAAAATAAATAAAATTGCAGCTATCGATGCAATAAAAAAAAGGGAGCGAAGCGTAGCCATTACATTAACAGCACCACTCCCTCTATACACAATGCCAAATAAAGTTGCAATTATTAATGAAAACCATGCTGTTCTTGACCCCGAAAGAAATAATGCACCCACAACAACTGCACCAATAACTAGCTTGATTTTAAATTTTATATTAACGGAAAAGAATAGCAATATTAAAGCGGCAGAAAGATAAATTCCTAGATTATTGGGATTTAGCAAAGTTGAAACGGATCTAAAACCACCGGTTTTATCCCAAAATCCTCCCAAAATTGATTCAAAGATGCTATACTCAAAATATGAAATAATAGATATAAAAAAACCTGAGTAAATGATTATCTTACCAAAAATATCAATCTCGGAAAGATTAAACCTTGAGGCGATATAGATCATCCCATAAAAAGACAACAATACAACCAAAACATCAAAACCAAAAGTGACATTGTAGCCACTCAATTCCACGATGGCGAAAACAATTAATAAAATACCTAACAGAATGCCATGGATAAGCGCACGCCCATCTTTATAAGCAATTATGTATGCAACAAGAAAAAAAATTCCTATTACATATTTTGCAGCTCTACTAACAATGTTTTCATCTCTATCGACCAATAGCTGACCTTCAATTAGATTTGGCGCATAATACAACGATGCTATGATTAGCCAAAAGCAAAGAAAAAAAAATATTTTGTTTTGCACCTTGTTTATTTTCATTATTTCATTTTTTTTTGTTAATAATATGAGCAATTTCTTCTAAACACTTTTCTACGTTTCTAGCATCAGCCTTCATGTGATGCATTACGCTTGGAACCCCATGCTTTGAATACTCGAACACAAGAGTGGATGGGTATCCAACAACTAAATCAACAAGTGGATAGAATTCCCTGTCATCAATAAATATCCACATTGCATTTTCAGCTTTAAGACTTGCTTTGCAAGTTGGATGAGGTTTATAATACAATGCAACATCGTTGTTTAACAGCAACTCTTGCTGCAGCATTATATGAAAGTCTTCACAAATTACGTGGCCTATTATCAATATTGTTTTTTTATTTGAATTAATTTTATTTAATATTATCTCGTTACTCATGTAGTGAGTTTTGAAATTCTCTTTTGCGCGATTATCATTATTGATTATATTTCTTAGGAAAATACCTAACTGCTCGTCATTAAATATATGGATATTGGTTACGCACCTAAGTTTATATGGTAAACCTTTTTCGCAACAGTTTTTAGATATAAATTCGTACGTGCTTTCAAACTCTAATCCATGCTGAACCAAATTGATTTCACATTTATTTACACTATCTGCTACGGAATATGCATAGCAATCAGCTAAAACAGCCCATCTGTCATGGTGTTCAGCTATAACTATTCTTTTCGGAGACATTTTGTAGGTTACTCTCCGCATAACGCACCATGATGGAAGCGAATAACTCTGAAGCCCAATTTTTGCACCCTGCTTTGATACTATTTTGGCATGTATTTTAACGCAATCAATAAATGTCCAAAATATTTCACTAAGACATAAAAGCGAAAGCGAGTTTGTAATTTTAATGTGAGCCGACTCAGCTAATTTTTTATTTATTAGAACATTTGGCGGCGCAATCCACGTCATATCAGTTTCGTTATATTCTTTTATTATAGTTTTGAAAGAGTGATCGCAAGTTACATATGCAATATTTTTTTTTACTTGATTTTTTCTAAATGAAAATTTTTTTACTTTTACTGCAAACAAAATATGCTTAATAAATAAAAAAATGTAGCATAAGATAAAGCTCCATAGGTAGACAAAAATAGGAGATGAGACTTTAATCAACTTTATTTTGCATGATCCCATCCGAGCCCACTTAGTTGGACGCGGCAAATAGTTAAACTGCTTTGCGCATAAATTTGATTGATCATAATACAGCAAATCAAACACATGCTGGTTTAATGCAGCAAGAGCAAATTCGCAATAGGATGATGTTTTTCTTATCTTCATGCAATAAAATTTATTTTATAACGCAAAACGTAACTCTAGTATTTGCTGCAATATTAATGCGAAGAGTTCTACCTAAAATGTTTTTAAGTTCCTTTGGTGAAAGTCCAAATCCAGGCCTTACGCTTTTTACGCAGTCATTTCTTATTGTTTCACCCGCTTTCATGTCTTTCACGAAGTACAGCGAGCGTCGGAATTTTACGTTGCCTTGTTCGCTGGATTTGCGGCCGTAATCGACCTTACCGAGGGCGGACCATGCGGTTTTGCTGTCGCGGCAGAGCGCGGCAAGTTCTGATGGTTCGAGCGAGAAGCTGTCGTCTGGCCCGCCGCCGCTGCGGTCGAGTGTGAAGTGTTTTTCGATGATCGACGCACCCATGACGATGCTTGCTATGGCGGTGGTGTTGTCAATGGTGTGGTCTGACAGGCCGGTGACCAGACCGAAGCGTTCGATCATGTCGGGGATGGTGCGCAGGTTGTAGTCTGATGCTGGGGCGGGGTAGCCGCTGACGCAGTGGAGGATGGCGAGCTGTTTGCAACCGCCTTCGCGTGCGGCGTCGATGGCTTCTTGAATTTCTTCGGCGTCGGCCATGCCGGTGGAGATGATCATCGGCTTGCCAGTGCGGGCGACGTACTTGATGAGGGGCAGGTCAACGGCCTCGAAGGAGGCAATTTTGTAGGCCGGGGTGTTGAGGTCTTCGAGCAGGTCAACCGCAGTGTTGTCAAAGGGCGAACTGAAGATGGTGATTCCAAGCTTGCGTGCGTGTTCGAACAACGGCTTGTGCCAATCCCATGGCATGTGGGCTTCTTGGTAAAGCTGGTAGAGGGTTTTGCCGTCCCACAGGCCGCCGTGGATCTGGAACTCTTCGGCGTCGCTGTTCAGGGTGATGGTGTCTGCGGTGTAGGTCTGCAGCTTGACCGCATCGGCGCCGGCCTTCTTCGCTTCCTCGATGATCTTCATCGCGGTGTCGAGCTTGCCGTTGTGGTTGGCGGAGAGCTCGGCGATGACATAGGGGGAGTAATCAACGCCGATCGGGCGGCCTGCAATTTCAATCTTGGGCATGTGTGGGTTCCTGAAACAGCCGTTTTGGCTGCCACTCATGTGCAAGCAAGCCAAAACAGATGAGTGTGTGGTGAACGCCGTCAATGCGCTGCTGGTCACGCAGCACACCTTCCTGGCTAAAACCAAGGCGTTTATGGAAAGCAATCGACGCTTGGTTAGTGTCGATTGCTTGACCGCAAACTTTGTGCAAATTCAGCGGACCAAAAGCATGCGCAAGCGCCATTGCACCCAGCTTGCGGCCGCTGCCTTTGTGCGCATCTGGTCTGGCGTAAAAGCCCCAATCGGCCACTCCACCGGTGACCACGTTGCTAAATTGTACATACCCAATGGGGTTATGCGCTTCCTCAACTATTAGCAAGCGGCGTGTCGCATCCTGGCTAACCTTTGCAAACCAATTGCGATGTTCATCCAGACTGATTTCGTGTTGGGTGAACATGAACCGACGAACGTCAGAGTGATTTCGCCAGGCTAGTACCATCGACAAATCATCAAGGGTCACGGCGCGAATGGAGCAAGACTCAAACATGCTGGCTCATCAACCGTTCAATGATTTGAGAAACACCGTTCCCATCAGTCACCTGCGCAGCAGCTAGGCTCAATTGTTGGAGCAGCGCAGCATCCCCTGACAACAAACGATTTTGCATGACGTGCTGAATCTCCGTGGCGCTTTGCATCGCAATCGCTGCACCTGCGTTTTGCAAAGCCGCTGCACCTGCCTGCTGATTCTCTGCAAGCACAAGAACTAGAGTGGGCAATCCCAGGCAACAGCGCTCCCAGGCTGTTCCCCCTGCAGCACCAATAGCCAGGTCACTGCCTGCCATCAGTCGGGCCATGTCATCCACGCCCACCAGAACCTGTGTCGGCCGGGACATCTGCGCGGCCTGTGTCTGCACTTGCTGCAACCAGGGGGCGTGTGGCCCCATGACCACGGTGATATGCAGTCCAAGTGGCAAGGGGCAGACATTCAGGGCATCGAGCACGCGCCCGGTGGCGTTGTCCTTGTCGACCCCGCCCATGGTGATGAGCAGGTGCTTCAGTTGCGGGTTGGCGCGTCGGGCCAGGCTTTCGGCACGCAGTTGCGCAAACTCGGGCCGGAGCAGTGCGTACCGGGGGCCGATCAGTGTGGTGGTGTGGGTTCTCAGCAGGTCACCGTAGTCTTCTGCGGTGCGGCCCAGGTTCTGGTCCAGCAGCAGGTCGCAGTCGTGCGGGCGGTCGGCCAGGTCGTCGATTACCATCAGCTTGCGGTAGTGCGGAGCCAGGGCGCGCTCCCAGCGGGCGTCGAGCGCGTAGTGGTCGACGATGAGCCAGTCAGGGCGCTGGGTGGCTAGGATTGGCGCGCTAGCTTCGGCGTCTTCGGTTTGTGTGGCACCGAGCCAGTGGCTATGGGTTGTACCGGCGCTGGATGCGTCAGCAAAGGGCGCAGAAAAGCAAGCGTTTGCATCGTGGCTAAAGGGCAGTGCGTGGACAAAGTAGCCCTTGCTGCTGATGAACTCGATCAGATTAGCTTCGTGCTCACGGCAGAGGAACTGGCATTCCGCGCCTCTTGCAACCAACGCGTCAGCCAGCGTCAGGCAGCGCATGACGTGACCGATGCCGATGTGCAAGGAGGCGTCGGTGCGGAAGACAACTCTCATGGGGCGTCAGTTCAGGCGCTTGAATCCGCCGTGACAGACAGGGCCCTTAAGGAGCCCTGCAATGTCCCGGCCTTCTTCACATTCCTTGATCAGGCCGAACACGGGATCCAGGGCGGCGAAATAGGCTTCGACCACCACGGGGGTGTGCTCGGTACAGACGTAGACACTGTTGCCGCCCAAGTAGCCCTTGGCCAGCATTTCCTGGGTGATCAGGGTCTTGTAGGCCAGGGCGTTGTCGCTGCGGAAGGAGAAACCCGTCAGGGCGGGCAGGCCCCAGTGGTCGATTTGCAAACCGTGCTTGTCGGCCAGCCGCTGCCAGTGGGCGCGAATCTGCAGGCCGGTGGCGGTGATGGTTTCCCAGGAACGGATGCGCTCCATGACTTCCAGGGTCTTCAGGGCAGCAGTGGGGCCGATGCGCTCGGTCCAGAAGGTGCTGCTGATGAAGGTGCTCTGGGCGGCCTCCATGATTTCCCGGCGGCCGATGGTGGCGGTGATGGCGTAGCCGTTGCCCAGGGCCTTACCGAACATGGCCATGTCCGGTTCGACGCCATGCAGCTTGTGGAGTCCGCCGAAGGATTCCCGGAAGCCGGAGGTGCATTCGTCAAAGATGAGCACGATGCCCCGATCCGTGGCGAGCTTGCGTACCTTGTGCAGGAAGCCGTCTTCGGGCCCCTTGTTGCGCACCACTTCCATCTTGATGACGCCGATGTCGTGGGCATTGACCAGGGCTTCAAGCTCGGCGTAGTTGTTGTAGTTGAAGGGGAAGACGGTACCCCGGAGATTGCGCGGCACCCCGTTAGGTTCCAGGCCGGGCAGCAGGTGGCCGGCGAGGTTTTCGTCATCGCCCAGGTTGGCGGAAAGATACCAGTCGTGCCAGCCGTGGTAGCCACAGACGGCGACCTTGTCCTTGCCGCTGGCGGCCCGGGCGATGCGGATGGCGATTGCGTTGGCTTCGCCACCGGAGCGGGCGAAGCGGGCCATGTCGGCCCAGGGGTGGAGTTCGATCAGTTTTTCCGCGAGATAGACTTCCTCGGGGCAGTTGAACGTGGACATGTTGCCCGCCGCGATGGTCTGCCGCACGGCCTCGTCCACTTCAGGGTGGCCGTAGCCCAGGGTGTTGGTGCCGATACCCATGATCGACATGTCGATGTAGCGGTTGCCGTCCAGGTCCCAAACTTCGCAGCCCTTGGCTTTGCTGAAGTAAGCGGGCCATTGTTCGGGCAGGAACATTTCTGCCCGCTTGGAGAGCAGCATGTTGCCGCCGGGGATGACCTGTTTGGCGCGTTTACAGAGTTTTTGACCGGTGCCCATGGAGGCTCCTTCATTGCGAGTGAGTTGGTGGTTGGCTCTGAACAGTTCCGGTTGCTGTTGCTGCAGCGCCAGAATCTGTCGCCAGCCGAAATGGATGTCGGGGGAGAAGTGGGCCAAGACGCCCGCCACCACGTCCAGGTCCGCCTGCTCGTCCACGGTCCAGCGCAGGCCGGAAAAATCCTCTTCCGCCTGCATTGCGGCTTGGCTAAATCGACCGGACTCCCGCAGGTAGGGGGTGA